>JAABUK010000458.1_pt1 | contig 85631 bp, 71 predicted proteins | sample 5559141 | NCBI WGS metagenome assembly JAABUK01 (sample SAMN10711869, study PRJNA513367) | rock metagenome | isolation source: Antarctica rocks | place: Antarctica: Victoria Land, Pudding Butte nord | collected 2016-01-03
TCATCCAAATGGGCTCTGATCAGCAACAATCGGGCGGAAAGCTGATCAACATCCACATCAGGCAGCGACATAGCACAATCCTACCGAACACAAACAGTCAAACCTACGTAGATACCTAGCGAGTCCTTAGTGAGTCACTGAAAGATGCTGCGGTATAAGAACTCTGACCATTGTTGAGCACCGTGATGGTGTACCCGACCGCATCTCCAGGGGTGACGGCGGAGGCATTCGCCGTTTTGGTGATGGTCAAGCCAGGGATGAGGACGGTGACCGTGGTCTTGCAGGCCGTGTTCGCCGACCCGGTCGGGCAGGTGCTGCCGGGTACATCCGAGGTCACGGTCGTGCTGAGCGTCTTGTTGCCGGCCGGCGGCGAGTTCACCGTCGCCGACAGCGTGACGGAAGCGGACGCGCCGGCGGCGAGGCTGATCGTCCAGGTCGCGGTTCCGTTGCCGTTGATCACCAGCGAACCGGTGGTCGCCGATGCGTCATTGTTGTAGGTGGCATCGTCGAGCACACCGGTGAGGTCGACCACGACAGTGGCGCCACTGTAGGCGGTTTGCCCGGTGTTGCTCAGGCTGAAGGTGTAATTGACGACCGAGCCGGGCGTGGTGGTGCCGACATCGACGGCACTGCTGACGGTCAACGCCGGAATCAGCACGGTGACGCTGCTGGTGCAGCGCGGATCGGTGCCGCCGCTGGGACAGGTATTGCCCGGCGTGGCGGAAACGACCGTGCCGGTCAACGACTTGTTTCCGGTGTCCGGCTGGTTCACCAGCACCGAATATGTGATGGTGGCGGTTGCGCCGATCAGGAGATTGCCGGTCCAGCCCACGGTGGATGCGCTGAAGGAAACGGTCCCGCTGGTGGCAGCGGCGTCGTTCCGGTAGGTCGCGTCGTCCAGCACCCCGGCCAACGAATCACTGAAAGCCGCACCCGTGTAGTCGGTCTGCCCGGAGTTGGTGACCGAAACCGTGTAGTGGACGATCGAGCCCGGCGTGGTCGAGCTGACGTCGGCCGACTTGGTGATGGTGAGCGCGGGAATCAATACCTGCACCGTGGCAGTGCACGCGGAGTTCGAACTACCGGCAGGACAGGTGCTGCCGGGTGCCGACGAGCTGGCAACGGTGGTCATCGTCTTGTCGCCGGCGTCGGGGTTGTTGACCGTGACCGATGCGGTGATCGTCACGACCGCCCCGATGGCCAGATCGCCGGTCCAGGTGAGTGTCTTGGTGCCGGCGGTGTAGGAGACGCTGCCCGCGGAGGCGGTGGCGTTGCCCGAGTAGGTCGCGTCGTCCAGAGCAGCCGCGAGGGCCACGTTGACAGTCGTTGCGGTGTATGCGGTTTGCCCGGTATTCGAGACGGTCACGGTGTACGGGACGGTGGAGCCCGGGGTGGTGGTGCTGACGTTGCTGCTGTTCGTGATGACCAGAGCGGGTACCAGCACCGTCACTGCTGTGCTGCAGGAGGCCGCCGGATTGCTGCTGGGGCAGGTACTGCCGGCGGTGGACGAGACGATGGTCCCGGTCAGTGAACGATTGCCGGTGTCGGGATCGGCGACGGTGACCGAGTAGGTGATCGTCGTGCTCGCACCGACGGCGAGATTACCGGTCCAGGTCAGAGATCCATTGCTGACGGTGATGCTGCCCGACGTCGAGGTGGCATCGGAGTTGTAGGTGGCGTCGTCGAGCACCCCGGCGAGATTATCGGTCAGAGTCGCAGGCGCATAGGCGGTCTGCCCCGAGTTGGTCACCGAAATGCTGTAGTGGACGGTACTGCCGGGCGTGGTGGACGAGACGTCCGCCGACTTGACGATCGTCAGGCCGGCCACGGTCACGGTGGCCGTGCAACGGGCGTCGGCACTGCCGGCGGCGCAGTTGGTGCCCAGGGTCGACGAGTTCACCGTGTTGGCCAGCACCATGTTGCCGACGTCCGGATTGTTGACGGTGACCGAGTAGGTGATGGTGACCGATCCGTTGGCGGCGAGGTTTCCGGTCCAGCTGACCGTTGACGATGCGTAGGAGACGGTCCCGGTACTCGCGGTGGCGTTCGAGTTGTAGACCGCGTCGTCCAGAACGCCGGTCAACGGATCGCTCAGGGCGACACCGGAGAAGGCGGTCGCCCCGGTGTTGGTGACGGTGACTGTGTACTGCACGGTGCTGCCCACCACGGCGGAGCTCACGTTCGCGGTCTTGACGATCACCAGCGGTCCGGCGGCGATCACCAGGGTCACCGCCTTGGTGGCTGTCTTGTTGTTGGCGTCGGTGACGGCCACCGTGAAGGAGTAGCTGCCCACGGTGGTCGGAGTACCGGACAGCACCCCGGTGCCGGCGGTCAACGTCAATCCCGCTGGTAGCGCTCCGGCCGGAATGGACCAGGTCAGCGGTGTCGTACCGCCGGCTGCGGTGAACGAGGTGCTGTAGGCGACCCCGACCTGACCGGAGGCCGGCGCCGGAAACGTCAGGGTCGGTAGCGCGGCGATGACAATCGTCGCCGTGGTGGTGGCAACTCGGTTGAACGAGTCGGTGACCGTGATCGTGACCGAGAAACTACCCGCTGCGGTCGGGCTGCCGCTGACCAACCCGGTCGAAGCGTTGATCGAGAGACCGGCCGGCAGACTGCCTGCGGTGACGGCCCAGGCGAAGGGCGCGGTGCCGCCGGTGCGCACCGGTTGCTGGCTGTAGGCGACGTTCACCTCCCCTGCTGCGGGAGCGAAGCTGAGCGCCGGGGCGGCTGCGATGACGAGGGTGACCGATTGGGTGGCGCTCTGGCCGCTGCCATCGACCACCTGCACGGTGAAGGTGCTGCTCCCGGCTGCGGTGGGTGATCCACTCAGCAGGCCGGTGGAGGCATTCAGGGTCAGCCCCGGGGGCACGGTGCCGGTGCTCACCGACCAGGTGAACGGCGACGTGCCGCCGGTGACGGTCAGTTGGTTGCTGTACGCCACCCCGACCTCCCCGGAGGGCGGTGCCGGGAAGTTGAGGCTGGGCGAGTTGTTGGGGGTGACCGGCGATGATGCGGCCGAGGCCGGACCGGTGCCGGCCTGGTTCACCGCAGCCACGGTGAACGTATACGCCGTGCCAGCGGTCAACCCGGTGACCGTCTGGGTGGTCGCGGCGGAGAACGTCTGCGTCGGCTGCGCGGTGGCCCCGATGTACGGGGTGACGACGTAGCCGGTGATGGCGCTGCCGTTGCTGCTGGGCGTGGTCCAGGTAAGGGTGGCAGCTGAATCTCCGGCCGTGGCTGCGGAGATCGTCGGTGCGCCAGGCAGCGCATAAGGGGTGACGGCGGTGGACTGGGCACTGGGGGCGGAGGTTCCGGTGGCGTTGGTAGCGGCCACGGTGAAGGTGTAGGAACTGCCGGCGGTGAGACCGGAAAGGGTCCGGCTGGTCGCCGAGGCGTCGTAGGACACCGGGGTCTGCGCCACGCCCGCCTTGTAGGGGGTGACCACGTATCCGGTGATGGCGCTGCCGTTGTTGGCGGGAGCGACCCAGCTGACCGTCGCGCTGGTGATTCCCGCGGTCGCGGTCGGCGCGGCCGGGGCGGCGGGCTTGTCGGTGACGACTAGGGTGACCGACTGGGTGGCGCTCTGGCCGCTGCCATCGACCACCCGCACGGTGAAGGTGCTACTGCCGACGGTGGTGGGGGTGCCACTGAGCAGACCGGACGAGTTCAGCGTCAGCCCGGCCGGCAGGGTGCCGGCGCTCACCGACCAGGTGAACGGCGAGGTGCCTCCGGTGACAGTCAGCTGGTTGCTGTAGGCCACGCCGACCTGCCCGGCCGGCGGGGCCGGGAAGTTGAGGGTGGGCGACGTGTTGGGAGTGGCCGACGCCGACGCTGCGGAGGTCGGCCCTGCCGAGGGCAGCCCGGTCTGGATGATTTCGATGGCATTGATCATCGGTGCGTCGGGCTGTTCGTGGATGAAGTCGATGTTGACGGTGCCGTCGCTGGTCACGCTGAACTCGCGCATGGTCGCGGTCTTGTCGCCGCCGGACGCGGCCACCGGGTCGAAGTGGTCCAGCACCGTGCTGCCTTCCAGCGCAACGTCGAACTGGCGGCCGCCGACGGAGGAGGTGCAGGAGCACTGATTGGCGAAGTACAACCGCACCTTCACCGTCGCGCCGGAGTTGACCGGGAAGAACCACGACATCTCCGCGCCGTCCCCCTTCGCCCCCAGGTCGTACCGTTCGTTGTTGAAGAGAGCTGTCGGGGTGCCACTCGGGATCGTCGAGTCGAAGGCCACGGCGGCGCCGGTGGAGGTGACGGAGGCGGTACCGGTGCTGTTGCGAAGCGGGTTGTCCGCGGCGCTGTCGTCGGTCCATGCCAGGCCGCCGTCGGTAGCCGCGACGGCAGTGCCGCCGGCATTGACGCGATACAGCACGTTGGTGCCCAGCCATCCTTGAGCCGCCACGGTGAAGGTGTACGGCTGCCCCGGTGTCAGGCCGGTGACCGTGCCGGTGGTCGCCGTCCCGGTGAACGTCGTCGCCGTTTGCGCCACCGCCCCGAGGTAGGGGGTCACGACGTAGCCGGTGATCGAGCTGCCGCCGTTGCTGCTGGGGGCACTCCAGTTCAGGGTGACACTCGAATCCCCGGCGGTGACCGCGGAGACGGTCGGGGCGCTGCTGGGCGCGGAGTAGGGAACAACAGCGGCGGAGGCGGAGCTGGCCGCGGAGGTGCCGTTGGCGTTGACCGCCGCCACCGTGAACGTGTACGAACCGCCCGCGGTCAGGCCCGTGATCGTCCGGATGGTGGCCGCGGCGTCGTAGGTCACCGCCGGCTGCGCCGTGCCCCCGAGGTAGGGGGTCACCACATATTTGGTGAGCGGGCTGCCGTTGTTCGCCGGCGCGACCCAGGCCACGGTCGCGCTGGTGATACCCGGCGTGGCGGTCGGCGCGGCCGGAACGCCGGGCTTGCCGGAGATCACCAGGGTGACCGACTGCGTCGCGCTCTGGTTGTTGGCGTCGAGGACCCGAACGGTGAAGGTGCTGCTGCCGACCGTGCTGGGTGTTCCGCTGAGCAGACCGGACGCATTCAGCGTCAGCCCGGCGGGCAGGGTGCCGGCGCTCACCGACCAGGTGAACGGCGAGGTACCTCCGGTGACGGCCAGTTGATTGCTGTAGGCCACGCCGACCTGCCCGGCCGGCGGCGCGGGGAAGTTGAGGGTGGGCGAGGCGTTGGGCGTGACCGACGCCGACGCGGCGGAGGCCGGCCCCGTGGAGGGCAGCCCGGTCTTGATGATCTCGATGGCATTGATCAGCGGATTGTCGGGCTGCTCGTGGATGAAGTCGATGTTGATGGTGCCATCACTGGTCACCGCGAACTCGCGCATGGTCGCCGTCAGCGTCCCACCTGCGGCGGCAATGATGTCGAGGTGGTCCAGCACCGTGTTGCCTTCCAGCGCCACATCGAAAATGCGGGTGCCGACGGTAGAGGTGCCGGAGTACTGGTTGGCGAAGTACAGCCGCACCTTGGCGGTGGCGCCGGAGGTGACGGGGAAGAACCAGGACATCTCCCCGCCGTCCCCCTTGGTGCCCGTGTCGTACCGCTCGTTGTTGAACAGCGCTGTCGGGGTGCCGGTCGGAATGGTCGAGTCGAAACCGATGGCGCTGGCGGCGGCGCCAGAGGCAGTGCTGCCGCTGTTGTGCAGCGTGCTGGTCGCGGCGGTGTCGTCCGACCAGGCCGGGCCGCCGTCGGTGGCCGCGACGGCGGTTCCGGCGGCGTTGACGCGATAGAGCGTGTTGGTGCCCGTCGTGTTCGTCGCCGCGACGGTGAAGGTGTACGCCGTTCCGGGAGTCAGCCCGGTCACCGTCTGGGTGGTTCCCGTTCCGGCGAACGACTGCGTCGGCTGCGCCGTGGACCCGATGTACGGGGTGACGACATACCCGGTGATGGGGCTGGTACCGCTGGGTGCGCTCCAGGTCAAGGTGGCCGAGGAGTCACCGGCTTTGACCGTGGTGACCGTCGGCGCGGTCGCCGCCGAGTAGGGAACTCCGGCGTTGGAGGGGGGGCTGGCTGCGGAGGTGCCGTTGGCATTGACCGCCGCCAGGGTGAACGTGTAAGAACCGCCCGCGGTCAGACCGTTGATCGTCCGCGTGGTCGCGGCCGGGTCGAAGTTCAGCGCAGTCTGTGCCGCGCCGTTCAGATACGGGGTCAGCACATATTTGGTGATCGCACTGCCGTTGTTCGCCGGCGCCACCCAGCTGACGGTTGCGCTGTTCAGTCCAACGGCCGACACGGTCGGCGAAGCCGGCGTGGCCGGGCCGGGCGTGGCTGCCGTGAGGCTCGCCACCTGCACGTTGGAGATCTCATGGTTGTCGGTGATACCGCCGGTGGAAGCCGCGAAGCCGAAGGCCAACTGCTTGGGAATGCCGTTCGCGTTCGTCCAGGTGGTCGACGGGTAGAGGGTGGACGGCACCGTGGGCAGCGTGCCGGTGAGCGTCCTGCTGGGCTGGCCGATCGGGGTCACCACGACCTTGTACGTTCCGGCGGCCACCACCGTCCCGGTCGCCGAGGTCAGCGCGGCCGCGGTCGGGTTCACCAGCACCTCCACCGGCACCACCGAGGCGGCTCGGGTGGTGGATTCCAGGGTGGCCTTCGAGCCGGCGGTGCCGTCGTAGGTGGTGCTCAGGCCGCAGTACCCGGTCGTGTTGTTGCCGGGTCCGCGGACCACCACGGCGCCTGGAACCTGTGCGTTGATGTTCGTAACGGCCGAGCAGCCTGCTCCTTGGGAGCCGGGGGCGCTGAAGTTGCCGTAGGTGTCCAGGCCGACTCCGAGATAGCCGGCGACCACGCCGGCCGTGCCTGCGGCTGAGTAACCCAGAGCGCCACCACCGGCGCCGATGGCCGCGGGCGGACCGGGGTTGGCCGGGTCGACGGCGGCCAGCAGGAAGGACAGCCCGTCGGCGCCGCCGCCGCCCCACTGGTAGGACTTGAAGTTGACGTCCAGACCGGTGGTGGTCGGGAAGGTGGTCGCGCCCAGGATGCCGCCGATCTGGCTTCCCGCGGCGGCGGTGAACCGGAGTACCCCGCTGCCCGCGGCGTCGGTGGTGCCCGAGCAACTGAGCAGCGGACCGGTGGCGGTGTTGCCGCTCGCTGTAAGGCACGCCAGGTTGGTCCCGCTGGGCGACGTCGGCTTGGTGACGGTTCCGGTGCCGTTGACCGTGTTGTTGGTGAAGGTGTTGTCGAACAGCACGGTGGCAGCTGCGGAGGCGGGAGTCGGCGCCTGTACGCCGAGCAGCGCGGTCATCATCGCGACGCTGGTCACCAGGGCCAGCGCTCGCCGCCGCAGCGGATTCGCCCGCTTGCGCCGGCTAGGCATTTCCGGTGGCGGCAGCACCGTTCAGCGCTGCGGCCGCTTTCTGGATGCTCTTGCGGTAGCGGCGGCGACTGACCCGAACGGCCAGCACCAGAAGAAGGAGCACGACCAGCGCGATCAGCAGCAGTCGCACCGGGAAGATGATCACCCGCACGCTCACCGACTGGGATGCGCCGTCGGCGTTGACGAATTGCACCGTGGGATGGCAGATGCAGATCAGCGGCGGGGTCCAGGTGGTGCTGATGTCACGGGTCGAGCCGCGCGGGACGGTGAAGTCCGGGAACGGAACAGCAGTGCCGGGGCCGCTGACCGAGAGGAAGGTGGCTCCGCGGAAGTCCCGGTGCACGGTTCCGGTGTTGTGCACCTTCGCGGTCAGGGTGACCGGGCCACCCTGGGCGAAGCCCGGCGCCGACAGGTCGGTGATGTTCGCCGCATTGCTGGTGGGACCGGGCACGGTGATGTACATCGGCGTGGCGATGCCCCGATTGATCTTGATGTTGGCACTGGTCTTGCCGGCGGGGACGAGGAAGACGACCGCCACCTGATGGTCACCGAAGTCCGGCTTCGCCGGCGTCTTGATGGTGGCGGTGACGACCTGGGTGGCGCCGGGAGCCACGACGAAACTCATCGGGCTCACCGTCACCCAGGCGGAAGCCGCATAGGGCGCATTGTCCTGGTAGTTCAGCGATCCGTCGGCACTGCCGAGGAAGTTCCGCTTCTGCACGGTGACCGGTGCCGGTGCCTGACCACGGTTGACGACCTGGAACTTCTGCACCTTGTTGATGTCATTCTGACCGATGATGAGCCGGGTCGGACTGATCAGCAAGGAGAACTGTTCCGGCACCAGGCTGTAGGACACCGAGGGCGGATCGCTCGCCGCGGTAGGGGATGCGGCCGGTGCGGTGCCGCCGTCAGCAGGAGCCGAGGTCGGCTTTCCTGACGCGGGAGCGTTTGCATTTGTTGCGGCCGACGCGATCGGGTTGGACATTCCGGCAAGTAGCAGGATGCACAACCCGATCGCGGCAATGCGCCGGAGAATTCCGGTCATGGTGACCCTCCGGTTTCTGATGAATTGACGAACTGACTGATTGGTGCGGACTACCGGTGTTCGATTAAAGGGTGGTGGCCACGTAATTCAGGGTGACGGAGTACGTGTCCTGGTTCACGAACGGAATGGCGACCTGGTAGCCGTTGACGAGGCTGTCACCGGCTTCGATGGACCTGGTGGCCTGCGTGTGCACCGTCTGCGCAGCGGTGCTCATCGGAGTGTAGGCAGCTCCGGCCGCATCCCCCTTCACGCTAAGGCGAGCGATCGGGATGGCGTCCGTGTTTCCGGGAGTGTTGGCAACCAGCGTCGGCGTTGCGGCCTGCACCGTGACCGAATAGCCGGCCAGGTTGTTGGTCGTCACCTTGTACGAGACGGCCGCGTCGTTGGTTACCGTGGCGTTGGGCGCCCCGGTCAGGGTGAACGAGGCGGTGGTCACGGTTAACGCGATCGCCGACGCGACTGCGACGTTCCCGGTTGTCGAGAGGCGACCCCACCCATTCCGGTCACCAAGGCTGCAGCCACAGCAGTTGTCACCAGGCCGCGAGCCAAGGTACGGCCACCACGCTTGATGGTCACTACGCTCATGTTCGGAGCCGAGGTGTCCCCGAGGATTTTCTTCATCATGCTGACTTCCTTCGAAATGGAGGGTTTAACGGGGAGCCCCGCTGATTCACGACAATACCACCCATTTGGCCTAAATAGGCTGTATCACCCTATACACTCCTGGGTGAAACAATTGTTACTCTGAGCCACATCCAGGCAAATAGCAGATTGCACCGCTGGTCGGGGTGATAAATCGAGAGTACTACTGATTCCATCAAAAAGCTCGTCCCCCATAGCCGAAACACATTGCTGGTAGGCATCTTTCGGCACTACTTACTCCTTCGTGATAATTCTGTCTCGACCTGATCAACCCTCAGTGACCTAATTCGTAACTTCGGACGCCTTTTCCTCCAGCGAGTTAATGAAAACGCTGGACAAGTGCACTCGGTGACGAACAACCAACTGATCCGTGCGAGACAATTCTCTTGATTCGGCGCCGCAATCCCCCGTCTCGATTATGTTCCTGTTGAGATTTCCTGAGGAGGGTGCTTCCGGCGCAGATGCGGGCAGCATTCTCACTGCTCGTGGCCGACAGGACGCCGCGCGACCAAGCCCGGACCGGACACCGGAGGCGTGGTGGCGCGCGGACTTGCCCGGCATCCGTGTACGTGACGAGCTCTCGGTGGGCGGCGGATAGGGTGAGCGCGTGCCTCGAACTCACCGCCGGACCCTCCGACGGTCCCGTCGCGCCAATGCCCGCTGGTTGGCCGTCGTGACGACAGCCGGCCTGATTCTGGGCGGTTGTACTGCCGGGTCGCAGGGCGCTCCGGTCACCATCACGAGCAACGTCACGGTTCCAGCGACGATTTCTTCTCCGGGCACAGCCGTGAGTTCGCCGAACCTCCCGACCGGCCGGACGACGCAGTCCGCGCCGTCAACGACGCCGTCGACATCCAGCAGGGCAACGGCTACTCCGGCGACCACGCCGACCACCGCGCCGGCCGGCGCCCAGCCCGACGGGTTCGTGCCGACCAGGCTGAAACCCGGCCAGAAACCGCCGCAATTCATCGTGCTCAGCTTCGACGGCGTCGGCTGGCACGAGAAGTGGCAGTACTGGAAGAGCATCCAGGACCGGGTGCCGTTCCACTTCACCGGCTTTCTGTCCGGCACCTACATGCTGTCCACGGTCACCAGCAAGAAGTACGACGGTCCTGGTGACGGGCCCCGGCACGGGCCGGGTGGGGCGTCGATCAACTTCGCCGAACCGGCCGACCTACCGGTGGAGATCGCCGATCTCAACGACGCCCTCAAGCGCGGCGACGAGATCGGTACCCACTTCAACGGCCACTTCTGCGACGACAGCCCACCCGGGGCCGACGTCTGGAACGCGAGCGATTGGAACAACGAACTCGATCAGTTCTTCGCCCTGGTCAAGAACGTCGACGTCAACAACGGCATCACCGCCAAGTTGAACCTGCCCGCTGCTGAGATCAAAGGCGAGCGCACCCCGTGCCTCGAAGGGCGGAAGGACGGGTTGTACCCGGCGTTGCAGGCCCACGGCATGACCTACGACACCAGCTTCACCCGCAACGGCCTCTACTGGCCCACCCAGACCACCAAGTACATGACCGGCGGCTACAAGATCTGGCAGCTCGGAATGTCCCAGTTCCCTATCGAGGGGCCGGTGCTGGACTACCCCAGCCACCACAAGCAGATCACCATGGATTTCAACTACTACTACTCACAACGACACTCCAGCAGCGTCGGCATTTCTCCGGACCAATCAGCGAAAGACTCCGCGCAGGTCCTGGCCACGTACAACACCATGTTCGACGCGGTCTACAGCGGCAACCGTGCCCCGATGATCCTTGGTAATCACTTCGAAGCCTGGAACAACAACGCCTACACCAAGGCTCTTGGCAGTTTCGTCCTGGCAAAGTGCGGCCAACCCGACGTGAAGTGCCTGCCGTTCCGAGACCTCATCGCCTGGATGAACGCCCAGGACCCCGCCGTGCTGGCGCAATTGCAGGCTCAGTCCCCCGAGTTCGGAAACCCCTCCAACTGATTGACACGCTGGCGAGAAACTACTGGATACCTTGGCCTTCCAGGCGATCCAGCAGGGTTTCGAGGGCTTCTTCGAACTGTTGGTCGGCATGATTCTGAGCCAGCTCGTCCGCCATGGCGGCCATTCGGGGGTAGTCGGCGAGATCGCCGGGCTGGACGGGCCGACGCTCCGGGCGGCCAACCGATCCGATGTCTCCCAGGGCCGCGACTTCCAGCAGCAAATGGCCGAGCAGAAAACTGGAGAACGCCCGATAGGCCGTCACTGCGGCACGGTCGGAGAATCCGCATTGGTGAAGAGATTCCAGGAATGTTTCCATCCATCGGAGGCTGCGCAAGGGTGGGTGCAGCCAGGGTGCTGCCGGGGAGCGGGTCGCGATCAACGGGAACACCGCAGGGTGCGCCAGGGCGGCCCGGCGGACGCCGTGGGCGACGGTCTGCAGATATTCCTGCCAGTGGCAGGAAATGGGCCGCACGTCTGGATCGGCGTAGAACTCGTCGACGACGGCCTCGACGATCCCGTCCAGCAATTCTTCCCGATCGTGGAAAAGGCGAGCCAGCGCCCTGGTCTGCACCCCCAGATGGCTACTGATCTTGCGAGATGTCAAGCCGCGCAGTCCGTTCTGATCAATCAGAGCTACCGCGGCTCGGACTACCTCGCCGCGAGTCGGATCGTTGGATCTCATCGACTCAGCTTCGGAGCGCTGCCGGCGGCCGGCCGATCGTTTCGCAGCGGAGGTTCCACCTGGAGCCGGGTGTGGTGCTGGCGATGCGAGTGGTATCGGCCATGCAGGAGGAACCGGCGATGCAGTAGGACCCGACACGGTTGACCTCCCATCCGACCAACACAGCCGATGACAGTAGATCAGTTCCGGTCGGGTCCCTGCGGTGCGGACCGCAATTTCAGACCAATTTGCCGAGAATGCCGCCGAGCGGGCCGCCGCCTCCAGCCGAACCGCCGGTGAACTTGGCAATCAGATCGGCCGGGTTGACACCGAATTTGCCGAGCAGGTCGGAGTGCTGGTCGGTATCGACCTGGGCCGGTAGTTCCTGCGCGGCCTGGTCGGCCTGCTCGTGCTGGCCGTTGCTGCGCAGAAAGCCGAGAATGGTGTCTTTGTCGAAAGTCATGATTGACGCATCCTTCGTATCAAGTCGGTGGCAATCTGCCACCGGTATCGGTCACTACTGCTGGTGCGGGTCACCTTCGACCGGTAGTCCTGCGGTGTCGATCTGTTCCTTGCGAACCTCATCGGAGATCTGGCGTTCTTCGGTGACCGGGTAGACCTCGAGACGGACCCGTTCCACCGGAACGACCTTCTTGGTGACGACGACTTCTTCGCGGCTCACATACATCCACCGGGCCTGGTTCTTCTCCCTACCCGGATCCGAGTGCGGCTGGCCCCCGTCGGTCGGCTCCGACACCAGGCGGACCTCTTCGTGGGTCACCTCGACGGTGATCGTCTTGGTCTCGGTGACGAGGTACTTCTCCAGTCGTGCCCAACCACCCGGCACCCGCGCCGTGGTCACGTTCAGGCGTTCCTCCGAGCGGACAAGGTAATTCCGCGCCGTCGATGCGCCGCCGGCATCGTCGGGTGGCAAGAGCGGCGGAACTGGTTCGACACGGGCCATGACACGTCCTTTGGTGAGATCATTCCTGAATCATTGATTGGCGTGGAAGACGGTACGCGGTCGGTTGCGGTGTGACCGGTTCGGTAAATCCGACGGAAACATCAAAACATGTTCCGGGCCACGATCAGACGGTCAGACCGGCCCTGTCGACCTTGCGGTGAAAGTGCATGCCTGCCAGCCCGCCGAGAAGGGCAGCACCCAGGGTGACAATGATGATCGCGGCGATCGCGATGATGGTCGCGGAGGTCAGATTACCTTCGTTGACCGGAATGCGCGGCAGATTGAGGTTGCTCAAGATGTTGTATTTGCTGCCGGCCACCTTCACCAGAATAAAAATGACGATGGCGAAGATAATCCCCCAGAGCCAGACCGCCAGTCCCTGTTTGACACCGTTGAACCGGGCCATCCGCGCTGCGACATAACCACCGCAGTAGTAGGCGACGAACAGCACCACCAGCAGCAGAATCGCTCCGACCAGGCCTACCGTCTTCGCCGTACCGGTACCGGCGGTCGCCTGGTTCGCGATATCCGTGGTGGTGGTCTTGCTGGTGAGACTCAGCACCACACCGGCGGCGGTGAGCAGGCTGGTGAGGAGAACCGCGATACCGGCAGCGGCGACCCAGCCGAAGAATGCGGAGCCGACCTTGACACCGCCGAAGGACTCCTTCTCCCTGCCCAGAACCGCCTCGCGGTCCACACCCAGATCAGCAGCAGCCTGACCGTACGAGCGGGAGGACGCCGTCGGAACCGGGTTCTCGACGACAGCCGCTTCCTCTCGCACCGGCGGTACGCGGCGGTCATTGCGGTCACCGACCGGCAGGTGTTCGGTCGCGACCGACGTCGACCGATCTGTCTTGGAGACGGGCGGCTCGGCGGCAGTCAGCCGTTCCTGGTTTTCTCCGTCGCCGGGCGGCGGGTTGATCGGTGTACTCATCAATAGCTCCTCACAGGTGGGTTCCCGGACGTGGGGTGAACGCCGATCGGCGCCCTACCCCACGTCCGGGAGCAATGCAGATGAAGCGGGTTACTTCTTGCGCTTGGCGGTCTGCGTCGGTACGGTACCGGTGGTTTCGCCGGTCACCTCGATCTGCTCCTTGCGGACCGCCTCGCTGACCTCCTGCTGCTCGGTCACCGTCTCGGTGGCCAACCGGACCTTTTCCACACCGACGACCTGCTTGTCGACACGTACCTCGTCCTGCATCAGGGCGACGTCGATGGAATCCTCACCGATGGTCGCCCCGTCCACCGAGTCGCCCGGCTGCAGCGGCTCGCGGACGACGCGGACCTCGTCGTGCGATACCGGAACGGTGACCGTCTGCTGCTCGGTGACGACGAACTTGCGGATGCCGGCCCGGCCCGCTTCCACCCGCTGCGTTCCGACCCGCAACTGCTCCTCGGACCGGGTCAAATACCCTTCGGCGTTACCGGTGGCCTTGGCCTTGACCTCGCCGCCGGTCGACTCGGTCGGGTAGGTGTTGGTGGCGCCCATGTACTGGTCGTAGTACGCGTACAGCGACTGCTGCTCGTCGCCGTCCAGGTGTGCGGCATCGGCCACGTCCGGGGCGTCCTTGACGACGTCCTTTCCGTAGGGCAGAACCAGGCGGTCGCCGTCGAAGCTGGATCCGTACAGCGGGGCGAAGTGTTCCTTGGTGCCGAACATGCCGGTGTTGACGGTGATCCAGTCCGGTTGGCCCGTCTCGTCGTTGAGGTAGACCTGGCCGACGGAGCCGATCTTGTCGCCCTGGGCGTCCACGGCGGTCTTGCCGGCGTAGGCCTCTGGGCCCTGTGTGTTTGCCATGTGCGAACTACTTCCTTCGTGTGAAGCGGGGTCTGCGGCCGGACAGCCGGCAGAGGTGGTACGGGTACCGCTTGGGACAGGTGCAAAGGTGGTGCGGTCAGCGGGCGGGATGCGATCCCGGGCCTCGGTTCCCGGAGTTCGCCGCCTGCCTGACCTGCGCAGCGGCGTGCTTGGCCTGGTCCTTCACGCTGGGGGCGTTGGCTGCCTGCTGCTTGATCTTCGGGGCCTCTTGTTCGGCTCTGGTCAGGTACTGCTCCCAGCGCGCCTGCATCGGCTTGATCAGTCCGCCGCCGACACCGACGATCGCGATGCCCCCGACGATGGACAAGATGGTGATCAGCACCGGCGTGGTCACCGTGGTGGCAACGCCGATCTGGTTCAGTGCCGCGACCACACCGAGGAACAGAATGAAGATCGACGCGATATTGGCCAACGTCTTTCCGTAGGACAATCCACCCAGTGTTCCCTGGATCAGGGTTTTCACACCCGCGGCAATGGCTGCGGCAATGATGACGATGACGATGGCGACGACCAGGTCCGGCAGGAACGCGATGATCCTGGTCAGCAGATCGCTGATCGGGTTGGGACCGAACACCCCGAACGCCAACTGCAGCACGAACAGCACCAAGGCGTAGTACAAGATCTTGGCGATGATGTCGGAGGCGTCGAACTTGCTGGCCTCCAACGCCTTTTTGATTCCACCGGGTTCTACAGCGCGGTCGAATCCGACCCGGGTGAGCAGCTTGGAGATCGCCTTGCTGATTGCCTTGGCGATCAGCAGACCGATGATCAGGATGGCCAGGAAAGCCAGCAGTTTTGGAACGAACGTGATGACCGACGTCAGACCGGCCTTCAGTGAATCGGACACGGAAAAACTCCCTCGGGATGGGACACACTGGGGGCGGCGCCCGACCAGGGTCTGCATTTACGTCGTAAACGTACACACCTCGGGCCGACATTTACAAGGTAAACGCCCGAACTTGGTAAATATCTGCTCACCGTCGTCGAACCGCCACAGAATGTGATCGAAAGACCATGCCTCCAGATGTAGCCACCTTCAGCGGCTCGACACCCGGCGTTGCGATCGGGTTCATGCCCTCCGCAAGAGCGGTTCAAGCGTTTACGTTGTAAAATATCTAGAGACGCCGATCCCCGGAGGTTCGGTCCACGGCCACCACCCCGCCGGCGCCGCCGATCTTGGAATGAGGAATGCCTCGTGAGAGTCGATCCGGACAGTCCTCGCGGCCGCGGGGCCGCCGCGGCGGTGCTGCCCTCGGCCGAACCCGGCGCGGGCGCAGGGCCGGGAAACCTGGATCGTCGAACGATTCTCGGCGGCGCGATCACGATGGTCGACCGGGACGGTCTGCGAGGTCTGACAATTCGTAAGCTCGGCGCCTACCTCGGCGTCGAGGGAATGGCCCTCTACCGCTATGTCCCTGGGCGCGACGCGCTGCTGGACGGCATCGTCGAAGTGGTGATCGACGAACTGTACGGCGACCCGGACGTACTGCTGTCCTCCGCCGACTGGGCCGACTACCTGCGCCGATTGGCCCACGGCATCCGCCGAATCGCCCTGGCCCATCCGCAACTGTTCCCGCTGATCGCGACGCGGCCACCCGCCGCACCGTGGGTGCGGCCACCGCTGCGCAGCCTGAGATGGATGGAATCGTTCCTGCAGAACCTCCGGGACTGCGGCTTCGCCGACCGCGCCGCTGTCGCTGCCTATCAGGCCTTCTCCAGCTTCCTGCTCGGACACCTGCTCTTGGAGGTGTCCGCTCAAGGAGCCGACATCGGCCCGGTCGACGACCCCGAGCCCACTACTCCCAAAACCAGCGACCTGGACGGCTATCCCCTGCTCAAAGCGTTAAAACCGCTGCTCTCGGAGAATCGCTCCGCCGAAGTGTTCGAAAGCTCCCTGGACCTGCTGATCACCCACCTGGAAACACTCGGGACGAAATGACCCATGCCTGACAACGACGGGAGCCGCCACCGTGTACGCTCCGGTTTACGCCGTAAACCGCTAGTATCGCAGCTGTCTGGGTTCTGCACCTCATCGTTCTTCACCCTTGTCCTGGCGCCTAAGCTATCGCCTCGACATCCGTCTCGGCCGCGGCTCGTGCTGCTGTCCGACTGCCCCTGTTGCTCCTACGCTTGGAAAGGTCCTGGAATGTTCGGATTGTTGAGAAAGGCCGGTTGGATCGGCGGGCTGGCCGCACTGGCCCGCACCGAGAAAGGTCAGCAGCTCATTGCCCGGGCCAAGGCCTACGCCACCGACCCGGAGACCCGCCGCAAGCTGGGCGATCTCCGCACCAAGATGATGTCCAAGACCAGAACCCGCAGCGGTGCAACACTTCCCACTCCCGCCACGTCAACCGACCCGGTCTGAGCCACCGTTCCGGGTAGCGCACTGGGCGGAATGGGCAGGCCGGTCGGACTGCTGCCGATATCACAGCCGGGCGAGGTTGGCCGCTACGAACGGTTGGCTGCGTGTCGCTGAACTCCGAGACGCTGTTGTTGTTTGCATCGTGCATCGTAGGTGTCGAGCGCACCTACCTCTCCGGCAAGGGAAAACCCCATGTTCCTCGGTTTGCGTACCGTCATCTATCCGGCGCCCGACCTGGCAGCAGCCAAAGCCTGGTACAGCAGGATTCTTGGCGTCGAGCCGTACTTCGACGAGGAGTACTACGTCGGATTCAACGTCGCAGGTTACGAACTCGCGTTGGACCCAGGCGGCGACGGCTCCACCGGGGTCGTGACCTACTGGGGCGTCGCCGATGTCGACGCCGCCGTTGATGCCCTCGTCGCCCGCGGCGCTACGTTGCGTGACCCCGTGCGAGAGGTTGGGGGCTCGATCCGCGTGGCACTGGTGGCCGATCCGGCCGGCAACCCGATCGGGGTCATCGAGAATCCTCACTTCCAGCTTCTCCCGGGCAGCGTGCCGGCCGACGGGCCTGGCCGATGACCGATCGCGTCGCACCCGCTCTCCACGAACGGCGGCGGCCATGGCCGATCTCGGCGGGTTCCACGCGCATGTGATTGACGGGCCGACGTAGGGTCTCGCTGTGCTCATTTGGATCAACGGGCCGTTCGGCGGCGGCAAGACCCAGACGGCGCACGAGCTGCAACGGCGCTTGGCCGACAGCATTGTCTGCGACCCCGAGCACGTCGGGTTCGGACTGCACCGGATCATGCCGCCCGACATGCGCGGCGACTTCCAGGACCTTCCAGCCTGGCGGCAAGGCGTGTACGAGGTGCTCGATCTCGTCCTCGGCCAGCATCCCGGTCCGGTCATTGTGCCGATGACGGTGGTCGAACCGACGTACCTCGACGAGATCGTCGGCCGACTCCGCCGAAACGGTCACGACGTTCGGCACTTCGCGTTGCTGGCAGAGCGTGACGCCATCGTGCGGCGACTTCGCGAGCGTGGCTTCGGCCATGCCTTGCACTGGGTCGGCGGTCGCGGATCGCTACGCCGTGAGTCGTTCGCGGTCGCCAACATCGACCGCTGCCTGACGAAACTTCGCGGGCCCGGATTCGCCGAACACATCTAGACCGACAACCGCACCATCGCCGAGGTCGCTGATCACATCGCAGCCTCGGCGCAATTGCACCTTTCTCCGAACACCGACCGAGCCTTCCGAGGACGGATCCGTCGAGCGTGGACCGGCATCAAACACATCAGGGTCGGCTGAGCGGTCATGGCCGGCCGGCCCAGCGCTCGCAATTGATTGCTGCCTCAACCGTCGGCGCGTAGATCGCCCGGCCTCACCAGGCCCAAAGGATCCGCTCCGCAGGCTGATTCTCCGACTCACCATCCCAACCGGGACGCCGACGGGTACACCGCCCGCGCGGGTTCACATCTGCACAGAGATCAGATAGCGCTCGTCAGAAACGCGGGTGCCCCACAACGTCTCGTCATCAGTCAGGCGGCGCCAGGTGAGCGTGCGGGCCCTAGCCTGCAGCAGCGGAAAGAGCTCGACCGCCCGCAATCCGACCCCCGTGTGCCAGAAGCCCTCGATGAGCACCAGGACCCCGTCCGGCGCCAGCAGGCGCAGCCACCGGTCGAGCACCGCCGACGGATCTGGAAGCGCCCAGAGGACATGACGAACCAGAAGTGCGTCGAACAGTCCCTCGACCTCTGGACTGCTGGCGTCGCCGACCCGAAACTGCGCGCCGACGCCGTGCTGCCTGGCTTTGCGCATCGCCTGCTCGACCATGCGCGGAGCCAGGTCCACTCCGAGTACGTCATAGCCCCGCTCGCCGAGCAGCACGGCAAGCGACCCTGTGCCAGAGCCGAGGTCGAGTATCCGAGCAGGCACAGCGGGAAGCACCTGCCGGAGCAGCGCGGACCAGGCGCTTCTCACCTCTGGGTCGAGCAAGCCGTGGTCGGGCTGATCGTCGAAGTCTTGCGCCTGGTCGTCCCACGCAGCCCGCGTCGCTTCGGTCATGCCTCCGGCTTTCGTGGTGGGATGGTCCATCTTTCGGCCTCCCATTGTTCGGGAACGGTCCGCAACCGCCCCAGAGGTGAGGACCACAAGATGATCGGTGCGGTCGCGGCGAGCCCGGCAGCGACCAGCACCGTACCGGGGTGGCCCAGCCAGCCGCCGACAGCGCCGCCGATCAGCGCTCCCACCGGAACTGCGCCCAAGGTCACGAAGCGACTCGCGGCAGTGACCCGGCCCATCAGGTGGTGCGGTGTCACTTTGGCCCTGATCCCGGTCGAACTGATCGCATGGATGATCGTCAAAGAGCCGAACAGAACTTCGCTCAGGCCCACCAACAGCACTGGGGCAACGGATAGGACGACGGCAAGCGGCAGAATGGCAAACGCGAAAGGCATTCCACATTGCATCAGCAGCATCGTCCGGACCTCACCGAATCGGTTCCTGATCGGCAGGCCGACCAGCGACCCGACGATGCCGCCGAGTCCGCCGATCCCAAGAGCAAGTCCGTAGACCTGCGGGGTCAACGCCAGGTCCCGCAGCACCAACAGCGGCAGTACGGCCATGAACATTCCGGCGCCCAGGTTGATCGCGGCGCTGGTGCACATGAACGTTCGTAGCGCCGGATGCGTGATCACGTAGCCGATTCCGATTTTCAGTGACGATCGGAATGACTCCCTGTCCCTCTTGTTCGCCGGGGCTGGTTCGTGCACCTTCATGGTGCCGAGAAGACCGGCGGAGATCAGGCTGGTGACCCCGGAGGTGATGTAGAGAACGGGTCCGCTCACCAATCGGAGAAGCTGCCCGGCCGCTGCGGGACCGACGACGCCCATGGTGGCATCGGAGGTCTGCAGCCGCGCGTTGGCCTCGGACACCTGGTCTCGGCCGACCAGCGACGGCAGCACACTGGTGTGCGCGGTGTCGAAGAAGACGTCGGCCACGCTGACCAGCGCCGAGACCACCATCACCTGCCAGATGCTCAGCGTTCCCATGACGTAAGCGACCGGGATCGATACGACGGCCACGGCGCGTACCAGTTCGGCGGCGATCAGAACCGGCCGTTTGAACCAGCGATCCACCCAGACCCCGATCGGGATACCGAACAACAGGTAGGCGCTTCGCCCGAGGGCGGCGATCAGCCCGACCTGGAACGAGCTGGCGTGCAGAACGAGTACCGAGGTGACGCTCAGGGCGAGTCTGGCGAACTCGTCCCCGAAGTCGTTGGCCAGTCCGGAGAACCACAAACGCCGAAAGGCCCCGCCGGCCATCACCCCGCGCAACCAGCGGTCGGCCCCGAATCGTCTCCCCACCTGACTTTTCTAGCGCATCAACGTCCGCCACTCCGCCAGGACGCACTCGACAAGCCGCTCAGACCTTCTTCGCCCCTTCCTGGTCGGTTGTCAGGATCCGAGCCATGGTCGATCCGAGCCGATCGAGGGACGGGTGCGCCTCCGACTGTCGGGGGGCTGGCCTAGCGTGTGACAGGTCGCCAGAGCCTTGTCCGAGAAGCAGAGGAGCTCGTCATGACCACGCTGTCAGATCGTCCCAACACCGCCTTGATGGTGATCGATGTCCAGAAAGGTGTGGTGGCTGGCGCCCACCAACGCGACGCGGTCGTCGCGAACATCAGCACGCTCGTCGACAAGGCTCGCGAAGAGAGCGTTCCGATCGTCTGGGTCCAGCATTCCGACGAGGAGTTGGCGACGGAGAGTGACGCCTGGGAGTTCGTCCCAGAGTTGGCGCGCCACCACTCAGAACGTTTGGTGCACAAGAGTTTCGGCGACTCCTTCGAGGACACCGATCTGGAGGAGGTGCTGGCTGAGGCTGGAGTTGGACGCCTGTTCGTGACCGGCGCGCAGACGGACGCCTGCATCCGGTCCACGATCCATGGCGCGTTCGCGCGTGGTTACGACGTGACGCTCGTCGGGGATGCCCACACGACGGAGGACCACAGCGCGTGGGGCGCTCCGCCGCCGGACAAGGTCATCGCGCACACGAACCTCTACTGGCAGTACCAGGCGGCACCCGGTCGCACAGCTGGAGTCGTGGAGACGCGAAACGTGACGTTCAGCTGCTGACCGGACACGTCGCCGATCTGTACCGCAGCCCGCGCGCTGACGTCTGCCCCAGGCCGATCGGTGACCGGCACGGGCGGGAAGCGGTCTGCCACTCGAACGGGGCCGGCCATCAGGTGGCAGGCTCAGGTTGTGACAGATCAGGATTCGCGACAGGTCGATGCGGGATCATTCGGCGCGGCGGCCGCCGAGTACGAACGGGGGCGCCCCGGCTATCCACCAGAAGCTCTTGACTGGCTGCTGCCGAATGGGGTTCGGCGGGTGCTCGACCTCGGAGCGGGAACCGGCAAACTCACCCGGCCGCTCCTCGAGCGGGGTCTCAAAGTGGTGGCCGTCGAGCCACTCGCCCAGATGCGGGCCGAGCTCACTCGAGTGCTGCCCACCGTCGAAGCGCTCGCCGGAACCGCGGAGAGCATTCCGTTGCCGGCCGGAGCGGTGCAAGCGGTGCTCGTTGCGCAAGCCTGGCATTGGGTGGACGTCGATCGGGCGGTACCCGAGGTGGCCCGGGTCCTGTCCCCCGGCGGGCAGCTCGGGCTGGTGTGGAACGAGCGCGACGATCGGGAGGACTGGGTTGCCGAGCTGGGGCGGATCACTCGCCTGCGCCCGGACCTGGAGATGGACTACGACACAGTTCGGGTCGGAGCGCCCTTCGGCCCCCTCGAACGCACCGAAATCGCCTGGACGCATCACCTCGACCGTGATGCGCTGGTCGACATGGTCGCGTCCCGCAGCTATGTCATCACCGCACCGAGCCACGAGCGGGCGAAGGTGCTGAAGGATGTACGCATCCTGCTCGATACCCACCCCGCGCTTTCGGGCACCGCCGATCTCGCACTGCCGTACCTCACGCATTGCTTCCGAACCCGGGTGCGCGCCGACACCGCGTCCCCGCTTGGTCGGTGACCCGAACAGCTAAGAGATCTCGTCCTGAACGCCACCCTGGTCAACGTCGCTGGGTGCGCGCAGCGTCGGAGAACGGTAATGGTGTGGTCACTACGTCGTGAACACGTGCCGTGGAGCCTCCCGCAACCCAAACCACATTCGAGCGGCCAGGCGCGACCGGCTGGTCAGCACGGTGTACGCGGCTGGCCGCAGGCCGGCGTCGAGGGCGGCGTGCTCGAGATAGTCGCGCAGCTGCCAGATATCGACCGGATCGACCGCGTCGCCGACATCAAGTACGGACTGCAGCCGTTCCGGCCGAAAGTCCAAATCCTCGGCGACTTCAGAGAATGTCAGCCCGGATAATTCGAAGTTGCTCTTCAGTTCGTCGCTCGTTCGGCGTCGTTCTGTGTCGTTCAGGCTCATCTGGGACTCCTTCGATAACCAGCGTGCTCAGCCGAGCGGTACTTCGGCCGAGCGCTGCGGGACTGCGTCGAGCGCGGCGAGTGTCGCGCCGTCGATCGTGAACGTTCCCGCGGCGACGTTGGCCTCCAGGTGGTCGATGTCAGCAGTGCCGGGAATGAGCAGGACGTTCGGGGCATGGGCAAGCAGCCAGGCGAGGCCGACCTGGGACCCAGTGCTGCCAAGCGACTGGGCCGCAGCGTGGACAGCCGGCTCGTCCGTCACCTTCGGCATGCCTGGGAACGCACTGCCGAGCGGGAAGAACGGCACCCAGGCGATGCCCTCGGCGACGCAGAGCTCGAGCATGTCCTCGTCGTCACGCGTCACGAGGCTGTACGCGTTCTGCACACACACGATGCCCGCGGGGATTGCTCGACGGAGCCCCTCGAGTGTCACGCTGCTCAGTCCGATGGCGCCGATCTTGCCTTCGTTCCGCATCGCCGTCATCACCGAGAGTTGGTCGTCGATGTCCACCACCTGGTCGCCCGCGGCCCGGAGGCCGGGGCCGGTATCCAGGCGTCGAAGGTTCACCACCGGGATCTGTTCGACGCCAAGGCTTCTGAGGTTGTCCTCGACGCTGGCCCTGAGCTCTTCGGGTCGCTGCGCGGGACGTAGAGGAAGGGGGCCGCCCGAATCGGGATCAGCACCGACCTTGCTCACGACGACGACGCCATCCTCCGGGCGGAGGGCCTCGCGGATGAGCCCGTTGACAAGGCCGTCGCCGTAGAACTGGGCGGTGTCGACGTGGTCGACGCCGAGCTCGACCGCGCGGCGTAGCAGCGCGATCGCCGCGCTCCGATTGCCGTGCAGACGCTCGAGCTGCATCGCGCCGTATCCGATGCGCGAAACAGTGCGGCCCGCAAGCAGACCGGAACCACCGGGACGACCAGCACCCGTGTCAGTGGTGTCGGAAGAGAACATGTCGGAAGGGGTCATCGAACGTCCGTCCATGAGATGATCAAGGAAGCGGAGGTTCCTCCGCTTCTTCACCGTAGCACTACCGGAGGTGCCTCCGCTTGAGTCTCCCGGAACCGCCGCCGGCTGGCGTTCGCGTCGACCGTCCCGCCGGCGCCGAGCGTCCTCTCCGAGCGGATGCGCAGCGCAACCGCGACAACCTCGTCCTGGTCGCTCGGGCGGCCTACGCCGCCGCTGACGACACCGTCGCCCTCGAGGACATCGCCCGAGAGGCCGGAGTCGGGATCGGGACGCTCTACCGCCACTTCCCAACTCGGGAATCTCTCGTCGAGGCCGTCTATGCCGCCGAACTCGACGACGTCGCTGCGAGCGCACGATCCTTGCTCGACCAGTTCCCGCCCGACGTTGCGCTCCGCGCCTGGATCAACCGCTACGCGGAGTTCACCGCGACGAAGCGTGGAATGGTCGACACGCTCCGCGCCGGCTGGGCGTCAGGACGTATCACGACACCGAAGACGCGAGAACGCATCACCGCCGCGATCGGGACGATCCTCACGGCAGGAGCGCGAGCAGGTTCGCTGCGTGCGGATGTCGAACCCGATGACGTCACCGCGATACTCCTCGGAGTGTTCCTGTCGACAGCGGCCAACGGCTCTTCGCAGCAAACCAGGCGCTTGCTCGACCTCGTGATGGACGCGCTGCGCCGGCAGGCTCACCAATGAGGTCGGTGGCCGTCGGCTGAGATCGTGTCGGTGTCAGGTCAAGCGTCGCGCGCGCAGAACGATGTCCTGGGTGTGGTGTGATCCGGCGCCGGTGGTCACGTTGCGGGGCCGGGTCTCGTCGACCTCGATCCGCCACTCGTCGTCGAGCAGCGCGGCGACATCGGCGGGGTAGACGTAGTCCTCGGGATTGAAGCGGTGGGCGTGCGCCTGCTCCTTGCTGGGTGGGCAGTGGTGCACGACAAGCAGCACTCCGCCGGGAGCGACCGCGGCGAGGAGGGCGAGCTCGGCCTCGTGGTTCTCGCTTCGCGGCAGCGCAGGATACTGAGCGGAGACCAGATCGAAGGACGCCGGGAGCAGCGCGGCATCCGCGAGCCCGGCGTGCAACCAGCGCACCTGCACTCCGGAGCGCTCGGCGTGGTCAGCTGCGCGATCAAGTGCCACTCGCGACACGTCCAGGGCAGTGACGTCCCAGCCCTGTTCGGCCAGCCACAGGGCGTCGGCCCCCTCACCGCAGCCGACGTCCAGAGCCCGTCCTGCCCGAAGTTCACCGATTTCGCGGACCAGCGGAGCGTTGGGCTGTCCGCTCCACACCTGCTCCGCGGCGGCGTAGCGCTGATCCCAGGAGTCCTGGTTCGCCCGTCGCTCGCGATAGGTCCGGACGGCGTGTTCGGTGTCCGCGACGATCAAGTCGTTGTTGATCGCCGCCGCGGCGGCGAGGCCGGCTGCGGCGGAGCTGATGACCTGCGCCTGGATGTTCGTCACGTTGCCCGCGACCCAGATGCCCGGCTCGGCCGTGGAACCAGTGGGGTCGGCCTCGACCTGGGTGCCCAGCAGGTGGCCGTCCAGGCGCACCTCGGCGGGCTGCACCCCAAAGGGTGCCAACAGCTCGGCGCGGGCCCGGCAGACCGGCGTCACGACGAGTGCGTCCAGCTCGACGCGGATGCCGTCGGCCAGCCGAACACCGGTCAGCCCACCGGCGGCCGTGTCGACCTGGACCACAACGCCAGGAACAATCGGAATGCCAACGGCTGCAAACCTTTCCTGCTGCTCAGGTGTCAGTGGCGGCCCTATGTGTTGCAGCAGAGTGACCTGGGCGCTGAGTTGGCGGAACATCAGCGCCTGGTGGACCGCGAACGGCCCGGTGGCCAGAATCCCGATGTGCCGGTCGCGAACTTCCCAGCCGTGGCAGTACGGGCAGTGCAGCACGTCGATACCCCAACGCTCGGCCAGGCCGGCGACGTCGGGGAGCTCGTCGCGGGCACCTGTCGCGACGAGGACCCGGCGCGCACTCACCGTCCGATTCCCGATCTTGATTCGGAACGGACCACCAGCATCTACGCGGTCGAGGGAGTCGACGTCGCCGTGGAGGATCTGCCCTCCGTATGAGCGCACCTCGGCGCGTCCCGAGGCGTAGAGCTCCTCCGGTCCGGTGCCCTCCTGGGTCAGGAAGTTGTGCACGTGTCCAGCAGCGGCGTTGCGCGGGTCGCCGGCATCGACCAGCAACACCGACCGGCGCGATCGCAGTAACGCCACCGCTCCGGCCAGCCCGGCGGCTCCCCCGCCGATCACTATCACGTCATACCTGTCGTTGATCTCGTCCATGCACTCAGCGTGCCTCCGAGAGGTGCATTTGACAAATAGCCTTGCCAAAGTGGCAAATGACATCATGAGCGACGCGATCGAGGAAATGCTTGCCACGGTCGGTCCACGGTTGCGGGCCGTGCGGGAACAACGCCGGGCCACCCTCGCGCAACTCTCGCAGGCGAGCGGAGTGTCGGTGAGCACGCTGTCCAGACTCGAGTCCGGCGGTCGGAAACCCACCCTGGAACTGTTGCTGCGACTGGCCCGCGCCCACGACATGCCGGTCGACGAACTGCTGACCGAACGGCCCACCAGCGACCCCCGGGTCCAGCCCGAACCGATCACCCGCAACGGTCGAACCATGCTGCCGCTGACGCGCCGACCTGGCGGCGTGCAGGCCTACAAGATCATCATCGCGCCCGGCCACCGCCGACCCGAGCTGCAAAGCCACGAGGGTTACGAGTGGATGTATGTGCTGAACGGCCAACTACGCCTTTTCCTCGGCGAGCTGGACCTCACCATGCGCCCCGGCGAAGTCGCCGAGTTCGACACCCACACCCCTCACTGGTTCGGCAGCGCCGACCAGCACCCGGTAGAACTTCTGGTTCTGTTCGGCCCGCAAGGCGAACGCCTGCACGTCCGCGCTCGTCCCCGCACCACACCGCCCGCTTCCCTGCGCCAGAAACCATGACGCTCACAGATACCGCGACCGTGGCCACGATCAGATCGCTCGATGACCACCAGGTCGGCACCCTGAAACAGATGCCGGTCGCCCTAGGTCTGGTCCGCTCCGGCCGTTTCGGTCTGCGCGTGCAGGTGAAGTGCGGCACGGTCGAGAAGTCTTTTGAGCAGGTGGATCTCGGTGTCGCTGAAATTCAGGCCGAGCTTCCGCTCGACATTCTTGGCCGCTTCATCAGCCTGGCCGGCAATGACCGCGCCCGCGGGGGTGATGCGGGTACTGAGCACGCGAAGGTGCATCGGTGACGGTTCGCGGCTGATCAACCCTTTCTGTTCGAGGTTGCCCAGAATGGTGGCCATCGTTTGCGGAGTCACCGCACACGCCCGGGACAGTTGCGCCGCAGAGGACTCCGGGACGTAGCGCAGCGTCATCAGCGCGCTGTACTGCGCGACGGTGAGGCCGTGCACGCGTAGGACCCGCGTCTTCTCGGCCATCAGCGCCTGTTCGGCCCTTTTGATGTAGTAGCCCAGCCGTGAGCTCAACTCCTGCTCCAATGCTGCGGCTCCTCGTTGCGCAGTCATCCGGCAGCTGCACCGACCGTGTGCAGAGCAACACCAGAATCGCGCATCCGTTCCAGTGCGGCCCCATGGGTTTCCGGCGAGGCGCCTGCGACGGCATCGCTGATGACCTGCACCTCGTACCCCAGATCGATGGCAGAGTTGGCTGTTTCCTCGATGGCGCTCTCGGTGGCCACGCCCGCCAGCACCAACCGGCCGACCTGCGCCCGGGTCAGCGTGGTGTGGAGGTCGGTGCCGTCGAACACGGAGATGCCGTACTTGGTCACCACGGTATCGCAGGCGAGCACGTCGATCTCGCCGACGAAGCGGGCCTGGGCCGATTCGGCACCGCCATCGGATCCGTCGATCCGCAGGTACCGCACGTGAACCACCAGGTCACTTCGCCGGCGCGCGGCGGCCAGAATCAAAGCGGCCGCCGCTGCTGCGGCCGGGCCACCCGCTCCGATCAGATCGCGCATGATCCACACCTGGAAGTCGATCAGCAACAGCGCAGTCCGCGTCGCGATACTCACCCCAGTGGTCGATTTCTCGGTGGTCGATTTCTCGGTGATCGACTGCTCGGTGGTCAGTATCGTGTCCCGACCGCCGCCGGGATCTCATCGAGAACCTTCAGTTCGGCGTCGCTGAGCGACAGGTCGACAGCACCAACATTTGTCAGCAGATGCGCCGGTCGGCGCGTGCCGGGAATAGGGATGACGTGTTCGCCCTTCGCCAGAACCCAGGCCAGCGCTACCTGGGCCGGTGCCGCCTCATGGGCTTGGGCGACCTCGCGGACCAGATCGACGATGTGCTGATTGGAATGCCTTGCGGCGCCGGCGAAGCGGGGCAATCGGGAACGCATATCCGACGGCTCGAAGGTGGTGGAGGCATCCACCGAACCGGTGAGGAACCCTCGACCCAACGGCGAGAAGGGGACGAACGCGGCGCCATGACGGGCACACCAGGCCACGAGGTCGTCATCGGTGCCGCTGCCCAGCGGGTCTCGAGTCCACAACGAGAGTTCCGACTGGATCGCAGCCACCGGGTGGATCGTCTGGGCCGACTCAGCCTGCGCCACTGTCACTTCCGAAAGGCCGATCCGCTTGACCAGTCCGGCAGCGACCAGTTCGCTCATCGCGCCCCAGGACTCAGCTAGCGGTACCTGCTCGTCGACCCGGTGCAGGTAGTACAGATCGATGATGTCGGTGCCCAAACGAGCGAGGCTGGCCCGCACCGCCTGCGCAATGTGCTGGGGTGAGCCGTCGCGGTGCATCTGCTTGGTGTGCAGGTCGTCGACGACGAGCCCGCACTTGGTGGCCAGCGTGACCTCCGCCCGGCGTCCCAGCAGCGCCCGACCCAGCAGCAATTCGTTGTGACCATCGCCGTACACATCAGCGGTGTCCATCAGCGTGACACCCAATTCGACGGCCCTGTGCACGGTGGCGATCGACTCTGCGTCGTCGCGACCGGATTCCAGGTAGGCCCAGCTCATACCCATACAACCCAAACCCAGCGCGCCTACCGCAGGCCCGCCGGCACCGAGTGTTCTCTGCTGCATGTCTTACCCCTGTATCTGCTCGTTGAATAGCAGTACTCTGTCATACGACTGCCCTCTGCGACAACAATGGTCCAGGCCGGAGCGCGAGAACCTTCTTCTTCGCTCACGGCGAAGCCCCGGCCTCGGTGGGAACAAAGGTGGAGCGTTCAGCATTGAGTCAGGCACGCTCAAGTTTGATTCGAAGGGTGCCTCACATGAACCAGATCCAACACCTGCCGGTGCTTTCGCTGACCGATACCGTTGTGCTGCCCGGGATGGTGGTGCCGATCGAGCTGGACGAATCGTCGCAGGCCGCCATCGACGCAGCCCGTTCCACCGGCCCGGAGTCGGGTGCCGGGGGCGACGCTGCCAAGTCGGAGAGCGACGCGGGCCTGGGTGAAATCCTGCTCGCGCCGCGTTTGAAGGACCGGTACGCGACGTACGGCGTGGTCGCGACCATCGAACAGGTCGGTCAACTCGCCGGTGGCGCTCCGGCCGCCGCGCTGCGCGCGGGCCGCCGGGCCAAGATCGGCACCGGAGTCACCGGACCGGGTGCCGCCCTGTGGGTGGCAGCGGAACTGGTGCCGGACGAGCCCGCCACCGACGAGACACGCACGCTGGCAAAGGAATACAAATCGTTGGTGATCGCCACGCTCCAGCAGCGGGATGCCTGGCAAGTCATCAACACCGTCGAGAAGATGACCGATCCGGCCACCATCGCCGACTCGGCAGGGTGGGCCCCCTATCTCACATCGGAACAGAAGCGCCAATTGCTGGAAACTCCCGAGGTCGGCAAGCGGCTCCCGCTCGTCATCGACTGGACCCGGGCGCACCTGGCGGAAATGGACGTCGCTGAAAAGATTCGCGACGACGTCCGCGAGGGCATGGAGAAGAACCAACGCGAATTCCTGCTGCGCCAGCAATTGGCCGCGATTCGCAAGGAACTCGGTGAGGGTGAACCTGACGGCGCCGACGACTTCCGAGCTCGGGTGGAGCAGGCGGATCTCCCCGACAAAGTGCGCGAGGCGGCAATGCGAGAGGTCGGCCGTCTCGAGCGGGCCAGCGATCAGAGTCCGGAATCGGGTTGGATCCGTACCTGGCTCGACACCGTTCTGGAGATTCCATGGTCGGTGAAGACGCTGGAGAACACAGCCGATACGTCCTATGCCAGAACTGTTCTCGATGCCGATCACCACGGTCTCGATGACGTGAAGGACCGCATCGTCGAGTACCTGGCCGTGCGTGCTCGCCGGTCCGCCCGCGGCCTGCAGGTGGTCGGCGGCCGCGGCTCCGGCGCCGTGATGGTGCTGGTCGGCCCTCCGGGCGTCGGGAAGACCTCGCTCGGTGAGAGCGTGGCACGGGCCCTTGACCGCAAGTTCATTCGTGTTGCACTGGGCGGTGTTCGGGACGAAGCGGAAATCCGCGGCCACCGGCGTACCTACGTCGGCGCGCTACCCGGCCGCATCGTGCGAGCGATCACCGAGGCAGGTTCGATGAATCCCGTGATATTGCTCGATGAAATCGACAAGGTGGGCGCCGACTATCGGGGTGATCCCGGAGCCGCCCTGCTGGAGGTGCTGGACCCGGCACAGAACCACACGTTCCGCGACCATTATCTCGACATCGATCTCGACCTCTCGGACGTGCTGTTCCTGGCTACCGCGAACGTGATCGACTCGATTCCGTCGGCCCTGCTGGACCGGATGGAATTGATAACGATGGACGGCTATACCGAGGACGACAAGGTGGCAATCGCACGAACGCACCTGCTGCCCCGGCAGCTGGAGCGGGCGGCGCTGGACGAGACGGACGTGAGCATCACCGACGCCGCACTGCACAAGATCGCTGCGGACTACACCAGAGAGGCCGGTGTCCGGCAATTGGAACGACTGCTGGCAAAGGCTTTGCGCAAGGTGGCAGCGCGGCTGGTCGCCGAGAGTGGACCCATCGAGGTCGACGAAGCAGGCTTGAAGGCGCTCTTGGGACGGCCCAGGTTCACGCCGGAAACGGCCGAGCGGACCGCGGTAGCAGGCGTGGCCACCGGCCTGGCTGTCACCGGACTCGGCGGCGATGTGCTGTTCATCGAGGCGAACGCGGTCGAGGCGAAAAACGGTGGCGAACTCACGCTCACCGGTCAGCTCGGTGATGTGATGAAGGAGTCGGCGCAGATCGCACTGTCGTACATCATGGCGCATGCCGAAGAAATAGGTATTACACCGGAAGCTCTGCAGCGCAACATCCATTTACACGTGCCGGCCGGTGCGGTGCCCAAGGACGGTCCGTCGGCCGGGGTCACCATGGTGACTGCGTTGACCTCGCTGGCGCTCGGCCGGCCGGTGCGAGCCGATGTGGCGATGACGGGTGAAGTAACTCTGAACGGGCGGGTGCTGCCCATCGGAGGTGTGAAGCAGAAGCTGCTGGCAGCGCAACGCGCCGGCGTGACGACGGTTTTCATACCGAAGCGGAACGAACCGGATCTGGACGATGTGCCCGCCGAGGTGCTCGCGGCCCTGTCCGTCGTCCCGGTCAGTGATGTGGCCGAGATTCTGGCATTAGCTCTGGAACCTGCCGTGCAGGCCGAGGTGTCGGCCGCGGCCTGACGGTCGCTGATCGATCGCCCCAGCCATGGCTGAGGCGATCGTCAAGGGCCGTGCCGCAGCCGCGGTACGGCCCTTCTGCGAAGGCACGAACGACTGTCGGTGGTGCCGTGCACACTGCCTTGCATGAAGACCTTCACCATCGTTCCCTCTGGCGCCTTCTCGTTGAAGGAGTCGGCCGAATTCGGGTTCGGGCAGCGGTCGGGGCAGCCCTTTGACGGGGTGATGCGCCTGGCATTCTGTCAGGACGATCTGGAGGACCAGGCGGGGGTGGAGCTGCGGCAGGACGAGCGGGGAGTTCATGGTCAGATCGTTGGTGGCAGCGAAGATGTGGATGCCATCGAGGCTCAGGTGGCCAGGGTGCTTTCGCTGGATGCCGACGTGGCCGGCTTCGCCGAAGTGGGGCGCCGTGACCCGGTGATCGGCGCGCTCCAAGCCGCTGCCCCCGGATTGCTGCCGCCCCTGTTCCATTCGCCCTACGAGGGCGCCGCCTGGTCCGTGTTGAGTGCCCGGCGCCCCGCGACCCAGATGGCGGAAGTGCGCCGCAAGCTGTCCGAGCAACACGGACGCGTGTTCACGCTGGCCGGCGAGCAACTGGCGGCCCTGCCGACACCGGAGCAGTTGCTGGCGGTTTCAGAGTTCCCGGGCATTCCAGCCGAAAAGCTCGCCCGACTGCACGGCGTCGCACGAGCCGCGCTGGACGGCCTGCTCGACGTGGCGCGGCTTCGTCTGGTCGGTCCCGAGGTTGCGGCGGCCGAATTACAGCGGATCAAAGGTATCGGGCCGTTCTACGCCTCGCTGATCACCATCCGGGCCACCGGATTCACCGACGTCCTGCCGGCCGACGAACCGATCGCCCGCGACCTGATCACCCGGCTCTATGCCCTGGACAAGGCCTGCGAACCGGCTGACTTCGAGGCGATCGCTCAGGCGTGGCGGCCGTACCGCACCTGGGCCACCGTGCTGGTGCGCGCAGCCGGCCATCGGATTCTCTAGCTCTCGGTGTCGTGGGACGCGCTTGACTCCGGCCGTGCACGGCAAGGACAGTGACCGGGTGGCGAACCGTCGATGACCGGTCCCAGGCCCGGCGAGAAGGAGCAAGCCCTCATGCCCGACGCGAAACCCGGCTTTCCGAGCAGCGGCGTGCGCGTTGCCCTGCTCTCCACCTCGGACACCGATCTATTGTCCGGGCGCGCTTCTCGCGCCAATTTCGCGCTTGCCAACCCCTCGCGGTTGGAGGTGACCGACGAACTGCCGGCAGTGATCGCCGCGGCCGAGGTCATCATCGTGCGGATTCTGGGCACGGCCCGATCCTGGCAGCAGGGGCTCGAAGCGGTTGCGGCGATAGGCGTGCCCGTTATCGTGCTGGGCGGCGAGCAGACCCCGGACGCCGAGTTGATGCGACTGTCGACGGTTCCGATCGGCATTGCCGCGCAGGCGCACCGTTATCTTGCCGAAGGCGGCCCGGATAACCTTGCGCAACTGCATGCCTTCGTGAGTGACACCGTGTTATTGACCGGGGAGGGCTTCGAGGTCCCGACGGTCCTGCCCTCCTGGGGCGCACTGACGCGTCCGGAAATACTGACCCGGCAGCGCCGCCCGAAGATCGGAGTGCTGTTCTACCGTGCGCACCAGGCGTCGGGCAACACCGATTTCGTGCACGCCCTGGCCGACGCGATCGACGGGGCGGGCGGGCGGGGAACACCGATCTTCTGCTCCAGCCTGCGCGGTGCGAGCCCGGAACTGCTGGGCGAACTCGGCTCCTGCGATGCCCTGATCGTCACGGTCCTCGCGGCCGGCGGTACCAAGCCGGCCACAGCCGCGGCGGGAGGCGAGGACGAGAATTGGGACGTCGCCGCACTTGCCGCACTCGATGTGCCAATCCTGCAGGGCCTCTGCCTCACCTGGAGCCGGACCGCCTGGCACGAATCGGCCGAGGGTCTCTCACCGCTCGATGTCGCCACCCAGGTAGCGGTGCCGGAATTCGACGGACGCATCATCACGGTGCCGTTCTCGTTCAAGGAGACCGACGCAGACGGCCTCCCCCACTACGTGGCCGATCCGGAACGTTGCGCCCGGGTGGCCGGTATAGCACTCAGCCACGCCCGCCTTCGCCACACGCCGCCGGCGCAACGGAAGATCGCCCTGCTGCTGTCGGCATACCCGACGAAGCACTCGCGGATCGGCAATGCCGTCGGGCTCGACACGCCGGTGTCGGCAATACGGTTGCTTCGGGCCATGCAGGACGCCGGTTATGACGTCGGGCCCTGCGAAGGTCCGGGCGCGCTACCTGGCTTGGCCCTGCTCGACCCCGTCGACGGCGAGGAACCCGACACCACGGCCGGCAATGCGCTGATCCACGCACTGATCGCCGCGGGCGGTCAGGATGAAGAATGGCTGACCAGCGAACAACTTTCGGGCAGCCCGGTGCGTATTCCGGCGGCACAGTACCGCAGCTGGCTGGCCGGTATGCCGGTGGAGTTGGCTGAGCCGATGGTGCAGACCTGGGGCGAAGCTCCCGGGAATCTGTTCGTCGACCGATCGCAGGATCCGGAGGGCGAAATCGTGCTCGCCACGCTGCAGGCCGGCAATGTGGTGATTCTGATCCAGCCTCCTCGTGGATTCGGCGAGAATCCGGTCGCCATCTATCACGATCCCGATATGCCGCCGTCCCACCACTATCTTGCCGCCTATCGCTGGCTGGAGCAGGGGTTCGGCGCACATGCGGTTGTGCACCTGGGGAAACACGGAAATCTGGAATGGCTGCCGGGCAAGAATGTCGGCATGTCGGCGAGCTGCGGTACCGACGCCGCAATCGGAAACATGCCCTTGATCTATCCCTTCCTGATCAACGATCCGGGCGAAGGCACGCAAGCCAAGCGCCGTGCCCACGCCACCATCGTCGACCATCTGGTCCCTCCGATGGCGCGAGCCGAGTCCTATGGCGACATCGCCCGTCTGGAACAACTTCTCGACGAGCACGCCAGCATCGCCGCGATGGACCCGGCCAAACTTCCGGCCGTCCGGGCCCAGATCTGGACCCTCATCCAGGCAGCGAAGATGGACCACGACCTCGGGCTGGCCAGCAAGGACGGCCGCCCCGACGACACCGATTTCGACGATTTCGTCCTGCACGTCGACGGCTGGCTGTGCGAGATCAAGGACATGCAGATTCGCGACGGATTGCACGTCCTCGGTCAGGCGCCGGTGGGCGAAGCGCGGGTCAACCTGGTGCTGGCCATGCTGCGCGCCAACCAGGTCTGGGGCGGCGTCACCAACGCTCTGCCCGGACTACGGGCAGCACTCGGCCTCAAGGACGGCGCCGAGTTGGCGGCCGTCGACGCGGTGGAGGCTCAGGCGCGTGCCTTGGTACTGGGAGCCGAGGAAGCGGGCTGGAAACTTTCCGACATCCGAGCCGTCGTCGAACGGTTGATGCCGGACTCGGACCCGTCGGTGTTGGCGGTGATGGAGTTCGCGGCAGCGGAGGTCGTCCCCCGGCTGGCCGGAACCACTGCGGAGCTCAGTTCGATCCTGCACGCGCTCGACGGCGGCTTCGTCGCTGCCGGCCCATCGGGTTCGCCGTTGCGCGGTCTGATCAACGTGTTGCCGACCGGCCGCAACTTTTATTCGGTCGACCCCAAGGCCATTCCCTCGAGGTTGGCCTACGACACCGGAACCGCGATGGCGAATTCTCTCGTCGAGCGGTATCTGGCAGACAACGGCGAGTATCCGAGGTCGGTCGGGCTGTCGGTCTGGGGTACCTCCGCGATGCGGACTTCGGGTGATGACATCGCCGAAGTGCTTGCGCTGATGGGTGTCTCGCCGGTGTGGGACGAAGCCTCCCGGCGCGTGTCCGACCTGCAAGTCCTGACCCCGGTCGAGTTGGGCCGGCCCCGCATCGACGTCACCGTCCGGATCTCGGGATTCTTCCGCGACGCCTTTCCGCACGTGGTCGCCATGCTCGACGACGCGGTGCGGATGGTGGCCGCGCTCGACGAACCCGAAGAAGTCAACTACGTCCGGGCGCACGCCCAGGCCGATCTGGCGGCGCACGGCGACGAGAGGCGGGCGACCACCCGCATCTTCGGGTCGATGCCCGGATCCTACGGAGCCGGACTGCTCCCCCTCATCGAGTCCGGGAACTGGCGCGACGACGCAGATCTCGCCGAGGTCTACACCGCCTGGGGTGGCTTCGCCTACGGACGAGAACTGGACGGCTGCCCGGCCCGCGAAGACATGGAGGCCAACTACCGGCGAATCGTGGTGGCGGCGAAGAACACTGACACCCGGGAACACGACATCGCCGATTCCGACGACTACTTCCAGTATCACGGCGGCATGGTCGCCACTGTGCGAGCGCTCACCGGCACCGCGCCGGCCGCCTACATCGGCGACTCGACCAGCCCGGACGCCATCCGCACGCGCACGTTGAGCGAAGAAACGGCGCGGGTATTCCGGGCCAGAGTTGTCAACCCGCGCTGGATCTCGGCAATGCGACGGCACGGGTACAAAGGAGCCTTCGAATTGGCCGCTACCGTCGACTATCTGTTCGGCTACGACGCCACGGCCGGCGTGGTTCCGGACTGGATGTACGAGACGCTGGCAAAGACCTACACCTTGGACGAGGAGAACCAGGCCTTCCTGCGGCATGCCAATCCTTGGGCGCTCCGCGGCATCATCGAACGGCTCACCGAAGCCGCCGACCGCGGCCTGTGGGCGGAGCCGGATCCGAAGCTGATGGATCAGATGGCTCAGGTGTACCTGGAAGTCGAAGGAGATCTCGAGGACGCGGGTGGCTGACCACCAACAGCGCCGGCGGCCTGGACGGGCCGCGGCGGCCGGTCAAGCCGCAGCGGCTGCTCCGGCGCCTCGTCGCGCCCCGGTAGCAGGCGTGCACCAGAATGACGGAGGTGTGGAAGTTGGTGGGCACGGCGATGCGAGGCCTCCGCGCCTGGTGGTCCTCCACCATGCGGCGGCTCAGGCTGGGCTGGCGCGCGGCGCTGGTGCGGACTGCTCGGCTGACCGGGGCCGCGACCCTGGGCTATCTGCTCACCGAGTGGGCGTTGCCAGGCACCCGCCCCCTCACCGCCGCCCTGACAGCCCTGCTGATCGTCCAGGTGACTCTTGTCGGCACCGTGACGGACACGGCGCGCCGCATCGTCAGTGTCGTCGTGGGTGTCGTCGTCGCCATCGTCTTCGCGTCCGTCTTCGGATTCAGCGTGGCCACGCTGGCGGTGCTGATCGCCGCTTCGTTGGCGTTGGGACAACTGCTTCGCCTGGGTCCCCATCTGCTCGAAGTCCCGATCAGCGCGATGCTGGTGCTGGGGGTGAACGGTGCGCAGTCCGCTGCCAACGATCGGATCGTCGAGACCCTGATCGGCGCGGCGGCCGGCGTCGTGGTCGCGCTGCTGTTCCCACCGACGGTGCGGGGCCGTACCGCCGGAGCCGCCGTCGAGGAATTCGCGGTCGAACTGGCCGATCTGCTGGAGGCGGTGGCCACGCAGGTGCCGAGGCCCGTGACGCCCGAGCAGACTTCGCAGTGGTTGGTCCGGGCACGACAGTTGTCCAATTCCACCGATCAGATCGATCAACTGCTCGAACGGGCCAGGGAAAGTCGCCGACTCAACCCCCGGGCGGCTGGTCGGCCGGACCCGGGACCCGGCCTTCGTTCCGGGCTGGCGACGCTCGAGCACTGTGCCGTCGCGCTGCGGGCCTTCTACCGCTCGCTGTCCGACCTGGAAACCGAGACGGCGGGCGAGCAGTATCTGTTCGATCCGGACACGCGCGACGTCTTTTCCGTTCTGTTGCTCGAACTCGCGGATGCGTTGCGGCGATTCGGCGCTCTGGTCCGCGCCGAGGCGGACGCAGACGAGGGCGATCCGGGAAGCCGGGCGGACCCGAATCAAGGCGCAATGCTGTTGGCCGCGCTGGACTCCGTCCAGGAGCCACGCGCCCGTCTCGCCGACCTGTTGGCGGTTGATCCGCGAGAGGAGCCGGAGCTGTGGGAACAGCACGGTGCCATGCTGGCGGCCGTCGGGCGGGTGCTGCGGGAGCTGGACGCGGACGAACATGCCCGTCAGCGGCAGCGAGCGAAGCGGCTGGCCGAAGATCCTCGCACCACTGTCGTCACGCGCCTGCGCTCGGCCGCCCGGCAGGTCGCCGAGCTTCCATTCCGCTGGCACGACTGACCATTTCCCGGCTCCCTCAACAGGCGACTGCTCGGATGCGTGGCACCGGCGCCGTGAGACCACGCCGGCTTGCACCGCTGCGCTGCCCGGGCGAGCCCCGTCGAGAGGCCGGTGCGCTCACGGGTGAACGCCCGCTGCTCAACCGTCGCCCGGCCGAATCAAACGCAATAGTTCGTCGGTGTCCAGATGTTCGGCGATCGCATCGCCCAGCCGGTCGATCATCGCCTCGCGCCGATCGCCGAAACTCAGAGCGCCCGCCGGGCGGGAAGTCTCGAAGGGCACGCCGGTCGAGGCCGCCGCGGTCGCCAGGAATGCCCGCCGGAAGTCGTCGTTCTCGAACGCGCCGTGCCACGTGGTACCCCATACGTTGCCGCGACGGCACCCGTCCAGGAATTGCTCCGCGCCGGCATCGACTCGGGCGACCCCATGGTGGATCTCGTAGCCATGGACCCGATAGCCGGCCCACCACCCCTGCGTCAGGCCCAGACGTTTGTCGCCGTGGAACACCACCTCGGCCGGCAACAGCCCCAAACCCTCGACGAGTCCGGCGCCCGACTCGACCCCGTCCTCGTCCTCGATGGTCCGCGCCAGCATCTGGTATCCACCGCAGATACCCACGACCGTCCGGCCGGCCGCCGCGGCCGCCTGCACCTCTCGGTCAAGCCCGTTGCGGCGCAACCACTCCAGGTCCGACACGGTGGCGCGGGTACCGGGCAGCACGAGAACATCAGCCGACCGCAGCACCACGGGATCGGTCGTCACGGTCACCGCGACGCCGGGCTCCGATGCCAGCGCGTCGAGGTCGGTCGCGTTGGAAAGCCTTGGGAACCGCACGGCGGCGATGTTGAGCCGGCGTTCGACATCGGGCTGCGAGCCCCAGCGCCCGACGAGCAATGTGTCCTCGCCGTCGAGCCAGACCTCGGGCAACCAGGGCAGCACACCGAGAAAGGGAACCCCTGTCATCGCGGTCAGTTGGTCGAGCGCTGGTTCGAGCAACGTCTGGTCGCCGCGGAATTTATTGACGACAAAACCTCTGATCAATTCCCGATCGGCCGATTCGAGCAGCCCGACCGTGCCGTACAGGGACGCGAAAACACCTCCCCGATCGATGTCCCCGACCACCAGAACCGGCAGCCCGAACTGCCGGGCCAGTCCCATGTTGACGTAGTCGCCGCCGCGCAGATTGATCTCCGCCGGAGAGCCGGCCCCCTCGCAGACGATCACATCGTACTTCTCGGCCAATTCGCTATACGCGGCGAAAGCGGCGGCCGCCAGATGCTTTCGACCGGTCGCGAACTCTCCAGCTCGGAGGACGCCGTCGGGTTTCCCGCGCAGAACGACATGCGACGTGCGATCGGAGCCAGGTTTGAGCAGGACCGGATTCATGGCGGATTCGGGCTCGGCCCGCGCCGCCCGCGCCTGCAGGTACTGCGCCCGGCCGATCTCGGCACCCTCCGCAGTCACCATGGAATTGTTCGACATGTTCTGCGCCTTGAACGGCGCCACCCGAATTCCCTGCCGCGACAGATAGCGACAGATGCCGGTGGTGACCAATGACTTGCCGGCATCGGAGGACGTTCCGGCGATCAGGATTCCGCGGGCTGTCAGGACGTGGCCTCACCGATCTGCGCGACATCTCTGGCCTTTTCGGGACCTTCGGTCAACAGCACCGTGAAACCGGCCTCGTCCAGGATCGGCACTTTCAGCGAGACCGCCCTGTCGTACTTGGAGCCGGGGCTGTCACCGACCACCACAAAGGCTGTCTTGCCGGAAACGGAACTGGCGGCCTTCGCTCCCCTCTCGAGCAGCGCCGCCTTGGCTTCGTCGCGGTTGAACTCCGTCAGCGACCCGGTGACGACGATCGACAGGCCGGCGAGAATCTGCTGTGGCCGATCGGTGACCTCGTCGGCCATCCGGACTCCGGCCTCGGCCCATTTGCGGACGATCTCCTGATGCCAGTCGACGTCGAACCACTCGGTGAGGGCAGCGGCGATGGTCGGTCCGACCCCGTCCACGGCGGCCAGTTCCGCCTGCTTCTCCTCCGTCGCAACCTCGCGAATCGCCGCCATGGAGCCGAAGTGCCCTGCCAGAGCCCGAGCTGCAGTCGGTCCGACATGCCGAATCGACAGCGCAACGAGAACCCGCCACAGTGGTTGGTCCTTGCGCTGCTGCAAGTTGCCCAGTAGTCGCCGACCAACCTCGGATATCTCATTGTCCTTGACGCGCAAGAAGATCGGAACCGTCCGGAGCTTATCCTCGGTCAGCGCGAAGATATCGCCCTCGTCGCCGATCGCACCGGCGCGAAGGAGGCCGCCCGCTGCCTCCATCCCCATCCCCTCGATGTCGAAGGCACCACGCCCGGCCAGGTGGAAGACGCGCTCACGCAACTGGGCCGGACATGTTCTCGAATTGGGACACCGAATGTCGATATCGCCCTCCTTCATCGGGCGCAGTTCGGTCCCACACTCGGGGCAGTGCGTCGGCATCTCGAAGGCGCGTAACTGCCGACCCTCCCGCAGCTCCACCACTGGCCCGAGAATTTCCGGAATGACGTCGCCTGCCTTGCGCACTACCACTGTGTCGCCTATCAGCACACCCTTTCGGACCACTTCCTGGGCATTGTGAAGGGTGGCCTGGCTGACGGTGGAACCGGCGACCAGCACCGGTTCCAATTGGGCGAAAGGGGTGACTCGGCCGGTGCGACCGACATTCACCACGATGTCGCGGAGAAGGGTGGTCACCTCCTCCGGCGGGTATTTGTACGCGATCGCCCAGCGTGGCGCTCGAGAGGTGACGCCGAGTCTGCGCTGCAACTGCAGTTCGTCCACCTTGACCACCAACCCGTCGATGTCATGGCTGACATCGTGCCGATGCTCATGCCAGTAGGCAACCGCCGCGGCGACCTCCGCCTTCGTCTGCACGACACGATTGTGCTGGGACACCGGCAGCCCCCAGGCCCGCAACCGCTCGTAGGCCTCCGACTGCCGCTCGATGTCGAATCCGCGCCGGGCGCCGATGCCGTGGCACAGCATCGTCAACGGCCGCGAAGCGGTGATCCGCGGGTCCTTCTGACGCAGCGAACCGGCGGCCGAATTCCTCGGATTGGCAAACGGAGCCTTTCCTGCGGCGACCAGTTGGGCATTCAATTCAGCGAAGCCCGCGAGCGGGAAGAAGACCTCGCCCCGAACCTCGACGAAGTCCGGCACCTCGTGGCCGCCGTCGTCGGTCAGTTGATGCGGCACTGCGGAAATGGTCCGCACGTTCAGGGTGACGTCCTCGCCGACTCGGCCGTCGCCGCGGGTGGCGGCTCTGGTCAGCCTTCCTTTGTCGTAAGTCAAATTGATTGCCAGGCCATCGATCTTCAATTCGGTGAGCCAGCTCACGCGGCTCCCGGCGTCCCGCTCCGTCTTGTCCAGCCAGTCGTTGAGCTCGTCGGCCGAGAAGACGTTGTCCAGGCTCAGCAACCGCTCGGCGTGTTCGACGGATCCGAAAGCGGTGGCGAACCCGGCGCCCCCTATCCGTTGGGTGGGTGAGTCGGGTGTCAGCAACGACGGATACTGCTCCTCCAGCGCCTGCAGCTCCCGCAGTTGGACGTCGAACTCGCCGTCCGACATGGTCGGAGCATCGAGCACGTAATAGCGAAATTGCGCGTCGGTGATCTGCTTGGCCAGCTCGTCGTGCCGATGCGCGGCCTGGTTCGGAACGCCGGGCGCACCTGCGGGAACGCCGGGGCCATCTTGCCGCGGCCCCAGGGATTCCGCCGACGAGATGGATGGGGTGGACTTGCTCATCGCGGCAGCCTATCCACCCACCACCGACAGTGCCGTTGCTGTGGCGACGGTCAGGCGCGCTTCAGGCGTTCCGGACTGCGATCGGGGCTGGTGAGGGTGATCACTCCTGAGCCGGAACAAGGGATCCGAGGTTTTAGTTGACATATCATGAACACCGGAGCCGGCCGGATTCAGCAACCAACGTAGGAGACACTTCATGGCAGCGCTCAAGGTCATCATCGCGTCCACTCGTCCCGGTCGTATCGGGCTGCCGATCGGCAATTGGGCAGCAAAGATCGCCGAAGAACACGGTGGGTTCGACCGCGTTGAGATCCTGGACCTGGCCGCGATCGACCTGCCTTTCATGAACGAGCCAAATCATCCGCGACTGCGCAAGTACGTCCATCCGCACACCATTGCGTGGTCCGAAGCGGTTGATTCGGCGGACGCGTTCTTGATCGTCTCTCCGGAGTACAACTTCGCGATGACCGCACCGCTGAAGAATGCGCTCGACTATCTCTTCGCGGAATGGGCGTACAAGCCGGTTGGACTGATCACCTACGGCGGCATGTCCGGCGGCATACGCGCCGCCAACGCCATCCGCCAGGTCGTCTCGGTACTCAAGATGATTCCGGTGACCGAGGCCGTGGCGTTGCCGATGGTTTTCCCGCAGATCGTCGACGGCGAGTTCGTCGCCACTGATGCCAACGTCGCCGCTGCCAACGTCATGCTCGACGAGGTCGTCAAGATCAGTTCCGCATTGGCGCCGTTGCGTTCTTCGGTGCACGCGGGCTGAGCCGACTCGAACAAGGTGAGGTCATGAGATTCGATCCGCACGATCTGCCGGAGGCCGCCCGGATCTTCTTGTCCGAGCGGCATCTGGCTTCTCTGACGACCTCGCGGGCCGATGGGAGCGCCCACGTGGTGCCGGTGGGATTCACCGTGGATCAGGTGGGTGTGGCCCGGATCATCACCAACGACGGTTCGGTGAAAGTGCGCAACGCCTCGGCGTCCGGCGCGCGCGGGGCACTGTGCCAGGTCGCCGGACGATACTGGCTGACTCTGGAAGGGCCGCTCCGGGTATCCCATGACCCGGCCGAGATCGCTGCTGCCGTGCAGCGCTACGCCGACCGCTATCGGCAACCGCGGATCAATCCCACCAGAGTGGCGATCCTGATGACGGTCGACCGCATCATGGGAAACGTCTGACCCGCGGGCCGGGTCGGGTCTACGAACCGCCGTCTACCAACCTTCGGGCAGGTCCTGGAAGGCCTCGGACAGCTGCCGGCAGATCTTCATCGCGTCCAGTGCCCAATCCGGATCGGCACCGGCCAACCCGCACGTCGGCGTAGGAATCACTGCACCGGACAACGTCTCTCGCGGAAAGCCGAGGCGGTCGAAGATCCCGAGGACGGGTGCAGCCCAATCCCTGAGCTGCCGTTCCTCTTCGCCGCGCCGGGCGTCGACCGGAGGAACGCCCGGAACCAGCCCGGCCAGCAGGATCGTGCCCGCCTCGACCAGTTCTCCGATCGGGTCCAGCCGTGCCGCCCCGGTGCCGATCTCGGTGAAATCGACGGACAGTGCCTCGAAACCGCTGGCCCGCAGCAATTGCAACGGCGCACTGGGAGAGCAGCAGTGCGCGATCGTCGGAACAGTGTCCAGGGCGGCTGTCAGCTTCTCGAGCACTTGGCCCACTCGGGCCCGATCGACGGCTCGGACGGTGCCGAACCCGCTGGGCGTCGACAACACTCCCGCAATCACCGCGGGCAGGGCCGGCTCGTCGATCTGCGCCACGATCGCAGTGCCGGGCAGACGCCGCGCCAGCGTTGCGATGTGGTCCAGCAGGCCCTGGGTCAGCGAGGCTGCGATGTCATCGACCGCGCCATCGTCGGTCAGGGCCCGATTGCCCGAGCCGAGCTCCAGCTGCGCGGCCAGGGTCCACGGCCCGCACACCTGCACCTTCACCCAGTCGGCACCCGCATACTGCTCGGTCGCCGCATCCAGATCCCATTCCAAGAAGTCTCTGGCGCGCCTGGCATCTCGTCCAGGGCGCCGGGTGACCCGCCAACCGGACGGCACCACTTCGCCGAAGATGTCCACCAGCATTCCGACTCCGCGACCGACCATGTCGGCACCGACTCCCCGAGCGGGAAGCTCGACAAGATGGGGCAGGTCGGGCAATTCTCCCGCCACCGTTCGGGCCGCCTCGTCGGGCGATTTGCCCGGCAGAGAACCGATACCGGTGCCGACGCCGATGTGCCAGCTCCGCCTCTCCATGGTTGCCTCGGGAAGATCGATGTCCCCGAGCGATTCAACGTGCAATTGCGCCATGAATGTCATCCCGCCCGAACGATGGTGCCGGCGCCGATGACGTACTCGTTGTTCTCGTCGTAGAGCACCACAGTCTGGCCTGGAGCAATGCCGCGAAGGGTGTGATCGAGGGACAGTCGCAGGTGGCCGTCCACCAGATCGACCGAGGCCCGCACGTTGCCGCCGTGCGCCCGCACCTGCGCCACGGTGCGAAGTGGGAACTGCGGAGCCACGCCGGTCGAGAAGACGACCCGATTAGCGGTGATCACCGAGACGTCAAGGCCGGTCACGGGTCCGACCGTGACCGTCGCGCTCACCGGCTCGATACCCAGGACGTACCTCGGTTTCCCGTCCACCGCGGGGCGGCCGAGGCCGAGGCCCTTGCGCTGCCCGACTGTGTAGGCGAAGAACCCGTCGTGCTCGCCCACCACGTCGCCGGTTTCCGAGTCGACAATCGAACCCGGCGCAGCGCCGAGCTTCTCGACGAGGTAGCCGTGGGTGTCCCCGTCGGGGATGAAGCAGATGTCGTAGGAATCAGGCTTCGATGCGACCGCGAAACCGCGTCTGGCCGCCTCCGAGCGAACCTGCTCCTTGGTCATCTCGCCGAGCGGAAACATGGTCCGGGCCAACTGGTCCGCCGTCAGGACAGCCAGTACGTACGACTGGTCCTTGGCCGCGTCCACCGAGCGGTGCAGCACGCCGTCCACCATCCGCACGTGGTGGCCCGTCGCGACAGCGTCGAAGCCCAAGGCGATCGCGCGGTCCAGCAACGCCGCGAACTTGATCTTCTCGTTGCACCGCAGACACGGGTTCGGAGTGCGTCCGGCGGCGTACTCGGCCAGAAAATCGTCCACCACGCTCTCGGCGAATTCAGCGCTGAAATCCCAGACGTAGTAAGGAATGCCGAGCAGGTCGCTGACCCGGCGCGCGTCGAACGCGTCCTCGACCGTGCAGCACCCGCGAGATCCGGTGCGCAACGTTCCAGGCTGCCGCGAGAGCGCCATGTGCACACCGACCACCTCGTGACCGGCGTCGACCGCCAGCGCAGCGGCCACCGCCGAATCGACCCCACCGCTCATCGCGGCCAACACTCGCATCAGCGAACCCAGCCTTTCCGGATCTTTGCCGGCACTTCGGTGACGAAGAATTCAATTCCTACCATTGTGCACAGCCACATCATGAACGCCGTCGCGCTCCGGCCAGGGCAGCGGTGCGAGCTCGCTCCACCACAGGTCCGATGGCATCCAGCACCGCACGGATGTCCGCTGGCGTGGAGGTGTGGCCGAGCGAGAAGCGAAGCGCACCACGGGCTTCGCGCTCCGACACGCCCATGGCAAGCAGGACGTGGGACGGCCTTGCCACTCCGGCGGTGCAGGCGGAGCCGGTCGAACATTCGATTTCCTGGGCGTCGAGCAACATCAACAATGAGTCGCCCTCGCAGCCCGGAAAGCGAAGATGCGCGTTGCCCGGCAGCCGGGACGGCCCGCCGTCCACCAGGCTCCGGCCCGGATCGCCGGCCAGCACGACGTCGGGCAGCTGCGCCAGAACGCCGGCCACCAACTCGTCCCGCAGGATCGTCAGCGCGCGAGCCCGCTCCACCCGGGAGGATTGCGCGTCGGCAACCGCCACTGCGAAACCGGTGACGCCTGCGACGTCGAGGGTCCCGGCCCGCACGCCCCGCTCCTGCCCGCCCCCGTGCAGGATCGGGACCAGCGTGAGGTCGCGCGACAGCAGCAGCGCACCGACACCCGTCGGGCCACCGACCTTGTGTGCGGTGATGGTGAGCGCGTCGGCGCCACACTCGCCGAAGTTGACCGGTACCTGGCCGAGTGCCTGAACTGCGTCCGAGTGCAGTGGGATGAGGTGTGAATGCGCCACGTCGGACAGTTCTCGGATGGGGTTGACCGTTCCGACCTCGTTGTTCGCCCACATGACGGTGACCAGGGCAACGTCCGCAGGCTCCTCCGCGATGGCTGCGGCGAGAGTGTCTGCGTGCACGCGCCCGTAGTCGTCGACCTCGAGCCAACCGATCCTGGCGCCCTCGTGAATTTTGAGGTGTTCCAGGACGTCCAGGATCGCGTGATGTTCGACGGGCGAAGCCAGAATGCGTGTTCGACGTGGGTCGGCGCGAAGCCGGGCACGATAGATGCCGGCCACGGCGAGGTTGTCGGACTCCGTTCCGCCCGAGGTGAACACGACCTCGCTCGGCCGAGCGCCGACATCTCTGGCGATGGATTCGCGGGCCTCTTCCACTCGCCGCCGGGCGGCGCGTCCGGAGCTGTGCAGCGACGACGCGTTGCCGCACTCCCCCATGGCCGCCGTCATCGCGGCGACCACGGCCGGGAGTACAGGCGTGGTGGCGGCGTGATCGAGGTAGGTCATCGCGATCCAGGGTAGGCGCAGGATAGAGCTGTTGCCCAACTCCGAAGCTTGTCCTGGGGGAAAGACTGACGAACTGCGGCGGGCAGGGGTTGCCGTGCGCAGATGACAGGAGCAGACTTCGCCACGCCGGACCGCCATCAGGCGGCCACAGCCGAAGGGAACAACGTGGCAATTTCCGTGAATCTGAGCAAGGGCCTGGACAAGGCGTACGAGGACAAGAGCCTGAAGGAAATCCTTGCCGCACCGCCTTCGGCGCTGGCCGGCCTGACGCCCAAGCACGACGAGCTGCTGGCGCAGCTCAGTATCAAAACGGTCGAGGACCTGGGTTCGAACAAGTTCTTCGCGCTCGCCGGGGTGCTGGTCGCGCTGTCGACCAAGACGGACTGAGCGGCAGTCCTGCACGGCCCGCCCCCACAATTCCCGGCCGCCCCACAATTGCGGGGCGGGCCGGGCACCGTCGTCGCCGACGAAGTGGAACTCGCACGCCAGGCGAACAGGACTGCGGCGCGACTCAGGGGAGCAGAACGGCGGCGGGGTCGTCCTGCGGATGCTGGCCCGGAGTCGAGCGGAGTTCGGCGACCTTCTTGGCCACCCGAGCGCCGTAGTCCGGATCGGCTGACGAGAAATGGCCGACCGCGCGGTCGATGATGTATTGCTGCGACACACCGGACAGACTTCCCGCGATGGCATTGACCAGGCGCTGTTTGGCGTCTTCGTCGATCATCCGGTACAGGTCGCCGGCCTGGCTGAAATCGTCGCCATCGGCGAAGTGCACAGCCGGGTACGCGGCCGCCGGTCCGTCGACGCTCAGCGCCGAGTACAACGGCGCGCCGGTCTGAACCGGACCGCCGAACGAATTCGGCTCGTAATTCTTGCCGCGCCCACCGTTGGTGCCGACGGCGCCGAGCCCATCGCGCTGGTAGTTGTTCGGCGTGGTGACGTGCGGTGCGTTCACCGGGATCAGCATGTGGTTCGCGCCGACACGGTAGCGGTGCGCGTCACCATAACCGAACAGCCTGCCCTGCAACATCTTGTCCGGGCTCGGGCCGATGCCTGGTACGAAGTGAGCCGGATTGAACGCGACCTGCTCGGTACTGGCGAAGAAGTTCTCTGGCCATCTGTTCAGGGTCAGGACGCCGACCTCCTCGAGCGGATAGTCCTTTTTCGACCACACCTTCGTCAGATCGAACGGATTGACCTTGTAATTGGGCGCATCCTCGAACGGCATGATCTGCACCTTGAGCGTCCAGGACGGGAATTCGCCTCGATCAATCGCGTCGCGCAGGTCGTTGAGGTGGTATTCCGGATTGCCCTTGGTCACTTCGAGCAGATCCTCGTCATGCAGGTTGTCGATGCCTTGGTTCGTCTTGAAGTGATACTTGATCCAGACGCCCTTGCCGTCGGCGTTGACCCACTGGAAGGTGTGCGAGCCGAAGCCGTCCATGTTCCGCAAGGTGGCCGGGCGTCCGCGATCGCCGAAGAGCCAGGTGAACTGATGGGTCAATTCGGGGGAAAGGGAGAAGAAGTCCCAGACGTTGTCCGGCTCCTGCACCTTGGTACGTGGATCGGGCTTCTGAGTGTGGATGAAATCAGGGAACTTCAACGGATCACGAATGAAGAAGATGGGCGTGTTGTTGCCGACCAGATCGTAGTTTCCTTCTTCGGTGTAGAACTTCAGCGCAAAACCTCGAGGATCGCGCGCCGTGTCGGGTGCGCCCTGGGAGCCGGCGACCGTGGAGAACCGGGCGAATACCTCCGTCTTCTTTCCTACCTCGGACAGGAAGGCGGCTCGGGTGAGAGCCGACACGTCGTGCGTGACCACGAACTCGCCGTGGGCGCCGCTGGCCACCGCGTGCACGATGCGCTCCGGAATGCGCTCCCGATTGAAGTGCGCGAGCTTCTCGATCAGGTGATGGTCCTGGAGCAGTACAGGGCCGCTCGGACCCGCCGTCTGCGAGTTCTGATTGTCGACGACGGACGTGCCCGCGGCGGTGGTCAGGATATTCGGAACTTCGCTGAATTCTTCAGGCACTTGGGGGTTCTCTTCTCTTCGTTGGCGAGGCGCTGTGCCAGCTACCTTAGACCTCGTCCAAAGTGGCCCTTGGCCCGGTGCGGGTCGTCGCAGGTGGAACTACGATGATCGGTGTGCAGACCCTGACCGATCGACTCATGGCCAAGGGCTGGCGGATGACCGCACAGCGCCGGGTCATCTTCGGCGTCTTCGATCAGCCCGAGCAGCACGGTGATCACCCCGGGCAGCACGGTGATCACCTCGGGCGGCACGGCGATCAACCCGGGCGGCACGGCGAAGCCGTGCACCGCGACCTGCATCTGACTGCCGACGAGGTGATGGACCGCGCCGTGGCCCGACTACCGGAGATCAGTCGGGCAACGGTGTACAACACGCTTGGTGAGCTGGTCGACGCCGGTGAACTCCTGGCAGTGCAGGTCGGTGACCGGGTCACGCGGTACGACCCCAACGTGAACAACGAGCACCACCACGTGGTCTGCACGGTGTGCGGTCGCATTTTCGACCTGCCCGCGGCAGCGGTGGCGCTGCCGGCCGGACCGGGTGGTTTCACCATCTTTTCTGCTGAGGTCATCTATCGCGGGCGTTGCGCCGACTGCGGGCCGGCGCCGACGGATGGCGCAGACCGAACCGACGGTGTCGGGGGCATCGGCCCTGGACCGGACTGACGGACCAGAACCGGGATCCGCAGGTCTCTGGCGACAGCGTTCTCGGCCAGCTTCGCCACTCGTTTGCGGTCGATCGCGTCGCGTCCGGTGCCCGCGATCGCCGGAATCGCGGGCAACCAGTGAACGCTCACCTGCAGTCGCGGCATGCCGATGACCCGACGAACGCTGTCGACCAGGGTCTCGTCGCCGACGAATGCCGGCTGCGGCGAAGTGGCCTGATCAGAATCGGAATCGGAATAGCGGACGGTGACGGGCGAGACGACCACTCCGGCGTCGATAGCAGCCTGAAATGCGGCCCGCCGGAAGGGGTTCAACGCTCCGCCGCACCTGGTGGTGCCTTCCGGAAAGACCTGCACCCGTGACCCCGATCGGAGCGCCGCCGTCATCTGCGCAACCGTCGGCGGAAGACTTCGTAGCCCGTTCCGCTGGAGGAACAGCGACCCGGTGCGAGCGGCGGCGTTTCCGAGCACCGGCCACTGGCGAATGTCCGATTTGGCCACCAGTCGCATCGGCGCGCAAGCGGTCAGCACCAGGATGTCGAGCCAGGAGACATGGTTGCCCACCACCAGGCTGGGGCCGGATCTGGGAGTGCCCCGGGTATCGACCCGAACGCCCAACGCCCGTAGCACCCAGCGTGAGACCCGTTGCAGCGCCCAGGCTCCGCGACGAGAACGACCAGAACCGGGTAGGCACGTCAAGGCCCCGATCAAGACCAGACCGAACGCCATCGCGATCATCAGGCCGCCCAACCGCAGGCCGCGGTGTGCGACGCCGACGACAAGCCGCGACGTCGGAACGCACTGACCTGAGCAGGCGAATTCGACACACCGTCCCGTCACGCCGCGCCCGGCAGATTCGCGGCACCGGCCGCACCGAGAAAGTACCGGAGATAGCGCTGGTCCGCCGTCGCCAGATCGAGCAGCAACAGGAAATCCGCAGTATCGAAGGCACTGTCCAGCGCTGGGGCACCGCACACCACTGCACCAAGGCGCAGGTAACCGCGCAGCAGTGGTGGCACGACCCACCGTTGCGGGCGGACTATTCCACGGGTCCGGAATTCCACCCGCGGACGACATCGCAGTTTCGTCGGTGCGAGATGACGGGACTTGACCAGGTCCGCGAACGCAGCGGCACTTGCGCCTCCATCGGCCAGCGAGATGGATGCGCATCCCATCAGGTAGCGATACCCGGTCATCTCCATGTACCTGGCAATTCCGCCCCACAACATCGAGATGGGCGCCGCCGTACGGTGTTCGGCCGCGACGCAGGACCGGCCCGCTTCCACCGTCCGGTCCAGCAGCGATTCCAGCGGCGATAGATCGAACTCGGTGTGGGCGTACAGATTGGATCTCCGCGGGTCCCGATCGTGTGCATGCGGCGGCAGCAATCGGTAGGTGGCAACGGCTTCCCCGCGCCCCCGCGAGGTGGCACACCGGACGATCAGATGATCGCAGACGTCATCGAACCGGTCCGCGTCCAGGCCTGCCGGCCCCGGCGTGACGGCGCCACCTTCGGCTTCGAAGACTTCGTAACGCAGGCGTTGCGCAGCAAGAACATCGAGAGAATCCGCAGCGAGGATGACGTCGTACCGACGGGAATCGATTCGACCAGTTTCAGCGCCAACAATCGGTAACTGTGCAGTGGTCACGATCTTCAGAGTGTGCCCAGAGCAGGCGATCCACGGCCGAAGGCGAAATGGCCGACCGGTGACAAATGCGTGAATCCCTGGCGGCCGCAGGCCGGAATCAGGCACGTAGCGAAACGGCCCGGTTCCCTTTCGGGAGCCGGGCCGTTCGGTCGAGCCAGTTCGGTGTTTCCAACGACGGTCAGCCCTTGCGCGCCTTCGCCGCGGAAGCGAGCTGCGGTGCAACGGCGAACAGATCCCCGACGACGCCGTAGTCGGCGATTTCGAAGATTGGGGCGTCGGCGTCCTTGTTGACGGCGACGATCGTCTTCGAGGTCTGCATTCCGGCGCGATGCTGGATGGCGCCCGAAATACCGAGTGCCACATAGAGTTGCGGCGAGACGGTGGTGCCGGTCTGGCCAACCTGGAACTGGTGGGGGTAGTACCCCGAATCAACGGCTGCCCGCGACGCGCCCACGGCGCCGCCGAGGTCGTCCGCGAGTTCCTCGACCACCCGGAAGTTGTCCGCCGAACCGACGCCGCGGCCACCGGAAACGACGACCTTCGCGCCGCCCAGTTCGGGGCGGTCACCGACCTCTTCCGGCAGCCATTGCGTGACACGCGCGACGGAGGCAGCATCGACCGAGGTGCGGAGTTCGACGATCTCCGGCGCTGCCACGGCCGGCGCAGAACCCTCGATGGCGTTGGCGCGCACGGAGATCACCGGAACGCCTCTCGTCACCCGGTACTGGGTGGTGTATTCACCGCCGAACACGGACTGGGTGGCGACCACCACACCGTCGGAATCGGTGACCCCGACGACATCGGACAGCAGTCCCGCACCCAGGCGCACCGCCAGCCGACCGGCGATCTCACGGCCGTCGAACGTGGAGGTCACCAGGACTGCCGCCGGACTGCCGACCGCCTCGACGGCGGCGGCCAGCGCGGCCACCTGCGGAACGAGTAACAGCTGGGCGGGGTCGGCCTCTTCCGCCGCGTAGATCTTGGCTGCACCGGCAGCGCCCAATTGCTCGGCCAATGCCGCGGCCGTACCGGACGCGCCGACGACGACCGCCGACGGACTCCCGAGCCGGGCGGCCGCGGCCAACAGCTCAGACGTCGTTTTCTTGACAGAACCGTTGGCGTGCTCCACCAACACCAGAACTTCTGACATCTTCGTTCTACCTTTCTTGCGCTAGAGGAGCCGCTGGGCGACAAGGAATTCGGCGATCCTGGTGCCACCGGAACCGTCGTCGGCGACCTTCTCGCCGGCCGCCTTGGCCGGTCTCGGCGTGCCGGAAACGACCTGCGTCGACGCATTGCCGAGTCCGAAGTCATTGGGATCCAGGCCGAGATCGGCGGCCGACAAAGTAGTCACCGGCTTCGATTTGGCCGCCATGATGCCCTTGAAGTTCGGGTAACGCGGCTCACCGACCTTTTCGTTCACCGATATCACCGCCGGCAGCGAGGCCGTCACCTTCGCGCTGCCTCCTTCCACCACCCGCTCCGCCGACAGAGTCGAGCCGTCCACGGTGACCGACACCACTGAGGTCACCGAGGGGAGCCCCAGCCGCTCGGCGATCATCCCGGGCATCGAAGCCGTCCGACCGTCGGTCGCCTCGTTGCCGGTGATGATCAGATCGAGCTGGAGCGTCCGGAGCGCGGCCGCCAATGCCGCCGAGGTCTGCAGGGCGTCGGAGCCCGCGAACTCGTTTCCGAGGATGTGAACCGCCTTGTGGGCGCCCATCGCGAGCGCCTTGCGCAACGTCTCGGTGGCGCGCTGCGGGCCCATGGTGACGACTGTCACCGTGCCGCCGTGCTGATCCGTCAATTGCAAACCGATTTCGACGCCCTTGGAATCGATCTCGTCGATCACGGCATCCGCCGCCTCGCGGTCCAAGGTCCAGTCCGTGTCCTTGAGCTTGCGCTCGGAATACGTGTCCGGGACCTGCTTGACCAGAACTGCAATATCCATGGCCCTGCTCAGCCTCTCAGTCGTTCGATCTCTGGCCGTTGATCTCTGGCCGCGTCGGGCGACCGGCAGTGCAAGAGCTTCATGTTCTCACTACTGCCCGAGCTTCGGTCCAGCTCCATTCTGGAGCCCACCGCTAAGTTACTAGTCAGTAGCATATCGGTGAATCCGTCCGGCCCGGGTGATGACCGTTCGGACGTCGACGTGGCACGCTGGTGTTCGTGTCCTCTCCTGACCCCCGCCCGACGCCGACTTCTGCTGCCTCCGAGCGGTCCACCAGCGCCAGATCGTCCATCTCGTATCCGTCCGGCGACAATGTGTCGAACACTGATCCGTTGAACACTGGTCCGTCGAGAGACCAGCAGATGAGCGACCAGCAGTTCGCCGCGCTGCGGTCGACGGTGCCGCTGACCACCCACATCCTGGTGGTCGGCGTGATGATCCTGTTCTTCTCGATCGCGACACTTATCACCCTGCAGGCCCGCGTGATCTGGTGGCTGATCCCGGTGCTGGTCGCGGTTCCGGTGGGTGTGGTGCTCGCGCAACGGTGGAAAGCGGCGGCGGCTTCGCGAGCGGCCCGCCTGTCGATGGAAGCCGAGATGCGGCGATCCGGCCGGCCGCTGTGACATCGACACCGCCCATCCCGGTGATCATGGACGTCGACACCGGTGTGGACGACGCGATGTCGCTGCTGTTCGCGGTCCGGCACCCCGGCATCGAACTGCGCGCCGTGACCTGTGTGGTGGGTAACACCGGAGTCGACAAGGTGACAGCAAACACCCGCTACGTGCTCGACGCCGCCGGAGCGGGCGACATCCCGGTGGCCAGAGGTGCGGCGCATCCGCTGCTCGCGCCCGTCATCAATGCCGGTCACGTGCACGGAGCCGACGGACTGGGCGGCTTCTCGCGCCCGTCCGATCGACGGCTGAGCCCCCTCCCCGCGGTTGAACTCCTGCGCCGCGAGCTGATGGGTGCCGTCGGGACCGGCGACAAGATCACTGTGGTGCCCAGTGCCCCGCTGACCAACATCGCGCTGCTGCTGCGGACCCATCCTGAGGTTGCGGCCGGCATCGAACGCATCGTGTTCATGGGCGGTTCCGCGTCCGTCGGCAACGTGACGGTCGCCGCCGAGTTCAACATCTGGCACGACCCGGAAGCGGCCGCTATCGCGCTTGCCGCTGCCGGCGAACTAGAAATTCCGGTCACCATGTACGGGCTCGACGTGTTCAACGACGTGGTGATCACCAGGCAGGAGGCCGCCGCGCTGAAGCGGGCGCTCGATCCCGGAGCCCAGTTGGCAGGTGCCCTGATCCGATTCGCCTGCGACACCTTCGGCACCGAGAGCGCGTCGATCGGGGACGCCGGCACGGTGTGCGCGGTGGTGGACCCCGGAGGGCTCCGGACCGAGCGCTGTCCCGTGCAGGTGGAACTGGGCAACGGCTTCGCGCGGGGCCAGACCCTGGTGGACCGGCGAACCTGGCGGGGAGACCACGATGCCGACCCGCACCAGGCGAAGTCCACGATGGTCGACGGCGCTCGCCGTCGATGCCCGGCGATACGCGGATCTGTGGTTGGCCACCGTGGGCGGCTGAACGACACTCGCTCCTGCCACGGCATTCGTCGACTCTGGCCGGCCGTTGTTCCGGCCCTGGCATGGCCTCGACCGGCCCAGATCGGGCCGCCTTGGTCAGTCCGGAACCCCGATGTCCTCGTTCCACAGCGCAGGCCGGGCTGCGATGAAGTCGGTCATCAGCTGCGCACACTCAGGATCGTCGACGACGATCACTTCGACGCCGCGATCGCGCAGTAGATCCTCGCCGCCGTAGAACGTGCGATTCTCGCCGATGATCACCCGCGGGATCTTGTAGAGCAGGATGGCGCCGGTGCACATGTCGCACGGTGACAACGTGGTGACCATGGTGGCTCTGGCGTACACCGATGCCGGTAACCGTCCGGCGTTCTCCAGGCAGTCGGTCTCGCCGTGCCGGATGGCGCTGCCCTGTTGCACCCGCTTGTTCCATCCGACGGCCAGCACACCCCCATCGACGATCAGAGCCGCGCCGATGGGGATTCCGCCTTCGGCGAGCCCCGACCTGGCTGCTCTGAACGCTGTCGCCAGGTGGCTCCGGTCCAGTTCGCTGGGTCCGGCAATTGCCGGGTCTTGAATTGCGGGCCTTTCAACGGGTGGTTGCTGGATCAACGGGAGCCTCCGGTCCGGTGGTTGAGAACTCAGTTGCTGCGCGCGTTCTACTCGGTGGTGTCCAGAGCCTGCTGCAGGTCGGACCACAGATCCCCGACGTCCTCGATCCCGGTCGAGATCCGAACCGTGCCGCGCGAAATACCCGCGGCGGCAAGCTGTTCGTCAGTGAATGACCGGTGCGATGAACCGGCCGGATGGACCGTGAGCGTTTCCACGCCACCAAGGGATGGCGCTTGACTCACCAGCCTGACGGCGGCCAGGAATCCCCTGGCGGCACGGTGGCCGCCCTTGGCGTCGAACGAGAGCATGGCTCCGGATGCGTCCATCATTCGAGCCGCCAAACCGTGCTGAGGATGGTCGGTGCGCGACGGGTGATGCACCCGTTCGACCGCCGGGTGCCCACCGAGTTTGTCCGCAAGGATGACCGCATTGGCGCAGGCCTCACGCATCCGCAGCGGCAGGGTCTGGAGCCCGCGGAGGGTCAGCCAGGCCGCGAACGGGTCGGGCGTCACGCCGGTGGTGACCGCATGGGACCAGCCTGCTCGAAACCGGTCCTCGTCGGCGTAGGCGACGACGCCACCGGTCACGTCCGAATGGCCGTTGAGGTATTTCGTGGTGGAATGCATCACGATGTCGGCACCGAGCTCGAGCGGCCGACACAACATCGGCGACGCGAAAGTGTTGTCCACCAGGGTGATCACCCCGGCGTCCTTGGCCACCGCAGCCATGGCGGGGATATCGGCGACCACCGTCATGGGATTCGAGATCGTTTCCAGGTAGAGCAGTTCGGCACCGCCGTCAGCCAGAATCGTTGCCAAGGCCGCAGGATCATCGCCCGGCACCTGGACCACCTCGATCTGCCAGCGGTTCACCAGGTCTGCCAACAGCCCGGAGGTACCGCCGTAGATCGATTTCTGTACGACGATGCGGGAACCGGCTCGTAGGTGGGCGCCGAGCGCGACGGCGATGGCCCCCATTCCCGATGACGTCGCCACCGCACCGACTGCGCCCTCGAGCCCGGCGATCGCCTGTTCGAGTGCGCGGACCGTGGGATTACCGTTCCGCGAGTACCCGAACCTGCCTCGCGGATCGTTCAAGGACGCGGTGAGCTCGTCCGGATCGTCGTGCGCGAACACCGAGGTCTGGTAGATCGGCACCGAGATGGGGCGGCCGCGGACGTCCCCGGTGGAGGGCACGTGTACGGCTCTGGTCGAGCGCGCCAACTGGTGTTCCTCGCTCTCGAGCGCAGGTTCGTTGTTCATCCGCTGATCGTTGCATCCCGGGAACGACGGCTCGGCGGCGCACCGGTGGCCGGCGGGCGGGACCGCTCAGCGGGCCAACAGGGTATCGACCGCGGCGGCCCCGCCGAGGCCCGAAACCCCACCGCCCCGCACCGTTCCGGCACCGGCCAGCAGGATCCGCGAGCAGCCGGCGATCTCGGTTCCGAACTGCGCGGCGGAGCTGCTCCGGTCGTCGTCGTCGGTCCGCCAGGGCCAGCTCAGATCACCGTGGAAGATGTTGCCGCCCGGCATTCCCAGGGCGGCCTCGACGTCCAGCGGCGATGCGACATCCAGACACAACCTGCCGTCGGCGTCCCTGGCGAGGCAATTCTCGAGCGGCTCGGCCAGATGCACCTGCAGGGCCGACAATGCAGCCCGGGCAGCCTTTACCCTGGCTCCCTCCGGATCGGCCGCGAACAGCGCATCCGGAGCATGCAGCCCGAACAGGGTCAGCGTCGCACCCGGCTCTCCGTCCAGGATCGAAGGATCGGTCAAGGAACGGCAGTACACCTCGCCCGGCATCGGCGTCGGAATGTGCCCGGCCGCCGACGTCCGGTAGGCCGCCTCCAGCTGGTCGAAGCCCTCCTCCAGGTGCGTGGTGCCGGCGAAGACGACGGCCGGGTCGACACCGGAGGCGAGGCGGGGCAGCCGATCCAGCAGCATGTTGATCTTCAGCTGGGCACCGACGGGTTTGCGGACGGGGCGATCCAGCCAGCTGTCGACCACCGCCGGCGCGACCGCAGCGAGCAGCACGTCAGCGCGCATCTCTTGGTCGTCGGCGGTCCGGATGTGCACACCTTTCGAGTCCTCGCCTGCACTCGTCACCTTCGCGCCCAAAAGGATCCGAACACCGAGCGCTGCGGCCCGCGCGGTGAGCGCATCGGCCACCGCACCCATGCCACCGACCGGCACCAGCCACTCTCCGGTGCCGCGGCCGATCAGGTGGTAGAGGAAGCAGCGGTTCGGCAGCAACGACTCGTCGAACAGTGAGGTGTGAGTGCCGATCAGGGCGTCGGTCGCCACCACTCCTGCCACCGTGTCGTCCCGGAACCGTCGGCTGATCGCCTCGCCGATGGGCGCCTCGAACAGGTCTGTCCACAGCTGCGTTCCGGCGGCGGCGACCACCGCCCGCTGCACCTGGCTCCGACGCACCATCGGGCCGGACAGAAGGGGGGCGACCACCTTCGCCGTCAAGGACAGCTCCTGGTAGAACGTCTGCCAGGCACGGAAATCTGCGTTGGAACCGGTCAGCTGGTGGAATGAGTCCGCAGTGGCGGAGCCAGGTCTCCGCTCTACCAACAGGCCTCCGGCCCGCCCCGCCCGTACCACCGGCGTGTACGAGGAGACCGGCCTGGAAGCAAGTCCGAGATCGATGCCCAACCGGGCGATCAACTCCTGCGGCAGCAGCGAGACCAGATACGTGTAGCGGCTGAGCCGGGCGCGATGGCCACTGAAAACGCGGCTTCCCTCGCTGGCTCCGCCCAGATGATCCGACGCTTCCAGCAACGTGACCGCGAGACCCGCCTCGGCAGCCAGAATTGCCGCGACCAGGCCGTTGTGGCCGCCGCCGACAACCAGAACCGCTTTGGGAAGCCCTGCAGCAGATGGAGACGGTCGAAACGCCATGGTGGAGATGCCCTTCTGATTCGCCTGTGAAGCCAGGTTAATCTGCGGCAGCTGTGTCGATGTTCGGGTGGGATGCCCGAGAAGGCCCACTGCACCTCGCTGGGACGGCAGTGTCGGTGCGAATGGTTACGGTGGCGAAGTGCCACCAGGAACTCCGACGAGTACGGCGACCAGCGTCCAGTCCATCCAGAATCCGGCTGCGGGCGGCTCCGCGCGCGGCAGAACTCCCGACCCTCGCCCGGCAGTCGGTTGGATCCGGCGGCTGTGGAGCTACTGCCGTCTGCATCCGCGGGCGACGTGGCTCGCCGGGTCGGCGGCGCTGGTGGGGGTCGGTCTCGGAGCACTGACACCGTTGCTCAGCGGCGCTGCCGTCGATCGGGCGACGACGGGGCGGACGGCGGGGTTGGGCTTGGTGATCGGGGCCCTCGTGGTGCTCTCGGTGATCAGATTCGTTTCTTCCTTCGTCCGCAGATGGGCCGGCGGACGGCTTTCCCTCGACGTCCAACATGATCTGCGGCAGGACGTGTTCGCGGCGCTGGCCAGGCTGGACGGCGCTGCGCAGGACGCGCTCCGCACCGGCCAGGTGGTGTCCAGGGCAACCTCCGACCTGCAGATGGTGCAGGGCCTGCTCGCCATCGTGCCGTTGTCCGCCGGTCAGGTCGTGCTGTTCGTCGCCTCGCTGGCGATCATGATCGCCCTTTCCCCGCTGCTCACACTGACCGCCCTGCTGACCATTCCGGCCGTGTACCTGCTGACCAGGGCGACCCGGACAACTTTGTTTCCGGCGACCTGGGCCGCGCAGCAGTCGGCCGCCGAGGTCGCGGAGATCGTCGAAGAGGACGTCACCGGAGTCCGCGTGGTCAAGGGATTCGGCCAGGAAGATCGCGAGGTCGGCCGGTTGCGAGCGGGGGCGGCACGGCTCTACGCCGACCGAATGCGTGCGGTCCGGTTGACGGCCCGCCTCAACCCCGGGTTGGTGGCGACGACGTCCATCGGGCAGGTGGGGGTGCTGGCGCTGGGTGGCTACCTAGCGCTGCACGGGTCCATCAGCATCGGCACCTTCCTGTCCTTCTACCTCTACTTGTCGCAGTTGGTCGCGCCCACCAGAACACTGTCGTTCCTGCTGATTCTCGGGCAACAGGCACGAGCCTCCGTGGAGCGCGTCATGGAGATCATCGACTCCAAGGCAGCCATCACCGACCCCGTCGGCGAAGCGATGCCGGTGCCCTCCGGCCCCCTGGACGTGCGGTTGGCCGGAGTGCACTTCGGCTACACGCACGACGAACCCGTTCTGGACGACTTCAGCCTGCACGTTGCGGCCGGATCGACCGTTGCCCTCGTCGGTGCATCCGGATCCGGCAAGTCCACCATCTCGCTGCTGCTGCCCCGGTTCTACGAAGGTCAGGCCGGCAGGATCAGCGTCGGCGGCGTCGACATTCGTACCGTTCGCCTTGCCGAACTGCGTCGAACGGTCGGCGTCGTGTTCGAAGAGGCGTTCCTGTTCTCCGACACCATCGCCGCCAACATCGGGTATGGCCGACCGGACGCCACCAGGGCGGATGTCGAGGCGGCCGCGCGAGCAGCAGAGGCACAGGACTTCATCGAAGCGCTTCCCGACGGGTACGACACGGTGATCGGCGAGCGCGGACTGACGCTTTCAGGCGGTCAGCGTCAGCGACTGGCCCTGGCCCGCGCCATGATCACCGATCCCCGGGTGCTGATCCTCGACGACGCCACCAGCGCGGTCGACCCGGCCACCGAAGCTGCCATCCACGGCACCCTGCATCGATTGACCGCGGATCGGACCACGATCCTGATCGCGCACCGGCGGAGCACGCTCACGCTCGCCGACACCGTTGCGATGGTGGCTGCCGGACGGGTACTCGATGTCGGAAGCCACGAGGAATTGCTCGCACGATGCCTGCCGTATCGCGAGTTGCTGGGCGGGAACGGCGAGGAGATCGACAGCGGGCAGCTTGCCGACATCGCGATGGACGCGGATCTTCCGCAGCACAACGGAGTGACCCAGGCGTTATGGCCGGGCACGCCCCCGGACGCAGCGACCGGCGCCACCGACGGGCCGGACCGGCCGAGCACCGGCGGAAGGGGAAACGGCGGCCGTCCCACTGCGCGCACCGTCGTCGCGAGTGGGGCCGGCGGCGGCGCAGGCATGGGCGGCGGAATGGGCGGCATGCTGGGATCACTTCCGGCTACGCCCGAGCTGTTGGCGCGAGTCGACGCGCTGCCGCCGGCGACCGACCCGCCGCCGCCCGAGCTGCAGGAGAATCTCATCGTCCAGCGCTCCGCCAGAGGCGACGGAAAGGCCGGCAGAGCGGCCGCGAGCGGTTCGGTCAACGGCGGTGCGCCGCCACCCCTGCTCGGAAGGCTCTCCGTGCGCCGCACGCTACGTCCCGTCCGGGCATTGTTGATCACGTCGCTGGTCCTGATCACCCTGGACGCGCTCGCCGGTCTGGCCCTTCCGGTGCTGATCAAACACGGCATCGACCACGGCGTGTCCAAGGGCGTCATCGGCGTGGTGTGGATCGCCTCGGCGATATCGCTGGTCATCGTGCTGGCCGATTACCTGATTCAGCGGTGGCAGCTCATCGTGACCGGGAAAGCCGGCGAGTCGGTGCTGTTCGGGCTGCGCATCCGGGAATTCGCCCACCTCCAGCGCCTTGGTCTGGACTACTACGAGCGCGAGATGGCCGGCCGCATCATGACGCGGATGACGACCGACGTCGATGCGCTTTCGACGTTCCTGCAGACCGGGCTCGTCACGTCGGTCGTCTCATTGGCGACGTTCTCGGGCATCGCCGTCACGTTGCTGTTCATGAATCCGGGGCTTGCCCTGTTGGCCTTCACGGTGCTGCCGCCGCTGGCCATCGCCACCTTCTTCTTCCGGCGATATTCCACCAAGGCGTACAACGACGCCCGGGAGAAGGTCGGCATCGTGAATTCCGACCTGCAGGAGAACGTCTCCGGAATGCGGATCACCCAGGCCCTGGGCCGCCAGGAGACCAACGCCGCCGGTTTCGCGGCGCGCAGCGATGACTACCGCAAATCCCGGATGCGGGCCCAGACTGCGATCTCCCTGTACTTCCCCTTCACGGCCCTGCTCAGCGAACTCGCCGCGGCACTGGTTCTGGCCGTCGGTGCGGAGCGGGTGGTCAGCGGAGCCGTCACCGCCGGAACCTTGCTGGCGTTCGTGCTCTACCTGGACTCGTTCTTCGCGCCGATCCAGCAGCTCTCACAGATCTTCGACGGCTACCAACAGGCCACGGTCGGGCTGAGCCGAATCGGGGACCTGCTGTCCACCCCCACGTCCACGCCGCCGGCAGCTCATCCGATTCCCGCGCCCCCGCTGGACGGAACGGTGTCGGCCGTCGCCGTCGGGTTCCGGTACAGCAGCGCGCAACCCGGCGCCGCGGCCGCTCTCGACGGCGTCACCCTGGACATCTCCCCAGGCGAGACCATCGCCGTCGTCGGACCGACGGGAGCCGGGAAATCTACCCTTGTGAAGATCATCGCGCGCTACTACGACGTCACCTCCGGTGCTGTTCTGATCGACGGAGTCGACATTCGGAGCTTCGACCTCGGCTCCTACCGACGGCGCCTGGGCGTGGTGCCGCAGGAGCCGCACCTGTTCACCGGGACCGTGCGCGACAACATCGCGTACGGGAAGCCGGACGCGCCTGATTCGGCGGTGGAAGCGGCGGCCAGGGCGGTCGGCGCCATCGATGTCATCGCGCGGTTGCGCGGCGGCTTCTGGCACGAGGTCCAGGAGCGCGGCCGAAACTTGTCCGCAGGGCAGCGGCAGCTGATCTCGCTGGCTCGGGCCGAGCTCGTGCAACCGGAATTGTTGTTGCTGGACGAAGCCACGGCCGCGCTCGACCCGGCCGCCGAGACCGCCGTACTGGCTGCCACCGATCGGCTGGCCGGCGGTCGCACCACCATCGTCGTCGCGCATCGCCTGAGCACCGCATCCCGGGCCGACCGCATCGTGGTGATGGACCGCGGCCGGGTTGCCGAGATCGGCACCCACCGCGACCTCCTCGAAGCCGGCGGCGTCTACAGCCGGCTCTATGCGCGGGAACCGTGAGTACTTTTTCACCCGTGCGCCGACCGGCTGTTGCCGGCGCGCCCGCCTTTCCACCCGTCCTCCGCCGGCCTCACGCTAGGCAGCTAGCCTTTTTCTCATGACCGTCCGCCCGCCTGCGTTGCCCGCCGATCTGCTCGGCATCGATGCGACCCTGTCCGACACCGAACGCGACATCCGGGCAGCAACCCGGCAGCTGGTCGACGATCTGGTCCGGCCGCACATTGCTTCCTGGTACGCCGACGGTCACCTGCCCGCGCGGCAACTGGCTGCGCAGTTCGGTGCGGCCGGCCTGCTCGGCATGCACCTGAACGGTTACGGCTGCGCCGGCGCCTCTGCGGTGGAGTACGGACTGGCCTGTCTGGAATTGGAAGCGGGCGATTCGGGCATCCGGTCCCTGGTATCGGTGCAGGGATCACTGGCCATGTACCCGATCTGGAAGTACGGATCGGACGAGCAGAAGGACCGCTGGCTACCGGGCATGGCTGCGGGCGAATTGATCGGATGCTTCGGGCTGACCGAACCGGATTCCGGTTCCGACCCTGCCTCGATGACGACCAGGGCGACGCCGACCGGGGACGGCTATCGACTCGACGGCGCAAAGATGTGGATCACGAACGGCACCATCGCCGATGTCGCGGTGATCTGGGCAAAGGTCGCCGACGCGCAGGCGGGGAACGGCGACGCGCACGCAGGCAACGGCGACGCGCAAGCAGGGGCTGCAGACGCGCACGCAGGCAACGGGGACGCGCAAGCAGGCAACGGAGTGGTGCGGGGATTCGTCGTACCGACCAACTCGCCCGGGTTCGCTGCTCGTGAGGTTCCGGCCAAACTGTCGCTGCGGGCGTCGTCGACCGCCGAGATCGTGCTGGACGGGGTGCAACTGGGCGCGGACGCCCTCCTTCCAGGAGCTTTCGGACTCAAGGGCCCGCTGTCCTGCCTCGCCCAGGCTAGAACCGGCATCCTGTTCGGGGCACTGGGCGCCGCCCGCGATTGCCTTGCCACTGCGATCGACTACGCAACGACCCGCCGGCAGTTCGGCAAGCCGATCGGCGCTTTCCAGCTGACGCAGGCGAAACTGGCCGACATGGCAACCGCCTGGAGCGCTGCCTACCTGATGGCTCTGCACATCGGCCGCACCATCGATGCCGGCCCATCGACGGCGAGCACTTCATCCGGTGCAGGGACCTCCGACCCCGGTGCTCTTGCCGCCCGGATATCGATGGGCAAACTGAATTCGACCCGCACCGCCCTGGACATCGCCCGGAGCTGCCGGTCGATTTTGGGCGCGAACGGGATCACCGGCGACTACCCGGTAATGCGGCACGCCGCGAATCTGGAGACGGTACTCACCTACGAGGGCACCGCAGAGATCCATCAACTGGTGCTCGGCAAGGCGCTCACCGGGCTTGACGCGTTTGCCTGAGAGGGTCTTCGGGCAGTCAAATCGGTGCGGTACTTCCGATCAGCGGGTGCGGTAGTTCCGTTCAGAGGTTGCGCGGAGTTCGGTTTCGTCACTGTGAGGGATGTCCCGCTCAGGGTCGTGCCTGTCGCGGCCGGGCGGACTAGCCTTGACCCGTCTACAAGTCGTCCATAGTCGAGAAGGCGGAAACCGACAGTGCCGTCAGCCATCGTGCCGGAGTTCGGTCCCAACGACTGGTTCGTCGAGGAGAAGTACAACCAATTCCTCAGCGACCCGGCCAGTGTCGAGCAAATCTGGCGCGACTTCTTCAGTGATCCGGTCGCCGACAAGCGGAAGGCGACAGCTGCCGGTGACCGCGGCAAACCAGCCGAACCCGGGGCTCCAGCAGAACCCGCCACACCCGCCGCGCCGGTCGTGGAAACGGGCCATGCGCCCCTGCCGCCTCCCCCGCCTGCTGGCCGAAATGGTGCGGCACCGCAGTCGGCCAAGGCCCTGCCCGAGTCGGCCGAATCGGCGCCCGCCGGTAGGGCGCGGGTTGAGTCGCCCCCGATAGATGCAGCGGAACCCGCAGCAACCCGACCCGCAGCCACCAACCCGGCGGCCAACAACGCCCCAGGCACCAACCCGGCGGCCAACAACGCGGCGAGCAAGAGCGCGGCGAGCAACGGCGCACCTTCGGCCAAGCCGCCGCAGCGTCCGACGACCACCGCGACGCCCGACGACCTCGTCGTCAACAAAGCTGCCCAGGCAGCCCGGATCGCCGAAGCCGCCGAGGGCTCCGGGGAGGTCTCGGCACCACTGCGCGGCGCATCGGCAGCAGTGGTCCGCAACATGACGGCGTCGTTGGAGGTCCCCACAGCCACCTCGGTCCGCGCAGTACCCGCCAAGTTGCTGGCCGACAACCGCATCGTGATCAACAACTTCTTGCGCCGAAACCGCGGCGGGAAGGTGTCTTTCACCCACCTCATCGGCTACGCGATCATCCGCGCGCTGGCGGCATACCCGAACATGAATCGGCACTACGCCGAAGCCGGCGGCAAGCCGCAGGTCGTCACCCCGGCGCACGTGAACCTCGGCCTGGCGATCGACCTGCCCGGCAAGAGCGGCCAGCGGTCGCTCGTCGTGGTGCCGATTCGCAACTGCGAGACGATGAACTTCACCCAGTTCTGGAGTGCGTACGAGGGCGTGGTGCGCAAGGCGCGCTCCGGTGCCCTGACTGCCGAGGACTACGCCGGTACCAGCATTTCGCTGACCAACCCGGGCGGCATCGGCACCGTGCATTCTGTGCCGCGGCTGATGTCCGGCCAGGGCACCATTGTCGGCGTCGGAGCCATGGAGTATCCAGCCGAATTCCAGGGCGCCAGCGGGCAGACCCTCTCCGAGCTCGGCATCTCGAAGATCATGACGCTGACGTCGACCTATGACCACCGCATCATCCAGGGCGCCGAGTCCGGCGAGTTCCTCCGCCGGGTGCATCAGCTCCTGCTCGGCGAGGACGGCTTCTACGACGAGGTGTTCACCTCGCTGCGCCTGCCGTACGAACCGGTCCGATGGGTTCAGGACTTCGATTCCGGCCGCGCCGGATCGGTCGACCGCACCGCACGTGTGCTGGAAATGATCGACGCGTACCGCACCCGCGGCCACCTGATGGCCGACACCGATCCGCTGAACTACCGTCAGCGTCGGCACCCCGATCTCGACGTGCTCTCGCACGGCCTCACGTTGTGGGATCTGGACCGCGAATTCCCGGTGGGCGGCTTCAACAATGCCCAGTACATGAAACTGCGCGACGTCCTGGGCGTGCTCCGCGACTCCTACTGCCGCACCGTCGGTGTCGAGTACATGCACATCATGGATCCGGTGCAGCGCAAATGGATCCAGCAGCGGGTCGAAGTGAGGCGGGAGAAGCCGTCGCTCGACGAACAGAAGTACATCCTCGGCCGGCTCAACGCAGCCGAGGCCTTCGAAACGTTCCTGCAGACGAAATACATCGGCCAGAAGCGGTTCTCCCTGGAGGGCGGCGAAACCGTCATCGCGCTCCTGGACGCAGCGCTCAACCGGGCAGCCGAGTACGGCATGCACGAGGTCGTCATCGGGATGGCCCACCGCGGCCGGTTGAACGTGCTGGCCAATATCGTGGGAAAGCCCTATCAGCAGATCTTCCGGGAGTTCGAGGGCAACCTCGACCCTCGGCAGGCCCACGGATCTGGCGACGTGAAGTACCACCTGGGCGCCGAGGGCAAGTACGTGCGTCCGTTCGGGGATGGGCAGGTCGACGTCTCGCTGTGTGCGAACCCCTCGCATCTCGAGGTCGTCGATCCGGTTCTCGAGGGGGTGACCAGGGCCAAGCAGGATCTGTTGAACCTGGGTGAGGGCGGCTTCACCGTGCTGCCGATCGCGATCCACGGAGATGCGGCGTTCGCCGGTCAGGGCGTCGTCGCCGAGACGATGAACCTGTCGCAGTTGCGCGGCTACCGCACCGGCGGCACCGTGCACGTCATCATCAACAACCAGGTCGGTTTCACCACCGCGCCGGAAGCCTCACGTTCCTCCGAGTACTGCACCGACGTCGCGAAGATGATCCAGGCGCCGATTTTCCACATCAACGGTGACGATCCGGAGGCCGCGGTCTGGGTCTCCCGACTCGCCGTGGAATATCGGCAGGCCTTCGGCCAGGATGTCGTCATCGACATGGTCTGCTACCGCCGGCGCGGTCACAACGAGGGCGACGATCCCTCGATGACCAACCCGTTGATGTACCAGATCATCGACGGCAAGCGGTCGGTCCGGCGGATCTACACCGAGGCCCTGATCGGCCGCGGCGACCTGTCGCCGCAGGACGCCGAGGAGTCGCTGAAGGACTACCACACCCAGCTGGAGCGGGTGTTCAACGAGGTTCGCGAACTGGAGCGGGGCATCGCCGCCCCCAGTCCGTCGGTCGAGGCCGAGCAGCCCATCCCGCAGAAGGTGGAGACGTCCATCTCCCTCGAGTCGTTGCACCGGATGGGCGATTCGCAAGTCGACCTGCCCGCCGGATTCACCGCACATCCGCGGGTCAAGACCGTTCTGGAGCGGCGCGCCGAGATGACCCGTAGCGGCGGCATCGATTGGGCGTTCGGCGAATTGCTGGCGTTCGGCTCCATAGCGATGGACGGCCGATTGGTCCGGCTGTCGGGCCAGGATTCCCGGCGCGGCACCTTCGTGCAGCGGCACGCGGTGCTGATCGACCGCAACAACGGTAGTGAATACGTTCCCTTGCAACATCTTTCGGATGCCCAAGGCAAGTTCCTTGCATACGACTCGGCCCTGACCGAGTACGCCGGCCTCGGTTTCGAATACGGCTATTCGGTCGCCAACCGCGATGCGCTGGTGCTGTGGGAGGCGCAGTTCGGTGACTTCGTGAATGGCGCCCAGTCGATCATCGACGAGTATCTGTCCTCCGGCGAGGCCAAGTGGGGACAGCAGACCGGCGTCGTGCTGCTGCTGCCGCACGGTCATGAGGGACAGGGGCCCGATCACACGTCAGGTCGGATCGAGCGATTCCTCCAGCTGTGCGCCGAGGGCTCGATGATGGTCGCTGTTCCCTCGACCCCGGCCAACTACTTCCACCTGCTGCGCCGGCACGTCTTCGACGGCGTGCACCGACCCATGATCGTCTTCACGCCGAAGTCGATGCTGCGCAACAAGGCGGCGGTTTCGCCGACCGAGGACTTCACCGCCGGCAAGTTCCAGTCGGTGATTCCGGATGCGGTTTCGGATCCGGCCGTGGTGACGAAGGTTCTGTTCACCTCCGGAAAGCTGTACTACGAGCTCGACGCCTACCGGAAGGCGAACGACATCACCGACACGGCTATCGTGCGGATCGAGCAGATCTACCCGGTCCCCCGGCGGAAGCTGGCGCACATCCTGGGTTCCTACCCGAACGTCACGGATTTCCGTTGGGTTCAGGAAGAACCGGCCAATCAGGGTTGCTGGACCTTCCTGGCGCTGGCCCTGCCGGAGATGGTGCCTCAACTGATCGGAATCAAGCGAGTGTCCAGGCGGGCGATGGCGGCTCCGTCGGCCGGTTCGCTCCGCGTGCACGAGGTGGAACAGGCAGCCGTCGTGGCCGCAGCTTTCAAGGATTGACCCGATCGGACGGTGATCCTCCGGTCCGGGCCGAGCGCATATAGGCTCGTGCAGGTCGGTCAACGACACGGCCGACTCAGACTTCAGCGCAGCGGCCTCTTCGATGGATAGGAGTGCGGACAGTGGACGCTGGCCCTGCGGCCGACACGGGAATTGCGAACCTGCAACCCGCCGATGGCGAACACCCGGTTGATCAACTCAAGATGGTCATCTTCGATCTCGACGACACCCTGGCGCCGTCCAAGACCGCGATCGACCCGTCGATGGCTGGGCTGCTGCTCCGGTTGCTGGAAAAAGTTGACGTCTGCATCATTTCCGGAGCCCGCTTCGAGCAGTACCAGGGCCAGGTGCTCGAGCCGCTGGGCAACTCCGATGCCTTGCGAGGACTTCATCTGATGCCCACCTGCGGAACCCGCTACTACCGGTGGCAGGACCACAGCTGGACACAGATCTACGCGCAAGACCTCACTCCAGACCAGAAGGACGAGATCATCGACGCGCTGACCCGCGGCGCGAAGGCTCTCGGCCTGTGGGAATCGGACACCTGGGGGCCGGTCATCGAGGATCGCGGCAGCCAGATCACCTTCTCGGCACTGGGCCAGTCGGCTCCCATCGACGCCAAACGCCAGTGGGATCCGAACGGCACCAAGAAGGAGGAGTTGCGGGCCTACGTCGCAGCGCAGCTCCCGGATCTCGAGGTTCGTGGCGGAGGCTCCACTTCGGTCGACGTGACTCGCAAAGGTATCGACAAGGCCTACGGTGTGGCCCACCTGCAGCAGCAGTTGAACCTCTCGCTCTCGCAGTTGCTGTTCGTCGGCGACCGACTCGACGAAGGGGGTAACGACTATCCGGTGAAGGCGTTGGGCGTCGAGTGCGTTCCCGTCGCGAGCTGGCTGGACACCGCCGCATTCATCGAGCATCTGCTGGTCAGGCTCGCAAACCGCTGACGGCGCTTCCGTGCCCAGGCGTGCGGAAAACTCAAATCCAGCGCCACGGAGCTCCCGGGCCAAGGCGTGCGGAAAACTCAAATCCAGCGCCACGGAGCTCCCGGGCCAAGGCGTGGGCGGACGCCGTCAGGCAGGCGCAGACGCAGGCCAAGCGGACTTCAGGCGACCCGAACGCCGGCTCGCCACACCGCGTGCGTGAGCGGAACCCCGGGCCGATACGCGAGGTAGTCGTGGCTCGGCGCGTCCAAAAGGTGCAGGTCCGCGCGTTTCCCGATCGCCAACGCGCCGACATCCGCACGGGCCAGCGCCTTGGCCCCGCCGAGTGTCGCCGCCAGCACTGCTTCGTCGGCGGTCAGGCCGCACTGCAGCACGGCCAGTGCCACCGCCAGATTCATCGACGACGAATAGGAGGACCCTGGATTGCAGTTTGAGGCCACTGCGAGGGTAGCGCCCGAGTCTGCCAATCGGCGTCCAGGTGCCGGCGGCTGACGCGTGGAAAGGTCGCAGATGGGCAGCAACGTCGCGACGGTCGACGAGCCGGCGAGCAGAGCGACGTCCCTTTCGGACAGATGTGTGCAGTGGTCCACCGAGACTGCGCCGCAGTCCACCGCGATCCGGACGCCGTCACCTTCATCGAGCTGATTGCCGTGCACCTTGAGGCTTAGTCCCTTGCGTACACCGGCCGCCAGCACCCGCCTCGTTCTGGCCTCGTTGAACGCGCCTTCCTCGCAGAAGACGTCGATGAACTGCACGCTCGGTGCGATCGCATCGAGCATCGGGCCGCACACCAGGTCGATGTAGGCATCCGGATCGGAGGCGTATTCCGGAGCGTTGACGTGCGCGCCGAGATAGGTGACGGCGTCGATACCGGCGGCCGATGCGATAGCCGCGGACCGCACCTCGTCGATCGTGGTCAGGCCGTATCCGGTTTTTGTTTCGATACAGGTGGTACCGCCGGCCGTCAGCTCCCCGATTCGCCCTGCCACCAGTTCCGCCAACACCGCATCGGGCGTTTCCCTGGTGGCTGCGACAGTCGTCATGATTCCGCCCGCCTCGTAGGGACGGCCGGCCATCCGCGCCGAGAACTCGGCCGAGCGGTCGCCGGCGAACACCAGATGGGTGTGCGAGTCGACCCAACCGGGCAATGCACACCTGCCCTGCGCATCGAAGGTTTCGTCGGCGGGCGGGGCGGACGAGGCCGGCCCTATCCACGCGACCAGACCGTCGTGCAGCACGATGGCCGCATCCTCGACAACGCCCAGCGGGGACGGACCATACATCGGGTCGTTGGTCACCAGCTCGGAGATGTTGGTGATCACCGTCGACCGGCCGCTGCCGGAATCCGGCGCGACCATCGCGTCCCGGGCTCCAGTCGTCATTCGATCCACGCCTCCTTGATCGCCTTCGCCAACAACGGCCCCGGATCGCCGAGCCGCACGTGTTCACCACAGCGCGCCTGCACCACGCCGCCGATCACCACCACTGCGACGTCGGCGGCAGATGCCGACATCACCACCTGCGCGCCGACCGAACCGGCAGTCCGGGCGCTCGCCCTGTCGATCGCGACGAAGTCGGCCGGCGCTCCGATCTCGATGCGGCCTCCGGCCGAGCCGATCGCTCGATGGCTCGCGGCGGTCGCGGTGTCCAGCAACACCTCAGGAGCAAAGGTTCCCCGTGCGCCGGTGGCCAGTCGCTCGCCGTACTCCAGCCCGCGGGCCTGCGCGAACGGATCGGTGATGACGTGCTGATCACCGCCGAGGGCGAGCACGGCACCTGCGGTGCGCAGCTGTGCGGCCCTGGGCAGCCCGTCGGCCAGGTCGGCCTCGGTCGTCGGGCAGATCACGACAGAGCTGTGCGCGGCACCGAGCAGGGTGACGTCATGCGGATTCAGGTGGGTGGCGTGCACCGCAGCCGTCCGATCGCTCAGCGCACCGGCGTCATCCAACAATTGGGTCGGTGTTCGACCGGTGGCCCCGATCGCCGCTTCATTCTCCGCGCGCTGCTCCGAGAGGTGCATGTGCAGGACCAGCCCGTTCTGCTGGGCGAACCTGGCCACCTCGGGCAACTGCGCGGGCGGAACTGCCCGCACGGAGTGAATTGCGGCACCTACCCGAACGGCGGCGAACCGGCCGGTTGGCAGCGCAGCGGCCAACCCGCCGACCCGCTCTGCCCAGGCGACCGCGTTGCCGTCGGCGAAGCGCCGTTGGGAAGCGGTCAACCCTTGACCGAATCCACCGGCCAGATACGCAACGTCCAGCAGCGTCATACCGATGCCGGCGTCGCTCGCCGCGGTCGCCGCCGCAATGCCCATTTCGTTGGGCTCCGCGTACGGGACGCCGTCGGCGCCGTGGTGCAGGTAATGGAACTCGCCCACTGCGGTGAAGCCGGCGCAGACCATCTCCGCATAGGCGGCGAGCGCCAATCGTCGGAAGGAATCCGGGTCGAGGCGGTCGGCCAGCGAATACATCGACTCCCGCCAGGTCCAGAAGCTCCCGACGCCGCCGGCGTTGCCGTGCGTGCGACCCCGAAGACCTCGGTGGAACACGTGCGAGTGCGCGTCGGCGAAGCCGGGCACCACCAGCCCCGGTAGCACTTCGTCGAAGGTCGCTGCATCCGAAGCCGGGCCGATGGCGGAGATCAACCCGCCGGCGCAGGAGATGTCGAGGGGTCCGACGATCTCGCCCCCTCGGTATACGGCCACAGCGCGGTAGGTGGTCAACCGAGCAACTCGGCCAGTACATCGGCGAGAGCGTCGACGCCGGCCAGACAGTCGGCCGTCTCCGCATGCTCGCCCGGCGCATGCGAGACACCCGTCGGGTTGCGGACGAACAGCATGGTGCTGGGCACCGACGCCGCCAGAATGCCCGCGTCATGACCGGCCCCGGTGGGCACGACGGGAGCGTCCAGCAGCGCGGCGAGTTCCATCGTCAGAGCCGGGTCGAACGTCACCTGGTCGGACAACGACTCCCGATGCAGGACGACCGAACAACCCTCCAGCTCGGCTTCGGCTCGCACCGAGGCCACGATTTCGTCGACGAGCGCCGCGGTGTCGGCGGCCGTGCCGTGCCGCGCATCCAACCACGCTTCCACCGACGACGCGATGACGTTGGTGGCGCCCGGCACCGGCTGCAGCCGGCCGATGGTGGCCACCGCACCGTCGTGCCGACCCAGAGCCCGCCTTGCCGCCAGCACCGCCGCGGCCGCCGGCACCATCAGGTCGTGGCGGTCACCGGCCCGGGTGGTGCCCGCATGGTTGCCCTCTCCGGTGATGGTGAGACGCCATCGCCCGTGCGCGACAATCTGCGAGCCGACACCGACGGCCGCGTTCGGATCGGCGCCGTGGAGCAACCGGCCCTGTTCGACGTGAAGTTCGACGAAGGCGCCGATGTTCGCCACGCGGTCCGGTTCGCGGCCGATCCCGGCAGGGTCGAAGCCGACCCGGCGGGCGGCGTCGACGAACGAGACTCCGTCGCCATCGTGCAACCTGCGCACCTGATCGGCCTCTGCGGCGCCGGTCATCAATCGCGAGCCCAGACACGGCAGCCCGAAGCGGCCGCCCTCTTCCTCGGCGAAACACACCAGCGCCATCGGCTTCTCGGGTGAGACCTGTCGCACCCGCAGCTCGTCGACTGCAAGCAGGGCGGAGACGACGCCGAGCGGCCCGTCGAACGCGCCGCCGCCGGGCACCGAGTCCAGGTGGGACCCGGTAACGACAGCTCCCGGTCCGGGTTCGCCCCACCACGCCCAGAGATTGGCGTTCCGATCGGTCTCCACCTCCAGTCCGCGCCGTAGGGCCTGGGCAGTGAACCAATCCCGCAATTGCATGTCCGCGTCGTCGAAGACATGCCGCGAATATCCGCCGCGGCGCCGATCACGGCCCAGCGTCGCCAGATCCGACCAGGCCGCCGCGAATCGTCCGCCGGCCGCCGGGGGCAGCCCTGACTTCATCGCGTTTCCCCTGCTTGGGCCATGGGGACGACCAGGCCGACACGCGCCGCTGCCTCGTCCGCTTCGGCATACCCGGCATCCACATGCCGAAGCACGCCGGTAGCCGGATCGTTGGTGAGCACCCTGTCCAGCTTCTGTGCGGCGAGTTCGGTTCCGTCGGCGACGCACACCTGCCCGGCGTGGATGGAACGCCCGATTCCGACGCCGCCGCCGTGGTGGATCGACACCCAGGTGGCACCAGAAGCCGTGTTGACCAGTGCATTGAGCAGCGGCCAATCGGCGATCGCATCGCTCCCGTCGGCCATCGCCTCTGTCTCCCGGTACGGCGAGGCGACGGAGCCCGAATCCAGGTGATCGCGGCCGATCGCCAGCGGTGCACCGATCTCCCCGGCGGCGACCATCTCGTTGAATCGGAGGCCGGCCAGGTGCCGTTCCCCCGCGCCCAGCCAACAGATCCGGGCCGGCAACCCCTGGAATGCGATCTTGTCCGGTGCCAGCCGCATCCACCGTTGCAGCTTCTCGTTGTCCGGGAACAACTTCCGGACAGCGACGTCGGTGGCCCGGATGTCGGCCGGGTCCCCCGACAGTGCCGCCCAACGGAACGGACCCTTACCCTGCGCGAACAGTGGGCGGATGTACGCAGGAACGAAACCGGGAAAATCGAAGGCCCGCTCGTAACCGGCGAGGCGCGCTTCGCCACGGATCGAATTTCCGTAGTCGAAGACTTCCGCGCCGGCGTCCTGGAAACCCACCATCGCCTCGACATGCGTGGCCATCGAGGCGCGGGCCCGGTCGGTGAACTCGTCCGGCTTCGCGGCGGCGTAATCGTGCCAGTCCTCCAGAGCGACGCCGGACGGCAGGTACCACAGCGGGTCGTGCGCGCTGGTCTGATCGGTGACGATGTCGATGTCGACGCCACGCCGCAACAAATCCGGAAGCACGTCGGCGGCGTTGCCGACCACCGCGACGCTCAGCGCCTGCTTCGCCGCCTTCGCGGCCAACGCCAGTTCGGTGCCGTGCTCCAGTGAATCGGCCACCACGTCGAGATAGCGGGTTTGCACCCTCCGCTTCGCCCTGGCCGGGTCCACCTCGATGCACAGTGCGACCCCGCCGTTGAGTGTGACGGCGAGTGGCTGTGCGCCACCCATCCCGCCCAGACCGGCGGTCAACGTCAGGGTTCCGGCCAGAGTGCCGCCGAACCTCTTGTCGGCCACCGCCGCGAACGTCTCGTAGGTGCCCTGGACGATCCCCTGCGAGCCGATGTAGATCCACGAGCCGGCGGTCATCTGGCCGTACATGGTCAAGCCCATCGCTTCCAGCCGACGGAACTCGGGCCAGGTGGCCCAGTCGCCGACCAGGTTGGAATTGGCGATCAGCACCCGCGGCGCCCACTCGTGGGTGCGCAGGATGCCGACCGGGCGGCCGGATTGCACCAGCAGCGTCTCGTCCCGTTCCAGATCGATCAGGCTGCGGCTGATGGCGTCGAAGCTGGCCCAGTCCCGCGCCGCCTTGCCGGTGCCCCCGTAGACGACGAGGTTGTCCGGATCTTCGGCCACCTCTGGATCGAGGTTGTTCTGCAGCATGCGCAGCGGGGCTTCGGTGGCCCACGACTTGGCGGTCAGCGTGGTGCCGCGGTTGGCGCGGACGGGACGGGCACCCGGAAGGCGGGTCATCGGAACTCCTCTGCGAGGTCGGTACGGGGGCGATTCTGCAGGGCGACCACGACAGTGGCGCTGACCTGGCCTGATTCCAGCAGACCGACCACCGCGTCGATCTCCGGTGCGAGATGCCGATCAGGTCCCGGGCCCTCGACCACGCCGCGGATCAGGTTCCGCACCGCAACGGTCACGAAGGCCGGTTCGAGCGGACTTCGGAAGTCCAGAGCCCTGGCAGCGGTGAGCAGCTCGATCGCCAGTACCCGGCGAAAGCCGTCGACGGACCGGCGCAGTTTGCGGCCCCCGTGCCAGCCAAGGGAGACGTGATCCTCCTGCATCGCCGAGGACGGAATGGAGTCGACCGAGGCTGGCACCGCCAGCCGTTTCAACTCGGCCACGATGGCTGCCTGCGTGTACTGGGCGATCATGTGACCGGAATCGACCCCCACCTCGTAGGCCAGGAACGGCGGCAGGCCGTGGGACCGGTTCGCGTCCAGCATCCGGTCGGTGCGGCGCTCGGCGATGTTGGCTGCGTCGGCCACCGAGATGGCCAGGAAGTCGAGCACGGCGGCGATCGGTGCGCCGTGAAAATTGCCGTTCGACTCCACCCGGCCGTCCGGCAGGACCACCGGGTTGTCGATCGCGGCGGCCAATTCCCGGTCGGCGATTCGACCGGCATGCGCAACCGTGTCGCGGGCCGCGCCGTGCACGGCCGGGGTACAACGCAGCGAATACGCGTCCTGGACCCGGGTGTCCCCCGGTCCGGCGTGCGATGCGACGATCGGCGAGGCGGCCAGGGCCGCTGTCATCCGGGCTGCGCTGACCGCCTGGCCAAGCTGCGGGCGTAGCGCTTGCAGGTCGGCCGCGAAGACCCGGTCGGTACCCAGCAGCGCCTCGACGGACATGGCTGCCGAGATGTCGGCAACGTCGAGCAGTTCGGAGATGTCGGCCAACGCCATCACCAGCATGCCGAGCATTCCGTCGGTGCCGTTGATCAGCGCCAAGCCCTCCTTCTCGGCCAGCACCACCGGAATGAGCCCGGCCAGCGCGAGGGCCTCCGCGGCAGGCCCGACCTTCCCATCCGCACCGACCACCTGACCCTCACCCATCAGCGCGAGCGCGGCAGCGGCGAGCGGCGCCAGGTCGCCGGAGCAGCCGAGTGATCCGTATTCCGGCACCACCGGGGTGATCGCCGCATTGAGCATCGCGGCGTAGGCCTGAGCGGTCTCCTGTCGAACTCCGGTCCGGCCGGTACACAGGGTCGAGAGCCGCAACAGCATCATGCCGCGGACCACTTCGGTCTCCACCGGTGCGCCGCTGCCGGCGGCGTGGGAGCGGATCAGCGAGGCCTGCAGTGCGGCGCGGCGAGCTGCCGGAATGTGCTTGTTGGCCAGGGCGCCGAACCCCGTGGAGATGCCGTAATGCGGCACCGTGTCGGCGGCCAGAGCGTCGATGACGTTCCGGGTGCGGGTGATCTCGGCCAGTGCGTCGGATGACAGGACGACTCTCCGTCCACCTCGGGCGACATCGACCAGTTGCGCGGGCGTCACCGGACCGACGCCGACCTCCACCGGGTGGAGTGCCGCAATGGCGGCGGCTGCGGGGAACGGGAGGTTGTTCACCCGTCCATTGGATGCCGCGGCACTCTCGAACGCGAGAGGGCGACCTGGGATTGTGTCCGGTATACCGGACACATGTGCCCTGACATCGATTCGACGAGCAAAACGGGTGCGGCGCCCGCGCTACGCCGAGGCCTGGCAGTGCTCCGGTTGCTGGCTACCCGCCCGACGCCGCTGTCCGCAGGGGCGATCGCCCGCGACCTCGGCCTGGCCCGATCGACCACCTACGAGTTGTTGACCGAACTGGCCAGCGGCGGCTTCGCGGTGCACCTGCCCGCAGAGCGGCGGTGGGGATTGGGCGTGGCTGCATTCGAGATCGGCAGCGCGTATCTGCGGTCCGAGCCGCTGGAGCGACTCGGCCGTCCGATCCTTCGGCGGCTGGCGATCACCTCCGGCGCGACGGCCCACCTCGGAGTGCTGCACGGTCCGCAGACCCTCTACCTGGCCAAGGAGAAGCCCCCCGGAATCTCCGTCACGTTGGTCACCGACGTGGGCATCCGGCTGCCGGCCGCGCTCACGGCGACCGGTCTGTCGCTGCTGGCGAATCTGCCGGCTGCACAGGTCAGGGCACTGTTCCCCACCCGGACGGCCCTGGTGGACCGCACCGGACGTGGACCTTCCCAGCTGACGGAGTTGCGATCGGTCCTCGGGCACGTTCGACGCCGCGGATGGGCGCAGGAGGACGGTCAGATCACGCCGGGCACTGCTTCGGTCGCGGCCGCCGTTCACGACCACAACGGCTCGCCCATCGTGGCCATCGGCATCACGATCGCTCACCGTTGTCCCGATCCCCGGTCCCAGCAGGCGGCGTGCTCGTTCGACGAGCACATCGAACCCGTCCTGACGGCAGTCAGGGACCTGACCGCGGCAATCGGTGGTCGAGCGGCCGATATCGAGCCTCGGGTCGAACGAATTCCTCGTGCCCGATAGGCTCCACCCTCATGCAGGTAAGAGAACTGGCAGTGCCCGGCGCCTTCGAATTCACCCCCGTGCAGCACGGCGACGATCGCGGTCTGTTCCTCGAATGGTTCAAGATCGACCTGCTGCGCACCGCCATCGGTCATCCGTTGGAACTCGCCCAGGCGAACCTCTCGGTGTCCAAGGCCGGTACCCTGCGGGGCGTCCACTTCGCCGATGTTCCCCCGGGTCAGGCGAAGTACGTCAGCTGCCCGGCCGGCGCCGTGCTGGACTTCATCGTCGACGTGCGGGTCGGCTCACCGACCTTCGGCGCTGTCGATGTGGTTCGACTGGACGGCGTCGACCGCCGCGCGGTCTACCTCTCCGAAGGCCTCGGACACGCATTCCTGGCCCTGGAGGACGGTTCGACACTGACCTACCTGTGCTCGACCGGTTACGCCCCCGGCCGCGAGCATGGAATCAATCCGCTGGACCCGGCCCTGAAGCTGCCGCTGCCCGCGGACATCGAATTCGTGCTGTCCGACAAAGACGCGGCCGCTCCGACCTTGGCTGCGGCGCGCGACGCGGGACTGCTACCGACCTGGACAGCCTGTAACGACTACGTCGCCACTCTGGCCTGAGAGATGCCCGCACGGATTGCGCTGATCAGGCACGGCCAGACCACGTGGAGTGCCAGTGGTCAGCACACCTCGGTCACCGACCTCGATCTCACCGAGGAAGGTGAGCAACAGGCCAGAACCGTCGCCAAGCTACTGACCGGACTGCAGTTGGCGCCCGTTACCGTGCTCAGCAGTCCGAGGATCAGAACGCTGCGGACTGCTGCGCTCGCGGGCCTGCACGTCACCGACGTCGTGGCAGATCTGGCCGAGTGGAACTACGGCGAATACGAAGGCATCACCAGCAAGCAGATCCATGTCGATCGGCCAGGCTGGTCGATCTTCATCGACGGTGCGCCAGGTGGCGAGTCGCCCGAACAGGTCACCGTCAGAGCCGATCGCGTCCTGGCCAGAGCCGCCGACGCCCTGGTCGACGGGGACGTCGCTCTCATCTGCCACGGTCACATGTCTCGCGTGCTGGCGGCCCGCTGGGTGGAGCTTCCGATCAGCGCCGGCGGTCTTCTCCTGATGGATCCGGCAGCCGTGACGGTGCTGGGCACGTATCACGACAGGCCGTGCATCGAGCATGCGAACGTGGTCCCGTTCCACCGGCCTGACGACGGAGCGCACGGTGTCTGACCCACAGCCCCCTCAGTCTGATCCACTGCCTCCTCATACTGATCCGCAGGCTCCCCAGTCTGATCCACAGCCTCCTCCGTCTGATGCACCCGTCCTCCCCACCGACCGCCGGATTCGGCCGGCCCGCCCTGATGACACGGCAGCGATCGTCGGTTTGGTGTACGAGTTGGCCGAGTACGAAAAGCTTCCGAACGAGTGTCATCTCACCGATCAGTTGTTGCGCGACGCGTTGTTCGGAAGATCGCCGGCGGTCTTCGGTCATGTCGCCGTAGTGGGCGGCCAGATCGTCGGATACACCCTGCACTTCTTGAACTACTCGACCTGGGAAGGCGTGCACGGGATCTATCTGGAGGATCTCTACGTGCGGCCCGAGCATCGGGGTTCCGGATTGGGGAAGGCAATGCTGGTCAACCTCGCCGAGATTGCGGTCCGGTCCGGATACGCCAGGGTGGAGTGGTCGGTGCTCGACTGGAACGCTTCGGCGATCGCGTTCTACGCATCGCTCGGCGCCGTCGGAATGTCCGGTTGGAGCGTATTCCGGCTCAGCGGCCCGGCTCTGGTCCGAACAGGGCAGGGAATCGGCTGATCCAGTCACTCGCCGGCTTGCTGAGCAGTAGACCTCCAGTGAGGACGGCGATGACGAGGAGCGTGATGCCCCACCCGGTACGGCCGCTGGGAATCGCCAGCCAGTACCCGACTGCCGCGATGATGAGCTGCACCACGATGATCGGCGTGCGGCCCCACCTTCGACCGTTGAGCAGGGCAAGACCACAGCCGGCCAGGGCTGCCGCGACAATCAGGAAATAGGCCCCCTGCGCGAGCAATTGGCCCACTGCAGCGAACCGCCTGAAACCAGAAATCAGGATGAACGCGGTGAGGACGACCACTCCCAGCGCTTCCGCGCAGGCCAGCACCCCCGCCGCCGCCACTGGTTTCGGCGGCGCAATGCTGACGGGTCCCTGATCCTGCGGCTGCCTCACGGTGCCAGATTTCTCACGGAGCCAGATTGCTCACGAGGCCAGATTTCTCATGGGGCCAGCTTTCTCACGGTGCCAGATTACCGGGAAAGCGCCCGCGCTCGGACCCCACTCGCCGATTGCAGCGAGCCCATGCCGGCCGCCGAGCCCGGAGCGGCTGCACCGCCACCACGTAGGCTCCGCGACGATGCGCGCGATGATGATCGTCAATCCGCACGCGACCGCGACCACGGAGCGCCGTCGTGATCTGCTGGCGCACGCCCTGGCCGCGGAGGTCCGGCTGATCACCGCTCAGACCACGGCGCGAGGACATGCCGCGGAGCTGGCGGCGAAGGCGGTGGCCCGCGGGGCTGAGCTGATCATCGCGCACGGCGGCGATGGCACCGTGAACGAGGTGGTCAACGGGATCATGTCCGCGAACGCCGGTTCGGCGGCTCCGATGCTCGCCGTCCTTCCGGGCGGATCGACGAATGTGTTCGCCAGAGCGATGGGAATGGAACAGGATCCCATCCGGGCAACGGAACAGATTCTGGAGGCGCTGGTGACGCGCCAACCACCACGCACCGTCTCGCTCGGACGGGTGGACGACCGCTACTTCACCTTCAACGCAGGCCTAGGCATCGACGCCGAGGTGGTGAAGGCAGTCGAGGACCGCCGCGCGACCGGCAAGTCCATCTCGAACATCCTGCACGCGCGGAAGGCGTTCACGCAGTACTTCCGCACCGACCATCGACCGCGGCTGACCATCGCCGTCGATAGTGAGCCGCCGAGGTCCGGCGTGCATTTGCTGTTCGTCTCGAACGTCGACCCCTGGACGTATTTCCAGTCCAGGGCGATTCGCACGAACCCCGGAACACGAACGGACGCAGGTCTGGGCATGTTCGCACTGACCAGCATGCGTCTGCCGAGCGTGCTGCGAGTGACGGCGCAGTTGCTGCGAGCGGGTGCGACGCTGTCGTCGCGAAACTTGATCCAGCGCGATGATGTGAACTGCATCACCGTTGCCTGTTCTGTGCCTGTGGGTCTACAGGTTGACGGTGACTATCTCGGTGTGCGAGAGGGTGCGCAGTTCACAGCCGTGCCGGCGGCGTTACGAGTTCTTGTCGGCGCGCCAGCGGCCATCGGCCGGACTGATACCAACTGAGAATTCCTATCACCCGGAAAGCTCTGGTCTGAATCGTTCTGATCAGGCATCATTGGTGGAGGATCGCACGGCACCGTGATCGAAACGTGAGCTACGTAACCTGGATGACATGAACACTTGACATCTACGTGTCGCATGAAACGATGGATAGCAGACGTCGGTGGCGCAATACCATCGACTGCCCGGTAATCGGAAATCTGCGGATCGCAGGAACCGAGAAGCGGGTTGATCCAAGAGTGGTTGGGGTGGCCTTCTGGCCTGCTCTCCCGACTTTCTTACATTTGCTCGCAACCCTGGCGGCCTTTCGGCCGTCGCAACGAAGGAGTGGTCACAAGATGGACTGGCGCCACCGCGCAATCTGCCGCGACGAGGATCCGGAACTATTCTTCCCGGTCGGGAATTCCGGACCAGCTCTCTTGCAGATTGCCGAGGCCAAGGCCGTCTGCCAGCGCTGTCCGGTCACCAGTGAATGTCTGACCTGGGCGTTGGAGACCGGGCAGGACGCCGGCGTCTGGGGCGCCATGAGCGAAGACGAACGCCGCGCTCTGAAGCGCCGGCGCGCCAGGGCCCGCGCCCGCAGCATGTGATTCGGCGGTTGTGACGGCGGCTCGGACTCGACCGCCAGCGCTGCGCCAGGAGAATTCTCGAACCGCCCCGGAGCCACGTGCACCGGGGCGGTTCGGCGTATGGCGCCGAGTCCGAACCGCCGGGGGGTGGCGTCTACAAGCCGCCGGCGGCGTAGCGTCCGGCGATCCAGTCCGAACCGCTGGAGGCGTGATCGATTCCGCAGGTGAATCCGGAATGGCCGGCTCGCCCCCCGCGCTGCATCCTGCATGACCTTGTTGTTCGAACCGATCACCATTCGTGGCCTCACTCTCGCCAACCGCATCGTGCTGGCGCCGATGTGCCAGTACAGCTGCGACCGCCAGGATGGTGTGCCCACCGACTGGCACCTGGTGCATCTGGGTTCCCACGCCATCGGCGGGTTCGGTCTGGTGCTCACCGAGGCGACGGCGGTCAATCCCGAAGGCCGAATATCGCCGCAGGACACCGGCTTGTGGAACGACGCGCAGGCGCTCGCCTGGCAACGAATCGTCTCGTTCCTGCATGCCCAGGGCACGTCCGTCGGCGTGCAGCTCTCCCACGCCGGACGGAAGGCTTCGGTCTACCCGCCCTTCTCCGACGCGTCTGGTTCTGTTCCGCGGGAAGCGGGCGGCTGGAACACCGTAGGCCCGTCGGCCCTGCCGTTCGGTGGGTATCGGGCACCCGCCGAACTGAGTTCGGCGGGAATCTGCCACCTCGTCGAGGATTTCAAGAACGCCGCCCGTCGAGCGGTCGTCGCCGGTTTCGACGTGGTTGAAATCCATGCCGCGCACGGATACCTGCTGCATCAATTCCTCTCACCGTTGTCCAACCGGCGCACCGATGGGTACGGCGGTGATCTCGAGGGTCGATCCCGGCTGCTTCTCGAGGTGGTCACTGCCGTTCGATCAGTTCTGCCGAACGACAGCCCGTTGTTCGTCCGGTTCTCGGGCACCGACTGGACCGAAGGCGGCTGGACCATCGAGGCAACCGAACGAGTGGCGAAATTGGTCGGCGAACTAGGGGTCGACCTGATCGACGTGTCCAGCGGGGGCAACGTGCCTCAGGCAGACATTCCGGTCGGCGCCGGGTACCAGGTCCCGTTGGCGCGGGCGGTGAAAATTGCGACCGGGCTTCCTGTCGGGGCGGTCGGGCTGATCACCGAGCCGGACCAGGCCGAGCAGATCTTGTCCGACGGCTCGGCCGACGTGGTACTTCTGGCCAGAGCTGCGCTGCGCGAGCCGGGATGGCCGCTGCGTGCCGCCCGCGAGCTCGGGTTGCCGGCCGACGCCGCCCCGTTTCGGCCCCAATATCGTCGCGCCGGCTGGTAACTACGCCTTCTTCCACCTTTGCGTCCGCAAACCTGACGGCGCCGATCGAAGAAGGCGCTCAGGGCAAGCAGGAGCAGACCGCTGCGCCCCCGTGCAGCTCAGATTCGCCGCACTGGCTGGGTGCGGGTGAGCCCGGTGTCAGGATCGCCCACGCAGGGTCAGGATCGTCCACGCAGGGGGATCCGGATCAGCACCTCGGTGCCGGGTCCGTCGTCGCGGCGTCGCATGCCAATTGAACCGAGCAGTTCCGCATCGACTAGGGTCCGCACGATTTGCAGCCCGAGGCCGGCGTCCTTCTCCAGCGAGAACCCGACCGGCAAACCGGCACCATCGTCCACCACCCGGATGTCCAGAGATCGAGCCGAGCGCTCCACCCCGATCAGCACCTCCGCGTCCGACCGTGGAACTCGGTACCCGTGTTCCAGCGCGTTCTGCACCACTTCGGCGAGCACCATCACCAGAGGTGTGGCGAGTTCGGCGCCGATGATGCCGAACGAGCCGACTCGCCGCACTCTCGCCTTCGTCTCGGCCGAGGCCACCTCGGCGACGATGGGTACAAGTTTGTCGACAATCTGATCGAGGTTCACGCGGTCGTCCGGGGACAGGGAGAGGGTGTCGTGCACGAGGGCGATCGACGAGACTCGGCGGACCGACTCCGACAGCGCATGCCGCACACTCTCGTCCTTCGAGCGCCTGGCCTGCAGACGCAGCAGTGCGGCCACCGTCTGCAGGTTGTTCTTGACCCGGTGATGTATCTCCCGGATAGTGGCGTCCTTGCTCAGCAAGGCACGATCTCGTCGGCGCACCTCGGTCACATCCCGGACCAGCACCAACGCCCCGGATGGCCGACCCATGGGGCGCAACGGCAGGCACCGGAACAACACGGTGGCCGCCCGCACTTCCACCTCCATGCGCAGACTGCTCCGCCCCTGCACAGCACCGGAGATTCGCCCCGCAAGTTCCGCGGCGTCGAACGGATCGGCGATCAACTTGCGGGTCAGCGTCGCCAGGTCTTCACCCAGAACCGAGCCGGTGAGATTCATCCGGTGATAGGCCGAGAGTGCATTGGGGCTGACATAGACGACGCGGCCGTCGGCGTCCAGCCGAAGCAAACCGTCTCCGGCCCGAGGTCCGGTGAGCATTTCGCCGGTATGCGCCACCGGGGGGAAGGTTCCGTCCGCGACCATCCGGAACAGGTCGTCGGCAGCGTCGACGTAGGCGGTCTCCAGCAAGCTGGCCTCCCGCCCGACGAGGCTTCCGGTATCCCGCGTGACGACCGCGACCACGTCGCTCCCCAGCCGCACCGGAATGACCTCCCGTCGGTGAGTGGGGCTCAGCGGCTTCGGAGCCGGATGCACCGGAATTCCGTTCTCGTCCAGCTCTCCGAGTTCGAAGTCCGTCACGATCTCGCCGCGCTTCCACGCTCGGACGAGCAATTCGACCTCGGCGGCCTCGGCGCGGGCGTTCACCATGTCGTCCAGGTGTGCGGTCGTTCCGGTGGTCGGTCGTACCTGGGCGACACAGACCCACCCGGCATCGTCGCCGTTACCTGACCCATGGGCGTCGAGTCCGCCGCCGGTGCCCGGTGTTGGTTCGGCGCCCTCGGACTGGACCCAGAGCAGTAGGTCGGAGAAGGAAAGGTCGCCCAGCAGTTGCCACTCCGACACCAGGCCCTGCAGATGCGCCACGGCGGCCCCGGACAGAGCGGTGTGCTCTGCCAGCAGATCCGAAAGCGTGCTCAGGAGATCTCGGCGATCAGATCGCCCTCCTGGACGACCTGGCCCTCGGAGACCGCGAGAACGGAAACCACCCCGTCGACCTCGGCAATCACCGGAATCTCCATCTTCATCGACTCAAGAATCACCAGGGTGTCTCCGTCGGAGACGCTGTCGCCGACGGCAACCACGATCTTCCAGACATTGGCCACCATCTCGGCGCGGACTTCCTCGGCCATCGGCGTTCCTTCCATTCGCGGAATCGGCGCCCTGAGCCGCGCGCCGTTGTCCAAGTGACGAGAAATTGTCGTACTCATGAGAAATCTTGGTACCGATGGAAAATCGTCGTACTCATTCCGGTCCGACGGTCTTGCTCGACTGTCGCCCATCCTCGCACGCCGGGACGACTCCTCCGGTGCTGGCCAGGCGTCGCCCCTGGGCGGGCGCCCGGCTCATTGGCGAGGCGAAGGCCGCCGACATGGCAAAATGGGAAGGACGCTGCTCCACACGGGGTTGGCGGCGGCAGATTACACACACTTTTCCTGGGAGTTCAGATGAGCAAGCGCGGTCGCAAGAGGAAGTCTCGTAAGAAGAACGGCGCCAACCACGGCAACCGTCCGAACGCCTGACGTTCGAACCGCGTGCCGTATTTGGTTGGTGCGCAAGGCAACTCACGTAACTACCGAGTGGACGGGCCCGGTCGATAACGTCCGGGCGCCACTCACGACATGAGGTGTGACTGTGCTCTTCCGACCGTCACCGTGCTTTCCCGACCGTCACCGTGCTTTCCCGACAGTCACCGTGCTCTCCCGACAGTCACCGTGCTCTCCCGACAGTCACTGTGCGTTCCCGGCGGGGCCTGTCTGCGAGCGCCGGCAGTTCGGTGGATCTGGCCCTAGCGTTCCCGCGTCGTGGCGACAGAAGTCACCGTCACCTGGTCAGTCACCGTCACCTGGTCGAATCCACTTGGGCCCACCGAGGACACGGTCACTGTGGATGCGATCACCGACTGGATGCGGGCGGCCAACCGCTCGCGCAATTGTTCCGGTGCGCGATCGCCTCCACACTTGTTGTGCAGGAGCGCCTTGAGTTTCTGGTCGAGGTTGGCTTCCTCGAGGCACGGCTCGCACCCGTCGAGGTGCGCCTCCACCCTGGCCCTGTTCTCGGGGTCCATCTCGTCATCCAGGAATAGCCACACATCCCGCAGCACGCCAGCACACTCGATGTCTTCGGATCCTCCGCCTGCCATCGATCACACCTTCTTCACGTTGGTCGCGGATTCGCGCAGAAGCCCACGCTCGGTCGCGTAGTCGGTCAGCAATTCCCGCAGCTGGCGGCGACCGCGATGAAGGCGGGACATCACCGTGCCCAGCGGAGTGCCCATCATTTCGGCAATCTCTTTATAGGCGAATCCCTCGACATCAGCGAGGTAGACCGCCAACCGGAAGTCCTCGGGGAGCTCCTGCAAGGCCCCTTTGACATCGCTGTCGGGCAGCCGATCCAGTGCGTCCATCTCCGCGGAGCGAAGCCCGGTCGAGGTATGAGACTCAACGGCAGCCAACTGCCAATCGGTGATCTCCTCTGTTGGCGAGACCTGCGGCTGACGCTGCTTCTTGCGGTAGCCGTTGATGTAGGTGTTCGTAAGAATGCGATACAGCCACGCCCGGAGGTTCGTGCCCTGCGTGAACGATTTGAAGGCGCCGAACGCCTTCAGATACGTCTCCTGCACCAAGTCTTCTGCGTCGGCCGGGTTTCGGGTCATCCGCATCGCGGCCGCGTACAGCTGGTCGAGGAAGGGCATCGCCTGCTGGGTGAACCGGTCGGAGATTTCCCGCTCGCCCCGTTGGACCTGCTCGGCGTCGCCGAGATCCGCGGAGGTGGAGTACCTCACCCCGATTCCTGCTGCCGCGGTTTCCGCAGCACTCTCAGCTTCCGCCGTGAGTTCGATATCTGTCGCCACCAGCGCCCTCGTCCCTGCCGTCCCGCCCGAGTATCGGGCACGGAAGCCTTCGGCTCCCCTGGCTCGTGAGGGTACGCCGGGCAGAGCTACCTTCGGCCGTCGCGCTGTCGCCTTGTCGAAGTGGGTACGCTTCAGCACCGCAGATATCGCCATCGGCCACCTACCTTTCGCGATTTCCAACACCGGCAGCGACATCGCTATTCCGCTTCAGGCGCTGGTCCGCCGGCGCTCAGCGCAGTGCAGACCTCCCCCGGCCCGGCGTGGGTTCGACCTTCTGGTTCCTGACGAAATCTTGCGACGGGGATCGGCGCCCGAGCGTGCGCAACCATCACGCGCACCCGATAATCTGCGTCGATGGCCGGAGCACCCACCCCAGCGATCGCCGCTCTGATCAGAGCAAAGATCAGTCACACGGTCCGCACCTACGATCATGACCCGCGGGTGAAGGCCTTCGGGGACGAAGTCGTCGCGGCGCTCGGCCAGGATCCGGCCAGGGTGTTCAAGACTCTGGTGGCTTCGGTCGACGGGGCACTCGTGGTCGCGGTGGTGCCCGTCGCTTCGCACCTGGACCTCAAGGCACTTGCTGCCGCGGTCGGAGGCAAGAAGGCCACGATGGCCGCGATCGCCGAAGCCGAGCGGTCCAGCGGTTATGTCGCCGGCGGTATCAGCCCGGTCGGTCAGCGCAAGGTCCTCAGAACGATCGTCGACGCGGGGGCGCAGAACTTCCTCACCATCTTCGTCAGTGCCGGGCGGCGGGGTCTGCAGGTGGAACTCACGCCGGCCGACCTGGTGACCGTGTGCAAGGCCACGGTTGCGCCGGTTGCGACGACCTGACACCTGAAACTGCTGCGACGCGCGAACCCGAGTGACGTCGCGGGTTGGACAGCTCCGGAGCGGGCAGTACGAGAACGAATATTGCACTTCCATGACCTTTATCGTACACTTGTACTGGGTGGCTGCTTGAGTCAAGTGGTTGGATGGTTCAGAACGGGACTTCAACGGCGGCAACAGGATTGCGTAGTTCAGCGAGTGGGTGTGGGTCGGTATTGACTGCCTGTTGCAGT
>JAABUK010000460.1_pt1 | contig 85554 bp, 81 predicted proteins | sample 5559141 | NCBI WGS metagenome assembly JAABUK01 (sample SAMN10711869, study PRJNA513367) | rock metagenome | isolation source: Antarctica rocks | place: Antarctica: Victoria Land, Pudding Butte nord | collected 2016-01-03
GGTCCATCGAATGGTATTGCCCTGAATTAGCCTCATTAGGCCTCGTCAGTCATGCGGCTATTCTTACGACAAGCATCTCCGCTGGCCACGTCGAGAGCTCTCGCCCCTCCTTTTACCACCACTAAAGTCATTAGCATGAAGAAAACCTCGACTCCGCCATTCTCTACTTTTGCCACACGTGATACATTTCAAATTGGATTTGGTAGGATGCGCGCCTCCCAGGAATCAAGTCAATTAATCTACGTCTGACAGCGCAGCTTATGAGATGTCCAGTCCTCCTTCTGGCAAGCAACAGAACAGTACTGCACACCCTTGCAACGAGAACATTTCTTGATCGGGCTCGTATCTCCGCACACAGCGCAACCACCAACAGAGCCTGGATCTTCCGTGGAAACATCGCTCGTATCGGCACTGGAAGATTTCTTCGCTGCAAAGTCTACTTGGGTTTAGCTCTACCTTACACACTGTGCTACGCGTGTGCCTTGTCACTCACCTAGCATGGCCATAAGCAAAGTCTGCGTTCCGACCTCATTGTTCACATCACCAATAAACCCCACATATCCCTCTCCATGCTTCTCAAGCACAGCAGGACACTGTGCCGTATCGACTCTACCGGGTGGAAACACAAGAGACTGCGTACGGGAATCCCTGGTGGGGATATAAATCTTCGCCTCAGTAGAAACCTCCTTGAGATGGACCGTTTTCATACTGTACGACTGCTGCAACCTCCCAAAGGCTCGCGCCCCAAAGACAGATCTGAAAGCCGGATTTAGCGCGAAAGTCGTACGATGGTAATCGCCCCATTCCCAAGACAGCTCCATGTTCTCGGTCAAAGCAATGAAGTTTGGGCCGGAGACGAAGTTGCTGAAGTTGCAACACATGATGACTGTCCCCCCAGCTTTGGCATAATCCGATAACCTAATCTGAACTTTCTTGAACTTCTGCTTTGAAAGGCCGCCGTCGATGACCAGAACAGCCTTTAATTGTGGAGCTGGTTGAGAAATGTGCTCAATGACCGTCGCCTGCGAAGACTTCTGAATCAGCGCTGCTGTTTCACGATGCCATTGGAGCAGTATTACGGGTCAGATTTACTAAATTGGTGGCCTAAGAAGGGTCTGTGTCCCGTATTACGTGTCTCATATCACAATACGGAGACAGGACATACCGCTGTAGTTGTTTGTATTATGTCGTAGTGCACTTCGATTTTCTTACGTAAATCGGAGTACATGTCTTTGAAAAGGCCGACCTGGAGTGCATCTCCTAGCTGGACAAGAAGAACTTTGGGTTTGCTGTCTGCCATGGTGTGAGTGGGGTGCAATCTGGTACGAGTACTGAGCTCTGTGATATCATTGACAAGCGCTAGTGGGAGGGAAGCCCAACAGTTGTAAGCTCGAGAGTGAAGGAGAAAAAGGCATGCACGGCATGAAGTTACTGTGAATTGGGCTGCTAGTGTCCGCATGGACGTGCCGATCCGACCCACCTGCAAGGATGGCGGACATGGGTGCATTGCAAACAAACAGGAGGTCTGCAGGTGTCTCCAACATTTCATTGTTTTCATACCCTTGCCTCACAAGCAACCTCTTGAGTGCTATTCTACATACGTCATGAACACAAGAACATTGAAAGAAGCCTATCTCATGTAGCACATTGTTCGCTTAGAGCTCAATCAATTGCTCCTCAACTTGCTTTGGCTGCGGCTGATGACTTGGCGCTGCGGGGAATGCATCCTGAGTATACGTGTTGTTGGTTTGGTAGGGTGCCTGATAATTCTGCTGCTGCGGTGGTGGTGCAGCTTGCTGTTGCTGCCAGTACGGTTGCTGTTGCGGCGGTGGTGGGACGTATTGCTGAGCGACCGCAGCCTGATAAGTGTGCTGCTGCTTGTGGTGTTGTTGTTGTCGTTGTTGTTGCTGCTGCTGTTGCGGTAGCGTCTGTGAAGTTGGCTCCGGCGATGGCGCTGATCCGTAACTGTGGTCTACACGCTGCTGGTGGTAAGTTTGTGGTGGTGAAACTTGTGGCTGACTGATGTTGTAGTACGCTGCAACTGGATCTTGGACATTGTTTGCGGTGGGTGTCTGTGGAAGTGGTTCCACAGCGTTTGGCTGATACTGCTGTTGCTGGGATGAGTATGGTGCTTCCTGCCTCTGTGTAGGTGTCTGGGGGTACACCTGCTGACTAGACGCTCTTTGAGGGACCTGAGTATGCTGCGAACGTTCGTATCCGGATGACGTATTTGATGGGGCTCTATCGCGCTGCATGTAAGCTATTTGAGAAGGCGGATAATTGCTGTATTGATTTTGTTGAGGATAAGTATCAGGCGGAGGTGCGCTCATATTGTAATAGCTTTCAGCTCCGCCCTGGGGACCAGATGGTTCAGAAGGTATGGTGGGATACATAGAAGACTGTGGCGGTACGCGTGATCTGTGGCCTCCTAGGTTATGCTGGCTGTAGGTGTTTGATAGTCGGTCTTCCAACATCTTGTCATAATATCGCACTACAGTAGCCAATTTAGAATGCAGATCGAGGAGGGTATCTGTACGGATTAGCGACTAAGTCGTAGTTCTATGCGGAGTTATTTACCATGCTTGCTCATAGTCTCGCCATACGATCTGGCAAGTTTAGGTCTCAAAGCACCAATGCCATCGTACAGCTCCTGTATTTGAGGCTCCCTTAAGACAGTTCCCGGTGGCTGATGTTGTAGTCGGTCCACCAATGTGGAGAATAAGTTGATGTTTTCGGCTTCTACAGGTGTAAGCTCGTATTTGTTATTTGGCATGACAGCTGCTCTAGTTGTGGTCGTTGTATTATTAGATGCCTGCTTTTTCAAATTGGCAGCGTGCTTCTTCTTTTGTTCCTCCATCTCTCTAATGGACGCAGCAATTGCAGCCTTGAGATCAGGATCTTCTTCCTCTTCTTCTGGAGGCTTGGCAGTCTTCGATGGGCCATTCGTTACTGGGAACTTCTGCTGTGGCTGTGCCTGCGTTTGCGGGACGAAGCCAGCGCCAGAACGCCCTTTAACCTCTTCAAGGCTCATTTGTAGTGCCCTCTTAAGATCATCATCGAATCCCTCATCCAGTCGCTCCACTCGAGCATCTCGAGGTTGCATGGAACTGCGATGTCTTATTATGCTCGCGTTCCCCTTGGCCAGTGATCTTTCAGGAATAGGCCCGTCGCGTGATTTGCTGGTCAACTTGGCATAGCATCCATCATCCACTCTTACGGCTTGAATTATACCCAGATGGGGTAATGGTATGGTATGAGTAGAACACTGGCCGTCGAACACATTCCCACAATTCCTGCAATGGTGTTTCCGATTTGTGAAGCTGAATGCTGTTCGACAACGCATGCAAACGTCAGAGTCGATCCATTCAGGGGGCTTACTCTCAGGTCAGTATATTCTAGGACAGGGGACTCTCTACACAATACCTACCGCACTGCTGTCAAGCATACTACTTGACATCTCAACCTTTGGAGGGAATATAAAGCGCTCACTTTGAAGCCTTCTGTAAGTCTCTCCAATATATGCTGCGTCGCTTCTACCATGTGTGCCGCTTGCCCAAGTCTGTATGAGCTCCAAAATCTTGTTCTTCACGTCGTCGTTTGGTGCCGCGTTTCCGTAGGCCTTCAGTAACGACGTCAGATTGTCCATGAACTCTCTTGAGGCGATCTCGGCCAAAAAGTGAGATCCTCCATTCTTGACACATGTATCCGTGAGCTGTGAATAAGTCAGCTTATGAGGATGAGCGCTTATATGGTGGGTCTGTCGGCAGCCATACTGCGAGCGTTGCTAGCTGAACGTTTGGATTTTTGTTTTCTATTCGCCTTTTCAACGATCTCATAGCCTCCTTTGGCTGAACGCTCTTTGACCGGATCACATCGGAAATTTCCAGGTTCAAAGCGATGTCCTCCAAGCTGGACGATGTCGCCTTCGCGATCTGCTCATCCAGGGCGGTGTTGGACGCAAACCAGCTCGTCATACTGCAGTACTTGGACAGGCGCCCTAATCCAGATTCAATGCCGCCACTAGTCACGAATGGTCCTCGATTCGCAGGACTTTTCAATTATCACAGACAGATTCTGGAAACAAAGGATTTAGAGTAGCTTGTTACCTAGAAGCTATGATTCTATGTCCAGCCTAGGCTGTCTGGAGCCGCATAGCTTGGCAAGGCTTGGCATCTACGGGCATGCTTTATTCTAGCGCCAGCGCGGCTAAACTTGATGCCTTCAGAGTTCGGGGTTGACGAATCCAGTTATCTAAGACTCCTGTTTACTTATGTGCTCGTACTGCTGGAATCCAGATCCTATACACGACTGCTCCCACCTCTCCGACCCACTCAAAATCCGCGTGTTCTCGCTGCCAATGTGCCAAGCACCACCACTGGCTTGGGCTTCAGTAGAGCATCTGAACCAAGCCGCGTCCAGATAATTGCGCTCCGCGTTCGTGAGAAGCACTATGGGAGTGCGAGTGGAAGACTCAGTGCTAGTGTGATATTGACCGCCGGTGACCTTGAAATCGCCCGCCATGACACTAGGAGACCCTACAAACGGAAAAGTACTCTCCCGCATCAATGGGTATGCGGCCTCAAATCGACAGAGCGCTGTCTACTTGAATTCAAGCTGGAACGGGAGCCAACCTAATCTTCCTACCTCAAGCCGAGATGTGCCGGCTCAGGCACGATTTCCTCACATCAAAGACCTTCAGGCAAAAGTGGATACTGCAGTCCGGAATATCGATCAGCGTATACCGGTATGACATACTATTACTGGTTCTCACGCTGTCCGAATAGGAACATGTTCATGACTTACGCTATATAGATCAAGAGCCTGCTGAGTAATACACACCAATCTGCGGTTCAGGTCGGCACGGATGTCTCCTTCAAACGACCTGATAAAGCCTACGTTGAGTACCTCATCGGCGCCGAGCTCTTAGTCAATATTATACCAAAACATAAAGATTTCCCCTCTATCGCTAGTCGGGAAGATTTGCGGCAGATTTATAGGTCGTTATGCAAGGTGAGGGGCCCCAGGATGTTTGCTGTCCATGATCTTTGTTTAGTGGTACTGCCTAAAGACATTTATAGAGTCCTAACAAGTATAGGGCTAACCATCTTATGGACAGAAACATGATTCTCAGCATGAGATGTTCAAGCAAATTTACAATACCATTGTCGAGGATAACGCTAGGAGTGGTGTCAGACCTCTCAGTCAAACACAGCCACCGCGCCGTTCATCAAGCTCTTCGAACGTACGCCCTCGGCCCCTGTCCATGCCGGACACGCCAACAGCTAGTAGACAACCTCCGGACGAGTTGTTTCTGAATCCCACGCAGCCCACTACAGTACCCCGAAGAGACCGGCCCGTCGTGCATCCTAAACCTGAAGCGCTTTCAGTACATGTAGTACCGCGAGATAGGTCTCTACACCCTAGTAACAGCGATGAGATCGCCGATCGATTTTCTCAGCTGCGGGTTCAGCGCAGGACTGGGCAAACAAGTGGTATGGCAGCATTTCGTGGGGATCTGCGTAATGGAAGTTTGGAGATAGCCTCACCTACTGAGTACACTCCATCCTCCTCGGAAGATTCAGCTACTTTTGTGGAGAAAATCCAAGCAAATTCAGTCGCCACCGCACTTCCCGGAAAGCCTTTTGGACCACGTGAGATGCAGCCGCCGTCCACGCTTCCTCCACCACCACCTAAGATACCACTAGACAACGAAGTGGATGTTCAGCTACCAAGGGCCCCCGCGCCTGCATATGACCCCTCGAGAGGTAACATGCCTCCCCTCAACATGAATTTCAACAGAAGCCATGCCAATACCGACATGCACTTGGCCTCGCCTCAATCTGCCAGACGCGTTTCTGGCGATACACCCCGAACTAGCGAGTACTACCGCACCGGGCAACCAGTCAACAGCGACGTGGGGGTGCCTTTAAGGAAGTCTGTTTCTGCGAATGCCAGCTCTCCAACATCAATATCGGCAGCAGAGCTTTACGACCGTCTCCAAAATACAAGTGTACTCTTAATTGATGTGAGAAGTCGCCAAGAGTATGACCAGGGACATGTGTTTGCAAAGTCCATCATGTGTGTCGAGCCGTTGAGTCTCAAAGCGGGCCTTTCGGCGGATGAATTGGAGGACAGGCTTGTGGTGTCGCCGGAAAGCGAGCAGTCATTATTCGAACGCAGGAATCAATTCGAATCCGTCGTATACTATGATTGGAAGACGAAGACCGATCGTTTTCTTAGGGGACCCCCCAGCGGTACCGAGTCTGACGCCCTCAGAGCTTTATACGATACTATGTACGAATTCAATGACGACAAGCCTTTGTGTAGACCACCTGTTCTGCTCAGGGGTGGACTTGATGCTTGGATCGATCTTGTTGGGCCCCAAGCTCTCGCAACGTCGGAGACGGCAACGATGGTCGGATCTATCAGATCGCGGAAGCCAGTGCAAAAGCAAGGGAGGCCGATTGGGCGTGTGCCAAAGGCAAGTGCGAACTCGAGTCTTGAGGTACGCAAGCGTAGGTTGAGGGACCAGAAGCCGCTCACCCCAGGCGAAGAAAGGACTTGGTTCGAAAAAGCACACAAGGAAGAAGTCGACCCAGCCGACTACCAATATACCCAGAGCGATGAAGACACAGACATGGACAGCGAGGAACCGCCATCACCGTTCATTCACACTTACGAGGAATTCTTGCAAAGATTTCCCGAGGCACAAACGGTGCAGCAGTCGATGATGGTCTCTTCTTTACCTCGGCCGCTACTCCGAGCCCAGCAACTGCCTCCATCGCCTCCCTATCCTCCAATACCCAGCATACCGTCACGGCCAGCACCTGCAGTTCCACGGCCTAGCTACAGCGGAGTATCAGAGCGAGAGTCCGTGCAACTCTCTCCAGCCTCACGGCAACCGTCTGCGACTCAGCATCCTCTTTATACCTCAAGGTCTATCTCCCGCTACTTGAAGCTCCCACGGACAGGGCTCATCAACTTTAGCGTGACCTGCTACATGAACGCCACTATCCAATGTCTGACAGCGACAATACCTATCTCTCAATTCTTCCTTGACAATAAGTGGAAAGATCTTACTCAAAAGAACTGGAAAGGTTCTAATGGCATCATGCCCCAGATCTTCGCCAATCTCGTACAAGCCCTCTGGGTCGATGACGGGAATCCAGTACGACCCTCGTCTTTGCGCAAATTCTGCGCCCGCCTTAACCAAGAATGGGGCGTTGACCGCCAACAAGACGCTAAGGAATTCTTTGATTTTATTGTCGATTGCCTACATGAAGATCTCAACATTAATTGGCAGCGCCATCCTCTTAATCCTCTCACTACAAGACAGGAGCTGGATCGTGAGCGCCTACCCGTCCAGCAGGCATCCAGAATTGAATGGGATCGATACACCCATCGCGAGTCATCATACATCTCCGAAAGATTTGCTGGCCAGCACGCTTCCCGCCTACGCTGCACGACCTGCCATGGCACCTCCACCACGTACGAAGCCTTCTATAGTATCAGTGTCGAGATCCCACGAATTGATGTCAAACATGGTCAACGCCCGTGGGATATAAATGACTGCCTACGCAGCTATTGTAAGGAAGAACGGCTCAGTGGGGATGAAGTATGGAAGTGTCCATATTGCAAATGTGAGAGAGAAGCTACGAAACAGATCACCATCACGCGGGCACCTCAATTCATGGTCATCCATTTCAAACGGTTCGAGATGCGGAGAGGTGAGAGCGCGAAGAAAGTCCATACACCAATTAATTTCCCACTTTTTGGTTTGAATATGGAACCCTATATGATTCCACCATCGCTCAAGCCAAGCAATCGAAATTCTGACAGAACGGTCGAGACTTATGCAGATCCAGCAACAACACCGCCGTATCTCTACGACGCATATGCTGTTATGAGACACATTGGCTCCTCTGGTGATGGGGGCCATTACATCTCGCTTGTTCGAGACGCTGCGAGGGGAAACATTTGGCGCAAATTCGATGATGAACGTGTTACAGACTTTGACCCTAGCAAGATGAAGCCTGGTCAAGGGCTGCAGAATGGGCAGGCCTATATTGTATTTTACGGGAGAGCTGTGGCACGGTAATCGTGGGGTTGAAAATGATGCTTGCTGTTCACGCGACACGACTAATGGACAATTGGAATGACCGTGGAGGTATAATCCCAACTGAACGAGGGAAACCGGAATATTGGAAGGCATGGCGATGGCGTTCTACCATGATATTTTGCTGCATAGCGTTGATGGGCGAACGATACCATGATATCGAATGGAGCATTTCAGCAACATGTAGCATCTATGCCCTCCACTAACCTACCGCCTAGCACTACCAATCTCCTTTCCAGCACGATAACTCCCCACCTTCTCCCACTCCACCTTCTGCCTCGTGACGGGCAATTGTCTCCTCAAGCTCTTAAACTCCCCCTCACTCAGCCTGTCAAACCCCGTATTCAATTCCTCCTGATACGCTTTCTCAACCTTGGCTATCGTCCGCATTATATCCGCCGCCGAGCCTGAGACGTTCATTGCAGAAACATCTTTGGAGGTGGTAAGACGCACGTTCCCGTCTTCGTAGTAGTGGACGTCGCATTTCAATGTACCGCCTAGAGTTGACGAGGAGGGGACGTAGGTGTAGAGGGTGCGGAGACGACCGTTCCAGAAATTGGAGGGGGAGTATCTGTTTGCTACGAGAAGGATGGCCAGGCTTGAGTCTGAGTCTGTGGGGATGACGGCGCAGGTGGAGGCGGGATAGTGTTCTAGTGCGTGTGTGGAAAGAGCTTTCGAGAGGGAGGAGCTGCGGGTTGCATTGTTAGCATTTGGCAGGAGGTTGTCAGGATACATATGGAGGAGTGTAGGAATCGTACATGAGACTCGTGTGTTCGGAAACGACATTGTATGGCTGCACATCTGAGGCTTTCTGCTCTCCATCAGCCCCAGGCCCGTTGCCTTGTTCAGACAAAGCCATACTTGTGTTATGTGATCGAAAGCGAACGAACTCGAGCTCGCCGCGTCGAAGTATCTGCCTTCTGCGAGCGAGTTGTGAGAGCTGACCAGAACCTATGATCCCACCATCAGGCTTCTTCCTTGAATCGCGGGACAGTGAAGTGGAACGCCTCACATTCTTGGAAGCCCCGGGCAGCTTGACCGTAGTCAATTGCACCTCATTGTACTTCTTGAACGCCGGTCTTGCTGACTCTAGCAGGTTGCGGTCGTCCGGTGTCAGAGCGTTGATGGCTGCGGTTTGTAAGCTGGTGAGGTATGTAGCGCACGTTCTGGGAGGGCGGCGGACCTGTCACGACGTCTGATAACTGCAATTGGCATTAGTGCATACGGTCAACTGGCTAGGCAGTAGCATACCTCTCCAGGCGGGGCGCCTTCGATGAATGCGGAGACCGCTGCGACGTTGTTGGATGACATGACAGTGGGGTGATTGACTTCCTGATCTGAGGCTGCGACGTCTGGCAGCCGGTAGTCATACGGGTATAAAATTGTAGAGCCGATCCCGAAACGGAAGTCAAGAGACTCTACGAAGCAAGATGTAATTGGTACCCTGAATGGAAGAGGACTGATAGATGACACGATCACTGCCACAATCATCCAAGAGTCCCCGTACGTGTGAGATGCGCCCTTCATGCTCTAAAATGCAGTCGCTAATGGGGTATCTAGATAGCAAGAAAACATAGAAGCAGTCCTCACCCTTCCATACGATGCTAAGTGTTGTCACTCAATGCTCATGTTCATCAACCCGTCATGAGTGTCAGTCATCCCCTGCAGTCCAACCCGCTTGGTCGGTCCAGGGGTTCCATTTACACTGCCAGCACTGCCGTTGCTACTTATTCTCTCCCCTGCAACCTGAACGCTGGGCACTTCGCGATTGCTCTTCGGCGTACCCCACCACCCGCTGTCTCGTTGCAATGGCGATTGCGGAAGGACTGGACTATTCTGTAAGCTTAGCCCCGGCGACACAGCGCGACGCTTGAAATAGTTGGGGTCGAAGTCATCATCCCGCATGCGCTTGTTGCCTTTCCGAGGGATTTCAAAAACAGTGGTCTGGGTTGCAGATGGCAAAGATTCCTGGGAGTGTGATGGCCTGACAGCAGTTTGCTGTGGGGTTGTGGATCGAATGGAAGAGAATGGAGTGTCCATGTTGACATCGTCGCTCATCCCAGAGGAGCTGTCTCCTGGTACCATAGGCGGTGGCGGCGTTCGCATCCGCTCGTCCAAATTGTTCCAAAATGATGGCCCTCCAGCGTTTCTAATGGCTTGATGCGTGAATGTGCTTGATGATCGCCTACTGTTCATTGAAGTTTCAGACATTGACTCCAAGCTGTCTAAAGGACCGGCTGGAGCGGGAGTAATGTTTGGCGAGGACGCTGTTGTTGTGGGTAGGGAAGGTTGTAGACTTATATCATTTTCTGTATCGCTTTCGCGAACTTGACGAATGACCTCGGCTTCACGCTTGACTTCGGTATCAATAGGTGCTCCTTCTTCGAGAAGAGCGGCTCGTATCCTCGCGAAGCCTTTGCTTTTCGGCTAAAGAATATGTCAGCATAGACCATTTCTCTTGGGGGGATCCAATTTGAGTGTCAAGGTACGTTCGTAGACATACCAGCATGTTTGTCCTCCGAGTGACCGCCCTTCGAATCACGTTTCTCCGATCATCGAGAGTTGGCGTAACAGGTGTGGGTATAGGCACATCTTCGTATGACTGCATCCGCCGCGAGTTTCCCCCATCGTCACTTTGTTCCGCATCGGAGATTTGCATATCGGTCGTTCCCAGACTCAAGCTTTCTCGCCTGGAGCTTATCTCTTTCTTGATAGTGTGATCTGGAAAGTACCCTCCGTTGATGCTCAGACTGCTCTCAATACTTCTCAGCAATGGAGGCGATGAAGGCCCAGGTGAATGCTTGGAGCTCTTCACGCTAGCACTACTTGAACTCCATCTACTTCTCCGGGACTTCACACGAGCCCTTTGGTAACTCATCAATTTAGTTGCTGCGGGTGAAAACTCTCCGACACCATCTCCACCAGGACTAGACACTAGTGGACCAAAAGGGTTTACAAATCCGTTTCCTGTGTTATAGACTTGAGGCGTCATGTGAATAGTGTCATCATCCTCTCCGTCCATTATCGCGTCATCATCTGAGGACGAGCTGCCCGACTCGCATTCCATCATGTTGGAGCTACCCACAGAGCTCGATAGACCTGACTTCTCTCCACCCATCATCGCTCCCCACAGCGAGCTCGGCATGTTGCTAGGCGACTCAGGGACGTTGGAGCAATTTGGTAGACTGCTAAAAAGACCTTTCCGTGACATGAAACTTCCTCGGGACCCAACGATGGGAGATGATTCTGGGGACGACTCGGCCAATGTGGAGTGATGGAGATTCGTAGCAGCTCTCGAGAAATCCAAACCCCTGGATCTTCGGGGCAGAACAGAAGCAGGAGATGGGTATGAAGCTGAAGAATCCGGTACTGGCGATACGTGAATGCGCTTGGACAGATTGGCCGTGCTGGTACTTGAGATATCTCTCGGGGGCATCTGCAGGCTTAGCCCACGAGGTGCAACAGCAGGTCTTTTGGGAGTGACAGGTCCAGATGCGATGCTAAGGTCATCTTTCGAAGAGCGTCTACTTTCCGTAAACGATGGAGATGGAGATAATAGGGACTTGAAATCTTGGGTGGACCAAGGCCGCCGTTTGGTCGTGATGTTGGGGGGAGAAGCCCCTTCTTCGCTGGCATCCTCGGGCACTTCGCCGCTGCCATTTTCGTTCTCTTGGGTCGTCATCGGGCTAGGCAGTGGCGCCTCGGGTTGCGACCGTTGAGCAAGTGCGATGTCCATGACGAGGAGTAAGATCTGTCAGTTTTCCAGAAAGGTCGCGGACCTGAGCAACGCTGATATATGCGGCATGACCACAGATGAATTGTTGCCCGCTTCGAGTCCGCTTATGTTGTAGAGCTATGTGTTATCCGTACCCGCCGTTACCGCTGTTTGCGAGGGGTGTCAAGCGCGCCAATTGAATTTTCCAATAACACCACAGCTCTGGGGAGATCCATAAAGTAGCGATCGTACATAGAGACTTGACGTTTTAGAGAAACACCGCCTAGGTGGCTCCTTCTTGTGTAGCTGGACTGAGAGAAAGGGTTGTTCCTTGTTCTAGTAGCTGGGCTTCGATCCTGCCAAGATGACTCAATTTTCAAACATCAATTGGATTGACCTTTTGCTCCCTCGTTCGCGGGACACCTTGATTTCAATACATTCTGAATATCATGGAACATCCTGATGATCACACATGCTTGGAGCGCGCCTATAAACATGCAATTGACGTTCTTCAACGGCAGAATGTCCCAATACTGCCTTCTTCATCTATCTTGGGAGACTCCAGATCTAGTTTAACACAAAGGCTACCAGAACTTGGTGTGGGGATGAAGCAAATGACCGACCACCTTATACAGGAAATTGCCCCAGCTCTCAATGGATCGAGCTTATCCCCTAACTACTATAGCTTTGTCACGGGTGGGATCACGCCTGCAGCTCGAGTCGCTGAGAGTCTGGTTTCCTTATACGATCAGAACCCCCAGGTCCATTTGCCAGATCAGACGATCGCCAGCAACATCGAAGATAAAGCTCTTAGGCTGCTCATGGATCTTTTACAATTCGACCAAAGTGCATGGTCAGGAATCTTCACTACTGGGGCAACTGCTAGCAATGTTCTTGGACTAGCTTGCGGCCGAGAATATATTGTCAACAGGCGATTAGAACGTACTTTTGGGTCGAGTCAGCAACAGAGTCTTGGATCCCTGGGCATGCTTCCAGCCTGCAGACTAGCCGGGATAGAGGAATTTCGCATATATACGACCATGGCTCACTCGTCCTTATATAAAGCTTCAAGTATATTGGGTCTCGGCCGATCTTGCGTTCAAGATCTTGGACATCACAGCGTTGGAATCCGATTTAACCTTGCGAAGCTTGAGAATGAATTGGCATCCAATCAGCATAATGCTGTTTCCATGGTAGTCATCTCATGCTCCGATGTCAACACAGGACTTTTCGCTACTCAGGGGTTGGTAGATGCGCAGAGGTTGAGAGAACTCTGCGATAAGTATAGTGCATGGCTCCATGTCGACGGAGGTAGGTCCTTCGCAAGTTAATGGATGACTGCACTCGGGGCCTGCACTGACTACTAGCGTTGCTGCTAGCTTTTGGAATATTCGGAAGGATACTTGATGGGTTGCCTGAATTCGAGGGCATTGCTCAAGGCTGCCAAGGTCTGGAGTTGGCTGATTCAATAGCGGGCGACGGTCATAAGCTTCTGAATGTTCCGTACGATTCTGGCTTCTTCTTCTGCCGCAATCCGAGTATCTCTCAGCAAGTGTTCCAGAACCCCAACGCTGCTTACCTCAACGCGCGAAATGAAGCCACGGATACAGTACAATCGCCGCTGAACATGGGGATTGAAAATTCTCGACGTTGCAGAGGTCTGCCTGTATATGCTACCCTGATGGCATATGGCCGAGATGCTTATACGGGCATGCTTCAACGACAGATCAGATTCGCTCGATCAGTGGCTGCATACCTCTGGGACCATGAGTCATTTGAGCTCCTGCCTCAGGAGATTTATATAAGTAGGGATGAGATCTACCGATACATCTTCATCATTGTTCTCTTCAGAGCTAAAGACAATGCCCTGAACGAGGGCCTCGTACAGAAGATCAATACGAGCTCAAGGATGTGCGTCTCTGGCACTGTATGGCAAGGTCGCACAGCGTGTAGGATTGCGGTGGCCAATTGGCAGGTGGATCCGAATCGTGATATCGAGGTGGTGAAGGATGTGCTCACGAATGTATTGGCGGATCAGTGACAAGCATAGCCATTGAAATTGTCGACCAAGTCAAGAGTTCTCACAGTGCCCTATCTCATCGCCGTCTACCTGAGCCTCCTGTGTCTGTAGTTCGGTCGGCGATGCTGACAACCTCGCCAATGCCAGCTTCTTCTTGCCTGTCCTCCTCGGCTGTAATCTCTTCTCTACAGTCCCACCACTTGGTCTCTGCTAATTCAAATGCCACCTTCCGTAATTCCTTGATAGACTGATTGATATCCCCATCTTTGTGCTGTAAGCTTTCAAGAAGAAGCTCTTGCCATGCGTTCGAAGTTCTTACAAAGAAGTCGCGGAGACTTTCGAATGGCCGAGGATGCGGTTGGCTATCCGCGACAACTGGTTCGGGCCCCTCTTCGTCCTCAGCAGTTTCTGTTGGCTCTTCATTTGACGGCGCGCAGTCCACCGATGAAGGCAGATCTGTAGAGACTGGGAGCGCAACACCCGAACCCTCATCTTCCATATTTTCATCTTCTGACTGGTCCTCTTCATCACTGTCGGAGTCACTCTCAGCTTGATCCTCAAGCCAATTTTCAATCTCCCTCCTATAGATCTCGTGCACTCCGTCGAGCTTCCCCAGGTCGATGGCATGCATCTCATCAAAGGTATATTCACGGTCTCCATGTTCATATGTTCCACCAAAGATATAGAGTACGTCACCTTGGACTGCCAATTGAGCATTGAACCTTGGGTAAGGCATTGTGTTTGATATTGGCTTCGCGGGCTTTGCAGGCATCTCCTCTGTCGGATTGACAGGGTCTGTATACATAGTGTTCGAGCCTGCGAAAGTACCTTTCGTTTCCAATGCCGCGAGACTACGGAGCAGTTCCGCTTCATCCGCCTTACTTCTCTCTCTCTTTGGGCCACGATCGTCCATCTGCTTCTTGGGTTGAGCCTTAGCGCGTCTCAAAAGTACGGGGAAGAACCGGTTGCGCTCAAGATTGAGAGCGAACAGCTGGTTGAAGAACTCGCTTTCGATGCCTTCTTCGCTCTCTTCCACATCATGTACACCACCCCACAAAATTCCACGCCCTTTGTGATAGGCCTGCGTCGCACCAGCTCGAGGTGGATTCGGCGCATTGGCGGGTTTCTTCCGTCGCTCCCAACGTACAGTGGGAGGCGAAGAGGAAGGCGCCTCGGGCGAAGGCTGTGTGATCCTCAAGAACCAGGTATCTTGATGTACTGTTGGTTGTAGGACGGATTTGGAGGCCTGGGAGCCTCCTTTAGTCTGTTTTCCAACCGCTGTGCCCGTCTTGACTCTCGAGTACCCGCCGTACAGGACGGCTCCTGCCTCATGAGGGTGGAAGGAAAACGAAGATCTTGGATCCGGTTTTTGAGTAGCAGGAGGTAGTACAGGATTGTGCCACATATAGTTCTCACAGTCATATATCCACAGGTCTTGCAGATATTTTGTCTGCTGGGAAGTATCCTGAAACCCTCCGAACAAGACAATGTACTTCTTGTGGTATACTAACCGATGGCCGCTCCTTGCTGGTGGACTTTTGCCTTTACTTTCAAGTCTTGTCCACTCTCTACTAGATGGTTCGAGCCTCCAGAAATCATTGTAGTGGTAAAAAGTTCCTTGCTTTGGTGAGGAAAATTCCCCACCAAACAGGTAAACTCCGCCTGCGTTGCCTCCTCGACACCATGCATGTCCACTTCGTGGAAGTGGACTATTCGGACTCGTGACTCTTCGCCATTCGTCCCTGTCGATATTATAGATGAAGAGATCGTTGAAAAAGGTCGCAAGAGCACCATTGTAGTACTCGCCACCAAATAGGAAAAGTTCCTTCTGGTTTGATGGAGAGCCTAGAAGAGTTGCCGAAGAACGGGGTGCTGGAGGCTCGCAAACGGTTTCTGTAATTTTCAGAAATCGCTCTTGCTATGAACGTGTACTGTTCAGCGATAGTAGTCGTGTATATCTAGGGTATCTTACCTTCTTAGCGTACTCTGCAAGCACCGATTCTAGATCAACATCTTCAGCATCATTGTCATCAATCTCCTTAGACTTGACCTTCTTCTCTTTTTGATTAGCCTTTTTGCTCTGCTTGACAGCAATACGAGCCTTTTTCTCTGCGGCCTTGGATTTCTTGTCCTTGGCCATGACTTGGTAACAACAAAGTCTCACTTTTGATATGAGTTTACGGATGAAGGCTCTCTATTGCCAGCTTGCTCAGACCTCCACAATCGGGGAGGTTCAAAGGAGGGGAATTACAAAATGTGCTGGAGAGTGTTATTCATTCAATAGCGTGTACAGATGGTCCCAAATTCGCTGTAGATGCTAGGAGATATATTTGTAGGTAGGATAGGAGTATTTCTGTTCTCACGATCAAGGAAAATTTCTCACTTTGGCAGAAAATGGACCAAACCCCCCTCATACATACGAGCAAAGTCGAAGCCAAAAAGGGACAAGCTCCTATGAAATGGCCAAGCGTCTTGGCGCGTCTTTGACGCGCCTTCTCCAGTTACTTCCTTTACATATAACGTGGGTTGTTATATTGGCCCACGATCGCAAGGCTATGGCTGCTTACTTGCGAGCTGGCATGAGCGAAGTTAATGACGAAGCATAATCTGAGGGAGCACCTGAGTTGGTTGATCGGCTGCGGTTCTCATCAACCATCGCAGCCAGCCTACGCCCCACCGACCACTGGACTAGCAAGTGCTTTGGGATCTCCTGTGGACGACCAGTCACTATCTCAAGCAGTCGAAAGTGTTGTCGAGGAAGCGCAATTTCTTCAAAACGATGCGGGCGATTCGCAAGCGAAACCTACATTCGCTCGACCTTTGCTACCAGCGAGTGTGTTGAATGCTCAGAGCAAGGATGCAATGGCGCGACTTCAGTCTGGTCCAAGCTCTAACAACAAGCCTCGAATGCTGAGTGAGACCACCCTATCCCTCCATACGCCGACCACTTCTACAGCACGAGCGCCTGGCACGTCTCTCAAGGATCAGTACAATGCACAATGGACTCCAAGAGCTACCAGTGAATGCCAAGTAGGAATTCCACGATGCTCGCAAGGCTAACGTGTTCTAGGTTCTGCGCCACCTGTTCACCGAGTTGATGCCAACAGGCGTAAACTGGAGACGCCCGGTACCTCCGTGGTGAAAGGCCGACGTACTCAACAGGAGCCTAGTGCTTTTGATTCCCGCCGAGATGGTTTGCACACGTCTTCGTCAAGCACAGTCGAAACATTTGGAGAATCTCGTGCTTTATGGAGAGAAGACAGTGCTTCCCGCAGGGAGCCCTTGGCCCAGAAGGGCCAAAAGAGAAAGAGTGACGAGTTTGAGGAGGATGACTTGCAAGTCAACTTACCTACAAGATTATCACAGAGCAGTTTCACGGCCATAGATCTTTTTGAAGACGATGCAACGCCCCACCGGCTCGAAAGGTCGCCAGCAAAGTCAAACAGTCAAAAGAAGGCAAGACAGACAAACACAGGCCAAGAGCCTACCTTCCGCCTCTCAGCAACCGATCACATCTTCGACGACGATCTTAATTCGCCCAGTACTTTAGGCAAACTATCGACACTAAGAGACTCAAGCTCCCCAGCGGCCAGACGTGCAGCCCTTGCGGAAAACGATGGTAAACAGAGAGGTGTGAAGCGGGAGCTCCCGCCGAAAGCAGAAATGGAAGATATACCAAGCCAGAGAGCGATAGCCGACTCGGAAGATGAAGACGATGAAGCCGAATCAATAGTTAGAAACAAGCCTTTAAAGCAGGAAATGGATGAACTAGCGCAGCCAAAGCTAGCGACACCTTCTACTGTCCGTGAGAAACGTGTGCAAATACTAAAACAAGAAGAGGCTCTCACCGTCAAAGATACTGCAACGAGGGAAGTCCTGCCCGATATTCGAAGCACCCAGCTTGGCCATACAGGCAGTGGAGCCTCCCCCTTCCAGCGCGATTCACCTACCAAACTACCTGTTATTGGACAACCACCGCATTCACGACATTTAATGACCTCTCCAGATGGACTTGTTGTTTCTAGAGAAAGCACAGACAAAGCCTCGACTCAAGCGTTCCTCGGCTTCCAGTCCCATCGAATTCAAGGTTTCCTTGACGGGTTGCATCGTGCACGAAGATCACTTGCGGAGGCCGTCTACAACTGTATAATTCAAGGGAAATCCGAGACTGCGAGCATGCATCAGCAGAGCGTATCGTTAAGTGCGAGAATCAACGCCACCGAAAGTCTTCTTTCCCTACGTGAGGAGCACCTCAGACTCAGTCGACGGAAAGAGGAGATCAAAGCTCGAATAATCGCTGCAATCCAACAGGATCTAGATAAGTCCCATTACACTCATGATGTGGATGATCAGATAACAGTCGTTCGTCGTTTATCGCAAATCGAGAACGAAATTTCCGAGCTTTTGGTAAAGGCAGCCATTCCTACATCAGACGGTCTCTCTTTTCCCCAGAAGCATACCAAGGTCTCGGGCTCTGCAGCAAGTGTTTCAAGTGACCGCCCTACGACACTAGTGCAGTCAACTCAGGCGCATTCGCATGTCCAGCCCCATGACCAGCGAGATGGGCGGCTGCCAATCTCAAGTAGTTCCACTACCACGCAATATGTACAGCAGACGCAGGCTCCAAACAACATGCCGCGGACTCCGAGGAAAGAAACCAGTGACACGATGAGGATACAGAGAAGTCCTCTTAAAACGTACACTTCTTCACCTGCAGCCAAAGATGTCACCGCCTACTTTTCTCCATCGAAAGCATCTCGACAAAGAGAGTCTAGCTTAAAACTGCGAGAAAGCACCTACCTCGATCAAGCTCGTAATGATGAGCAAATTCACAGCAGGACTCCTGTTGGCAGTCGAAGCAAGACCACCAAATTAGAGTACATTGATGAGGATGAAGATCTTTTCACAACCCATATGGGTACTCCATATCAGCCCCAATATGATGACGATGAATACGGCCAGGATGATGACGATGTGGATATGCTGGAAGTGGCCGAAGAGATCGAAAATCGTAATATCAGACTTCCTCCTAACCAGGGCAGTGGCCCACGGAACGTTTTTGCTGAGACTTCTGGTAACGTTGTACGGCCCGAGCCATCCAAGACTGCTCCCGCTCCTGCTTTCACGCATACCAATCCGCAGCCTTCCCAATTGCAGCATCCATGGTCAAGAGACGTCAAAGCTGGATTGAAAGACCGATTCCATTTACGAGGTTTCCGACCAAACCAGCTTGAGGCCATCAACGCAACCTTGGCTGGCAAGGACGCTTTCGTATTGATGCCAACCGGAGGGGGAAAGTCTCTTTGCTACCAATTGCCTTCAATCATAAATTCCGGCAAGACCCAAGGCGTCACCGTGGTAATCTCTCCTCTATTGAGTCTCATGCAAGACCAAGTCGATCATCTACAAAAGCTCAGGATTCAAGCTCTTTTGGTAAACGGCGAGGTCACAGCCGAGCACCGTCGGCTAGTTTTGGGTTGTCTGAAGGATGCTCAACCCCAGAAGTTCTGTCAGCTGCTTTACATCACCCCTGAAATGATAAACAAGAGTCAGGCCATGATTAGTGCCCTCCAGGATCTTTATCAACGACGAAAGCTGGCTCGCATTGTCATTGACGAGGCTCATTGTGTCAGTCAATGGGGTCACGACTTCAGGCCAGATTATAAGCTCCTCGGAGAGGTGAGGCAGCAATTTCGGGGTGTCCCGGTCATTGCTTTGACTGCCACTGCTACCGAGAATGTCAAAGTCGACGTGATTCACAATCTCGGCATCCGAAACTGTGAAGTGTTTACTCAAAGCTTTAACCGCCCCAATCTAAGTTACGAGGTCAGAACGAAGGGGAAGGCAAAGGATGTGCTTGACGGTATGGCAAACACGATCAACACGACTTACAGGGGTCAGTGTGGAATCATCTACTGTCTTTCTAAGAAGAATTGTGAAGCCATTGCCCTCAAACTAAAGGAAGAATATGGCATCAAAGCCCATCACTACCATGCTGGTATGGAGCCAGAGGATAAGAAAAGTGTGCAAAAGGATTGGCAGGCCGGCATATACCACGTGATCGTAGCGACTATCGCTTTCGGAATGGGCATCGACAAACCTGACGTACGCTTCGTATTCCATCATACCATTCCTAAAAGCCTCGAGGGCTACTATCAGGAGACTGGTCGCGCAGGTCGGGATGGTAAGCGGTCTGGATGTTTCATGTACTACGGCTACCAGGACACAAGTATGATCAAGCGCATGATTGACGATGGTGAGGGAAGCTGGGACCAGAAGGAGCGCCAACGCCAGATGCTGAGAATGGTGATCCAATTTTGCGAGAACAAGAGCGACTGTCGGAGGGTCCAAGTCCTCAGCTACTTCAACGAGTCCTTCAACAAGGAGGACTGTCGAGCTTCCTGTGATAATTGCAACTCTAACAGCACCTTCGAGACCCAGGATTTCACCGATTACGCTGCAGCTGCCCTCGACCTAGTGAAAAGAATTCAACAAGACAATGTAACTTTGCTTCATTGTGTCGACGTCTTCAGGGGAGCCAAGACCAAGAAGATCACAGACCTTCATCACAACGACCTTCAAGGCTACGGCGCCGGCTCTGGCATCGACAGAGGGAATATGGAGAGGTTGTTCTATAGGCTATTGAGCGAGGATGCTATCGAGGAGCAGAACGTCGTAAACAAGCTGGGATTTGCCAACCAATATGTCCACGTGTGTATCCTATTGCTAATCCTACAGCCTGTTAATATGCTAATGCAGTACTGCGTAGCTGGGTAAAAACAGCTACGACTTCTCGAAAGGTAGGCGGAAGCTCAAGATACAAATTCGATTGTCTCCGACTGCAAAGATTAAGAGCAAGGCCCCAAGAAAGAAAAGAGAGACTGGTGTAGCGGCCTCGCACCCAGACTTCCCAGGCTCGACAAACGTCTCATCCCCAGTCCAAGCTGCTTCCAGGCGTCGAGCTAAACAGATTAGCAAAGCAGCACCGACGCTGGAACTGCACAAGTATCGATACTCACGCAACGACGACTTCGTCGCGAGCGATGATGAGGATGAAGGAGCGGTCAATGAGGCAGATAACGACTCCGAGGAGGAGTTCGAGCCTGAGCGCGTGAAAGGAAAACTTCGAAGCGCAAAGAGAACTCTTGGACCACCAATCACGACGGATGAGAAAATCGAAAGGCTGAACAATATCCACCAGATGGTAGTGGAAGGTTTCTTGAACACTGCGAAGGATGAAGGACGCAGGGTGAGTCTTGCCGGAGGCCTACTAGCAGAAGAGCTAACAATTGTAAGATCCTCATATCGAAGGGTTTGATGCATGCCCCATTTACAGACACTATTCTTCGTGAAATGGCTATCAACTTCCCTCAAAGTGAGTGTCGCCATGCAGGGGTATATCTCAAATGGACTGACTGTATCAGACGAGAGCGAGATGCTTGAAATTCCGAACATTGATCCTGACAAAGTCGCGCGTTACAGCAAGACATTCCTCAAACTTATAAGGGATGCTCATCGCAGCTATGAAGCCATGATGCAACAACATGAAGACCGTCCACGGGACCCGAATCACCAAACTGTCATTGACATCAGCAGTGATGACGATTACGGCGACGCTGGAGATCTTGATGAATTTGATGCAGATGAAGAATCTCAGGAAGAATTGAGACCAAGCCGTTATTTCCCACATTCAGCCGATCCCGAGGTGGATGCCTTCAATACGAGAAGTAGGTGCTTCGATCAACAATTGATAAAGTTTCTCAGCTGACCAATGGTAGTGACCCAGCTCGCCCCGGTGGCACCTTCTCGAGCTCAGTCACAAGGTCATGACAGCAAAAGTCGAGCAGGTGGCAGAGGTGGTCGGGGAGGATACGGCCGTGGACGCGACGTGCACAGAAAAACTGGCAGAAAAGCCCCTGGTGGTGCAAGCAAAAGCAAAGGGCCCGCCGGTGTCACCAAAAAGCAAGCAGCAAGCAGCAGAAGCAGCGGTAGTAGCTTCGGTGCTGTTCCTCCCAAAAGAGGTGGGAGTGGAAGTGGCGGTATCGGCATGATGCCAACCTGATGAAGGTTGCTTACGTTATTTGCTACATGCATTGTTTTGAGCGTTGGCGCTGGCGGCATTATTTGATCTGGCTGAGCATTTGTTGGAGCATCGATCATTGGCTTGGAAACTTATACACCATCTATCATGACAGCGTTCCTCACTAGCCTAGCATGTCCGGCGAGTCCTTACTGGGAGGTGCAGCAGATAATGGGTATAATTCCGCTCAGAGCTCATCGATCTTGTCCTCTATACACACCAACGATCTCAATCTCTCGCTGGCCCATATCCCTCACAGCAGCTTATTCTGCTCCATCGAGCTCGTGGTAGTGTTTTTCGCGTCACCAAGAGAGCCTCCACCCGATGTGGCCGTGTCTTGAGGCTTATCATCCGTGGTCTGAGCAGGCAAGGAGATCAGCTGTGGTTACCGAGCTGAGCTGCGGATTCGAGTAAAACACTTACGGGAATGTTGCCTTTGAGGGCCGTCTTTGCTTTGTCTGTGAAGCTCTGACCTCCTTGGCCGCCTGTTGCATCGCCCATCTTGGTGTCCGGGATGGTGGAGTCTGTTGAGGCCATTATGTTTTGTTCAATTTGTTCCGAGTTGTTGTCGGCTTCGTTGGTTTTAGATCTGTATTTATGGTTGTGAGGTCAAGGAAGAAGCTTCCTTCGTGATGAAGGCATCTCATGACTCATGACGTCAAATAGGTGACAACTCCGCAATGATAAGATGAAAGACGGAGTTGTTGGTGGTTATCACAGCGAGACGTGGGGTATTCTGGGAAGGCCTATGATTGGTAGGCCCTACCAGCTCTGGTGCAGCGTAAGGCTGCGTAGTCAGCAGATGCTAACCCGACAGAGGCACCCCTAATTTTGCTGGGCTTTCTCGCATGGACCAATTCTTATGTTGCCCTCGTGCCTTCTTCGGGCAATCAATATCTCTATTCTGTATCTAAGGTTGTATGAAAATTGTCCATTGATTCCAGATGGACATGTGAAGTTATAAAAAGCGACAGAACTTCTCTACATACCGGCAGCGCCATGATGGACAGCTTTCATGAATACAGAGAGTTGGCCTGCCATGCCAAAGGATGTCCATGGAACGTACTGATCATCCTACTTGGAACCAATTACGCGGCTGGACACAAGTGCTTCAAGGATGTGTGAAACATGCCTCCACAGTGTAAGAGGTAAGGAGTCTCTCGCCAGCAGGTGGGAGTAGAACCCATGAAGTACGGTACTTCATCAGGAATTCTCGAATCCAGCTTGCTGGGGAAAATCGATCATCTGCAACGCATGATTGTTCATTGAGTTAGAGCCTCTGAAGCTCTTCCAAATGCGCAGATAGTGCTTAAAGGTGACAGATAAAATGATCATAATCTCATACACAGTCCCTTGTGATAATAACTCTGAAGGGTGCCGTATTTCCTGCCATTGTATCAAATGGGCTAGTGATTAGCGCTTTCTGTACTTGCCAGGCCCAAGGTAAACTTGTTCCCCATTTCCCAGACCTTCAATTGGGAGACTCTGGGACACTCTCACCGATTACGCGAGCTACAACCTTGTGGGGTGTCAAGTGTACATGTTCTGTCATGTCGCTGGCTGATATACCCCAGAATCACATCCGAAGGAATGGACAGCCTTCACAGTCCTCAGTCACTCTACGGGAGAGCAAGCTTCATTCTGGCAGTCCAAACGGCGACAAGAATGCTGAGATTTTACGGAAGCCCTCTTCAATCCAGAGCATGCTAAGGAACACCACAGAAACTGGAGATGTAGGCCAATTCTCAATCAAGCCACCGCGTGTTACCACCTCCTCTCCACGACTCTCACCAGGATCTAACAAGACACGAGTCACACCCAGCAAACACCGACATCCAGTACCATACTACAATGGACATCCCGGCCACAATGGACAGCATGGACCTGGCTCTCCCCGCCAAGGAAGCATAGCATCCAATGGCTCTGGCTTCCATAGTCAAGGCCGTCATGGGTCACATCGAATGCCTTCCTTTGAGGACTACCCACCATACGTGATGACACAGGGCGCTTACAACAATAATGACCTCAACGGCCGCCATCCTTACACCAATGGTCATGACCGTAGCCGAGCAGCTGTGCACAACAATAGACCTCATCCGCCTTTTGCCTATCCAACCAGGCTCAAGCGCCCAGGCTATCGACCTTCATCGCCTGCTTTTAGTGAGCTAAATAAGTCTATGGCAGGTTATAGTCAAGGACCCGTTCATGATACGAGCAGTCGTACGGCTTCGCCCTCGTCAGCCTACAACATGAACAGAACGCCGTCCCCATTCCGATATGTGGTTGACCGATCAGACCCGAACCTTCAGTACTATCCTCCCTATCTGGGCGCGGAGCCCAGGAGAAATCGGAGTCCGTCGATGTCGTCTACTCGTCCATCCACACCAAAACCATCTGCTAGCCTGAGAAGCAAGGCTAGCTCGACCCGTCTTCGGCGAAAGAAATCAGTCACAAATGGAACCTGGCTCCACCCTCAGACTTCACCAATTTCGCCCGTCTTTTACGACTACACGGAAGAATTCGAGGACCAAGACAATGTTGCCAATACGAGTATCTTTTCAAGGATGCCACCAGAGCAGCCAGTCCCCCATATCGACTCCAGTACTTACTCGGAGCTAGGCGAAAGCCCAGATAGCACGAGTATCGCCGAGCTGCCATCAGATATCAGTCCGCGAAAGACGAAGTCGCAGCAGTATGACTCAATCTTCAACCAAAGTACTCTCGAGATCGATATGGTAGGTGATGACTTTACGCAGACAGCCCCCCAAGACCTGAGTGATGTGCCAGAACTCCCGGAGAAGGAAATGGCGGCCACCGCGGCAGAGCTCCCACTGAAGAATCCTCAGCATCGCTGGTACGAGAAGAGTGTGCATCGTTCACTGCCCAAGTCAACGTCCCTCCCAAACGTTGAAGCTGTACAACGGTTGCTCCCCGAAGATCTCATTCGAGAATCCCCGCAGGAGCTGGCTGCCGGTCCGATAGCGTTCGGAGTCTTACGAACATCCAATCAAGACTTAAATTCTCCCGTCGGTTCGATGTTTTCAGCGAAGTCTTCTGTACCTCCTGAGCCAAAGCTTGCCACTCCGTTCCTAGATCACAGTCCAGGGGCCACACTCTCATTGCAAGTCAGACCTGAGACCCCTATTAACGACTTTCATCAAGGACACGCGCCCGTCAGAGTGGACAGAGCGCACCCGTTGGGGTCCTCGCGAGGCCCATCCTTTGAGGGTAGCTCTAGAGTTTCTACAGAAATCCTATCACCAACACCGGAACGCTCTATCATCTCGCCCAGTAGTCGAGACAGGTTCAGTAAGATTCTCTCGATCGAAGAAGGTCCGCTAGGTTTAGACATGCTTGTCCCTCCAGTCAGCAGAGACGAGAGGATAGACAGTCCGATGCAGGGAACTCATAGCAGTCACATTGGGCAAGCCAGCACTGCCAGACCTTTGTGGCGCAATGGCTCTCTATATCTACGAAACAGCCCACTCAAGCAGAGCGTAGCTAGTAATGCATTAGTCGTGCAATCGGACTCTGACTCCTCCGAGGAAGAGCCTGAACTAACAGTCGCCTTGCGGCAGACATTCTGCAAGGGCGATGACGATACCTTACAACAATGCACGATATCTTCACCAATTACTCTGCCGTCTCAGCTTGCAGGTCGACGTTTTAGTCCATCTGTAACGGTACAAAGATCTCCAGCCATTCGACGATCAATCACGGGTCTGCCCGCACAACCAAACGAGCCGTATCGGGTCTTTGAAGGAGATCTCAAATATGCTCAGCCTTCTTTTACAGAAATGGTTCCAGCAGCACCATTGAAGCGGCCTCCGGCCGTCGACAAAGAGCTACCGCAACTGCCAAGAAAGCAAGTGTCAATGAAATCATTCTCGCCTGCTTTCGAGCCAGATTCTTCCGAGTTACCCTTTGACTTCGTACCCTTGATCCTTAGACCTAGTGAGGATGATTCCACTGCGAAACCCGAGGTCAGTCCAGATCCTTCTCTCCAGGAGAAGATATCAATACCTGGGGAAGAGGTCGATCAGATGTTGGAATATATACCTGTGTCAAGAACCAGCGGCAAAAATGTCGAAACGAACGAAATGCCTTACGAGGATGGAGTGAACAGAATAACACTATTCAATCGTGAAGTACAAAACAAAAGGGATTCAGCAACATCCCCGCATACTTCTGTTGGATCACGACCAGGCTCTCGACCCTGGAACCTTGATTCCAGCTACCCTTGGAACGATCAATTGCCAGAGCTTGAGGTGACTATACCCCAACCAGCTATTGAGTCGCAACAGCCCGCTGAAAAAGCCCCTCGATTCAAGCTCAAGATCCACAGAGCTTCATCGTCGACTGGAGGTGCAAATAAGCTCAAGAAGGAGCTCCTGCCATCGGAGTTTGCCGGAACTCCATTTTCATCGTCACATGATCTTATACACGGGCCAGCTTTTCGAAGAAAGAGGAATCCCAATCTATCTGTATGCCCAGGAGATATCAACAGTAGCCATGATATCATTCAATCGAGCAGACAGAAGACCCGCTTCGTTGAGACATTTGACACACAATCGCCGACTATTTCACTACAGCCTCCGTCTCCAGGATATGAGGTTCGCTCTTTCTTTTCGGATGATAGCTCCCAGATGCGTACCAAGCCCAGTCTCATCAAACGGTTTTCAGGTTATAGAGCCCGTAGCGCAGCTGCGAGAGCAACCTCAGTGGACGAGACTCGAAGATATGATCGAGGGCTTCTTAGCCCTACTCTAGGAAGATCGAGAGCCAGTGGACGCAGCAGTAGGCAAAGTCGGAATACGGGGCGCAGTAGTAGACAAAGTCAGTACACTGCCGGCCCTTCATTACGGAGTTCTCACGCCAGACGCGCTCGATGGAAGATGGTGGAAAAGATCAAAATGTGGTTGCAACGTGGAGAGGGTAAGGTCCGGGGCTTGGGATGGAGGATGGGTCATCGGAGAGGAAACAATCGTTCGGCTAGCACGCCTCTTTACGCCGGTGTCTGATCCTGCCTTATCATGTGTTCCGGAACTCTCTGGACAACTTTCGCAACGTTTGTCATCAACTGTGGCTTTTGCTATTGCCGTTTCGGGCATAGGGACACTTATCCTTTGCTATATCATTTATACCTAACATCTGCAGCTAGTCTTCTCCAGGCCTCTTCTCTATCTTCCAGGCATATTCTTCAGCTATTTCAAGCATGGGTTATAGACTCAAACGCTCCACGACAATCATGTACGGAACAGAAGATGGACTTGACACTTAGCATATCTAAGAGCTTTTTATATTCACATTGACACGCACCACCTCAACGTCCATAATTCAAATTGAACCAAACAGTAGGTAAAAGTATGAACTCTGCGCATGAAAGCGCACGATTGCCCTACGTACACCTCTTCGGTCTCATCTTTCTCTGCCCTCCATTCTTCTCCTATCCCTACCCTCGTATAACTAACACGAAGCTTTACCCCCCATTTCGCACTCCGTGACTACGATCACAATTGCACCAAAAGGTCACGATGTCAAATATCCACACCACTTGCGCCATTGCTATTGCCGCCAATATATCGCAATGGCTATGTTTATGAAAATTCTTCCGAGAGAGATTCTCCACTCGCACATTGCCACACCGTTGAATGGTATACGGCTTTCAGGGAATTCGTATATTGCCGAGTTCGACGCTTGGGGAGCTATGTATGAAGAAAGCAGGGGTGATGTAAAGGAAGGGATGTAGCCTGTAAAGAGAGGTGGGTATTTTTCTAGCACGTTCGGATATATACATGTGTATAAAAATATGAGTTGATAGTCATTGTGAGTGGAGTCGGCTTCCTAGCGGGAAGGAGGGAAGACTAAATTTCATGGGGTTCCTGTTGTGATTTAGGAGAGGGTGGAAGGTGGTTTTGGTGTTTAGCATGACTCAAGCACGAAAGTATTAGAGTCAATGGAATGCAACCGTCATCTTTTGATTACATCAGTCATAACTTTCAGATGAAAATTTGTATGATGTCCCTACTATGCTGTGAATTTCAGATGGATATTGGATGTGCATACGAGTCAGAAGACCGCTCCACCAATGATAAACACCCTCTCCTCTTCCTTACGCACCCATTGTATGACCTTATTGGCGCTCTGAGCAAGAGCGTTCCGGCTGGCGTGCGGACCCGCAACACAGTAGAGCTCGAACAGAGGCGTGATCCAAGCCAAGGATATCGACTCACGGCTGATGCAGTGGTGGACTTTCAGATGAGCGTTCTTCGCATGGACACTAGCGTGCAGTGTGTGGTACAAAGAAAGCAGACGTCGTTTGGCTAGTAATGTCGTGAAATGCGGCTCGTAAGATGGCATTGTGAATTGCACATTGGCTCGTGACTTGTACAGGAAATGCCGCAGCACGGTGCCCGGGACGATGTCCGTGGCTGTGGGTCGGCCGCGTCTTACTGCGGCTTTAATGGTAGCCATGCTGCCGTTGTTGTCCAATTCTTCGACTATAGCATCTCTCTGCTTCCGCAAGTCGTAGAAGCTTTCTTTATTTGCGCTGATGAGCAAGATGGCTATTTCTTCCTGCTTGCTTTGTTCGTTGCTAGCGTCGTGATTACTCTCGCCCTCACTTTCTTCGGAAGCGTTGACGAAGCTGACGTACATATACAAATAGCCATTCTTGTTGAAGCCAGGCAAGCAAATAGGAATCCAGTTTTCTCCGCCACCGGCTTTGACGCCTCTTGCTTCGAAGAGCATGTTGAAGATCAATTGCAAATCGCTAGGATGCAATGAGTGTTTCCGTGGCCGGACGACGCTAACGAGCCTGCCACTAGCTACAATCATGCCATACAACAAGGTGTCACATCGTGTACGGAGTAACGTGTCATTGATCGCTTGCCGATGAGAATTTCGAATAGTCAAACACTCAAGTGCGCAGAGCAATGTTGGCGGAGAGCCACGAGTAAACGTGTCGGCGAGCGCTGAGAGCAACACTTCTGTGCCTTTCAAGGGGCGCCTCAAATCGGTGGACGCTCGCAGTGAGAAAATCTTTGTCAAATTTGGTAGCGTCAGCGTGGAAAGGATTTGCATATACAAAGCATCTAGCTGCACGCGCAGCTGTATGTCACTTTCTCCCAGCTTGCTGATGGCAACAAGGTAAAGCGGGCCCTGACACATGATCACGAATCTTGCCCCTACGGCTGTGAAGCCTTTCAGAGGATTCTTTGAACTTTCGTAGAACGAGATGAGGGTCTGAATAATCCCGGTGTAGCCAGATATAAGATTGTCATCTCCATGGCGATTATAGATAGGCTTCCCAGCAGACGAGAGTATGATGAAGTGCTTTCTTTTCGACTTCCATTGATTCAAGAGGTGTTCTAAGGAATGGCATCAGCAAATATAGTGGGCTTGGAGAGGAACATTGCGTTCCTACCTTCGTTCTCCCCGTCCGGATCTACCTCTCCAATCGCATCGAATTCGCGATAGAAGTCTGCCGAAACCCCATCGTCGTTATTTGATATCGAATCGAAAGGATCTTGGGCTTCGATCTGAGCGCTAAGCAACTTCCAAGCTGGGCTCTCCTGTGACGAGCCGAGGACTTCTCCTAGCAAGCTCTCGACATCTCCACCTGCTTCCAACGTAGGTGCACAGCTCTTGACGCTCGCAGAATCGGCCTCGCTGCTACCGAAATTTTTGAACCTTCTTATGCTGCTGAAACCTCCCAGATGTTTGGAGGGACGTGTGGTCTGCGCATCAGATGCCGTCGTTGCTCTGGATCCATCTTGGTAAGACTGCGTGTGGATGTCGGTACGCGAAATGGCCGTTGTTGCCGTCGATTGAAGTTGTGGTCTTGCAGATCTTTTGGGAAGTTGAAGGCTATCTCCTGGGTTGTGTTTGCCTTCTTGTAGGAGACTCAAATTTGTTGGTCTTGGGGGTAATGGAGGCCGGTATTCTTCGCCGGTGGCTGGACTTGAGAGTGCTCTCCGAGAGGATGCATTGGACTCTGGCTTCGGATCTAGCTCTGCGGCTGCTTGTACCGGCTTTTGGATCGTCTTGTCGCTGTCGACGTCTTCAGGCGGCGGAGGTGCAGGACTTCGCTTTGATGCTGCATTGCCGTCATTATCATCGGCGGCGACAGAACCTTCACCATCATAGCCCATAAGCGACAGAGCCGCTACTTTGACCGCGGAAAGCGTTTGGGAGCCCCCAGGTATTGACGGGGACTTTGCGCACTTCGAGGTTGCTAGAATCGAGGAGGGGGGTTGCCGCTGCGGCTCCCAAAGAGGCTAGCGTGACATCCCTTCCACTCTACCTACGGTAGTGGGTACTTGGTTCCTCGGGCACCTTTCTCTCCCGCCAGGATTGGTCATAATACCACTCGGAACAGATGAAAATCCATGGGTCATCTGTGGGCTTTTAGATGTCACCGTCAGGCTTCGGGATACTTGAACGGCGGTGACATGTTGGTCCTGGCGTGTGGATGGACCGTTCCCTATCATGCAGCGCCCTGACTCCCCCGCTACGCTCGAAGAAGGTCCCAGAAAGGATAAAGGCTACCGCAGATACGCATCAAACGTGGAGAGAGCTCTCTCGTTGTTCGACACCGCCCTTCAGGAGTGGGCTGACTACATCGCCTTTCTAGGGCGGTTGCTGAAGGCTCTGCAATCAAAACCATCGGACACTACTGACATTCCGCACAATGTATTGGTAGCGAAGAGGCTAGCACAATGTCTGGCTCCAATTTTACCTTCGGGCGTACATCAGAAAACCCTTGAGGTCTATGCTTTTGTGTTTTCTGCTCTGGGCAGAGATGGACTTTCACGGGACTTGCCGCTCTGGCTGCCTGGTCTATCACCAACTCTTTCATTCGCATCTCTCTCGGTCAAGCCAGCCCTTCTCTCGCTTTTCGAGAAATTTGTCGTGCCTCTCAATCCCAGTATATTGAGATCGGCGCTCAAGGCCATTTTGCTAGCCTTGCTACCAGGGCTTGAAGAACAAACAAGCGAGGAGTTTGAACGTACGCTTCTCCTACTCAATAATTTTAGAACTGCCGTATCACAGGGTCTTGGCAGAGTTGCGGTTCGATCAGATGTCTCCGGTGATCAGTACTTCTGGCAAAGCCTTTTCCTAGCCTCGATCACAAGTTCGAGTCGACGTCAGGGCGCTTTGGCTTATTTGAACCGAGAGCTTCCACGTCTAGGACATGCCTCCAGGATTCTTGCCGAGCCCAACAGCGCGCAGAACATAAGCAATGCAAACCCCAGGACGCCGTTGCCTCCAGAGATTGAGGCGGTGACCTCGCCAGAGCCAGGCCTACTGGTCCGCTGCTTTGTTGCGGGTTTACAGGATGAGCAACTGCTTATTCAGAGAGGCTTCTTGGATCTTCTGGTCAGCCATCTACCCATTCATTCCGCCGTTCTTCATCAAAGAGTAGCCCCAAAAGATTTAGAGCTACTGATATCTTCGGCTGTATCTGTAGTTACTCGCAGAGAGATGAGCTTGAACAGACGGCTATGGACATGGTTTCTAGGACCGCAGCCATCAACAGATAAAGACAACAGCTCCCCTTCATCTCCTTCATCAGACTCCCGTAGCTTCCTAGATCACGGCCAAACCCATGGCTTGTCGCAGACGGATTATTTCCAACACTATGGTTTAGGTCCTCTGATCAGTGGCATCCTGAGATCGATGCAAGACGATTTGCTGTCACCCGTCGAAAAAGCTCGCCCTTTCCGGATATGCTTGTCGTTAATGGATCGCTGGGAAATTGGCGGGCTTGTTGTTCCGCGCCTTTTTCTGCCTGCAATGGAGTGTATATGGCGATATCAAAACATTGCTCCATCGAAGGACGCACTTGCTGAGGTCTTGCGTAGCGCTAATGTCTTCTTTGATGGCATTGAAAGTAGCCTGATTTGGTCAGAGTTGATTGAGATTCTTATCAGATCACTAGATCCAGCTCAAAACAACAAGATGGACCAGGATGAGAACCTTGGGTCACCAACTTTGAAGGGAATCGGTCTAGGGAAAGGCAATGATACAATTTCTGGTGAAGCCCAAATGGACCTTGTACTCTTCATCATTACGAGATTCAACGTACGAGAAGAGGAAATGCTCGCGCTTCACATACCGCTTGCCACCCTCGCACTGTTGATCAACCTACGTTTTAGTCTGGAAGCGACCTTAGTCGGGACACAACTAGAAAGGGATACTGGCCCCATTATCAAAGCTTTCAAGATTGCTTACCAACTTCTTGACACAATACCGCAACGGGTCTTCGCTGTAGACCTCCTGCCGCATGGAATCTTGCCTAGTAGAAGCCGTCAGCTGTTTGGCGATATACAGCGTTTCTACGAAAAGTTGCGGGAAGGGTCCGAGGATGTAGCTCCTCCATTGCAGAACCATGTTATCGGGGAAGCAGTGTTACACAATGCTAGCGAAATCATTACCGGCCTCCTGGGTAGCTCGCCCATCCATGTGGAATACCTCGAAAAAGCTGCTAGTCTACTGGAAAAGATCCTTCGCAAAGCATCAGGGTTGGATGACTATGAGTACGGGCGGCTGATATCTGGTCTCGCGCAGGCAACAGAGATGCTTCGTGTTGATGAGGGTTCCTCCTCTTTTGCCACTGTTGCAGCACTGGTTTCCATGCTCGTAGCAATAAAACGCGCGTGCGCTTTCAGTGTCTGGGAATCGGACCATCGTGTCCGACAGATTCTACCGATGTTGTTAAATTACCTATGGATGTTTACGTCGCCCTCTAGACCGAGGCACAACGTGGAAGCTGTCCGCTGTCTCTGGCGCCTCCATCGGATTTCGCCGGACGACCAATTAGTGGAGGGGTCTGTTGCAACTTTTATCTTCAAGGGAGAGAAGGGACACAGAAGTCAAAGCGTTGAGATTGAGGGCGCCCGTCGATTTGCGACCCTTTGGGCCCACAGCCACTCTAGTGCGAACTCATCCACTGATAAAGGCTCAAACATGGGACACATTGTGCGAAGAGAAAGCGAAAGCGCTGTGAGTTACGGGGACGATCCACTTGCACTGGAACGCCCATTACTGCTGCTCCTCGACTCGCTCTTCGACCCAAAGTCAGGATCTTTCACATTCATCGCTAGTTGGTTACAGTCGCTTCCAAACATGCAAGAGTGGGTCCATATCTGATCAATGCACACGAAAGAGAGAGCTAACATAAGGCTTGACAGGATTGCTAGAATCGTGATATCCCGTTTCCATGCCTGTGTGATATCTATACAACTACTTTCTATCACGGCCCGAAATGGCGAGCAGGGGTCCCTGGAGGAACTTGGCCCATCGCATGATGTCGAGGAATGTTTGTATTACCTACAGACTATTTCAAATCTAATGAAGTATTCCACAGCAAATATATGGATTTCATTGAGTGGCTCCGTGAAAGGCTCCCAGAAGGCAGATACAAATATGGCAATGTCAACGAATGAGACAGAAGATGAACATGACGCAGTGATGACCACTCACCAATACTTGGTCCGAGTCTGCATGATAATCCTAAAATCACATCAAAAGAAAGAAGCCAATGAACGTGACAGATTCTCTGCGTTGCGGCAGACGAGTGTTCTAGTACTGCAGCAGATGTTTCTCGGACCCTCTTCGGACGCCGTAGAGGAGATGAATTTGGAGAGCTTACTGATTGAGACCCTCTTATGGGCTACTCGACAGGGGGACCTTATGCTTCAAGTGCCATTGATGGACCTGATCTTAGTAGTGCTTAGGACACAGTCCCTCAAAATCAAGGCCATTACAACCTCTCATCGAAGGCAAACCTCACGAGAGACTTTCCGTAGCGCATCTCAAATCTCTCTATCCACGGACAGAAGTGCTAAAGATCCATTAGCGGCTGGAAACACACCTCTACCGCCGGCGCTGTTGGATTGTCTAATGCTTGGTATTAGCTCCCCATCGACCCACCCAATTCTTGAGCATTGGATACAATTCATGAACAAGTGCTTGCCATTCTACGACGAGAGTACATTCCAGACCCTTATGACTCTTGTCGACTGTTTCATCAAGACCGTCGAGTCGGTCTTTCACCGCTTGCGAGCACTGTTCGAGGGGCCTACCTCAGCAACGACAGGCCAGAGTGAGCCTTTTGCTACTGTGAATGGTCTCTTGAGCGGACTTGAACAGGTCTTGGCGAGAGGCCATGATCAAATGCTTCAAAATGAGGGTCATGCCGCATCAACAAGGAGCCCCGAGCAGATCCAGGGATTCTTTGGAAATATGGTATCGGGCGTCTTTACACCGGAAACCCAAAAGTCAAGATCGGCTACTGCTAACAACCGTTTGTCTGTCTTACTGTGCCTCAAAGATGCAGTAAAGGTATCATTCAGTATGTGGTCATGGGGTGACGTTGGCTTGGGGAGATCATCCCAGGATACGACAACTTCTGCGTCTTTCAATTATGCATCACTCCGGCTGAGGAATCGTACCCGCCGCATCCTTGAGCATCTCTTCGCTGCCGAGGCTCTGGAGTGCCTTGAGACACTTGTTGAAATTTGGCATAGGGTAGGCTCGTCTAGCAGCAGCGACTTACAGTTGAGCACCGTCTTCAACCTGCTGCACACTTTGGAGGGGTCAAGGCCCAAAAATACGATTCCGGCTTTGTTTAATGCCATATATAGCCGTACAAATCCCAATGTTCTGGATCCTGTACGAAAATCGACCTTGACTTCTGAACTCTCCGATGTCAGCCTTGCGACCTTCTTGACAGCCTACACGAGATCGATGGAGGACGACGCCCTAGATGAAATTTGGGTTGATTGCATGACTTTCCTGAGAGACGTGCTGGGCAATCCATTGCCCCACAGGCAGACCTTACCCAAACTCCTGGAATTTACCGCCATCCTGGGTGAGAAGATCGACAACACCAACTTTGGCGAATTGCGCAAAATGCGACGAGATATTGGGGTAAGATCTTGCATTGTGTAGCCGTGGGTCACTGGCTAAAATATTATAGGAATTATTCGTTCGTCTGCTCGCCGCTACGTTCACCATCAAGCCTTTGGCATTCTCTCAAGAACCCCCGGCACTGGCAAACGGCGAGACAGACTCTATGAGATTCACGAAACATTCTGACTTGCAAGACACTCCCGATCCTGAAGATGTTGTCACGATCATTGCTTCTATCTTGCCAAATATCTCGAAAATCCTTGTGGACGCAGACCGCATAACGGCTGCTAATATGACAATCTCGACACAAATGATCATTCCGACGTTGCGATGGAAGACTTTCCCCCGAAATGTTACGTCAGGCATACTTGAGATAATGAAGACAATGTCGAGAATACCCGAAGCATTAAAGATCTGGAAGAAAGACGTCGCAGAAGCTTTTAACGACTCCAGGTTCTTTGACACAGGCTCTCTGAATCTTGTTCAGGACGGGTGGATGCCTGTAGTCCGGCAGTGGGCGCTTCTCGATAAAGATCGCTTGCCGGACATACTATCTCGCTTGAGTGCTCCAGCATCGGCCGGTATCATGTTCGGGGTTGGGGCTTCCTCGGCTAGATTGGAGGCAGACCGGAAAACGCAGCTCAATCTTCGCAGAGTGGCATTCCTTATCCTCTCGGCTGACCATGACGCCTTCGTTATGAATCTGAACGGTCTTCAGGAGAAGCTTGTCGATTTAATGAGTGCCACTGCAGCTTCTTCACCTTCGTCGACCACGCGAGCTGAGGTCTATATGGTCTTCCGAACGCTGGTTCTAAAAATAACACCTGTGCATCTTGCATCCCTATGGCCCATCATAAGCACTGAACTCTATGCAGCTCTTTCATCACTGAGCCTGACAGAGGTCTACGAAAACCTCAGTGTCTCATGTGTGCTCCAAGCCGCAAAGCTCCTTGATACTCTCCTCCTCGTAGCTCCAGACGACTTCCAGCTTCGCGAGTGGCTCTTCGTTACAGACACCATTGATGCTGTATATAGGCCTTCCGACTGGAAACCTGTTGCCCTCGTCGACGAACTGGCCGAGGGGCTAGACACCAAGGCAGGCGCACCGCACAGCGCCGCTGCCCCTTTTACCACCGCGCAGCAAGGGCGTAGACCTCTGCTAACATGGGACGCTATTAATGACATACCCCGCGAAAAGATCATTGACCGGGTCCTCCGCCCATTTCTACAACATTTGTCCATCAATACCTTCGAGAATATGTACAAAATGGAGGCGCCAGACCACAAATCGTGTTCGGATGATATCCTGCATGATTTGTTTGATGAAACTACGCTGGTCTGAACCCCGACAATTGTTCATAGCCATGGGAACAGTTCTGTCAATGATGAGTCATGTAGGGATTATGAGGACTGGCAGTGACAAACTTTCGGTTTCGGAGCTGTGTTTCAAAATTCCAATCAACGACCACCTGCAAGAAACTCCTGATCAAGTAAAGTAGACGTGGGTCATGGAGGGATCTCAATTAGGGCTAGCGTTAAAGCGCGCTTCTAGCCGCCACCCAGGACTCCACGACGGCCATCCCTTAAGATTGGCACCAACGTGCTTGCCAAAGCCACAGTTCTGCCTTTCTCAACGGCCACGCGACACACCTCGACCCACATTGACTTGGAATCTTGTCCGCACCTCCACAACGCACTGATCCACGACCAACTCTCAATCGCCGCCACCATGGCCTCCAGAGTCCTCGTCCCCACAATGCGCGCATTCCGCCAGTCAGCAAACGTGACACCTCTTTGTACTTCAAGGACTTTTCAATCTTCATCTCGCTTACTCGATACTGCGACAACTGGTGTGGCTCCGATACGGAGACCTATGGGCTCATTCAGGACAGGGTAAGCACGAAATGACTTCCGCCTAGCAAGCATTGTTAGCGGCCAAAACTGACGGTGTACTCTCTACAGATTCGTCGGCTTCCTTCTCGGTTCGACTCTCGCAGGTGCTGGCACATACTACTACATCCTTGAGGAGTACAAAGTGTCGAACGAATTGCTCACCGAGGATATCTATGTCAGTAGAGATTCCGTTGATGAATTGTATGAGCGTGTGGCAATCTAGATTTTTGCATAAACACGATGTTGGTGTTGGCTAGGCTCCACTTGCATTGGCATTTGCATAGCGTTGCATCGCATTACACTGCATTCTGCTGCACAGCGCTGCATGACGAGGATCTAGAAATACGGAGATGCGTGCATGAATAGTGGCTGGGTCTGTGCGAAACTTTTTGTTTTGGGGGCGGGTTGGGGGGAGGAACAAGTTTTAGATTTCCAGCGGCGTTGAATGTTGAGCATGTCTCGTGCGTCAGGGTTATAGAAGAGGTTGTTTGCCAATAGACTTTCAATGGCACCATTCATCATGTCTCAACATGCTTCAATTCTCCTCGAGCGCAGAAGCTGATTTGTCATGCGTGTTCGCAGGCTCTTCAAGCGGCCGTGCAGAGGATACATACCTACGTGGCAACGTTGGAGGAAAAGGTAGAGGCGATCGAGAAGAAGAAGAAATGATCAGTTCCGGCACAGTTAGGAGACGGAGACAGCTTGAAGAATAGTCATTCTTATGGAGTATGTATTCGTATTGAGACGTGATCAAGCTATGCCGCAATACTGAGGGAAAGCGGTGAAATGTTTTCATGTGTATTTTTGTCTAGGATTTCACTAACTTCGATTCACCCTATCCGAAAACAAGAGTCACTAGCTTGCAGCTGCAGTAAGTGCTTTGTTCAATCCAATATGAAATGAATGAAGACTTGAGAGAGACGACGCTGATACGACATTGCAGACATGCAGCAAACCAGATTTGATAGTCAGAGTTAGCAGTAGTTCGCTTTCGTAGTATGCTACTTAATAACAATCATAATAGTATTTCGATACTCCCTAGCCTTTCATTTGTTTTGATAAGAAAGTCAAATTCTTCGTGGGGCCATTCGGGACCGTGCACCGTGCATAGATTTGACGTCACCTATTTGATCACATCCAGATGTCACGAGGGAAGCGTCTCGGTGCGCTTTTTATTTGTCCTCGTTAGACCCAACCCATCAATATCTCAGGTCCCTCGACATTCAGCAAAGCTTCCTCAATATCGAATGCAAAGGTTTTCCTCATCCGCAACCGCCAAGATGTCTCAACAGCGTGTAAGTGCTATAGTCATTACCCAACTTATATCCCAAATAGTGCTGCTTAATACCAATTGAATTATACAGATTTCTTTCAAAGTCCACGGCGTAGTGCAGGGTCAGTCCGACCACTAGTCTTGATCTCCATTGGCTATTCCTGACAGGATACAGGCGTCAACTACCGGTATCACTCTCGTTGTATCCACGCCCAAGATGTCCCACAATGACTAATGGCCAAACAGATCGTTCGCAAAATCTAAGGCCAAGTCACTGAATCTCACGGGCTATGTCATCAATACCTCCGATAACAAGGTAGAAATTGCTTTGCCGCCCCCAGCTGGAACTCTTTCCTCACGTAAGACTTGCTTGTGTGGGTGCTTATGGATGAAGTAGGTTACTGGAGAGGCACAAGGTTCAGAGGATAGCATCAAGGCGTATCTGGAGGAACTCGATAGAGGGCCGGGTGCGGCCCATGTGGTGAAGGTGGAGAAGGAGGACATCAAACTGAAGGAGGGTGATAGCTCTTTCGATGTGCAGTGAGAGAAGTTTATTCGACATTGAGAAGTGACGAAAGGTGCTTGGGGTATCCGTATCATCCACTTGCAAACTATGGAGAGCATGGAGAGCGCCATAAACAAGGAACGATGGTCTTGCTGTCTCCCATCAGTCACGTCGTTGACAGTCTTCATCATTCGTTATTGCCATTGCCCACCATATATCATACATGACAGAAACGTAATGATGCTACTCTCAAGATGACTGTGGCTTGAGTAAAGTGCTCAATTTCTATCGAGCTGGCGTGTGTTTATGTTTAGACGGAAACGCGTGTGAAACGTCGGCTAACATCAACAAGCGCGTCTCCCATCAACCCGCGCAACCCCTGACTCCTCAAATGGTCTGTGTCCTGCACAGTATCAAAGACCCCTTCAGAGACTGAGCACTGTTTCCAGTGCTCATGCTGCCCTCCCTGTCACCCCACTACTCACTTTTTATGCTTCCTTACCATGACGGGGTATAATCTAGAGAGCAATGGTCCTCAATTACCAATAATGGCCCTCAGTCCATCTTCCACAACGGATAGTAATGCCTCAAATTCCCCACCATTCACAAGGGATCCCTCAACAAGGGACTCTTCTCCTTCTCCATCACTCTCTCCAACGCCTGCATTATTCGCCTGCCCACCGCTCAGCCGATCCTTCTCCGCTACCTCCTCTTCGGCCTATTCTACTATCTCTGGATCGACGCCGTCCCAACCCTCGGTGACGTCTCGATCATCATCTGCATCCGCTGCTCTACGTCAAAGGGGATATGTTCGGCCTCAGGGTGCTACGTTCGCACCTTCTGCGGGGAACAGAGACAGTGTACTTAGCTTAGGAAGTATTGCTCATCTACAATACTACTTCGCTAGAACCGGGTTACTGGATGGAAAGGGAGGTCAATTGGCGAAGGAGGACAAAACCAAGACTACGAAGGCCATGCCGAGGATATACGATAGTCCAGAGTCCAGCCAGAGTACCATAACTGGCCCGCAAAGCACTGACGGCTCAGAGCTGGACCCGAGCATCCACGAGCCGTTGATGCTGCCACCAACAGTCAGCACCTATAGCCATAGAGTCCAATACATACCGCCACCCCCAGACTCAGAGACTCTTCGGCAAGATCTGAAAGCGACTCTGCGAGATGCGAAGAAAGCGTTGCAAGATGTGCAAGAGCAGGAGAGGGATACACTTGATAGGCGAAAGGAGGAGCCATTCAAGGAGTCCTCGGGTATACCAAGTGAGGCTAAAATTACCACGGCATTCTCTCAATCATCTGGTTGGTATGAAATCCAAGGAGTGCATATTTTGGATGTTGTCACTCTAGCTATACGTGCTGCTAAGATATACTACACCGCACACGAGGAACCTCAGCGACTGTACTCGATTAAATCCGAACGTCAGATACGTCAAGAGCTTTATACTGTGCTCGACATGTTGAAGAGGATGGCTGGTCGGAATTTTGCAGGCGGAATGAAAGACGAAGAGCTGAACGTCATCAAGCAGTGGGTGGATGGCATAGAGGCTTTTCTGGAAAAAGAAGAGGCAGTGGAAGAGCTGGAGAAGAAGACTCGGGACAGCTGGGAGTGGCTCGAGGGGACGTGGCAAGGCCGCGAGAGAGAACGAGAAAGACTGTTTTTGTGCTCTTTTCTCCCTGGCGAGACTCTGCCGGAATGGGCGCCCATTGATGTGTCCGACCAACAGCCAACATCATTTCTCGAAGCACTGCGCACCGGTTTGGCACTAGTCCACCTTCACAATGCGCTTTTGAAGAAATCAAAAAGACAATTCGGCGATATCAGAGTCTTCCATACAGACACCGCCAAGCCTTATCGCTGTGCAGAAAATCTGCGATATTGGATCAAAGCTGCGGAGATCCGATGGGAGACAAAGCTCAAAGTCAATGTCTCAGCAGTCGTGAGTGGGAAAGGAGAAGCCTGGTCCGATTTCGACACGGCCATTCTGCAATGGAGCAAAGCAGTCAGAGAGGAGCTCACTAAAGAGTGGAACCAGGCTGCGGTTCGTCCACCACAGGAAGTGAAGTACCTCGACGAACACGAACTTGGAGCCAATATTCTTGATGATTCATGATGAGCATGGTTACTATGATTGATGTCTTCAAGAATTGTTGCAATACTGTCCGCCGTATAGGCCCGCTCGTAATTGCATTCAATAGATGCTCGGAGTCTTGATACCCTATTTGCTTCTCTGTCAATAGTACTAGCTTTTCAATGCTAAATCTGTTCCGATCGTTTCAAGCCTACCGTCTAGATGGTCCATAGATCTACGATGTCATGGATGGCTGCACGAATTGAGACAATGATGTTCTTTGTATCAACTTTTGGTTAGAATAAAGCATCAATGCCAAGCCGGCACGGGTTGTCCGAAAGCACCTGAAAGGCTGAGCCCGAATGTCAAAACATTGAAACAGGGCTCGACAGGAACTCTCGCCTCCAGCCTCCAGCAGACCACCCTTCATTTCATAATCAAGTTCTCTTCCGCATACAAAATGGCTTGAGGCAAACAGAACAGTTCCTATTTGATCCCACTTGCTTCTAATCAAATCATAGAGCTACTGCTGCAGCTCAGACGCGTGCGTGAGCTGGTCTTCGGAGTGATCGCGATCTCTCACAGCCCCTGCCTCGCATCCTCCCGCACCTCCTCACCGCGTTGAGACCGACAATAGTGGCCTCTAACGCCCACCATCATCGATTGTATACCGAAGGCAGCCTCAAATGCTCATTGTCGGGTAGCTTCTGGAAGGTCCGGCCGACTCGTCTTCCCGCAAGCATCCCCTAACGCTTGACGGCTATTAACGATATCACACAGGGACCTGCACCTTTTTGCCTGGCTGCACCCCTAACATTAATGCATTATTGAACCTCAAACATCTCTTCGAACTTCCTTTGTGGCCAGCAAGTTTTTTGGAATCAATTTTACGAAGTACATATTACAAACAAAAGCACAAAGCAGTTACAATGGCGGGCCACAAGCTGCAACTGGCCTTTAGGTCGAAGAAAGACTCACAGAACGGGTCAGCTACATCGTCAGAGCCAATATCCCGAACAACACAGGATATCTTTCCTGTCGCCAGCTCTGGCGATGATGAGCCATTGCTGACTCCTAGGAGACTCTCCAAGACTCAAACACCTGCCTCTCCAGACCTAAAGTCGTACTCCAACTCTTTCAGGTCGTCACGTACAGCCTCGGTGTACTCCCTCTCACGCGACTCACTCTCCAGCCAGCTGTCGCAGCTTACTTCCCTAGCCTTACCCAATGCGACATCACTATCTACGAGCATCTCCTCTATACCTACGGCCCCCATTGCCGCAACTATACTAGGCCATGCAGCAGACCAAATTAAAATATGGCTGGCGAAAGCCACAGAAGTTCTAAGCGGACTTGATGCCGAAGACGATGTGGAATGGGCTGCTGCAGGTGGTCGCGAAGGCCTGGGAGGAGTTGATACCGCGATTGGGAAGTTCGAAGGGCTGATAGGTGTTTATGTTAAGGCCATCGAAGACTTACAAGAGCGAGACGACATACCGAATGTCCCTGCGGGGCAGCAAAAGGACGTGGTTGATCAAATGGAGGGAATCCTCATGGGATGGGATACCGTGCGTAGATCGCTGAAGACGGTGAAAGCCCAGGTGGAGTTGGCGATGGAGTGGGAAGAATTGTGGAATCACGTGCTTGGAGATATTGGACTTGAGATGGAGAATCTTTCTAGACTAGTATTTGAGATGGAGGAGGCAAGACACAAAGCCTTACTGTCGGATCCGATACTTGACACCAACGGGACTATCGACATGCAAGAGCTTGACACCATAATCGAAGAGGGCGAGAAAGAGACATTCAACCATCGGACTGATGTACAGTCCTCATCCTCAACGTTACCGGACTCACCTATATCACCCGGACTTGGTATTGCTTCCGACGACACAAGACTATTAGCTCTTATCGCTAGGATGCAGCCATTACGAGCTTCATTGGACTTTCTCCCTATGACGTTGTCAAGTTATCAAACGAGAGCAGAGCCGGTCCTACCTACTGCGTGCATAGAGCTTGAGACCCGAAGAAGAAGTCTGGAAAGGAAGTGGCAGACCCTCGAAGCTGACGCTGAAGGATTAAGGCAGGAGCTTGGGGAGGATCGCTGGGTCGTTGTGTTCCGGAACGTTGGCCGACAGGCTCTGAAACTGTGCGAATCTGTTGAACGTGCCATCAATAAACTCCAAGAGGCGATCGATGTTGGAACGCAGCATAGCAACCCGCCATTGCTGACCAAGAAGGTGGAAGCGTACGAACAGAGGAAGAGCCACATCGGACTGTCCATAGAAAAAATCCTTGTCATCATCGGGAACGGTGTGGCTGGCCGCATGACTGTCAATGGTGAAATCCTTCGTCTGCAACTGGACACCAAAACGCGATGGGAGAGCGTTAAAGCAGATATGAAAGACATGGACCTTGCTTTAGATGACCTGGCAATGAACAAGAACCAGCAGCTGCGTGACTCTATCTCGAGCATCGTATCTATGGACAGGTCGGCTACCAGTGTCGTTGATGCAGTTGGCACGCCCGGAAGCTCACCTGCATCGTCAGTTATCATGGGTCCATCGAATGGCGTCAAGCGAGAGAAGTCACCTGGCACGACAGCCTCAAGCCGACGTAGCAGCATCGGGTTTAACAACGCAACTCGCCCTAATGGTGGTGCCAGGCGAAATTTTACCATGCCACCAGGTACTACTGGCTCAACCCAGATACCGCGCAAGAATCCAATATCTCGCTCTTTCAGCTCAGAAGTGACTTCTCGTGGTGCTTCTCCTGCCCCATACGCTACCTCTGCTACACCTACACCTGGAGGCCTGCCACAGCGCCCGAGCCTCTCAGCTGACAACAAGCCGCGATGGAATTCGTCACCAAAAGTCGAATACTTCGAATTTGGCCAAAAGCCAAGGCATCTGCCCTTCGCTACTCCTCCAGCCGGACACCGGAGCTCAATGGCGTTCCGCTCCCCAATGAGCATTGCTTCATATGGCTCTTCTGGCTTCCCTCTGTCCAGTCCACTTGGGCGCTCCTCTCCGGCTCTTTCACCAGCTTCTGCAACTAGCAACATACGCCCACGTCTATCGTCTGGTGTCCAGACGTCAATGGGCATGCGACAACCATCACTCTCATCTTCTCTCACTTCGACAGACGTGGTTAAGGCCAATGAGAAGACTCCTCCTAATACAGCTTCCTCCAAAAGGCAGAGCATCGGCATTGACTCCTCGCCGGGCCTGCCGGGCACGCCTACTTTGGGGGAGAGCCCCTCGGCTAGACCCAGACCACAGCGCCCAAGTACTTCCTTGGCAAGCAGCCGCCGTATCAGCATGTTGCCTCTTCCCAAGAGTGCCTTGCCATCCCTTGCCAATGGGAGGGATAGTGTGTTAGGGACCCCGGACTTAACTACCGGACATGGAAGGCAGACTTCATTAGGGCATCGATCAGTGTCCAATGGTAGGGACAGCACTGTGGGACCAACAGCCACCTCAAATGGGAAAGAGAATAGAGCGTTTGGACGTAGCTTCAAGTGAATGTGGGATGAGATGCTTTAGGTGAGCTTGGAAAGTGGATTGAGCCTGGAAAGGGTTTACGTATGATGACTGCGTAGTGTACCATTCGTGACATGTGCTGCATGATCGATCGAGCGTAAACAGCAAGGTGTTCACAGGGGGCAATGAAAAGGCATGTATACATATGTTTCAAGCTCGATTTGGAGCGCACATTTCCAGCGAAGGTGCCCACCAGCGTTGCTACATACAGTCACAAAGTCATTGTATGTAGATCGTACACAATTGTATTAGGTATTCATCACTCGTTTATGAACGCTTGTGTGTGTCATGAGGTTTAGATGGGGAGGTGCTGATCAAAGAACAGAGTGATAATTAACAAGAGTCACGTAACGAGGCACTTCGGCCGGTGGAATAACGTTTATCATCGTGGACGAAGAATTCAGTCTATGCTCTTTGCTTTTAGTAGGTGAGCGTGATTGTTGAAGGGAGGATCTCCAATGATTGGAGGTGTACAGAATGCTTTCCTCAATACTCGCATCTAGGAGCTTTGAGCTTGACCCTGACAAGGGGCTTCTTTCCGACTTTTCAAGCATGAATGATTTGTTTGCTAGTGATTAAGCCATGTAGCTCACACTGTTTGTCCACATTCTTAGCATAATTGTTGTACATAATGTCGTCTGGAACCGAAGACGCTGGCCTTGACTGTGACCTACATTGCAACGCCTCGCTATGCTGTTAAAGAACAATAGGGACATGCCGAGCATGCTTGCTTGAGAATACATAGGTATTAGTTCTGCATTCCTGCTTTCAGTAGTGTGCCACCTGAGTCACCATGGACCTCCGTATGCGATCAGGAGAAGGAATAGCACAATAGCCTTGTGATTGCCTCGAAGCAAACCTTCCGCCCCTCCTGGCTCTCTCATCTAAAGCCCCCTCGACCAGCTCTCGGGGGTCCTTTCATGTAATGCGGAAATTTGGTCTTCCACGAAATCTGTGACCCGTGTGCGGTCAACCTCCACAGGCTTCTGCTATCTGATGCGGTGCGCAAGCTCGATGGCTTGATTCTCGATATACAAGTTCCAGGTTTAGTAGAGAACGATGACTTGCGAAGCTATGGTGAGGTCGCCTCATCCCTCTTCCTCTCGTTCATCCGCCTGGCCATTTTCTTCCCAACCTCGTAACTGCTGATCATGATAGCACACGCAGGCGCCACCTTCAACATCCTAGGAGCCCACCCCCGGAAAAGGCCTCTAGCTCCTTCTTCTTTCCAAATATGATACAGAAAGCGGGGCATTGACCGTTCTTCTGGCCTCAAGGCCGTTCCTGGTGCTCGGTCTTTGGGGAATTCGTGCTGCAGCACTTGCTGTCGGGTTTTGCCTACGTCGAAAGGTGTTGTGACGACGGAAGCTATGGCACCAGAAGTTGCGCCGGCTATGAAGCTGTCGATGAAGGTGGAGCTGTGGTCGCTGTTATCTCGCGACTGGGATCGTGGCCTTGATCTCGAATGCGGTGGATCCCGCACGTCCGTGAGGCCATTCCGCACGGCTTCGTAACCCCACCAGTATATGCCACTGAATGGCACATCCCTCCACATCGTCAACGTCAAGCCTCGCCAGAGCGACGTGTAGCCTTGAGATTTAACCATCTGCCGTAGCCCGCCGAGTGTCTCTGCGAATACGCCTCTTCCGTTGCGGGAGGTAGCTGCCTGCATACGTGTTCTGAACATCTCGATTGGACTTATGACACTGGCAGCCGCCACTCGTGCTATTGATCCAGCTATCAAGGGAGCGTAGGCATCTGAAACGTAGTTGTGCACTGGACTGTAGCGGTTCGAGCGGAGAGAATCGTAGCCCGTAAAATAGATGACATTTCCAGGGATCGACATAAGGAGTGTGGGAGAAAGTCCTCGCCAGAGTGTTGTAGGTCCTTCTGTGCGAGCGATCTTCTTGAGGCCATCGAGGGTGGAGGTGAACGTTTTGCGCCGAGTTTCGTCAACGGCACAGTCGGCGGCTCGAGTAGTTTCGGAGGAGAGAGAAGGATTTAAGGTCGCCACGGTTGCGGAAGACGAGAGGTTTTCGGGATTGACTGCTATACAGAACGGAGAGGTATTGTTCACCCAGAAGACTTCACGGCAGCAAGCAGTGACCCCGAGGTTCGGTGGTAGGTTTGTGAAGGAGGATGGAGGTTTCGGTGTGGAAAGGGAAGAATTAGGCTGGGATTGGAGACGGACACGGACAACGTCTAGAGGGGTCACTGTATGGGGACATGTCAGCTCTGTGTATGCTTTGCAACTCCAGGAATGGTGCTTACCGAGAAGGGATGTGAGGAGACTGCCGGAGACTGCAGACAGCATCTTTTGACCTGCAGAGATGTCCATAGCAGCCTCCTCTAACTCAGGCTCATTGGCCTCGTCCATGATCATCGGATCATCCAGTCCGCCTGAATTTGGGAAATTATTATGACGCTGCCCTTGCAGTTGCTCCGAACCTCCATGCTTTGGAGTGGCGGAGTGTTGTTCCTCTGACCGTCGAGGCTCTGATATGAAGCCTGACATTCAATAAAGCATTCACAGAGTGATCTTTTGAGATGGGTCAACGCTTTAACGTTCAAATGGGCGTAATTGGCTGATTGACGACATCAATCTTTCCGATCGGGTCGGAGAGATGGCTCTTGCCAAGCCCGACACTCGAATTAGCCCGAACTGGCTCTAGCGTACAGCCCGGTGAAACGGCTATTCCCGTCGCCAATACCGATCTTCAGCCGCTGGTATGGGATCCTTTCAACCACACGGGCCAGACCTCCTTTTTCTTTCTGTCAACTTCATCGCCGCCGCATCGACTGTCGTTGAGACCAGCGCTATCTTCATCTACGCAATTCGCAGTCACTCTCGTTTAGCAATCCCTTCAAAATGTTTCAAACAATGGGAGGCGGCAGGGGGATATCCAAGAAGCCATCACAGTACCCCCCACTCGCGTTCCACTCCATTAGGCTGGGCCAATGGATCTCCTCTCTATACGTCGCCATCGTCATCTTCTTCTTCATCCACCATCTCCACAAGGAGCATTTTTCCGTTCCCTGGACCTTCCTCCTTGTACGTCCAACGCGTCACCTCGACTCCCAATTCGTCCGCCACTTTGCCAACCACTGACCACATATTGCAGCTTCTCACGGTCTCTATCCTCACCTTAGTCGCCCTCACAGCAACCACTCTTCTCCACTTCACTCGCTCGCTGAATCCAAAATTGAATCTCACAGTCAACGGCACCCTAACAGTGCTCTGGGTCCTCGCCCTCGCCCTCCTTACCTGGAACCTCACCTGGACCCTCGGCCACCGTTGCACCGTCACGCGATGGCACAACGAAGCTGGCATCATGGTCTGCCGTCTCTACAAATCCGTGACGGCGTTCACAGTCACAGGCGCTTTCACCACCATCCTCGCGCTCGTTCTCGACATGCGCATCCAACGCAACTCCACCCAATTGGGCAAATACAACCCAATGCTCGACGTGAAAGGGCCCACGAACGTGAGGTCGAGCTCTCCATTCGGTGCTTCGGTTGCAAATTTGCATGAGCAAGAGGAAGGCGTTGTGCCGGAGATCCGTGTCAAGGGCCCCAGTCATGATTTGCAGAGGCCATATAAGGTTCAGAAACCTATTGAGGCTGGGAGGTTTGGGTACAGTCATCCGGAGGAGCAGACGAGTTATGGAGGTGGCGGGGGTAGTGGAGATATTGCAGATCGTTACGATTGAGTAGACGGGTTGACTGGTGTTGTAGGGAGTAGCAATAATGGGGCTGGAGACAGCTGACATGTTGTGGATATGAGATGGGAGGATATTGATGGTTCATCACTAGTTTTGTGTAAGGCAGGCGCCGTGGAGTACTGGCGACCTTTTGTGAATCGATACTTGGAGTCGTCTTACTTGGCGATATGGGTAATATGCTGTTAGCAACCGGAATTCAAGCATGTAAAGGTAGAGTGAAAAGTGAGTCCAGATCACCAGCAGCGTCCACAATATGTCCAAAGATTATGATCAGCCTACATCAAAGTCGTATATGATCCGGCATGCAGCAATATCATAAGGGTATGTGGCACTCCTGAATATGATGTATCGAGTCTAGACGCCATCTAGAGGCAACCCCAAGCCATGCTTGCAAAGATGAGAGCCATCAGCACTTGATAGACTCCGTGAAACGTTCTCAATTAGACGCTCATAAGTCCTCTCCTTCTACCTTCACTCCTTGAGCCCAAGCCGGGGCTTGAGGATGATGGTCCACCGTCTCCGCAGGTAAGATTCCACTGCCCTCTTGTCCGTTCCTCAATTTCACTTTTTCCAACCCCCTGACCAGATTCTTGTTCTCTTCATTGTTCTCTAGCAAGAACCTCAAGCACATAACAGCATGCTCTCGAATATACGGGTTATTACCGTCATAAGTACAACAAGCAAGCACCATCTCCACCCCACCGTACTGTCGAATCTGCTTCTGTACTTGCGGGCTTTTCCATACTAAGCTTGATAGCACAAGGATGACTAGCTTCTTCAGATTACGCCACTCAAAATCGCAAGGATCCGCGGCGTCAATTTCGACTTGGTCTTGGCTATCCGTTTGGGAGAGCGGTGAAGGGGCAGCGAGCGGTGCATCTGCGGGCGGTATAACATCAAATGGACGTTCAACGGCAACGGGTGTGGGCGTCTCTGTGGTGGGTTGACTTTGCGGCGGTAATGGTGGTTGGGGAGATGATTGTTGCTGTACAGTTGCTTGTTGTGCCTCAGCGACCGTCTGGGGAACACTAAGAGGTGCTTTACGAATGCTGGCTTCGAGCTCCCGCAGCAGAGTCACGAGCTCATTCACTATCTCCCAATTCACTAGGAGATCTTTCCATTCTTCGCTCTCTGTCAAGACGGCAAAGAATTCAAGAAACTGGTAGACGCCCTCGTAGACGCGTTCCATATCCCAAAGATTAAGCGGAAAGTCTTCGGGTAAGGCGAGGCCAGCTCCGATCTGACCTTGAAGATAGATGAGAGCACAGGTCTCGGGGATGATGCACTGGCGAAAGATAGTGAATATATAGCGAACAATGTATATGTCTACTCGGCGAGATGCATTTGCATGCACATTGCCAGCTGTCCAAGCATCCTTTCCGGTGATGGGAGGTAGGCCCTGCTTGCCACGGAAGATCTGGGTGAGGATCTTGATCACCATCGACTGTGCTGGAGAGACAATGTCCTTGACTTCGGCGAAGGTCTGATATGCGTAGGGCATTAGACCATTTTCGAGTATTGCCTCCATGATCTGCATCATTAGCTTGAAATACATCTCATCATCCTGCAAATCCCATGCAGCGATAAAGATGAGAAGCTCTCTGAGCAGGTTTCGACCTGGATCGCCGGCCAGTAAAATATTACATCTCATGCCTTGCATATCCCTGCCATGGATGACTGCGCCTTGTCCCGAGCAAATGGCTATCTGAATGATCATTGGTAGAGCTTCAATCTCTTGAGGCCCGAGCACGAGGGGGATATCTGTGAGCAGACCCCGCTCCTGGTCTCCTGGTTCTCCAGAAATCCTGTCCTCTGATCCATCGTCACTATTAGGGATTTGTTGGAAGCTCGACTCCGTATCATTAGGAAAGGGTATGAGGTCTGCCTCGTCATCTTTAACATTATCTGGGACAGTATCGGCCAATCGTGCCATGAGTTGGTCTTTTGCAGCTTGTAGAGTAATTGCTGCGGATTGTGGCGTACGTAGAGCTCCAAATTCATCTCCGCGCTCCGTCTTCACGGCTCCAAAAAGAAGCTCGTCTTGTGTGGCAACATTAGGCGAGTCATCCGCAACATTCGTGGCTATCGATACACCAGAGTTGCTAATATTCTTCTGCAGAGCCAACTCTCTCCTCTGCGGTTGACGATCTTGACTGGAATCCGCTATTTGGTTGCTAATCGACATTCGCTCCATAGACTCCACAGACTCGGTGACCTCGTCAATGTCCTTTAAAAGATCGTCGTGGCTTTGTGATGGAAAAAGGTCTGCCTGATCCTCGCCTGAAAGATCGACGGTATTGCTTTCGCTTTGAACTGTCTTGGAGGACGACTGAATTGGCTTCACACCATTCTCCGGCTCCGTAAGGGTCTTGGGGTAAGGAGATGCATCGCCAAGCTTTGCCGCAAAGTGGTCACGGCCGAGGCCCGGAGGAAGAGTGCCTGCAGCGTACTCGCTCTGCACTTTAGAGTTGGCGAATAAATCTAGCCACAACAATAGCTTGCGCTGTTCATTCTCTTGTATGTAATTATAGAGAAATTGTAGACTCGTAATGAGAAGCTTTTTGTCTGTAGGGTCAGACAATCAGTCAGTCATCAATGGATCGTACGCCGGGGTATCTCTGTTTGGGAGACACTTACAGGATCCTATCACTTCTCCCCACTGTAGCTCGGTACGGCTTCCGGCGTCACCATCGTAGCCTCTGGCGGTCACTCGAACGCATAGGTCTATAAGCTTCAAGATCTGTTGGTCGAGGAGGCTTTTTCCAGCAAGATTTTGGACCTCCACTGCGGTTGCCAAGACATTCCTGGCAATGAGTAAGATATCGTTGAGCCGTTCCAGGTCTTTCATCAAGATATCGTGGTTCAGTGCCATCAACGCTGAAGAAGAAGTAGGGACTCCGGTCTGAGGGTCGTCCGAGGCGAGAGACTGAATCTCCAGGACAGGGATGGCAAGCGCGAAGGTATTGTTCATGTCCCTCCAATGCTGAGCATTCATGCCAATGACCATTCGGACGTGCTCACTATCGTTCGTTCGCCTCAGAATTCTTTTGCATACTCTCACTGTATGGTCGAAGCAATTCTCCGTTAATGTTTTCCGGCTCTTGTAAAGAGACTGTGTGCATATCAGCACCAGCTCAAATCCCTGGTCTTCAGCCTCCCGTCCATGCCTCCTTTTAAACTCTTCGGGCGATGGCATGATACCTAGGGCCTTAGAAAGGATGGTCAAGGCTGTTCGGCCGTGGTGGAAACTTGGATGGCGTCAAGTAGCTTTTCATACGGAATTGTCAGCTGGGCGCGTATCATGTATGTGAGACAATGTACTTTGTCAATCTAGTTAGCAAGGGACCTTCATACTGGTGAAAGTAGAGTGTTATGATACATAGGCCGAGGGGGCGTTGCACAAGGTCTGCCAAGACGCTTAAATCCGCGATGGACTGTCGATAAGTGCGAAGGCTTGGCGATGCTTTGCTTGATTCGAACTAACAAATGATCGGTACGTAACGGCCAATTAGCACCAGGCTGCTCTCTTCCATTAGGTAGGAATGGGGTCCACTACATCTTTGCCTAGCGAAGCATCATCTTTATACGAATGCATCTTCGACTTCCCCGAAACCCCATTACCCCATCTTCACAGTACAATTCAGCGCCTTGGTGTCCCGGTATGTGGAAAGACAAGTGATGCTAACTACTGTGACTCTTCAACGGACTGGGGCACAGGCCACTGGCCGGTGTGTCGTTGCAACCCTCAAAGGTGAGATTCAATGGCTTCGCCGGGGAACCTGAGAAAGCAGCACTTCTTGAGCAGTATCGGCGACCTCATGTCGATAGCTCGTGCAGTCCTCAGTCAACTTAGAGCTGCGTTAGCTGAATGACTCGCGAACAATTATACGACAAGGGGGCCCATCCGAACACTCGTACTGATTACAGGCAGAGCCGAAGAGCGCGTCCAAGACTCTGCTTTGTGCAATTCTTGGACCCGGTCCTTTGGGCGCTATTGACCTTTACTCCTCGTCAGTAATATTAGAATGAATGTCTGTGTTAAAGGTGGCGCTGGGACCAGAATCGCCTATCGCGCATCTAGGACACAGGCATTACATACCATCTTGATGCAGGACAAGTGTTGGCTGGCATCATCACCATTATCGACCTAGGGTGTCAAGATGAAGCGAAGAGAGGCACAGCCGTGATTCGCTCTAGGGAAACAGGATGACCTGTAAAACCAAGCCATCTTCAGTACTCAAGGTTTCCTATCGATATCTGTATCTGTTGGTCCATGCTGAATTGGCAAGAGACGAGCAATATGCGACAATTTGTAGCAAGCCTGGACCCTGCAAAAACGAGCATAGACAGTCGGCTTTTTGGAGTTTGTGCTTCCTTTTCAATTCCAAAACACATCGGGTTTTCTTTCAGGGCCTCGATGACAGGGTTTGACCTTACTTTTAAACACGATGTCTTAAACATGAGATTGGTTGTGACTTTTCACCAGATCCCTTCCGCTTGGACCGTTCTACACCCGATATTCATATCCAGCCAACCCTTCTACCGACCCAGCTCACCCCAGAAAGCATGGCACTTATACCAGTAAAAACGATCAATCCCCCATACCCACTTCCGTATCCCGCAAAGGCCTCGCCAACCCAAGGCTTTTCGCTCAGTAAAGCCTCACTCAGGGGGCCAGACACCACACTTCCCACCCCTCTGCCCGCAGCTAACAATCCAAAAACCAAGCCTGCTTCCGCCCTGCTGTCCACCTTTTTGATTTCCCGGATTACACCTGTGTAAGTGGAAGTGAAGCCACCTGCGAAGAGGCCGTAGACGAGGCTGAAAATACACAGAAGGGGCAGCGAGGCGGACAACCCCCAGAGAAAGAAGACAGAAAGGGTGGCACCGACAGTAGAGATAAGAATGACGGTCGTCACATGAACACGGTCGCTCAGACCTCCTAGGATGACTTGACCGAAGACAGAGGCTGTGTTGAACAGAGATACCGTAACCGTGCCAGCTATAGGCGAGAGCCCGAGCGAGCGGGCATAAGTAGGTAGGTAAATATTGGGGATGAAGAACCCAAGGCCTTGAAGTATGTTGCCTGCTTGAAGGACCCAGAATATGGATGTTTTGAGGAAGTCGAAGTTAAGACTTCGAGCATGAGTTGTAGGGGAGATCGGTAGGCGAGGCTTGACATGATAAAGTAAAGGCCCCAAGAGGAGAACGAGGACGATGGCCCAAGCGCGAAGCATGATGCCGAAGGAATATTTGTTCAAACCCCAATTCATGACAAAAGGAATGCAAACTCCGGAGACACCCGTACCCGCCCACTGTTCGAAGTCAGCATTCCCTTTTCGAGATCATTTTTGAATCCCGGAATGTGTCTCGGATACAGATCTAGGCCAACCTTTCCCAAGAAGGTCTTGCGACTCAAGGTGTGAAGAAAGAAAAAAAAGATCCGGAGAACGTACCATCACGCCGAAAGCGAAACCTTTGCGCAGGATAAACCATTCATCGAGGAAGATGATCGCAGGCGTGTAGAGCATGGAGCCGCCAAGAGCGTAAAGCACACCCTGGCTCAAGATGAGGTGCCAGACGCGTGTGGAGAAGGACGAGATGATTAGGGCCACAGCGATGACCACAAGGCCAACCACGGAGCACTTTTGTCGAAGCTTTGGGTAACGCTGGAGGAAAGCGCACGTGAAAGGGGCACTCAGATACATGATTCCCTGATTGGCGGAGACGGCATTTAGTGTCCAAAGTTGCAAAAGCTTGGTGAATAAGAAAGCTTACCATTGCTGAAGTCCCAATGATAGCAATGCCAGAAGGCTCTTTGGAAAAAGGCAGATGCGTGCTATAGTACTCCTGAAAAACACCGAAAGAGAATGGAAATCCTGCATATATTTCAGTATCAATGACGAATCCTCTTTTGCTCTTCGAATTACGACAGGTGTATGCGATATTAGCTCCTGAAATGTCGTACCCGTGAATGACAGTCACCCATGAGGCATAGCCAGAAATGTGGTAGAAGCTACAGTCCATTGCACACATGAAGTGACGATAGATTGGCAGGTTCCCGCTGAATACTGAACCCTCTTTCGAGAAAGTAGAATCCAAAAGTCTTGCTTACCCCAAGTCAATGCTTCAATGAGGAAACAACCAGCCAGAAACCACCAGGCATCCTTTCCGCCATCAGCTTTTGGCAGAGAGGCTTGCTCGCGCTCGTACTCCGCGCTTTGCGAATGTCTGCTGTGCACAGCACTGATCTGACTGTTGCCCTTATAGCCTGAAGTCTGCGCCTGGCCAAAGTTCGCCAAGCCGAAATTTTCCGTCGATGTCATTATGAAAGGATGAATTTTCTACTCAGAGATTCCACATTTCTGGCACTGAATTTGTTAGGGAACCAGGTTCCGGTCAAGGTTTTAAGTCCAGTCAGCCAAAAATCTAGTGGCCGGTGATAGCCGACCAAAAAGCACTAGCGTGCCAAAATGGCGCTGACACAGCAGCCTACCTTTCAGGACTGTGTTGGCAATACATCCATCAAATTATCCCAGAAGCCCAGATCATAGAGATTGTCAATCTCGTCCAGACTTTGTACTTGCCTCCAACGTGGCTTCTCGGTAGTCTGATCCTTTGAGAGCGGCCCTGCGTGTGCGCTTGTAGAAGTAACTGGATCTTGTGGTGCTTGGCCATTATCGGAGCTCACGAGCTGTTGTGTACTTGATATTGGCCAGTCGACAGGTGGTTCAAGGATTTGGTCTCTTTGACCAGCATCATTGCGAGCTGTGGCCCTCTCAGACCTGAAAACCAGGCAGTCCGTGATATCATCTCGCCAATCCGCCCATTTCGAAGTTTCGTTGGTGGTCATGCCTGCCCAAATCAAATAGACATGATAGCAGAACAAGCCCCAGGCCAATGGTGCCGTGAGGAAGGCCAGCATCCCGACACCCCCAATACGAACATCATTGGCGAAAGCCCAAGCCCAAGAATTGCCGACCTGTGACCAGGTTTTGCCGGTGGTCCAGTGGGCTCTGCCCCTGAAACCATCTGATCGGCGGATTGTATCAGCCTGCAGGGTCTCCGTCTGTAAAGCATAAGCAAGGTATGCACCGTAGGAAAGCAAAGTCCCAAGGCTGGCCATCAGGCCTACAAAGTAGACGTAGTTGCCCTTGCCTAAACAATTCATAACCCAAATGCAGTGATGGTCGTGCTTAGCCACGCAAACATTACAGATACCGCAGTGCTTGCTTCTGGCGGGCTTGAGGAAAAGGCAAGTGTGGCAGAGATTTCCCGGCTGATACAGGACGTGGTCGTATGGATACCGTTTCATCTCTTGCTGGTGGTTCTTCATAGTGATGACTGAAGACGTGGAAGTTACAGCTTTGTAAGTGAAGACATATGGTACACTGCTCAATACGAGGGTAGAAATCAGGTGTACATGGCCTAAACGCAACAAGGCCGATGACAGAAAGAGCACCTGAGACGATGAGAGGACAGCGAGGAAGAAGATCTGGTTGGAGTCAATACTAGTTTCTGACCTGCGAGTTTCTGCCCTTACTAAGACCAAGGGATGGTTCTCATCCATGAGATAGTGACCCGTTCTTCGTAGCGCAGGGGTCAATTTTCCGCCAGTGAGGAAAACATCGCCTTTGCGGAGGAGCGTAGGCAAGGTGACGAAGATGAGGCGATAAAGTAGACCTACGGGTGTCTTTCTGAGGATTGATTAAACAGAGAAGCTTCAGAGCGCCGGACGACACATACCGTAAAGAAGGCAGACGACCAAAGAAAGCAACAAATACGATGAACGAGAGCAATAGTACAGCAATCACAATCTTCTTTAGGGCGTTCATGTTCATCTGAAGCGAGCATCAAGCCGTCGAATGTCAAAGCTGAACCATCCCCTACCAACGGGTGGAGCCAAAGAATGAAGGCAAATAGACATCCATCAATCGGTTATTCTGACTTGAGAGAGTGCCTTGAAAGGCTGTGTCACCAATAGTATCAGCCGAGGTCTCATACGTACCTGGTCTCGATTGCTTAGGATGGGATGGAATGGGTAAAGTACACAGCGTGACTGCGTGAGAAGACTCGCCAAGGCTGACGCGCTCCACGCGAGAAGTGGCGACGGGGCTGCCCCTCACCAAGAAACTCGATCGCAGTCTTCGCAGAACAATTGCGACTTCTACTGTCGACCTTGCGCCACCATGGCTCAAGTCGTGCTCAGCGACATTGCCCCTGACGCCGAAGTCCAGCCAGCAAATTTGTTCCAGGGTCTCCGATTCTTCATTTCGCAGAAGGTCCCGCAGCGATCAAGATTCGTCAACGACGTCCGGGTAAGGGTCTTGTGAGAACCACGGCACAGTGCTGATAGGGTCGCTGACATTGTCCAGTTCAACGGCGGCGAAGTCCTGCCAATTGAGAAACATGCAGATATCAAGATTGTGGATCACGCAAGAAAGGAGTCTCTCCCCGGAACGTGCGTTCACCACTGACACCGTCACTTTCACACTGTGGCTGTGCTGATCTCAGCATCCAGTTATTCCTACAGATACATCGAGAACTCAGTGCGCAATGGTATCTTAGAGGATCTTAAAGACCATCGAGTGGGCCCCGCTGAGGGCACAGTGAGAAGTATTGGGTCTACTATACAGCCTCCGAAAGGAACCCGCAACAAATACACGCAAGATGATGACCACATTCTTTGGAATTGGGTTCAAGAAAAACCTCAAAAGGGTGGTGGCACTGATGGCAATGAGATCTATAAGCAGCTTGAAGCCAAGGTAAGAGGGTCATGAGGTTTACTAGAGACGGTCTTGCTGAGGCATCCTGTAGCATCCCCAACATCCATGGCAGTCTTGGCGAGATCGCTGGATCAAACATCTCAAGGGAAAGCCGCCGCCGTTTCCTCTCCCTTACAACGCTCCCCCCACCCCTCCATCAGACGTTCCAGTTGCACACAATGCTCCATCGGCGGCTGAGCAGTCTGAGCAATTGCCAAAACCCGCACCGCGTCTGAAGTCTCCTGGTATCCCTGATGACTTACAGGAGAATGAATCATTAGCCGTCCAAAAAGTCTCTCCAATCGATCAAAATTCTAAAAGGAAGCAGCTCTTCGCCGAGGAAGAGATTCCATCGAGCTCACCTCCAGGCATGGCACCCTCCCCCAAGCGCAGAAGGCCGAACGGATCAGAGCCAATCCGGGAAGTTGCATCCACCCCGGATATGACACCTGTTCGTAGCGGGAAAAAACCGGAGTCTCCGATATATATTGGGAGCGAAAACGATGAAGGAGACAAGTCTGATTTCGATGATGAAATTCAGGTCTACGAGAGTCCTCTGGGTAAACAAGCATCCGATACATTGTCCGAGCCTGGCCGTACGACCAACAATGCCCAGGCCGTATTTAGGGACGCCTTCGAAGGAGTAGATTTCGATGAACTTCTGCCTGACGACGATTGGGATGATCGAGATCAATTTCTCAGAGAGCCAACGCAGCAAGTCGATCTCGAGGTTCCCCCTCCTGATAATGGTTGGGACGACGAAGATTCAGGAGCTGAAGCATCGTCAGAATCCGAATCCACCGCCACCGAGATCTACGACCCTAGGCCCGTTATACAGGAAACTCAAGCAATTCTGCGAGGCCCTACTCCTGCTGTGGATCTAGATGTACCTGATCCCGAGGGGGGCTGGGACCACGTTATTCCTTCGTCGCCTCCTCCGATGCCCAGCTCTCCGCATGCTGTTGACGACGATATATCTGATGTCGATGCGCAGAGTGAAGCGTGGATTAACAGCCAAGTCGCCCGGGGCATCTCCGTGGATCACGTGATCACTGTTTGGAAGGCTACGAGCATGGACACTGGCCTAGCAGAAGATGTGCTTGAATTCGTAAGGAAGAGCGGAGAAATGCCTAAAGATAAGAGAGGTGTGTGGACAGAGACGGATGACGAGGATCTGGGAGCTACTGATGCCAGGAAGATCCAGAGGCTGGAGTCGAAGCACGGCAGAGACTTATTGACTGCCAGGTGGGAGTTCCTCAACTTTTACAAGTCTGCGTGAGATCTAGTCAAGGGGCTTCGTTCCAGAGGCTTCTTTCGATTCAGCGTTGGAGTTGCGGATCACATCACTGCGCTCCCAAACGGTGCTTGGCCTTGCTTGAACATATTGAACGATGCTCAGATAGGTACTCGATACCATTGAAGATGATCAGAATCATTCTGGTCGCGATCCAGGTATAGTTTCGTACTGCGTAATCTATTGCATTTCGCAATTGGACGTCACGTGCTCACGCGCTGGGCCTGGATCTCAACCCCACTCACCGTTCACGCTTGCCACCTCCCGTCCGGCCCAAGAATGATTCACATCTGAAAAGCCAAGTAGCCACCATGCCAGTTGGCATCCAGCGGCTCAATGCCCCACGTCTGCAGCCATCCTCCCAGATCATCTTCATCAAGCCCCTCCCAGGTCCTGGTAAAGAGTATGCCCAAGACTTCCTCGAACGGATCGCAGCGATATGTCACCCGATCATGAAAGCCAACTACCTCTCAATAATGACGCTTGAGGAACACGAACCCAATCCCGAATTCATTGGCCGCAACTTCAACGCCGGCGAAATCATACAGCTTGTGTTGAAGGCGCCGTATAGCGGCCACTGGCTGTCATTCAGAAGCGTACAGATGGTCATGATGCATGAGCTGGCGCACTGCGTGCAAATGAATCATAGTGCGGCATTCTGGAAGGTCAACAATCAGTACAAGGGAGAATTGAGAGAGCTATGGGGGAGGAACTATACTGGAGATGGACTCTGGGGAGGGGGCCGGACGTTGCTGAGCGGAGAATATCATACTGGGATAAGTATGGAGAATGAGGTCTTACCCGCCAATCTGTGCGGTGGTACTTTTCGGAGCTCGAGACGAGGGAAGAGGAAGAGAGGAGGGGAAAAGCCGAAGGAGACGTATGCGGAGAGACAGCAGAGACGGATCAAGAAGAAGTTTGGTGTCAATGGGCAGACATTAGGAAATGATACAGAGACAGGAGCGATGCTAGAGCACGGGAAGAAGCCGAAGGGAAAGCCGAGAGTTGCAGGAAGTGCCCGAGGGAGAGAGCTAAGGGCCGCAGCCGCGTTGGCGAGGTTTGAGCAGGTGAAAGAGGAGACGAAGCGAGAAGAAGAGAGTTTGTTTGGGGATAGCGAGACCGAGAGCGACGGGGGTGGAGAAGATGGGAGTGAAGCATTCGACCTTGATGGGTCGCGGATGAAGGATGGTAAGGGGAGGGGAATGATCAAAGTGTGCGAGGGTGAAGACCGAGATGATCCTCATGTCAAGAGGGAGATTGAGGAACTACATGAATTGGAGGGCGACGGTCGGCATACTCGCTTGGAGCATCCTTCTCGGCATGCTGGACCTGCATGTAATTCACCCACCCCTGTGAGCAACGTCCCTGGCCCTTCGACGCGAGCTCGACAAATTCCTAGGCAAGCACCGAATCAGCCAGTAGCTGCTGCTCCTTCAGATGACCCTAACATTCGACTGCACGATATCCCCCTTTATGTTGAGAAAAAGGACATCCCGGCTGGGAAGAAGGAAGACGCGAACAAGAGTGAGATACGGATTCGTCCAGCAAGGGTCGTCAGTGCCACGCTTCCTCAACCTTCAGCCTGGAGAGCTGCAATAGCCCCAAAGGACACTGCGCACGATGACGAAAAGACAGCAACCAACGAACGCGACCATGACCACACAACAGGCACTCGTTCAATCCAGGGGCTCGGCGAAACAAAAGTCTTTAATTGCCCAATCTGCTCCATGGAAAATGAACCTGCCTCGCTTCTCTGCACAGCTTGCTCCCACGTTCTGGACACCAACAAGGTCACTCGCTATTGGCGCTGTCAGAGCGATGCGTGCAAAGGAAACGGATACATCAACGCGGCCGATTGTGGTCTTTGCGGGGTCTGTGGAGCTCGAACGGGGGAGGAAGGGTTGCGGAATATCTAGCCATCTGGGAATTGAAGGATCGAGGAAACGCTTGTATGATTGAACTGCTCAACAATGATGGGATGATCAATGTCACTCGGTTTTGTCGTCTTTCATAAGGTTTAGATACCCGCTTGCATAAGGTAGCATAGCTCACCTTGTCATCAGTCCATTTCAGATATACATGAGCTAGAAGACGTGACTTCAAGTGGGAATTTGTCACAAAGCTTTGCGGTTGGGAAGTCGTCTTTTGGACGATAGATTGTGCCGTTTAAACCACCGTTGTCCGACCTTTCACCCATTTACAATTCTCGAACAGCTTCAAAACATCATGGATAAGAAGTCGTACAGCTCCAACATATCCATTTTCTGAGGTCGTGAGCAAGGGACAACCCATATAGCCACTGTTAACGCTACTCCATCAAAGTATACAGCCAAGATTCCATTCCCACCAAGATCACCAAACCCAGCATCCTTATCCACTCCCCTCATAACAAATCACAATACACAACTCCAAACCCCATACCCCATACCACATACCACTCCCCTACCACCCCCCATATCCAACAAGCTAAATACCCCCAAAGCTTCGCTCTTCCAGACTAGAAGCCGGAAGCAAGACCAACTATCCAATACTAACAAGACCGAAGATAGTTCGGACAGGAGAAAAGTCCGTGCTATGTAGTAATTTTGGTATATTGATGTATAGATAGATTCTGGGATTACTTTCCGCGAGAAGATGAGTGTTTGAGATTGTGATTTGTTATCTGCTATTTCGGGCGGAAGCTCTGAGGAAGAGAGGAAAGTAGGGATGGGTGGAGTGGGGAGATTGGGATGGTTTGTGAAGTGAGGAGGTGGGAAGGTGGGTTGATGGATGTGTGAGTAGGTTATGATGAGATTCTGCCGTTTTTGTTCTTGGGGGCTTTTAATCGTTTGGGGTAGGATTATGCTTGGAAGAAGAGGTGGAGGCTAGTTGTGATGGGGAAGGACAGACTTGAGGAATTATTTCGGCTTATACCATAGTTGTCTAACCAGTAAAGCCAACATGCCCTCATGCTCAATTCGCTGTCCGTCAAGTCTGGATAGATTAGTCTGAATAGAAAGTGTGGTAAATGGTACGAATAAGCAAGTGAGCAGCGTGTGATACCCAGAAGTCAAGGCACATGCTTCCCATCCTGAACGTCAGCCCTTGCCAGTCACCACGCCCGTTCCACCAGCTTTGATCTTCCTTGCCGTCCCCCCAGGCCGCCGCTTGTACTTCCGCGGATCTGTCACCAAACCAGCGTCAGCTATCCACTCCAGCAACATTCTTTCACGATAAAACCACAACTTCCAAAACGTAGCACAACCACCAACAAGAACTGAAAACCGCACATACCTTTCCTCGACATCCTCCCCTTATCCCTCGTCCCTTTCCCACCCTCCCAAAACCCACTCCCCGCCTTCTTAACCAAACTCGCATGACAAACGCCACAGTCATCCGGCCGATAATTCTGCTCTCTGGAGCAAAACCCACAGATCATGCGATTCGCATGCTCATTCGGATGCTCGCTGCCTTCATCATGACACCTATCGCACGCGAAAACTTTCGTGCAGCAACTGAATCGGAACCAACGATAGGACTTACTGTAATGGCTGCATCGGCCGCGGCGCGGTAGTTCCTGGCCCGCGGTTATACCGAGAGATGCTTTTGGCTTTTTGCGTACAGGGGCTGCGTTGTGGCGAGTGGAGGCGCTGACGAGGAGGAATTTGACTTCGGGGATTTTGAAGGACAGTTTGCGGTGGCATTGGCGACAGATTGCCAGTGTGGAAGCGGCGCGGACGGAGACGACGCCAGGCGAAGGGATCGCGGTTGAGCATTCCGAGCAGGTAGGGACGAAGTGGGAGGGGAGCATGTCCATGACTGTACAACCTTCTAGGTCTAGGTATCCTGCCCGAAAGGAGTTGGCGTGCATGAGTTCTCGGCGGTATGACACGCTGAGGGGCATTGCGCATTTCTTGCAGGATTCGGTTTCATGTGCGCCATGCCGTAGGTTGTTGATGTCCATTGTGTCTTTGCATCTTTCACATTTGATGGTGATGCAGAGGGAAACTAGTTCGAGAAGTTCGATGCTGTATAGTTCGAGAGAGGGGAAAGAGAGAGATATGCCGCGCTCAGGAGCTGACGTTGACGCACTTTCGGGCACCGTCTCAAGTGCCGCACCGCCGTCCTCGTCGTTTTCGTCGCCAGAGTCGTATGAGTCTGAGTATTCGCTGCCGCTTGAGACATCGGTGTCATGCTGAGCAGCCCATTCCGGTGGTCGGGGAATGAGGATGACATGGCTTCGATCATTGGATGTAGGATCGATCTTGTTTTCAACGGCAGACTCACCGACGTCAACTGGCGCTAGATCTTTGACTCCTTCGTCAACTATGGATTCCTCCACAATTTCCGTTGCAAGCACGTGCATACTCTGTGCAAGGTAATTCACATGTCCCATTAATGTCGTTTCCTCATTCTCTTTGGCCTTCCGCTCAAAAGCAGTCTCTGTCACTCGAGCAGCTTCGCGGCTGACGTCTTGAAGCTCAACTCTACAATGCTGTAATGGGTAAAGCAAGGGAACATAGAGCCTGATGGATTTAACTGCCTGCAGCGGTACGGGTAGATCTGCATGTCTACGCGGCGTAATAGGCACAGTATAAGCAATTTCGTCCGATGATTTCGAGAACAGTGGTGTCCGAGCCAAGCGGGCTTCGAGTTGGCGGGTTTCTGCCTCACGACGCTCGCGGGCAGGGCGAAGCTGCTTGGGTGTGTAAGGATTTGGGGGCTTGCTATTTCTTGTTGGTAGCGTTGAAGAGGGTTTGACGGGTCTGACTGGCCCCTGCTGGCTTGGACTTTTCCCCGGAAGCTGATTCGGTATAATCGTAAGTTCGACCTCCTTCTCACCTCCTAATAGGCCCTCCAGCTGCCTATCCAGACTATTTATTAAGCTCAGTAACGTTCCTTGCGGCGTTCTCTCCGCTAATCGTGCAAAGCCTTCTTCGACCTTGGTTTGATACTCTCGGCCCATCTCTTTGTTCTTCACCTCGAGAGTCGGTCTCCTCTCACCTGGATACGAGGAAGGTACGTGTAATACGCAGTCCAATCCTCCCGGCATCTCGAAGGGAAAATCTGGGTCCGATGGCACCATCGAGAATGCCAAGCTCGTTCCTCCATCTTCAGCTTTTTCGGCAGGCAAGAACCTCCGTTTGACCTGCTTGATCTGGAATTCTCTCGGGTCTTCAGCCTGCGTCTTTGACACAGGTTTACTGACCACACGACTGCCATCTACAGGCGGTGGTATAAAGCGACGACCTTCTGTTAGACTTGACGAGGGCCCGCCAACAGAAATGGTGCTCTCTGGTGCTGTCGGATCTTGTCTAGGTGGCCGCCCGGCCTTTGGACGAGCTTTGGGCTGTGGGCCATTGTTCTGCAGCTTTGCAGGGTCGTGAATGAAAGGGCAAGAGGAACCTGCTCGACAGCCTGCATTGGCGAATCTGCATATCAGGACTGGTATCAAATGCTAGTTGCCGAGGTCCAGATCACGGAATGTGCACGAAACCACGTGCATACATTTAGCAATAGATGAGAGAAAAAAGAAGTGCTAGTCCAAGATTGGAAACCCCAAATGCTTGATCGAGAGTGATGAGATGGAGAGGGAAGCACGTGCAGGTACATCATGCTCAAGGTAAAAGAAGCAACGAGGCTTGCACCCACCACTCTTAGTCCCATAGAACCTACAATGGACCGTAGTCCTTTGCCTCGGTCGATTGACGCTGCCTTGCGGTACCTGGCCTTGGCGGTCCACGAAGCAGATCAGCGCACTGCGCAAAGACCTTGTGACCAGAAGTCTGCCAGCGCATCATATTTCGATTCACATACCAACAACCTGACCATTTTGGTCTTCCATCATTCGCTGACCGGTGGATGGGGAATTGTGCTACGTGAACAGACCAGAGCTGCAAGGTCGATCAGAGGTCGTGCTCAAGCTGCAGAGGGGTATTTTTCTCCGGAGATGACGCTCGGAGACCGGCGGATTGGGGCGTGGGAATCAGATGATGGGGTTCTGGCGCGAAAGGGGAAGATACGGCCGATGAGGAATTTGTTGTTCACGAATGAGATGGGTTGTACCGAGATGATGGGAGATGATAGGGAAAGGTTTCTACAATCACACGTGTTGGTGGCGATGAGTCAAAGTTGTGAGTGGGGGGCAGATACGAGTAAGTCTTAGAGTAGCAAGTCGGATTCACACTGTCTATCCTATGGATTCTGTCCGTGAATGACTCCTTGTACTTCTCAAACCGCAAACGACATTGCATCCGAGCATGGCCTTACCAGTACGAGAAAATCCGAGCCCCACGCCAAGTCTTCTCCTCAAGCCCATTGTCACCGAGTAAAAGAGCCTCGAAACAGTAAGGCTCTCAGGCATCAAAAGCCCTACCTAATCTAATCGCCGACCCCCACACCACTAAACCCACCACCTTCCCAAAGCCCCAATGACCATCCTGGCCAGGGGCGCAACCACATCACACCCCCGCTAACGCACTCGCAACACACGTTGAGAAAGTCACCTATATTAGGGTGGGGTGCGTGGACCTCATGCCCTACTCGCCAGGCTTGGGAGCATGGGCGCCCGCAATCGGCGCTAGAGCCCTACCTTATTCTACCTTGGATCTGCACCTATCTGCACCTAAGAAAGAAAGCCAAAACTAAAAAGTATTGTTTGCGAATGACTTAATCAAAGAAGCAAATGCAGGAAGCGGTGAGGCATATCATGTGCATGATAGGCGAATAACATCACGCATCATGCCATGCGTGACTATTGCTTCGTGCAGGGTGCGTTGAGGCCTTTGGTGGACCGTTGGTCTGTGCAGGCAGGCAGGGTCCTTTCCGGATTGCTATGAGCGTGGGTTGTGCATCGGGGACGACGAGGTCGGGTATGACCGGTTTGTATGTCGGCGACTCGGCGTGGGATGGGAAAAAGCAACACAGTGGGAGACACGCGCATACGAAACAAATGCCCATTGGCACAAAGGAGAGGAGCAGTGTCACATTTGGGCCATGTGGTGGGAATAGTGTTTGCCAATGCTCTCCATTAATCTTCAACTACCTGACTTTTCCTTCTACAGAGCCGTTGCTTCCGCAGCAAGGCTAACGGCTCATCCGTCGCTTTTCCGCCTTCCTTCGTCTTTTATCAGCAAACTTTGTTGCTTTTTGAGTTGGTGCTGGCAATTGCCGACGTAAGCCGCAGTGTCAGCCTGGCTCAACAGCCGTGGAAGAGTATGGTAGTATGAACATGTGTTCGTGCAAAAAGTATGTACTGTATGGGAATTGTGAAAGCGACATTGCAGTGTGACGAATCACGGTGCTGCAGTGGTGGTATCTCTTTTAGTGTTGAAAGCAAACGCCACAACCCGCTCACAAGATTCGGTTTTTGTGGTGGCCACGCCGGGCAATTAAGTCGCGCCATTGAAGGCATACTTCTGTTGTGTATGATTGATTTCGCCGCTGTAATGAATTATGCCGACACGCTATGATGTGACCTCCCGATGAATATTCGCTAAGAGCAAGATGCAGACAAGGAAATTCGTAGTATGATTCGTAAAGCTTGTAAAGCTCAAGGATGTGGTATATGACGTTGGGCGGGTCGGAGGGCTTTGTAGCTTTGTGCTTGCATGACATGACTTCTGCTCCGCGATGCAGCTTGGTGAGATGTGTGGAGGAGAAGTAGACCAGGCTACCAACCAACCTGGTGGTACTCTCCAACGCCGTGGCCAAAATTCCAGGAATTGTTTGCGGATCCTGCCCCCTTCGAGGGCTCCCCATCCTCCTGGCCTGGGTATTCCTTGAGGTTTGTCAGGTTGTGTGCCGTATGTCTCCTCTTCAGGACAGCATTTGCGGTGGCTTTCTTCTGCTGTCGTTCCCATAGTACATGCTTGCGGAGCGACTCCGTCATCTCAGTTGAAAGCATGTTGCGCCGCGTTGTTCGTGGTGAAAGGGCCATTTGCTGGTGGCCGTTCGAGGTAGTCATGATGATTGGTTTAGACCTTGTCATGTGTGGACCGAGCATTGGAATCGATGTATCGGCCACCGAGTCGTCATCTTCCTCTGCAGGTATTCCAACCGGAGGACTGCCTTTCGATGATCTAGTGCGCCTCAAAGCTGGTGTGGACCGTGAAGCCATATTTTGGAAGGCGGCTGCCCTATCACCTTCGTTCATGAGAGTTGTAAGGAGAGATTTGTGAGACACAAGATTGGGTTTCGAATCGACTCGCTGGAACAATGGTGTATTAGTGGTGTTATCATTACTCTCAGGGTCGTCATCCTCCCAGTCCTCTTCATCATCGTCTTCCTCCTCTTCTTCAGTATCAATTGCACTGTCTTCTTCCTCATCAGAAGACTCGAAAACGCCCTCGTCCTCGTGCGATTTGTTGTTTAGTTGCCTAGATACGACTTCATCTCTAAAGGAAAGTGTTTTCTTCGTCGCGTGAAGTCGTTTGGGGCTGGTGGTCGGTTGCGGTTTATCCGTCTGCGGCTTTCTTCGATCCTCGAAGGAGCTGTCCTCATCGCCGGATGAGCCTCCAAGCATGAACATGCCGCCCTTTTTAGAGACTTCGGGTCTGCTTGCCATGATAGGCATCGTGGGTATTGCGGTGGGTGCCAGGTGAGTGTTTGACCGGTATGAGGAGGAGATCTGGTTGGGAGAGAAGCCACGAACGACACTGTGATGCGCGTTGATGGATTCAGCACTGGTATCCGAGCCAACGACTTGCGTTACACTCTTCTCACTCTCAGGACTGCTGACGGGAGCGGTGGACGAAGAGGAGTCGGAGGAAAGGAATGGCGCGTTCATTGTGGGAGATGTTGGTCTAGGTGTGATGTCGAGAGAGGGGAGTACCGCTGGGATGGCGTCGGAGATGCTGGGCGAAAGAGGTCCAATATCTGGCTTGTCCTTGATAGAGTACACCATCTTCTCCAAACCTAAGGATGTTATGTGTTTTTCCTTGCCGCGGGAATTTGCAACTATAGTTGGTGAACTTCGTTGCAGAGAGGATAGGATTTCCACCGGAGAGGTTGGTGGCGACCGTGACTCGTCGGAGTCGTCTGAGTCCTCCGATGACAGTGAGTCTACACTCTTTGACAGCTCAGGTAAGTCCTTCCGTCTCGGCCTTGGCCTCGCGATATCAATTGCGGGCGTAGTTGCCAGCTGTGGTTGTGTTTCGCAGCAGAGTGTTTCCCGGTTCCAGATGCGCCAGCTTAGATTTTCGAGTCTTCGGCCATTCTCCATCGAATCAGCGCACTTTGAGAAGACTGAAGGGCTGATTAGCTATCTAATTGCGCCGTGGTGCAATATCCGTGCTCACCACTCCACATGCCAAACAGATTCTCAACGTTTCTCGTATCGACCTCGCGCATCCTTCCGGCGTCGATGGATAGCATTGGGTTCTCTAACCTGACAGGCATGTTCGACAGTGTTCGCTCGTAGCGAAGGCGTGAAGGATTGTGCACAGGCGATATGTTATACAGGGTGTTCTCGGAGGTAAGGAGTTGCGTCAGGCGCCGCTGTGAGCCGAGGATGCCAGGATGTGAGGGTTTTGGGTGAAGGGGCCGAAAGGTGTAATTGGCGGGAGAGATGACTGGGGAATGGATTAGACTAATGAAGTACTAAGGCCGTAAGAATCATAACGAACGTGATGCTGTCGTGAATTTGGAATTTGGGTGAAGAAGAATGTTGGAGGTGAAGTGGTGGGTGTCAGTGGGTGTGCAGCTGGTTTTGGGGCTGGACCCTGGCAAGGGTCGCCAGGAGTGTGGGGAGGTGGCGGCAAGTCACAGTAATCGGAACATCGGTCGTCCCTATGACTGATCGATCTGGCCAGTGCTTTCTACCTTATGCAGGGTAGGCTTAGAGTGCATGTGTAAGGTAGAGTGTAAGGTATGGGTATGCCGGTGCATGCGTCTAGGGAGAGCCGAGTGTTGTTGCAGGAGACATGCATGCAGTATATAGCGGACGTCACAAGAAAAGAAGCAGGGGGAGGGTGAGGACATATGAAGGGAGTTGTCCCTCCTTTGTTGCGCACAGCACAACGGTCTGTCTCATGGGCACGGCCAATGAATCGCAGGACTCGTGGGCTGCCGAGTAGCAAGATTTAGAGTTGCAGAATGGATTCCAACGACCCTTTGGCATTTCCTTCTTTTCCTTCTTCCCCGGGACGCCGTCAAATCTTGATATCGCGACATGGGGAGATCGTAGGGCGAAATCAAAACAACGCTAGGCCCACTACGGGATCCCGCCCAGCCGGAGACCGGGACCATCGTCCCTCGCATTCTGGAAACGTCGCTCCTTCCAAAGGCCCAATCCTAGCAGATGATCCTTGCTTGCGGCTAACCACGCTTTCATCCACCGCTTGTTGCCAAATTCACTCAAAATCTTACACGGCTGTCACTGCTCTATCTTTTTACGTGATGACAGCTTCCTCCACACGACAGTCACCAAAGCAGAGACAAGATTGAATCCTTCTCCCCCAGACTTAACATGTGGGTGTGTGCCAAACCCCCACGTCTCGATCCACAGGAGTGACGGCCCTTGCCAAACGGCCCGTCCGCTTCCTTTCCTGCTGCCCAAGTTGGAAAGCCACGCTGCGCCACCAGCAACAGGCTTTATCGAAGCCCTCCGGCCTTACATGCATGCGTCTGTCAGCCCTCGTATGTCACATTCGCTGGACACACCATCGATCCGCATTCATTCTCTGCCACTGGAAGTCATTCGTGATATCACATCAACTACTTCCATAACCATTCTGCATCGAGGACCCCGAAGTAGATGCCCGATGGCCGAATGCAGATGAAGGGTGCCTTGTCCAACAACGACAATACCAACAACGACACCAAAACAAGTCATAGCTTGCACGGCGCCCTGGCTAAATCTTCACGTGGCTTCCACCGGTTTGGTGATGATCTCCTTCAATTTGCCTTTGCAGCCGCGAAGGATTCAAGACATGTCAAAGCCCTCGACTGATAGGCGACCATTCGCTGCAATCAACGAGCCTAGAATAGAGCATTCCCATTCACTTGCTAGAGAGAATGGTTCTAGACTAGATCAGGCATCAACCAGTGTCGATATCTCTGACCATCCAATGATCCTTACATCTCACCCATAACCCGAAGAGTCTCCGGGGCTGAGGTTGGATTTCTGACAGCCTGATGACCATGGTCGCTTATACTATTACGCTTGAGGCCGGTCAACCAAAGCCTCGTGGCGCGCATGGAGCAAGAGCTCATGTGACAGTTCCAAAACGCGGGGATTGACCGCAACTTCATCACAGCACCGACGCCTTTGCCTTCATCGTGCATGAAGGATTACTGTTACATTTGTTGGTATGTACCTGATCAAGGCAGCCACGATGCTGTCGACTTTTGCTCCGCGTTGAAATAATACTCTCATCAGCTGTGCACGATCCCGTGGGATCTTATATGCGCCGTCAGCTCGAGCGAGCTCCGGCAGTTCAACGTTACAGCAACCACAAGTCCCTTCCTTCGAAGGCCTTTTTTCACGTCGTGATGGCTTCTCGCAATGCGAAGCGAAATGTCTCGCGGGAATTCATAGCATTCGATTGACTTTTGTTGCGCTCGTGCTCCAAAGTGTCAAAATCCACCGGCTGTGTTTAAGGCAACTCCGGGGTACAGCCACGCCGTTGCTCCTTAATCTGGGGAAAACTAGCCACTCTTCGTTGCATTCGTTCCTTCGCTGTTGGTTCATCTTACCATCACATACATGCGCACGAGTCAGTCGTTCTGTCGCGCTCACCGCTGATGAGGATCGAGTGTCGGTCAAGGAATGCTCAAGGATTGAAAGCCGCCTCTCCTCCGACCGGTCCCCCCGCAAGCACTATTCTATTCTAGCCCTTCCATCCTGGTGCCTGGTCAGCAGATCGCTCCCTTTGCCGATCCCTGGACGCGCTTTCCAGGTTCCAGCGGTTCTCTTCCCACAAGTGAAGTCGCGATCAGCTCAGGGGTCCCGACACTCCATTACATCCTAGCAGCAGCGCCGGATTGAAGGAGGCTGTCACATCACGCTGAAGAGGCCATGCTCTGTCGCAAGTCGTTGACTTCCATGGGACGGGATGTCTGTCTTAGCTGTCATGATGATTTAGGTAAAGCTTGTGTACTGTAGAGTATGAATACACACACGCAATTACATTGTGGATACGGAGAATCAACGATCAATACTCGCCGGTTGGCTACCAACAGCTCGTTCTCGGGATTTCCAAATGGGAAAACTCCACGTGCGGAAGACTTGGCGCGAAAGGTGGGGGTGGGGGTAGGTCCTCGCGTGGGAGGGTGGAGATGAGACTAACGGGGGGCAATGCCGGAAGCAATCCCGTCAAACCGATGTGATCACGTTGACCCCGACTTCGACCCGGCGCAGTGGTTCCGACCGCAACCGGAATTAGTCAACACGTAAGGAGAACAGCATGATAAATAATCGATCCGCACTGCATCTTTGCCATCTGCGATCAGCAGGCACAAGTACCGATCAGCTAGGAGGAAAGTCTTGGCGCGCCCGACGTTGGAATCGAAGCCTGCCACAACCCGTTAGCTGTCACACAGAACAGGAACCGTGCCTGATCCAGAACCAGGAATTCCAACACAGGCCTGTCCTTCTCCGCACTTTTTCTCCGAGCATGATGTTATGATCGCCTGACTCCACGGAGAGGTCTTTACGCGAAATATGATCAAAGTCAAATAGAGATGTGATAAAGGCTCGCGTCTCCCCTTTTCCGCTTCCGCGACATTATCAGATCCTGAGGGTGTGAGAGCGTGCATGTGGCGCCGGCCACAAAGCCCTCCATCCCCCTCGATCGGTCAGAAATTCGTCATCGCTCGCATCCTGACATTGACACTGCCGGGCCTAGAATATTCGATCATCCTTCGTTGTCGGATCGAAGGTGGCCACGGGTGGTTTACGGGAGAGCGGGTTTGGACACCGATCCTTAGAATCGAGGTAGAATATCCGAAACACTCCATCCGTCGATCGACAACGGTACTGCTTGTACCTTCACCTCCTTCCCTGATGGTAACTTATTCTAACTTACGATGACGGTGAATCGCCATATGCTAATTCACACTCTGACTGTGTCGTGGGGATTGCAACGAGTGATTCTTTAGCCTAAATCGTCAGATACATATCAATTCCAAAGGAGACCTCCTTGATTAATCATTGTAACCATCCAAAGGCAGTGTCTTCGGGATATACCTTATTAGATGCGAGCTCAAGCCTGTGAATAATCCAAAATCGCCGAATACTTGTCCCCATGATTTCGGCAATCATCCTCCGATCGATCCTTCTACTCAAAGTCCCCGAGAGTGTATCATCTTACCCTTAATGCGGCTAATGGATAGATAACCATCCCGAACAAACGGACTCTTACATACTTAGATTACTTGATCTATTCGACGTCCAATTCCTCTGATAGACAAAATTCATCTATTCAGCCAGCTCAGCCTCTCAATCGCCGCTCTCGTTTAGCAAAATCCATGTCTTCGATATCTCTACGACGTATGTCCTGCATCCAGTTGGGGGGGGAGTGGGCGGGGGAGGGGGTTGGATTGGTCTTGTGGCTTTGTTGTATATTTGGTTTTGGGTCGAGGAAGTGGGGTCTTCCTCATCTACACAGCGCTATTCAATACTCCTGTACCTCTAACCCTGCCAATGGTATTATGATCTCCCCTTATGTCAATCGATCACACTTCAATAGATACAATGAGTATCTCTATTGTCGGTTTGGATTATATCAAAAACAAGATTCTTTTCCGAGAAGCTCTTCACAACAGAAACATCACCAAACACCCATCCGCCTCACTCATCGACAACCTCAGCGAAGCTAATTACCGATATTAATAACACGCATGCACCTCGCTTGTTCCATGTCGGCGCTATATAATATCTTTCTTTAGGTTTATCATCTACATACTTAGCCTTTGCGCATTTAGATTTGTAGTTTGTTATAGAGCTTTGTTTATGAAGGAGTTTTGGTCGGAAGGAAGAGGGTACTTGGGGATTCGAGAAGGGGGTATGGTGATTATGAACGGTGAAGGTATGTATAGGGGTATGAGTATCACTAGGGAAGACCTGAGTGGTCAAGATTTAATAAGTAAATCAGCAAGCACTTACGGCAGTACGAATGAAATTCCGTTCGTCTGGAATCAGATGCTGGTAGTTGGATATGGTAGTTACATATAACGCCCGCCTACTATGGAGTACTTTCCAAGTACTATCTTAGATATGACTGTCTCGATCTCTATAGCTTGAGCTGCACGTCCTGCGGCTGTTGCCAACGTTGCGAAAGCAGACTATGAGACCGAAGTTGGGTTGCAGAAAACGAGCGTCTCAGTCGTAAGGAGAGCGCCTGATAAGGACATTGATCTTCGATATTGGAGGCGCGTATCTTGCAGTACAGTGCATGATGATGATGAGATTATGTCCCAATTCTATCCCATGTTGATTACAGAGCCATAGCTGCGTAACTGTACTCTTGTACTCATGGCTCTTGTGGCGTCGTGTTGTTGATGATATCTGTTTTGTACTTGCTGCCCACCTCTTTGATGGAAGTCTGTGTGACTCTCCTTCAATATTGTTGGTGAAATACTGCGTTTCGTCTCCTTTGGTTCATTGTGCGATAGGATAGTGGGGATTTTTAGGAACAAGGGACGGCTTTGTTGTGAATGTAGGTTGTGTCGGGTTCGATTGGTCGAAGGAAGAAATAAATATGGATATGCGTTGATCTGTACTCGCTCAAGGCATTTCCGTGAGCGAGATAGCTAGCGGCTTGGTGGGTGAAGTGAGCGAAAAGATAGAGAGTAATTGTATCCGAAAACTGTAAGAAGCCTGGTGGGTTGAAAATACCTGGACCACCCCATACGGAACGGATATATTCAACTCCATTTCGGCTTTCCGGTATAGATAGTATGGGGTTCTCCATCTAACGACACCTAATCCAGGTCATTTGTAGCTGACTGAAACTAAATGCCAACGAAGCACCTAGAATCCCCATGTTATGCCAGCTCTCCTGAATATCGCAGAACTCTGTCGAACAGATACTTTGACGACATTCATGCCAGAAAGCGCCCGACCCAGCTCAATGCACATCTTCGCCATCGCCAACCCCAAGCATCAAAATTATCAACCGCGGGCCGACGTCGTTTCGGCAATGGAGTTCCCAATGCAAGTCGACCGTAATGGACCCAGGAATTCGATAACGGTCTTCCGTCCTAGTCCAGACTTTACTTGTCCACCACTTGCATAGCTAATCTTGCTGTACAAACCACCCCCTCAGGTCAACCGCCGTACACTACCTTGCCACTCGTGTGAAACTATCGCTGTGGGTCTGCGATGGGTTGCATATCAGTCTCATGGCAAGGTACTTACAAACAAATCAAAGTAGCTCACGATAGCCCAACCAAGCCACGCTAACGTTGTCAGTATAATCAGTCGACTGCGTGCTTAAATAGTCGTCTATACACCTTGATGAGAAGATGACGAATATGATGATTATGACACTGGCCTTGGAGAATGAGAGAGGTGGGAAGCCACAGCGTATTGAGCAGACTGTTGACAGGTGCGAAGTTTGTGGGAATAGATATGGTGTATGAACCCCACCTGATGGACGAGTAAGGGGGGATGAAAGCTTTGTATCTGACGTTATCGTATTCTCGCTTGGGAGGTGCTTGAGCCATCAGCTCGGTGAGGGAACCCCAGGCAATGCGGGTGAGAATGGCGTGCGAGGGCAGATACCTTACCTTTCTCTGCTTATTAGGACCTTAGTCCGATGGTTGGCGAGAGCCAATTTCGTTGGCATAATGTCAGCCAAATGATACATACATAGCACTAGCTCGTAGCCCGTTTCCTCACCAGTGATAAAGGCATTCGTATCGCTGACCAGGACTGATTTGGAAATCGCCACACGTGTCATCAATACGTCCTGTTCTCAGCGTCCCAATCCGCTTCCCCAGATACATAAGCAATGTGCAACTGAGGATTTCGCGCTGTGAGACTCAGCTATCAGCCGCTCAAGTGTCTAAGCGTTGGCAGAATGACTGATAGCCATTGCTTCAATCGCCTACTCTGCGTGAGCATTGCAGTGATTCGTTCTATGGTTTTGCGTTATGATACATGACACCCTGTCACTCTTGTGTGCGCACTATCATAGCTGATGCATTAACATTCAACAGGGGTATCTGTCTAAAACTCATTATCGTCGCTTCCGGCTATGATGACATTATTGATTTTAAGAACCATGCGACACAGCTGCGTAGCGAGAAGAAGCTGTTGCCGTTTGCCAATCAGCGGATCTATGACAAAATTCTCCCGCATATCTGTAAACAGCATTAGTTAAAACTAGTGGTCATTTCACGGGATGCACGTACCGTTGCTACCGGCCTGCATGCAATCCACCCCAAGTCTCGAATTCTTCTCTTTCACTTGCCGTGATTTGATCGATGCCAAGGTCTCAATGGGACTTAACCCTGAATTCTCAGCTAGCGCCATCGGGACCGAGTCCAAGGCGTCTGCGAATGCTCGCATGGCGTATTGCTCGAGTCCAGGGCTCTGCACGTACATCAGTGATCGAGCTCGGGAGGATGGCACGTAGGACCCAAAAATCGTACCTTGACAGCGGCTTCCTCAACCGCCAAGGAGCAGGCTATCTCTGCAGCGCCGCCTCCGTAAACTACACGGTTGTCCTTGACTAGATTTCGGACAACGCATAGGGCATCGTGTAATGAGCGTTTGGCCTCATCAATGATCTAGCGTCCCTGTTAAGCTTGGCTATCGATTCTCTCGGATGAAGACAAACCATCTTGTTGCTTCCTCTCACAAACACAGTGACAGCTCTTGTATTTGCACACTCCTCAATGACCAGCATCTTTTCTCTTGTAGTACCGAAACTCATCTCTCTGACCACGCCCGCCTTGCCAAGCTTCGCTGCGCTGAGGTCCTCGAACCTTGGAACGATCCTTCCGTTTGTGGCAATGGCAATGAGCTCAATCTCAGGACCACCAACCCACCGTACCGCAGGAAGCTTGTTCTGTAAGAGCAGATGATTTGCTTCATCATCAAACCCCCATTGGCAAATCACCAGGTTTGCTCCTGTATCTTTGATTTGTTGAATCATCTCTGTGAATTTATTCTTCTCATAATTTTGCAGTTTCTTGAATTCTTCGACAGTCGTTATGTCTAGCTTGTGCTTTGTCTTGGGCTTGGGTGGCTCGAAGGCGCAGGTAAGGATAGCTAACTTGGCATCTCTTACTTCGTCCGGCATCTGAGGATGTGAGAAATCCTTGTCGACGAGTACACCTTTGATTAGTAGCGAATCCTCTAGTGAGCCGCCAACTTTTCCGTCGACTTTAATGAGCTCAAAGTCAACATCCTTTCTCTCGAGGTCGGCTACAAAGAGGACCGCGTCGACTGCTATTTGAGCAAACTGGTCATGGGCTTTTGAAACACTGCGCATTGTTAGCCTCTTCACCTTTCTAGAAATCGCAGATACCATACATCTTGCTTCCTAAACTGGTTTTGGCAACCTTGAATAAATTTGCTTTATCGTCTTTGCTGAATTCGATCTTGTCACTAATATTATCTAGCTCGTCAACTGCAACCTCGCAGGCTTGATCGTAGCCATCTGCTATCCGGATTGGATGTATGCCCTTGTCTATGAGATCTGCTGCTTGTTCCAAGAGAGCCCCGGCCAATACCACGACGCCCGTTGTGCCATCCCCTATTTCATCATCTTGCGACTTTGACAGCTCCACCAATAATTTCGCAACATGATTCGATATTTCCATCTGTGAAAGGATTGTAGCTCCATCGTTGGTCACTGTGATGTCCCCGTCTGGCGAAATGAGAATCTTGTCTAAGCCTCGTGGTCCCTTTGAAGCGCTATTAGCAATCAGTGGAGCATTCGTGCCACGCTGACGTACTAGGGATGTCCGCACGATGTTTGATACGGTTCTAGCTGCGAGTATGTGGGATTTGACAGCATCGTTACCGTGCTGTCTCTTCTTCTTCCCTTGACTGAAGGGGTCAGCCCAAGCTCGGTTGAAGCCAAAACGGGTATTGGACGTAGGTGGGTAGGCCGACATACTCTCTTACAACGATGAATGGTCGACCTTGCTCATCTTTCATCACCGAGGCTATTCATGGTACTTAGCACATTGCAGGCTACAAGCGATTACTCGAAGGATGTTCGTACCGTTCGACATATCCAGCTCTTTCAGAACATAAAGGTCAGCGTCAAGTACTGCAGTAGATGGAGCTCTACGCTTCCCAGGAACTTACGCATAGCCATCTTAGAGTAGAGCGTCTAGCACGAGCTCTTGCAGCCTATGAGGTCGATTAGGATTCGGATTTGCTTACAGGTCTATACAAACTGCCGAAAATAATATTTGGGACACGCGAAAGCCAACCGCGCTAGCGCTTCTCCACGCGATCGAGCAACGGCGGGCTGATCCCAGCCTCCATCTTTCACCTCTTCACTTTGCGCCTTTCACAACACCCATCATTTGAGTCATGTTGATAGTCACCCATAGCTGTATTGCGTGAGGCTTTCTACAATTGATATCACTGCTGTGACTTCTACGCATAGCTTCGCCGCGAGTACTGAGCAACACCAAACCGTCAACCCACGTCACAATGCCTCGTAAGTCAGATCCTGACTCGATCAGGCCTTGATGCGCATTCTTCCAATTAACATCAACCTAATATCATCATGACAGCTCCATTACCAACCGAGAGCGATGCGGAGTCGGTAGCAGAAGAGATCCCTCACACTAAAGCTGAGCGCGCCAAAGCCGACTCTGCCGATACGAAGATGAAGGATGAAGCAGACGATGAAGAAGTCGAGGAGGGGAAGGAGGATGAAGAAGTGTCAGTTCCAATTTGGAAGATCCGCCAAGAAGTATTCTGACCTCGACATCAGCTTCATTGTGGAATCTATCAAGGATCACCGTTCGGACTTTGAAGACGTACGCGAGCTTCAGATCCCTATGCCCCTGGCGATCTTATCGCTTACCACTTGATCTTTCAGGGTCAAATGCGCTACGATGTCAAATGGAAAGGCTATGAAAAGAAGGCAGACCGTACCTGGGAGACCGAAGAAAACCTCCAGTAAGCTCTCCAGTGTTGGAACGACCGCCCATCAGTCCTAGAATAACCGTCGCAGGGGAGCGCGTGGCATACTGGAAGAATACTGGAAGTCCCTGCCAGATGGCAAGCCTGTCCCCGCGGAACCAAAGTCCACCAAGAAGCGCGGTCGTCAAAGCACCGGCGGAGGCGGCAAGCAACCCGACACCTCGAAGCGCCCCAAGATGAGTCGCAAAGGCAGGAAAAGCAATGGAGGGCTTGAGCAAGATACATCTCCCACCCCACTCATCGGCTACACAGACGCAGGCGACGACGACTGGAAGCCTCCCGCGCCTACCGCTGGCGCATGGGACCCTCTGGTCCAATCTGTAGATACGGTCGTTCGCGAGAACTCTGATGGCGAGCTTTGGGGATTTGTGATTTGGAACGACAAGAACGAGGATGGGCGTTTCTACCGTTCAAAAGCAAAGCTACCGGTCATCTACAAGGCCTGTCCACAACGCATGTTGCATTTCTACGAGAAGCATCTGTGAGCGGAATCTCCCTGCCATGTGATTTTAATGACTTGCTGACCCTACCTTTAGCGTCTTTTCGACCAATACCGCAGAGCAGGCCGCGGACGGTGCCTCAGACGAGAAGGGAGCCGAGTGAACCGCGTTTCCCAATTTCCGTTGACCGCAACTAAGCTTGGACAAAAGTTCGCGGTAAGCTCATGGGAAGGTACTATCAAATCAGGCGGCTGCTACCGCAAGCTTTCAATAACAAAATGCGTTCACAGCAAGGCGTACTGGTAGATGCATTACCCTTCTAATCATATTAGTCGGCCAGCATCCACGTTCGGGTTGCTGCCTTTGCCATGTACATTAGTTTGATCAGAAAGTTCCAGTAGGTGTTCAATGAAGAATCCAGAGTCTTTAAAGACAAGTTCTGGCCGTCGAGAAAACTTGAACATTATGGATTCGAAGTTAGCATTATCAGACAATCACCCCTAGCTTGTGCTCATACCGCAACGGTGAACTTTTTTAAGTCTACCATGTCGGATTTTCTTTCGAAAATGTGCTACTGTGCTAGATTGTGAAGAATGTTGCCAAAGGTCTAGGAAATGAAGCAAGGACGCTGACGGGGGTATATCGACAAACATAGCAATTAAATAGCGCCGAAATCTTAGCAAACCCCCTTCCTACCGACACAAGCCAAACGGTCTCAGCACTTGATTCCGTGGCCAGCTGTTGGTGCCAAGCACTAGGCTCATGAGCAAACGATGCCCTTCGCAACATCAACATCCTCCCAGTCGACCTCCCAAATACTCAAGACGACCATCTCGCATCCACCTCCTTGCTCGCACCTTTTGATCCTCCCCATCACTCTTGCCATTTTCCCCTTCCCCTTCTCACCAAGGAAAGGCTTGGAGTCAACATTCCACAGGTCAACACCCTTCCACAGACTATACGTGCCACTAAGGTACGGTGGTTTGTCCGTAAACAAATCCCCAAATTGGAAAGCCTGCTTGAATCCCCCGGCACTTTCCCTCTGAGATACGATAACGCGCGCGTAGAGCTTGAAGATAGCGTCAGTGTTCGCCCGCGAAGCCGCGGCTGCAGCATTCAGAGCTTCGCCAATGCGGAAGCACGTTCGGAGGACAGTATGATTAGTGAGGCCGATAACAGGGGACCTATCCTGTATGGGTTTGGGGAACGGAGGGCGCATGAAAGGTAAATGCTCTCCGTCGACAGGTACCTTGTGTGGAAGATCACTCGAATGAATTTGTACCTGAGAAGAATTAATTGGGATGTAGGTCTTCGAGGGCATCCATTTCAGCTTTGGTGATGATGGCGGCTGTCCTGGTGACGTGAGAGGTGTCTGAGGTTGAAGGCTGTCCGAATCGTTACCGGTCAAGTCAACAAGAGCTTCATCCAGTTCATCATCGTCGAAGGAATCGTGTTCGCCTTCTAGTACATGTCGTTGTGCGCGGTCCGCTCCAACCTTTGTAATGTTTCCTGAGACGTGGGACAGAATGCGCGAAGACTGATTGATTGAAGAGTACGGAGTAGCAGGGATTGGTCCATCGCTTAGCACAAACCTGTCGTGATATGTGTCCTCAGCGGAACTATTCCTATATTCTGGATCTTTTGCGTAGTCAACTTCGCTCTGAATATCCGGAAAGCCTGGAGCATGCCGATTGCTCAGCGCGACAACTAATTCCTCATCAATTTCATCGTCGTCAAAACGATCCTTCTTGTCTTGATATATCCGCAGTTTTGCGTTATTCGCTATACTTACTGGATCCGACAGATCTTGCATTGTGCCAACGCTCTGGACTTGCTCTTCGGAATCCCCAAATACCAGAGGATCATCATTGAAGTGCTGTGGCTGCCAGTCAGGGAGTGCACCTGCATCATGCACTCCTGTCGGTGTGATCGACTGCATGAACTCTTCAAGACCTTCGTCGTTCATGGGAAACTCGTCTGCCTCATCCTGATCACCAAAAATTTCATCACTATCGAAAGCCTTCTCTGTGACCATTGCAAAAGGAATCAAGCCTTCTTTTGTTAGACAGTTGTGGTCTATGTCCACATGCTTGTCTCCTTGTGCAGACGTAGGAACTAGGAAGTCTTCGAACTCATCGACACCGTCATGAAGCAACTCATGCCCCGTACTTGGATCGGTCTCCGCACCATCGATCGCGGGCTTAGGAAGAATATCTGCATCTAATTGCTTGGCATATGCAAGTTGATACTTGTCGGCAAGCCCTGACGGGCGTGATGCAATCTCAGCCGGCCCGATATCTCCACGGTGCTCAAGATCAGCCCAGGTATCGTGAACCAAATTTGTAACATGCCTTGGCTGTGATACTACAAGCTCGGAGGGAGCAGCGGTCTTGACGAGCGGTGCATGATTACCAGAAGGCGCTGGCTTGATCCGGGAAAGCCCTCTCGATATGTCCTGGAATTGTAGCTCTCCTGCTGTCTTCCTTTTGTTCGGTTTCCTCGTACCTGCAGCTTTTCGGGGTTTGGGTGTAGCGAATGTCTGCGCCTTGCGCCTTTTCGAAGCTTTGGCCTTTCCTTCTATTTTCGAGGTGCTTGCAGGATGGTCATTCATGGAAGTCGTCGCGAAACCTTGAGCCTCCGTAGAATTGACCGGAGTAAAGCCAGAGATCAGGGGGTATGTAAGCCCCTGCGCTGCTTGCTGGGAATCCATCAAATCTGCGTTTCTCATCTCCTTGAAGTTCCATTCCCATGCTCTCTGCGCCTCCATTGCTGCTTCTCCCCAACCTCCATCCACCAACTACTTCCCCTGTCAAGCAAACCACCACCGCTCACCCGATCGAAGCTTGACTGAAATCCCCAGATTGTAGCTTCGGGAATGGAGGACGCGGGAGAAAGACGTTAGCGAATGGAAGTCCTAGATGGGATACGTTCACCCTGCACTAACCGAAAGTGGCAATTCCTATACTTCTCAGAGCATAAGGTATCCCGCGACTCCGCGTGACTTTTTCTAGACTGCCTATCGGACCATGGGCATGGCCGATTACGCCCTTAACTCTTGCCTATCGAGGCATTTTGAGATCTGGAGCTAATGGAGTCACCGTTGCGGCCTTGCGCAGAAACACACGAGGCGTGATATCTTAAGAGCACATCTTTTATTGTCATCTTTTAGTGTCATCTTCTCTGCGACGTGATCCGGCCTCCCTTGGCATCTGCCTACACAGCACTGTGAAGCCGAACAGGAAAGGGGTCACCATTTGATACCATTCATTGCCTGAAGTAGATTCGGGGTATCAGAGGACAATCTCGTTGACAGCCTAACATGTTTTCGAGCTCGGTAGGCGACTGGCCCATCCCCTCTCCGTGTAACGCATGAGGCTCTTGTACAAACTTCTTCCCCGCTTCAATGTCATGATCTTCATGACTGCCCATATCCTTATAGATTCTAAAGATTTTATATCGTCTGTTTGAATCTATGATCAAGTTCTTTACAACAATAGACACAACAGTATCTGCACAAGCTAACGCTATGTTTTTACATTCCAAGAGCAAGCCCTATTCGGCTATCACCGTTCAAATCAATCGTTTAACTAGCGAACACTATGAAGCGGATGACATGAGTGGGATCGTCGACCTGGTCGAGGTTGTCAGGCTGCAGACAGGCGGCCCGACCGAAGCTGCTCGAGCAATTCGCAAGAAGCTGTGAGCTTGACTGGGTATATCTGCGATGCCTGGCTCTGATCTAATCATGCTCAGGAAGTATGGCAGCGTTGATCAGCAACTTCGCGCACTCACTGTTCTAGACGGTCTAATAGAGAATGCTGGCCCTCGATTCCAGCGTGCGTTCGCCGATGAACCTCTTCTCGAACGGCTTCGCGTCTGTGCTACCGATACTCTGTCAGATGCAGAGGTGAAAAATAGGTGTCAAATCCTGTTCAGACAATGGGCCACTGCTTATCAATCAACCCCTGGCATGGAGCGGATAGTCGCCTTGCACAAACAGCTACCCAAACGCAAGAAACCAGCCAGCCAAGCACAGTCAAGGGTAATTCAAGAGACCGAACGAGAAGCAAACGAAGATCCATTTGGCAATGAAGATGAAGACACTATATCGGCTACAGGAAGTTCAACAGCCCCCACAACCTCGTCCGCAGCAAATCCGGCACCGAGCCCAAGCCCGTACTTCGGATCCAAGCCTTCCAAGAAATCGAAGCCAGAGAAATCTTCCAAGAAACAAAAGCTCAGAACCTTCAACCTCGAAAAGGAGAAGCCACAGCTCCTGCAGACTATTGCATCCTCTTCAGTCGCTAGTACCAACCTAATGAACTCGTTGAAGCTCCTCAATAGAGAGCATATCCGTGTTAGCGAACATACGGAGACCGTCAATCGATTCGAAACTTGCAAGGCATTACGCCGACAAATCTTGCGATATATTCAATTCGTTGAAAGCGAGCAATGGCTCGGCAGTTTGATCAATGCGAACGATGGACTTGTGGAAGCGCTCATGGCATTTGAGATTCTGGACAAGAGTATCCATGATGACAGCGACAGTGATGGCAACGAATGGGATGATGACGCAGCTGCCACTAAGCCGGCCAGATCGGAGCCTGCCAAAGGGAAGAGCGTGCAAGAAGCCTTCTCAGGGCTGAAAATCGCAAAGTCCCCTCCAAAGAGCCATCCTACCACGCTGCTCAAGGTTCAAGGGGGCATCAAACATGCCGACAATGAAGAATTCGAAGAAGAGGATGAGAGTGAGGATGACCCCTTTGCTGATAGTAATGCTGTGCATACGCCGAAGGCTGAGCGAGCCGGAATGACTTGGTAAGAACCATTTCTAATTTGGAGTACTGTGCTGACACACATGCAGGAGGGAGGTGTAAAGGACAGTGCTAGACGATCCGAAGGATTACTCCCAATTGTGTGATCTGCGTCGACTTTTGAGTGACCGAGACACGAGCATGCGCACATCTTGATAATAGAGAGCCAGCATTGCATAAGGGCAAAATCATGCAAATGGTAACTTAGTATGGGAAAACCAGGAGCATAAAGAATATTCTATGCTGGAAGCCCTTGCGTGGCGAGCCGTGTGCTCAGGGAATTAGGCGGCTTTCACTTTACTTCAGTCAATTGGAACTCCCGAGGTGCAGATTACAGAAGTATGAACTGCTAACATTAGACCGTACTAGTGATTACGGATAGGAAGTGAAACAAATCAGCACTAACCCGCTTGTGCATTTAACCATAGAACTTACATCCGTTTTAGAGTCAGATATGGCTTTATCGTCTGAAATATTGATCGCCTTATATCACGCGCGAAGTGCCTGTCATTGTTTTCAGGTTATCCAGAGTAGGGAATGGCAAGAATTCTAGGACTCTTACACCTTAAAGAACCTATTACATGGAAAGAAAGGACGGAGAAGGAGACCAATTAAGGCTGTTCAGAGTAGTGAATAACTCAGGTTTTAGGACTCCTACCCCTACAAAGAGCTGCTTTCTCGAATGGAGAGTGGAGCAATGCACTTTATATGAAATGCGTAACTTCCTATCCTTGGGAATCAATGTTCGGTAGGAAGAAGGGGGAAGGAATGCACCCTTTGGGGGCAAAGGACCACTAATTTTAGCTTGCTCCTCGCCAAGATCAGTAGTAAAGAGTGGAGCTCTACGGGGTATAAGTTGATCAAATGAATAACTACAAGAAACAATGCCGTTGGATTACACCAAAAGCACCCCTGAAATCAGGACGCAGGTCGCTAGGACATGGGATAACAGACAGGAATCGCCCCAACCAACATTTCTATAACACCCTCATTACACCACTCAGTTCATGGCACGTCACAAAAAATCCGCCCTAGCAAAATCGGTGAACAAGCTGGAGTCCAGACGCTGTAGAAGGCACTCCTGGCCCCTCAGCTAGCGGAGAACCGGAGTCTTCTTGATGAAGTCTCTTACATCGTAAAACAAGCATCAGCGACCGGCGACTTCTGTTACATCTTCATTGACTTTGCCAATCCTCTCTTCGTCTTCGTCCAGTAGCTATCCTTCACTGTTACAGGATCCAAATCAGCACCCGTTCTATGTATGACAGATCCAAATGTGGATGAAGTCGTCACTTACAGGGTTTTTGTCCCAATGAAGCCCGTCTCGCATTCTCAACATCCCGCTTCTCTTTCTCCTCGGCTTCCACCTGGGCCTTGATGCGGGCGTAGTTGTCATTTTCAAATTTATTAGCGGGCGAGTCTTTTGCACCAGGGCCAACCCATCCTGAAGACATGGTGTAGAGTTGGAAGGCTGAGGTTGACTCCTGGATTTGGAGTAGTAAGAGCAAAGTTAATAAGTGTAGGAAGGTTTTCGTCTGACTGATAAACGACTTGGTCTGCGGGAATTGTCTTGAGCTTGGAAGATTGCTATGTGAGAATGGATGGCAGAAAAGTCCTTCAACGTACTCTTCCAAGATTATATAAGGATTCAAGCCTCACGGATGCAGGTGATATCTAAGCCTTGGCGCTTACCTCCCCAGGTGGGGTTATGGATTGACAAGGCAATTCCGCGAATGAACGTGCCGGAAAAGTGCTCACACCATCCCATAGCATGGTCGCTCGCAGTGTGGGCATATTCCATTCTGGGGTCTGATGCCTCCGCTGAGAAAATTGTTATTACTGTCTGTCGGTCACCTTGCCCTGCATCTGCTTTCTGCCAAAGAGTACCTCAGTAGAGTATCATGAAGTAAAGTATGCGGACCTGGGTAATGCTGGAGAGTAATGTTGGTTTACTGAATCCTTCATGAATTCAAGTAAGGTATTTAACCATGAAGAAGAATTGGTCCATTCAAAATTAGGGTTCTCGAGGCATGTCGGGCGATGCTAATTATAGCTGTGCCGACCGCAAAATCTTGGCGATCCTAGCGTTGATCTTATCAGATCCTAAACTGACGCGCAACTGACACTGCCTACGACAAGCATCATCTGCCACGAGCTTCCATCTTTTCCCAACGCTGCCACTTGCCTATCGTATTCAGATTCTAGCTCAATTCCTCCTTGCTCTCCTTGCTCTCCGAATGGCTTCGTATGAAGGTAATTCTTTTCCTTCTTCCAGCCTTCCCTCACTGCCATGCTAAACCAACCCAGTGGAACACAATGTTCCCCCACCATCCAAAGACAACCCTGCACAGCCACCCCGTCGCCCGGATCTCTCCACCTTTTTCTCTACTCTCGAACATGTAGACACTAGCAATGTCTCGAATTCTAACGCGCAACCTATACCCAGTGATGTCTCGGCTGCCTTTCGGACACTGGGTGAAGCGTTTCAGAGGATGCAGATGTATAGAAGTGGGGATGGACCGCTAGATGGAATGATTGAGAGCCTGTTTTCAGATGCAGAAGAGCCGCCGAAAGAAGTCAAGGGCGTGAGCCAGGACTTTTTGGACGAGCTTGAGCGAGTACCGAACAAGGCACTGAAGAAGTCAATGGACTGCCCGATATGTGGCAATCCGTTTCTAGAAGGTGAGTTTCTGCTGCGATTGTGTTGGATCCCGCTTTACTGATATGCTATCATAGATGAATACCCTCTGGTCGTCCGCCTCCCCTGCAACAAGAACCACATGTTCGACCTTGAATGCATAGCACCTTGGCTGAAACTGCACGCAACATGCCCGCTAGATCGGAAGGATCTAGTCAAGGAGAAGAAACCTCCACCGCCGCCAAAAGATGAGGAGGAAGACGGCGAATGGGACGACATGTATGCATGAGATTCGATTTTTGATACAACTGTTTTAGCGAAGCATTACCGGCGCGTTAGCATCATTCAACCGACCTCAAGATCGGAACCTTTCTGCTTGAGATATCTTCTGAGTAGCATCATGGATATCATACGGATTCATTTCGTGGACTAAACCAAGAACCACATAACCAACCCCCACCCCGCCCCACCTCCGCATCCACCAACAATGACCTCCACACCCTCACCTTTCCCCACAATCGACATCTCCCCCTTCCTCTCCCCCAACACAAATCCCGATACCCTCACCAAAACAGCCACCGCTCTCTCCTCCGCCTGCGCCCACCCCGGCTTCTTCTACCTAACAAACCACAACCT
>JAABUK010000464.1_pt1 | contig 85069 bp, 75 predicted proteins | sample 5559141 | NCBI WGS metagenome assembly JAABUK01 (sample SAMN10711869, study PRJNA513367) | rock metagenome | isolation source: Antarctica rocks | place: Antarctica: Victoria Land, Pudding Butte nord | collected 2016-01-03
ATTTGCTGGTGAATTGTAGCTGGCCCCCAATGCGCTGGAGGACTGGAGTTTTGAGGGATTCCGAGTGAGTGGTACAGCCTAGCTTCATTGGAAATAGCGTGTGGGCGACAACGATTTCGACCTGATGACCAGTCTCGTCGATGAAAACGCAGAGGCCGGATCTTGAGCACCCAGTGGCTCGTGTGGTTTTGCTGGCGGATGTCTGACATGGCCTTTACGGAGGGTGAAGGATCTGCTCTGATCAAACCATGGAGCGACAGCAAAGGAACAACACGGGATGGAGCTGCTAAGGTATGTCCGCATTGAGGTGGATTCGTGCGGCGCAGGAGTATGACTATCTCTCAAAAAGCGGGGCACAAGAGAAGGCTTGTAGCTAGGGTGTTTGTCACGCTTGAATCGACAGTCGAGATCAATAGCGCCAGGACTCCGAGAAGGTTTGTGCGGCTTCTCGCCGACATGCGAGTGCACAAACCTGAAGAACGCCGTGAGAAATCACGAGGCTGAAGAACGTCGATTCGTTCTGCCATGTGGACGAGTACGACGGCGATGTAGCAATCCGCATGGCGGTAGGCTCCGTATAGCCTAATACAGAGAGCGTAGGATTCGACGCCTGCAGGCTCGGAGAAGCTTCATTAAACAGATGTGACAGGTCATATTATGAAGGCAGGGACAATTTCGAATGTGAAATGTAATGGAATACGCGGCGGATGTGCCATGATGCCGCAATCATGAATCGACAAGGCCACTCCTCTTGTTCTGCTGTTGAAGTCTGCTCAGTTACTTTGGCTACCCGCGGAATACTGGAGAGCAAGCGGGCCGCAACTCTCGATGAAGAATGGATGTATCTTGGCTCAAACATGACCCCTGATGCTTCCTCAGGTGACCGGCAGGCGCTGCGGCTGCGTTCCTTCGAACCAAACGTGTGCCGACCACTCGCTTCCAAAAGGCTGGCTTCAAGCAGTCGGGGGTTGGTGTTCAACAGTTCGGCCTCCAACTTCATCGCGCGGTTGTATAGAGCGTTGAGCTAACCAGGGGTACCTCTGGTCGTCCCCACTGAGGCAGTCGTCTAGAGTAGGCGACTCCGGTGGATAGCCCCCGTCCGAGGACGTGACCGACAAAATAGATGAAATTGTGACATGAGAAATTGTACTCCTGAATCTTCTAGACGGACGAGGCGACTGGTTGCTGTAGAAAAAGCATAGGGAGCGGCTCAGGCGCTTGCGAAGCTGAAGATGTCCAGCTTCGGATCTCCAGTGCACTTTTCGCTCGAGAGTAGAGCATCTGCTCCGTGCCCACCCCATGTTTGGAGTGCCAGTTGAAAGCGCCACCCTCCTGCAGGTTCGACCTTTCATTGCATGAACGAATGTGCAATGCTGCTGGAAGTGGCATGCTGCATACTAGATCAAAGTGCATGCAATCCTTGCCGCAAGATTGACCTATCTGCCGCCGCCTACGGAGATCTTAACGGCCTTCGAGCACTTCAGCCTAGCCACTCTGGTGTCGTTCTTGCGTGCCGAAAAAGCTGTGATGGGTCGCCATTCATAGCCAGGAGCGGCTGCCCACCTTGCTTCTTGTCCCATCGTGCGGCGCAGAACCAATCCGGGCCACATAGTCATGTAGTCTGTGGTACAAAATGGACTGAGTGTTCGGGTGCTTTGCTGTTTCCTTCGTTTCCGATGCTTCTTGGCCTCTTGATATCTGCCATCAATTTTTTCGAATATAAACCAACTTGGCATGGTGAATCCTTGTCCGCACTGATCCTTCAGCGACGTCCTGACCATCATCACGTCTCGCACATCATCTCAGCGTCAACTCGTCCGCTACAAGGTCTCCTATTTCTGCTTTCGAACTCCAATTTGGCCGTCTGGACCCCAAATACCAGGCAGGAGAGAAAACGCCTCCCAAGCAAGCTCCGGACATCTGACAAGCCGTGCGTCAGTGGATTTCAAATCACGCTGGCGGGCCGAATCGAGAGAGGTTCAGAACAATGCCTGGACGAATGTCGATCAACTGGCTGCTTAACGAGGATGAAGAGCCGGAACTTCCTCAGGCGCCAGGTGCTCAAGGTCAAGAAGTTCGATGGACTCAAGGTCAAGACTGTCAAGGCGTCTATACAGATCCCCGTACAAACCTTCCAAGAGCAGGAATAACAACGACAGCAACGAGCGCTCTTTTATTCCGGGTCAACCAACAACAGTATCACTCTGTTCATCCAAATCTCGACGTCCGACAACATCGTTCTTCGTCCGTGTCAAGCCGAAGAGGCTCAATTTCAAGGTCAGCTCAGCCGCGGGGCCCCAGACCAAAGTATTCAGCAGAAGAAGACCATTTCATCTGGTACCAACGAATCGATCTTGAGAAGGATTGGAAAGAAGTAAGTCACGCCTTCAACGAACACTTCCGAGACAGACATCGAGATGGGGAGTCAGGACTACAATGCCGCTTTTACCGCATCCTGGATGCGGCTGGAATTCCAAACATTAGAAGTTTGAAGAACAGCAACGAGAAAGAACGGATCGCTCAGTTTGGACTGGTCGAGCAGACTCGATATCGATACAGCTGGATGCTTCCCCGGCACAGAGCGGCATAACCCTGGTCGGCTTACTTCACGACATGGAATGCCTGATGAAAATGAGACCGAGGGCGTTTAGCAATCTGGTTCAATTTCCTGCATTTTACTCAATATGTTCTACTCCTCACTGGAGACAGATGGCCATTTCAAGGCCACTGGTAGAGTGGCTGAAATCTTTGAAATGTGCTACCGGCAATGGTAGTGCCTAATTTCGGCAGGCAATGTCATTTTGCACCACAGCGAAGACAGCGAGGCATTTTTGCGAGAGGAGAGGTGCACGCTCTTGTTCGGTAGACTTACCAATAATTCAGCATTGTCATTTGCGGTCATTACTCGCTGTTGCTCCAAGGATCATTCAAGTCGTACTCCTCGTCGTCGGACGCAAGTTTGCTATGTTTGTATGCACTGTACCCGTACTCGTCTTCTGAATCAACCTCTTCGTCGGGATACTCGTTAGCCGGATTGTCCTCCGCTGTACAGTGTTAGTAGCATTACCCAACCACCAGACCAGGACAAACCATTAGAATCCGGATCTTCTTCATCCCATTCACTATCATCGTCGCTTTCAGCAAACGTTCGCCAGAGTTCCTGATCCTCGTCATCAATAACAAGAAGGCCGACCTCATTGGTGGGTTTCTCGCCAGTCTTTCCATCGCCAACGGGAACACGAATATATGTGTCGTAGATGAAGTCCTCGTCCAGCTTGATGTTGATATCCGCCATACCTTCATCATTAGTGTTTGGAATTAGGCTTTGGTTTTCATCTTGTCCCTCGTTCTGGGAAGTATCTAAAGCAAAAGCCGCAAGCTCGTCAGCGAGCTGGTCAGAGTCGTAATCCCAGGTGCTTGGGTGATCATGCATAGATTGTCCAGTTTTTGGTGTCTGGATTGATGCAGGGGTAAAACTTTCTTCAACAGGCTGACCGTCGGCAGAAGTTTTCACTGTGGCCTGCGGCAAGGTGCTGGCTGGTTGTCTCTTTGGAATGTCCTTCAGGAGCTCTGATCCTTTTCTCGACAACCCAGACCTTTCGACGAAAGTTGCGAGATCGTTGCGGCGGCGCGTCTTTCGCTTTTGTATGCCAGACGAGTAACTTGCGTGACTGGCTCTAGGGCCGTGATAGAGATGAAAACGACGAAATGGGGCAATTGGCCTTATTCGCTGTCTGGGTGTACGATCCTGCAGAAGCTTCTGAGATTCACTCGATGTGGGCGTTGCTGGCTTCAAATCATCCTTCTCAGGGAAGTAACTATCTCGAAGTGCTTTTTGGGCAGCTCTCCTCTCGGCCTCCTCCCTGATCTCTGCGCCTGGAGATGTTGCTCGGACCGAGGGTATGACAGCGGCATAGCTACTCGCTACCCGATGATTCTCACGACTGATCTTTACTGCTAGCTGTTTCGATAGCACAGGAGCTTCGGCCCCTGCTCTGACCCGCTGAAAGCAGCAGTCTGTGAATCGGCGCTTGGTTTGGTGACGATCATTTTCAAGATCTGTGGGAGTTCGTCAATATCGGCCGAGCAATGCTCGACTTTGATTCAGCTGCGCACATAGTAGCTCTACAGGCTCTTCCTGTCGCCTACGTTTAATGCTGATATGTTCTGGAGGAAGAGACATGGCCGACAGTGAGGAGAAAGAACCTTTTGTGAAGTCGGAAATATTGACTGAGGCTGCGTTGATCATCAATGCAGGGACAGGAACAAGCATTTTTAGAGCCCAAAGCGTGTGTAACTGCGGGAGAGACAACAATAGGACATGACTGCACACATTTACCATCTCACAGATGAATCCATCGGCTCGTTCAGTATTTTCAATGTTCGATAAGCTCGCTCACTGACCAGACCATGGCTCCGCAAGATCCGCCTCCGTCAGAGTCTACCACATTAGGGTGCAGTCGAAAAGGATGCCCTGATCTGAGGTTGCTTCACTACAATGATGTCTATCACATTGAGTAACATACCCAAGAGCTGCATCGTTCTTGCTCAAATCTGACCGTTATGATCTCAGTTCTGGCTCTGCTGAACCCGTGGGAGGAGTCTCTCGCTTTCAATCAGTCGTAAATGACTACAGATCAAATCCTCGATATCAAGACCAGCCTTCCCTACTTACGTTCTTCTCGGGCGATGCCTTCAACCCCAGTCTCGAAAGCTCGGTGACAAAGGGAAGGCACATGGTACCATTTCTCAACGCAATCGGCACTGATGTGGCCTGTGTGGGAGTGAGTATGGCTTCCAAATCCAATATTTTCCATTAGTATGCGGCTTATGCCAGTCAGAACCATGACCTCGACTTTGGCATCACGCAGTTTCGAAATCTGAGAAGTCAATGTCAATTCCCATGGCTGCTTGCCAACGTTCTCGATCCCGCCCTCGGGGAAAATCTAGCTCTCGCGAACTGCGAAAGGACAAAAATATTGACGTCGAGTAATGGCGTGAAACTAGGCTTGATTGGCTTGGCCGAGCGAGAATGGTAAGGATGTTTTCCTGTCTGGAAAACAACTTCTGACTGGGACGTCCTAGGCTCGATACTGTCAACTCTCTTCCTCCTGATCTAATCTATAAATCAGCTTCTGCCACGGCCCGAGAACTTGTCCCCAGCTTACGAAAGGAAGGCTGCCAATTGATCGTGGCTGTGACACACATGCGGGAACCCAACGACATAAAGCTGGCTGAGAAGACGCCTCCGGGCCTCATTGATCTCATCTTGGGTGGACATGACCATTACTATTCATGTCGGAAGGTCAACTCAACCTACATTCTCCGTTCTGGAACCGACTTCAAGCAGCTAAGCTATATTGAGGCCTGGAAGCGTAATAGCAGCGGCTGGGACTTTGCAATCACACGTCGAGACATTGTTCGGTCGATCCCGGAGGATTCCGCGACCGTGGAATTGGTCGACAAGCAGACATCCTCCCTGAAAGCCAAACTCGAGAGACCCATAGGCTATATCGCGGCGCCACTTGATGGTCGCTTCACGACAGTACGGACTCGAGAATCTAACCTGGGCAATTTCGTTTGTGACCTGATGCGCTACTACTACCGAACGGATTGCGCTTTAATGGCCGCAGGAACCATACGAGGTGATCAAATCTACTCTCCTGGGCTTCTTCGGCTGAAAGACATCATGAAATGCTTTCCTTTTGAAGACCCGGTTGTTGTCCTCAGAGTCACTGGCAAAGCGCTTTCTGAAGCACTGGAGAACTCAGTCAGCCTGGTGCCTGCCCTCGAGGGCAGATATCCTCAAGTCTCAAACACCATCTTCGAGTACAATCCCAAGCTTCCAGCAGGCTCTAGGGTGCAATGGATCAAAGTTAATGGCGAAGACCTAGATCCTGAAAAGAAATACGTCCTCGCGACGCGTGGCTATATGGCGCGAGGCAAAGATGGCTTCCATTCCCTGCTCGCCCAATCTGAAGGTGGCGAAGCAGAAGAGATCGTTTCCGAAGAAAATGGCGTTCTCATTTCCACGATCTTGCGGCAATACTTCTTGTCGCTGAAGGTGGTTGGTACCTGGGGGAGACGAAATCCAAATCTGCGCAGACATTGGAACGGCGTGCAAAAAGGACTGCAGGAGCAAGGAACAATCAAAGAATCAAAGACCACTCAAAGTTCTGATGCTATATCGACTGAGTGTCAGCGTGACGGACCGCCTGAACATGGTCGTAACGGAAGTCTAAGGATCCACGAGACGCCGGTCCACCATCAGACACTCCTTCCGTCTCGACCTCAAAAGAACACAGATTCCGCCAATCCCACGACTGCGTTGTCGGCAGACCCCAAAACCGAGCAAGGACCCGGAGACTCAGATTCCGACACGTCGGATGCAGACCGCATTTCGCCTCCTTCTCCACTCTCTACACATCCACTACTCTCCCCTCGCGCACGCTTAAACTCCCCAGTCCCTCCTCATCTCAGCCATGAGGTTAGTGATCATTTGTTTCATCTGGCTCGGTTCTATGCCAAGAAATGGATGAGATTGGCCGGCGTGAAGCGGGAGGGGGTTGCGATGGTAGATGAGAGCAGCGAGGACGCCTTGCCGTCTTGGACAAAAGGGATTGCGCCGAAGTTGGAGGGCAGGATTAGGATTGCGGGTGGCAGGGATGACCAGGCAGAGTCGAAGAGCTAGAGCCGAGGGCTTAAGTACTCCGTACGATGATGCAATATTGGAGATATCCTTGTGGACGTTTTGGTCCCCAACAGCGAGCTTGGCCCGCACAGACTTCGTCAACCCATCTCCTGCCAATGTTTCAATGTTTCAGAACGACTCAGTCGCAAGTTACTGCTTTGGGCCAATATGGACTAATCTCACAAGCGGCGCTTCCTGTAGCATTAGGAAGGATTCTGCCTCCCATCTTCTGACGTAGCATTCGAAGACAACACATATCCGTCAATGATGGGTGAACCGGAATGGTTCCCAACGATCCAGCTGGATCATACACTAGACTTGGATCTCAACTTCGTTTCCCAAACAATTTCTTCTTCAGACTTTCCGGCTTGGGGGCGATCCTCGGTTTTGTTGCTTCTGGCTGCTGCTGCTGCTGCTGACTTGGCCGCTGGGGTAGAGCTTTCATGCCGGGTAACCTTTTCCCGCTACCTTTCGTTGGTGGTGATCGCAACGGAGATAGAGGGGACGGCTGGTTCTTGCTGCGGTTTCGATCTGACTGCTCGAACATCTGGGGCTTCGGTGTCGGCTGGGGTGGTCTTGTCCTTTCGGCTATGGGATAGGCTGGTTGCGGCTGTGGGGCGGATGCCCCTCCCCCAGCCTGTTCAGCAAAGGTGCGTGGCTCCGCTCCCTCTTCGTAGTCCTCTTCCTGCTCTCCCTCATCCTCGTAACTGTCATAAGCTCGTTCCGGATCCCCATTATAAACAACCCACCATCCAATCTTTTCTCCCGGTGCGATTCTGTCCCGCAGATCTGCGAATGCCTCCCATGCCGCAGCGGTGACGCCTGGGCCTTCTGCAACGACTTCTTCGACGTTTAAGGATAATGCTTGCGTCTTCATCGCTGCTGCTGCCGCTATTCTCGTGGACACGGAGCCCTTACTCGACCTCTTCGCGGACGCTGGTGTCGCAGGCTCAGACGCAGTAGTCGACTTGGGGGAGGTCACTGTGCTATCAGACCTGTATCCTAGAGAAATAGAAGGATTTCCACCAGCAATCGTTACCACCTTATCTCCCACAAAGGCAAAAGGCTGACTCGCTGCACTCTCCCCGTGCTCATCATCCGGGTCATATTGCTCCCGGAACTGTATTCCCTTCCCTTCGCCCACTGATTGTGGTTCCAGCTCCTTCATTATCTCGGGGTAGGCATCGCGGAATGACCTCAAGAGCTCGTCCTGCGAGGTTGGGTTCTGTACGTACTCGGCGGAGCAGTCGTCCAGGTTGTGGAAGATGATGTGCACGCGGATGCCGGTAAAACCGGCTCGAGGCCAGCGGAAGCCGTGGAGGAGGTAGACTGGCATTACGAATCGATGGTTGAATCAAATGAATCAGGCTCACATACACTCTGGTGTACCATAAGGTAAAAGATGCCGGCGACGCAGGGACATGCAGATTGCTGGACCAGCCGACATGCTCAAGGTGCAATAGAGAGGCAAAGAGTAAGTCACGATGAGGATAATGAGAGGCACACCTGGGCGCCGCAGCAGCCCGCATTGCTGTTGATCCAAAAGAGATATGAGGTGTCTCGGAGTGCTGCAGTGAGCTGAGGGGCCGACGCGGCATCATACAGATGCACGCCAAGCCAATCATCGTGAAGGATCTTTGCAGGAAGACAACACTCCAAGCCCGAATCGTTGTGATTTTGCACTTTCTTTCGGGGAATGAGGGCTATCCCTATCTACAGAAGGATAGCAGGTGGGGAGCATTCAGCTCTCCTTGAGTGACAGTTTTGAGATATCCATCCAACCTACCCGGTCATTGGAGACAGCAGCATGGTTCGTATCTATAGCATCACTGAGGAGTACTTCATTCCAGTCATTCAATCCCTCGAACTCGGCTTCAGTACAATGCGTCACCCTCTATCCTCCGAAGAATTCCATTTGCTACTTTGGCACAAATCCAGAGGCCAGATGGAAGCACATTGCCGAAGGAGCATCATTCCAGAGCCCTGACCAGCGAATGCCAGGGGTCTGCCCCTGAAGCACACTGTACAGCTCCGAATTCGTGACGAGGACATTTGATTACACTATATGCAGACTTTCAAGAGGCTATCACATACACAGTGAGAACTCCCTCATCGCTAAACATCTTGATATGTGTGCAGAAAGTGCGAGACGAAACAAAAGTAGTGACAAGAAACCCGATTTTATCCAACAAAGCAACCTGCTTGCTTTCCTCACTAACAATCTTTTTCCATCTTGAGGCTGACGAGCTCAGCGCCAAATCCTTCTGCGTTACCCACAGATCGGAATCAGCACCGCTGCAAGTAGTTACTCGGCACCAATCCCGCCATGCCAACACCCTGTCTTCCCTTCTCAATTTGGGCCTCCCACCATCCATCATCTTGCAATCTCAGTACGGCTAAGACGTCGCCTTTGCTGAAGGATAGCTCTTCTGGGATGGCGGCCGAGTAGGAATACAGAGCTCGAGCTGCAGTCACAAAGCTGGTCAGTATCTCTTCGTTGACAGGCAAATATTTTCTTCGGGACATTGACTTGACTCACCATAATGCAACACGGCCTTGCCGCCCACGCCGCCCATGCCAGGGGCAGGCGCCATACTCTTACTTCTCTCCCTCCTCATCTGCGGATCCATGCCCCGTCTTCCTTGCTGGTGCTCATAAGGGTCACCACTATACGCTGAGCCCGGTCTTCCCCCTCGATCCATCATACTGTGCCTGCTTCTTCCACTACCACCTGCATTGTGTGTTTGTACATCCTGACTCGACAGCTGCATCTCCATGCCACCACTATTCTGTCGCGATTGGGTGTGTCTGCTACCGCCATAAGGATTCGGGCTCGCAGCTCGATACTGACCTTGTCCGTTCGACATCGGAGGTGCTGGGCTTCTAGCTCGCATGTTCGGGTTTATGGGAGGAGCAGGGCTTCTGGCTCGCATATTGGGATTCATTGGCGGACCGGGACTTCTGCTTCGCATCATATCTGGTCCAGGGCTCCTCGCTCTCATCGGCTGAGGGCTGGCCGCTCTAGGCAAGCCTGCCGTTCCTGGTCCAGGACTTCGCGACCGTTGCATACTGTCGTCCCTCGTCCCAGGCCTACTACCCTGCGAGGTGCGTCCAGATGGATATCCTGTGTGCGAGCCGTTACTGCTGTGACCCCACGTTTCGGTTCGCTTCCTCATCTCCTTACTGGTGAACGCTGGCTGTGGAACTCCTAGCGCAGGTGGTGGACCGCCTCTGGCACCTTCATAAGCTGGCGGCGGCGTGCCTCTCTGCGCAGCAATTTTATCAGCACTAGCCGCAGATAGCGGTGCTGGTCTCGCCGCAGCTGAGTCAGGTGCCGGGGTCTTGATGCCATGATATCGATCTGCAGTGACGCGGGTGCTGCTTTGCTTGCTCATTGCACCGCCACCTTGCTGAAGATCCATCAGTGCCTGCTTGAGTGGGTCCATGGCCACGTCATCACCAGAAGTATTGGACCCTGGGAACCCCTTTCTGCCCTTAGGTGTCGTCTGGCTGTCAGGAGAAGCGACGTCGAAGACATTGTTGCCCACGTTGAGTTGGAAGGTAGCCCGTGGATCGGCTTGCTCTTCACCTTCCAACGGAGCCTGGTTGCGATTGAAGATGTTGTTTCGACCGAAAGATTTGGTGGGACTGGAATTGGTCGAGCTCACATTGGTTGTGGAAGCATTATTCATGCGCAATGCTGACTGAGGCGCCCATGTGTTTCTGTTTGAGCGGTCGGCCGAAGGAGTGTGAGCGACGTGATCATGCTCCTTCTTCGACTTTCGGCGAAATGGGGAATTAGAAAAAAATCCAGACCTCTTCTTCTGGACGGCTTTTTCTGGCAAAGCGTTTCTCATTCCAGGCATTTGTACACCATTTATAGGCGGCATACCTTTTGTTGGAGAAGTCTTCCCCGAAACAGGATCTGCGCTGGTGTAAGAGGTTGGGTTCGAGTAATCAGATTGAGAGTCGCGGCTGGATGGTCGGGTATTGCTCGAAATTCCTGAACCTGTCACGCTTGGTGGCCCTGTTCGACAAAACATTGTCATACCTTCGGTGGGGTATTCATTATGTGGAACATTGGTGACATCCCCATGTTGGGACGGTGAATAATTCGGTGGCACAGTCTGCTCTTGTTGTCTATAATTGAGCGGTGGTGGACGTCCACTGTTTGTGTTGGATGGTGTCAGATCATTGTCACTAGCCATTGATGCAGGCGGAGGTCCACCATGACCCATCTGTTGAGCCAGCTCGGAATGAGGATCATGGTGGGATTCGTAGGTCGAAGGATTTGGAGAGGCAGACCGAAAGGCAGGATTGACTGTTCGCGGAAACTGGGCGACCGAATAATTCTCGTCTTCGGAGGCCTCAGAGGCCGTATCATTCAGATCTCCACGACAGAAGTTTATGTACCGTGGTGGGTCTGGAATCTCCTGTCCTGTTCCACGTTCTTTGATGAAAGATAAAATATCTTGTTCGACCTCGCAATTCTCAAGCGCAAGCCGTATCTTCTCACAAGAAGCGTCATCGGACACGCACACAGTCGACGCGATGTTGGCAAATGACCATAAAGAAGATTTGGTGAAGTCGAGCCGCTCTTCTTCGAGATCTTGAAATTTCTGCGTTGTGTATTAGTATTCGCTCACGATAGGAGCAAACGAGACTCACATCACAAGCAGCTTTCCACTCTTTGTTCCACCTCCCAGTGGTCTCCTCCAAGACCTTGATGGCACCCTCATACTCATTCGAGTCACTGGCCATATTGATCTGGGTTTTCTCCAGCTTCGCCTTGTTCTTTCTCTCCTCCTGACCCATCACCATATGCCCTTGGGCCAAGTATCCTTTGATCCTCAGACAGTCCTGCTCGTAGCGATTTCTGGACTTGTTGACTTGCATTGTCTGTGCTTGCTTCGTCTTCAACAGCCGTTCGATCCCTGTCTGCACAATCTTTCTTCGCTCTTTCAACCCGCCTGCAAACGCCGCAAGCGGCTCCTCCAGCTCCGACTTCATCTGCTGAGCAATTGTGGCATGTTGTTTCCCAGTATTCTCAACCTCTCCTCTCATGACATCAAGGCTGGCACGCAACGTGCCGGTCTCGCCACTACCCAATGGCTTTCGACACAGCGCAAGTAGCTTTTTGGCATATTCATCCTCAAGAGCTCCGCGGGCATTGTAAAAGGCCTTCAATTCGTCGCAAGTTATTTTGGCATTTTGCATGCGATCGATGAGAGGCCCCACGCCAGCATCTTCGCGGCCCCAGAAGTTATTGGAGAAGGAGAGAGGGACAGTCGGGATGTCTGAGTTGGAAGCGACGGTGCTGGGCATTGCACCTGTTCTTGCGGCCAGGGGAGAAAGTGCTCCTGCTTCTGTAATCACTTCTTCAGAGCTTTGGTATGGGAAAGATGAGGAATGTAGACTGGTGGGTGCGCGGTATTGCTATTGCAGGTTTGATAAGTAAGCTGGAAAGCGGGATCTTCGTGTTTACAGCCGTAACTCCAGCAACGACCCTTTTTCTACGCGCGCCAATCACGGTACCAGATTTTCGGAGCAAGCCTTAGGATGCACTAGCCTACACGTTCAAATATAGGAGTGAATCCTGTATTTGAATGTCTAAATTCAACACCGGGTAAAACTATGCTTCCTCGACCTCAGGTGATTCTATGCTTCCTCGGCGTTCTCAGCCCTTTCAAGCTCCAGCAAACTCCTCGCAGTGTCCATAGTACACTCTTCCAATGATCTGGATGTAATCTCCAAACCCTTCCTCGCCTTGGAGTTGTCAACCTTGTAGACATCCACGCCCAGTCCCCTACCTGGCTTCCCCTCTGGTCCTCTGTCCTTGATTTCTGGAAATTTCTTCCGCAAGATATCGCAAATCATTTGGTAACTGTAGCTTCCACCAGTGACAAAGAACCGTTCGTTGGCCGCTTCTTCTCTCTGGTAAGCTTTCAAACGTGCTTGAGCGACATCCCGCACATCGCAGAAAGCGTAGAACAATGTCTGAGGTACCTCATTCTCAGAGCCATTCATCAGTCGGTAGATATCTGCAGATGAAGTGTTGGGCTTGGCAGTTGATGTAAGACTGTGCTCAACAGGGCCGTAGACCATCAGCGGGCAGATCGTTGCTATGCTGAAAGGAGAATTGGTATCTTTGGCATAATCAAAGGCAGCCTTTTCAGCGAAGATCTTTGATGCACAGTATGCTGTTGCACCATCGGCAGCCTTCGCCACTTCATAGGTCTCTGGGTTCCAGTCCTGTTCTCTGTAGGTATGCTCTGGCCAAGCTTCCTTATGCAGGTTCACGATTGCTGCGAACGACGACGTAATGACGATATGCTTGACTTATAAGGCATGAGCAGAGATTGGTGGAAGATCATTCTTAGTTTCTTCAATTGCTGGGATCAACAAGTCTTTCTCGGGCTCGATATCTGATATAAGAAAGGGAGAAGCTGCGTAAACGATCTATTATTTGTCAGCTGGGGTATAACAGAGCATGAAACGATCAGGCGCACATCATTGACTCTCCAGATAACATCGTCAAATATGGCCTTCGTTCTAATGTCGAGCACGATGGCAAAACGAGAGGCTCTTCGCGTATTTAGCATGAGTCTTCTTAATCTTGACGGCGGTCTCCTCTAATCGAACGGTGTCTTTGACTCTGTAACCTGCTTAGAGGAATGCGGTCAAGACATGAGCGGCGACGAAGCCTGAAGCACACGTGATGAAAACGGTCTGAGAAGATGGCGCTTTCAGCTTCGTGTTTTCATTCGGAAGCACATTCTGCATGGCTTTGCTTGCTTGGGCTTTTATAGTTGCCATATTGTTAAATGACAAGAAAATATATGAGATCAGCGGGAAGCATATAGATACGGTAGTAGATGGTTGGAAGCAAGAGAAAACATGCTGAATCATAAAATTATGTATATACAACAGCTCACTGCACGCTGCTGGGAGGATATATCACAATGACGTTTCTCCGTGTCTGAGCTTGCAAAGTAGGTCTAGACATATGGAATTGAGGACAATTTGCCATTTGGAGGACATGGGAAGATTTGGTATCCACTCCTGATTGCGTGGTAAAGATCAGCAGCAACACACGCAAGGCATCGGAATTGTCCAATCACGAGGACTGAGAAAGTGATGGTTGCTGAGCCCTGCTGATTTTGCCATTGCTACTTGATCGATAAGCTGAAGAGGAGATAGGAAGAAGCGAGTGAGATACTCGTCAAAACCCAGTGTGAGAAAATATTGTTGGTCTTGGCGGGAAATTCAATTGAGTTTTTAAAACATGAAGCTGTGCTTTTTATGTCCACTCCTTGCTGGATATACTGATAGTCTTTAGATGTCTAAGTAGATGCTATTAGCTTATAGAGATATCAGACTTAATACTGTAGTAGGATCTATTCAAAGTAAAAGAACTGTTAAAAACAAGCTTAGGATGGTCTAAAGACTTTTTAAAAAGTTACAGAGATATGCTCAAACAAGGCTTCTAAAGCATCTTAAAGTAGATTGGATTAATCAAGAGTCCGCTGTATCACTAACAGCAACCATCACTTGTACCTCTGCTGCAGATGCTGCAGATAACACGGCTTAGTGCATCATGGTATTCTGAGACGCCTTGGTGAGCACTGGCTTATTGACTTTATCTTTCTTGAAATGGACAACTCATGACTTGCTATACATGTCTCAAACTCATCCCCAGCACTCTAGAGTCCCATGATAGCCCTCCACCCCTATTCATCCTGTCTGCCCGCAACCTTCCACCATGCACTTGTAGTCCTTTGATGAACGCTCAGGCCCAAGAATTCGTGGTTTTGTGTACCTGCAATAGGGCTGCGTTGAGGCGTGAAAGCCTTCATGCTGATGATCCTCTCCACTGCCTGTAGATGCCACCGACTCGCTGCTGTCACTGGCAGAAGTCGTTAGCCATTCGGTCGGTAAAGAAGGAGATACATGTCACATACCGAGCAGCATGGCCAGGGGAAATAGGACGCGCCAGTTTCATTGGGTCTGGATACCGCAGACTGGAGGTTGGGGCGGCGCGGTTTGTTGTGTCAACGAGCTCAGCACCTGGCTCTGCTGGTGACACTGGTTTCGCCTGATGGCAAACCATCTCAACATGATCATTGATGTGGCCACATGAATTCGTAACTCGTGTTACACGACACATGGCAGACTTCCTGGTGGGGAAATTTACACAAGCGAAAGGTATTGATCTGCAGTGACGCTGCAAAGTAGCAAGGGGACAAGCGAGCTGGATGTTGGATGCCTCTTGCGCTTCCCATTGTGAGGCAGTCGAATCGAGGTTGCGATGGTCGGTACGGATATCTCCAGCTACTTGCTTAGGAGAGCAGGCATACGTATTTCCAATTCGTGATGCGATGACTCGGCAATGCCTTCACGGAGTAAATTGCTTCACGCCCAGGCACGGCGGCACGTGCGAGAAGGGATGTATTGAATCGGTTGGCATCGGCTAGGTGGTGAATCGCAGATTAGGCGCCGAGCAGAAGCCAAGAAGGTTCGATAGCGATTGCACACTTGTGAGTGAAGCGGGAAAGCAGTCAAGTCTACAGTACTTCCCTTCATTCATCGTCCACGAACCGATTGGCAAGGTAACCAAAGAAAGGAATCTCATAGTGATCAAGCGTCTCAACTGTGCATGGTGTCAGAAGAAACGGTTCGTCTCGGTCAGCAACAGGGACATACCATCACGGTATGCATGCAAAGCAAGGAACCCGATCAATACGAAATCGCCCGCGAGCAGCATCCATGACAACACCGGAGACCACGAGAAGATGAGGTGGACAATCTAGTGAGAGGTCAGCCAATGCACCGATTGCCGAATGAGGCACTTGTACGTACGAAGACGCAAGTAAAGAGCATGCTCGACTGCCAGGCATGGAATCTAAGAACACATAAGCACAGTGGACAGTCGAATTCAGCACATCAATTCCCCTTTACCGAACATAATCACTCTTGTGCTCCATCAATAGCAACAGCACAGGCCCAGCCGGTGGAAGCAAGAGGTAGGCTAGCATAGCCTCATAGTCCAATCGCAATGGCAAGCTTGTTTGGAAAGCATCAAATGGTACACCACTTTCTTCACGTCCAAAATTGTTTCCTGCTGAGGCATATTCGTTTCCGAATGCGCTGGGATGTGGGAGGGTCGGTGGTGAGGCAGTTGATTGTGGTAGAGATGTTCGCAGTTGGGGAGATCTGGATCTTCGGCCATCTGGAGGTGGTGGAGACAGGGCTCTTTCTCTCTCAGGATCGACGTCTTGATAGGGTGCGAAATTCATCGTGGAGCTATATTGCTCAGCAGAGGTACCACAACAGAGTTGGATTGAGAGACCGACATGGAGCTTTGCATGGAGTCGGGGACGAGGGAAGCTTCCCAATGTCTTGGCATGGTTCGGTCCGGTAAAAAAGGTGACAGTCTAAAGTTTGTTGTTGATTTAGACTGAGACATCACAATGCACACTCCATCGCATTCAGATTTAATACTGCATATCTAGACGGCGGCCGCGAGTTGATCGGCTGCGAAAGGACCATTGGCTCACCGGACTGAACAGGCAGACATGAGATGTTGAAGCGCGATTGTGCCAAGACCACACCTTGAATGTGTTGTAGGTCCTCCTTGGCGGCTTACTCAGCCTGCGCCCTATTCAGCTTCTGCAGAATTCATCAGAATGGCCACCTTTGTTTAACACCTCATGCGGCATTGACTCCCGTGGTTCACCAATATTTGCACATCGAAGGCGCAATGTTCATGGACACCCGACCTTGTGGCAGAGTTGATTCCATGAATCATGGAATATAATTGGCTTGAGGTGCACAAAGGACCGTGACACCAGAGCACTGATGTGAGCAGCAGCCAAAGATCATCTCCGCCACTCCGACCCTGCTGCAGAGACTGTATCCTGAACTAGGTATCCTGAATTAGGCTGGTATTTTCTGATATCTCGCTGTTCTGTTGCATAGTCCACTAGTTCTCTTCTTTTAATCCTCTTTTCTTCTCATTGATCCATCAAAGGCAGTCACGATTACGCAGTGATCATGGGTGGTGGACCATTGGACAGCAGGGAATTGCAAAGATTCTCCTTCTCAGAGTTAGCGACAGGATGGTCTTTCAGGCAATCGGACAGCAAAATGGCTTCATGGCTTCCAGTAAAGAAGATACCATCTACTGTCCATCAAGACTTAATGGACAATAACATGTAAGCTGGTCTTACCATGCCTCCCAATTTCGCTGGCTGCTGATTGGTTTGGTGTACCAGACTGGAGGACCCATTCGTCGGCTACAATGAGCTGAAATCAGACTGGATTGGGACCACATCATGGACATATCGGACTCAATTCTGTGCTCCACCAATGAGCCACCAATCGAAGGCCGTTCTTGCATTTGATGGGCTCGACACGTTCGCAGAAGCTCGTCTTGATGGCCAAAAAATCCTCGGATCGGAAAACATGTTCATTCCGCATCGAGTGGATGTAAGCGCGGCTCTAAACTCTCAAGGTCAACATGATCTTGAGATTGAGTTTGATTCGGCTCTCCTCAAAGCTCGGGCAATTGAGAATGCTCATCCAAATCACAAATGGACGTGCTTCAATGGCGAGAGTGCTAGATTGGCAGTTCGAAAGGCACAGTACCACTGGGGCTGGGATTGGGGCCCTTCGTTGATGTGTGCTGGGATCTGGAAACCCATCCGTCTTGAAGTGTACACGGCGAGAATAGAGGAGTTGAGAGCGGACGTCGTTGTGGCTCCGGATCAAAAGTTGGCCACAGTGTTTATCGCTGTGTCGATTGAATCTGACCACCCTGATGACCTTGAAGCAGCATTCAGAATCAGCCTCGAAGGTAAGATAGTTTCAGAAAGCTCATGTTCTATCGCGTCCGACGGCATGACCTGTGAGACTCTAAGGATCGATTCACCCTCTCTTTGGATGCCTGCAGGATACGGTTCACAACCACTCTACGATGTGGAAGTCAGACTCTTCGCGCACAAGATCGAGCTGCATTCAGATTCACGTAGGATTGGACTGAGGAACGTTGAGCTGATTCAGCAACCAGACAGCCACGGCAAATCCTTCTATTTCCAGATCAACGGTGTTGATATCTTCTGTGGAGGCTCGTGTTGGATTCCAGCCGATAGTTTCCTGACCGCTGTGACGCCCGAGCGATATCGAGCTTGGATTGAACTCATGGTGCGAGCCAACCAGAAAATGGTCAGGTAAGTCTTCCACCCCAGGGTACACTTCATCTCTAAGATTATACCTCTCCAGAGTATGGGGCGGTGGCATCTACGAAGACGATTCCTTCTACTCCACCTGTGACGAGCTCGGCGTCCTGGTCTGGCAAGACTTCATGTTCGCTTGCGGCAACTACCCCTGCTTTCCATCCTTCCTTCACTCCATAGAAACCGAGGCAATCCTCAACGTCCGCCGCCTCCGTCACCACCCCTCCGTCGTCATCTTCGCCGGCAACAACGAGGACTATCAAGTTGCGGAGTCAGCAGGTCTGACCTATAATTATGATGACAAGAACCCGGACAACTGGCTGAAAACCGATTTCCCAGCGAGGTTTATTTACGAATTCCTGCTTCCAGGGATCATTCACAGAGAATGCAACCTCCCAGACAGCTCGCGTACAGAAGGCAGCGGGATACGCTATCACCCCGGCTCACCCTGGGGCGGCGGCAAAAAGACATCCGACCCCACAGTTGGCGACCTACACCAATGGAATGTCTGGCACGGCACGCAGGAAAAATACCAAATCTTTGATTCTCTGGGAGGACGCTTCAATTCCGAATTCGGCATGGAAGCCTTCCCCCACCTCGAGACAATCAAATCCTTCGTCGAGGATGAGAAGGACCTATACCCACAAAGCCAGGTCATGGACTTCCACAACAAAGCCGATGGGCACGAACGCAGGATCGCAACCTACCTCGTCGAGAATGTGCGTACCGCCGTAGAACTAGAGGCGTATATCCATTTGACGCAACTCGTCCAAGCTGATGCCCTGACGTACGGCTACCGCGGGTGGCGGAAGCAGTGGGGCGAGGGGCGGAAATGTGGCGGCGCGTTGGTGTGGCAGCTCAATGATTGCTGGCCTACCATCTCGTGGAGTATCTGTGATTACTACTTGAGACGGAAGCCGGCGTGTTATGCCATGGCGAGATGTTTGGCGCCCATTGCGGTGGGGGTGAGAAGGGAGCATTATGATTGGAGTGTTACTCACGCGCGAAGGCCGGAATTTCTCAAGTGGGAGGTTTGGGGAGTGAGTTCGCGGTTGGAATCTGTGACCGTGGATGTGGAGGTGCGGTTTTGGGGTGTGGAGAGTGGGGAGGAGATCAAGGATCGGATTGTGAAGCGGGGAGTGAAGTTGAAAGCAAACGGGACCACCGAAATCGCCACGGGGATGATTGATAACGTGAACGAAGTACCGCATGTGCTTGCAGCGAGAATGTGGACGGAGGGAGTGATTGTGGCCAGGGATATGGATTGGCCGCAACCGCTCAAATACCTGCCGTTCCCGAAACGGAATGTCAAGGTCGAGGTCAGAGGGGGGGAGATACATGTGAGCGCGGAGCGGCCGGTGAAGTGTGTGGTGTTTGAGGAGCGGGAGGGGTGTCCTTTGAGTGATAGTGCCCTGGATCTGGCGCCGGGGGATGAGCAGATCGTTCATGTGAGGGGATTGCAGGAGGGGGACACGCCGTTGCGGTGGCTGTATCTGGGTGCGGGAGAGCAATGATGAGATTGGAATTGTACGCAAGTGCCACTAAAGATTGCTTTGTGATTCAGATGGGGCTAAGTCTCCTGAGCAGTACATGATGGAACGCTCAGACGACGCGGTGCTGGTAGAAATAGGCGCTTGCTAATCAAACAGATGTAGGGCAGCCAGTGCATGATAAGAGACGACCCACGCGTCAAGACCTGTATTTCCAGACGCTCCACCGTCGAATGCATGACACCAACCTCTCGTCCATCAAGCTAATATATCCTCGTCTTCCTTGCGCTCGATCCCCTTTCTGGGACCACTTCGTCGGCAATCATCGGATTCTGATCTTCCAAGCTCGCTCGACTAGAGTCCATACTGTATTTGTCTCGAAGTTTGTTGTCGCCGGACATCCGTCTTACGCCACTTTTGCTGGAGGGCGATCGTGGAGAGCTATCTGGGAGAGGCGGTAGGGGTTTGGCTTCGGGATGTTGGTCGAGGGAGAGGCGGTTGAGGTGTTGTTCCAGTCCGGTAGTAGGATTCGGGTTGGAGTTTCGATTTGATATGGGTGCTGAGAAGTCTTCATGAGCGGAGTGGAAGCTGTCTTTTCGTGGAGGAGTTCGAGGCGCATAGGGTGGGTTAGGTTTCTGAAGCGGCGATGTTTCGTCGTAGCCACCTCCACGAGGTCGGGTTTGAGGTACCTGCGTGGTAGCAGTGTCATCAAAGCCGCCTCCACTTGGCGGGCCAGGAAGTTCGCCTGGGGCAGTGGTGTGGTTGGGGTGGGATGTAGTGCTCGCGGCCGAGGTCAAGTTGCCACCAAAGCGTCGAGCAATTCCGCCATCCCTGATACCTTGGAGTATGTGCTCACCGCCGCCTTCGGCTCGGATTGGAAATGGACCTACAGTCTTGTCGCGCCCTGCCTCAGTACCGGCAGTCTTGCCACGATCCTTGCCTTCCTCCAATGTGTGAGGGAGGCTATAACCCCTGTCTTGCCGGTCCTGCTCCCAGTAAGAGGTTTGTCCCTTCTTTGTGCTCAGCCCGCCCGGAGCATGTATTACTCCACCATCGGCATTGGTGGCATAGGAGTTATTGGGGATTTCGGCCTCGAGAGGCTGGATGTAGTCGTATTGATGATAGCGATGGTATTCTCGTGTAATTTTCGGCTCGACAAGCTCGGTAGTCTCTTGGTGAATGGTCTCGTGGACAACGGCTATCAAATTCAGCCAGCACCCTCCGGAGATGTTTGGGCTTCAATCCCTACGCTTTGCGACATGCGTATGGTACGTCACATCAACTTCGTTCCTCAGATCCCATCCGGGCGGCAACGTCAGATGTTTCATTGCTTCTCGCTTCTGGACCTCGGCGTCTAACGTGTCACTTTGAGGCCTGTCGATGGATTCACGTTGATTCGACGCGGCCCGGCTCGACCGACCGAGAGCGGTGAGGTCCTCGCGGAGTCGAGCCTGACTTTCAGACTTGGGCGGTGGAACTGGCCGCCTCCTGGTTGGCGAGTCTGGCATTGACATGTCTGTAGGTGCAATACTGGGATAGGAAGGCGGTGTATCCGAGGAATGGCCGTCCTGATATGATCGAGCTCAGCTCATCCTCATCGTCATCTTCCTGCATCGCTCCGATTACGCGGGTGGCGGGGCTCGTGGAAATGTCTGGTTTGTTACGTCATTATTCCCGACTCCCTGGTTAGTCGGCACGTTCCTTCCTTTGTCGGCGTGGATCAGGGTACGGCCGGATTAATGTATCTCCGACGTCCCGATTGGGCATGCAGCGCAGGCCTCAACGGGAAGGTTCGTCTCGCTAGAGTGGGCGACTGTTGATATCGGCAGGGGCAACACGGACTGCGATCAGCCTGCTCTTTCCGCCTCCCGACCAGCAGAGACGCAATGGTGCAGTCAGTACAACACAGCACCTACACACGGTTTCATAGGCCATCGAGCACTGCGGATGCTTTCTCCGCGTGGCCCAGCGTACTGGGGAGCACTCGCAATCGGCCAATCGCCCCTCCATTGTCAATCCCTGGGGACGTCGTGACCCACTCGCTTACTGCCCACCACCACCACCACCACCACCACCACCACCACCACCACGACCATGGCATGAGGCTGTGCCTGCCAGGACGATGGAACTCCACGAGCTGCAGTATCCGTCCCTGCTGGAATCGGTGCTGGGACAACAGCTGCATCATTGATGACGGTCTTCTTGGCGTCATCATGACGCTCGCTCCTGCCTCTGGCCGCGGTCTATGATGACGACAATGACAATCCAAGACCTCCGGCAGGCGAATCTCAGTTGCGACTTCCCTGTTTATCACCACACCCTCCTGCTAGACTACCCCACCCCATGCTGACGCCAGATCCCTAATATAACCTTGAACCATCCTCTTCCCAGCACACTTCTTCCACCTCTTCCCTCATCTTCGCTTTCTCACCCTAGTTGAACATCTCCAATTACCACCACACACTTATTGCAATCAACATGGACAAAGCCAAGGCCGCCGTGTCCGAGTTTGTCGGTCGGGCAGGGCATCACGACACCACTGTGGATGAGAGCCAATCCCCCGCCATCAAGCACGAAGAGATCCAACCCCTTCGACATGAGAACATCACCACCGCAGTAGACCGGGAGGTTCATCAGGATCATTTCCATACCACCGTTCAGCCGATCAAGGACCGTGAAGTCCTCCCAGAGAAGCACAGCCACCAGATGGCAGGCATTCAGACGAAGGAATTCGAACACGCAAACCCCCAAGATACCAGAGCAAGACTCGATCGTGAAGCTCAGCAGTTTAGAGACACATCCACCACACATAACACCAAACACATCCAAGCTGCTGCACCGACCGTTGAGGGAGAACGTGTCCACCACCATGGCACGTGACATATTCTCCGACATTCTGGAGCTTGTTGCTAATTTCGTGTCCAGTGCATGAGACTGTCCAGCCGGTCGTGGAGAAAGAGATAATTGCTCCTTCGGTTGTTCACACGACCGTCCCCGTCCATGAAAAGCATCACGCTGCACCTGAACACCACGGCACTTCCGTACTTCCGACCAAGACCATGACAGACTTCAAAAGTACAGGCCAGAACTTGACCGGCAGTACTGGCATCATCAATCAAGACCAATACGACGGCTGCCCACGTCCATACAACTCGGAGATGCAGATTGGCAGGACGGATGCCGACGCCGACCCTCACGTTCACCTCCACGGCGATCATCATCACGGCGATCATCATCACGGTTCACACACAACAGCCGGCCCACACAGTTCTGACACGGCAAATCGTGCTGATCCACGCGTCGATAACCATCGTGATGGCCGAGGTCTTGGTGCCGGCGCAGCTGGTGTCGGTGCAGGTACTATGGGTACCGGCACTCACGGCTCCCACACCACAGCTGGTCCACACGGCTCCGATATGGCAAACAGGGTTGATCCTCGCGTCGACAGCGATCGTGATGGCAGAGGCTTTGGCGCCGGCACGACGGGTTCTGGCATGCCCGGTCCCCACACCGCTGTTGGCTCGCACGGCTCGGACATGGGAAACAAACTTGACCCTCGTGTCGATAGTGATATGTCTGGCAGTCACCGCACAGGTGAGTCCACTGGCATTCTTTCCAACCAACACTTAGGAGGCACTGGAGCGCCAGGCTCTCACTCTGCTATCTTCGGTCTCACACCTCCCGTGCATGGTACTGACACCTCCCGCTAGGTGCTGGTCATCACAATGTCGGCGGTGGTACCGACTCTACTCCTGTTCCGACCGGTCATACTTCCTCGCGTGCTGCTGGCGTTGGCGATACTGCTGGTCACAAAAAGCCAAGCTTGTTGGACCGACTGAATCCAATGAAGGATACTGACGGTGATGGCCAGAAAGGATTCATGAAATAGGGGTATAATACTTTCTCCCTTCACACAGTTAGTTGAGAGACAGGTGCAAGTTCAGGAGGAATAAACTGTATTAGCATCGTTTTGATTCAGATATGGTCAATAAAATATTCGAGTAAATTATTTTTGACCACTAATTTGTCAACGATTTTGAATTATGTCAGAGTAGTTACTCAATTAGTTCAAGAATGTAAACCGATCGTAAACTTCCGGATGTCAAATCCTTGGAACTTCAACTGCGTTTCCTAACCGCATGCAGCTCTTTTGAAGAGGGTCAGGAAAGCTGACCGTCGGCCCCGGTCAAAGTCCCTTGACTTATTATACGTTTGGCAATTGTCATCTTCCAAAAGCCCCTGCCAGCAATCATTCAGGATATCGTATCTGTGGACGGTAAGTTCCGAAGGTGGACTGAATCCTCGATTTGGTTCTCCTACCTCGGCCGTCACAATGTACTTCTCCAATCGATAACTTTGGGGATCGAACACCAAGGCCATCCATCAGGGCTGCTATCATTGGGAAGGAGGAGCTTCAGGACGTCGCCAGAGTGGAAAGCACCGGGGTGAAATGCCTGCTTTCATGCGCTTTTTCGGGTCATGGAAATCGAGGTGGAGGTAAATGATGTATACGTCTCCTCGAATGGCGATACAAGATCGTTCATCGAGCACATCTCTCCCTCGCTTCGGCTCGAGCACATTCGGTCCGGCGTGTGGGGTTAAGTCGAGATCACTTTCACCACTGCCGCCCCACACCACGGCTTAACCACGCGATACGATCTCACCCCACCTGAGACCCCTTTGCCCCCATCCCCCATCTACGCACGCTCCGGCACGCGCATGAACGCGGTGAAAACCTTCTCCATCTCCTTCGTGTCCTCCAACTCCCCCAACCCAAGCCACGTACTGTGACATCAGGCCGGACCACCACGACACAGCCCGTTTGGGGAGATCAACCCCATAATTCCCATACGCGTGCCCATGTCCCTCGTGGTAGGACAGATCGTCCACGAAGACCTTCCAGTAATCCCAGCCGTCGCGGTCGGAGAAGGGGTGAAAAATGGCGGGGAGGTCGAGGAGTTCGACTGAGGTACTGGGCGAGGAGTGGATGGTTAGGAGTTCGATGACGGAGTGTGGACTCGATTTGCCGTCGTAGCGGGAGAGAAAGGAGGTCAGATGGGCTAGGGTGTCGCCGAGTCTGGTGATTCGTGTCCATTGGTTTGGATCTCGAAGATCGCCGGCGAAGACGACGATGCGCCAGCGTCCGTTGGATTTGAGGAGTTCTTGGAACTGGGAAGGCCGGGCGTCGGCTTGTTTCAGGACTTGGAAGCTGGGCATGCGCATCCCAATCTTGATGTTGGGGGCCAGGTGTTGTTTTCCCACGACCCTATTCTTCTCGTCCCCGGGCCAGCTGACATCTGTCCCGTCTCCCTGCTGGGCCAGATCACCGCCTTTTGCGACAATGAGACTCGCTCCGCAATCAACGGCGATCCCACTAGCGAACATGTTCCCTCGTTCAAAAGCCGACTTGAAATTCCTCCATTAAGATACCCTCTTCGTCCATGACGTCCTTGGCTGGCCGACCGGAGTACAGGCGGGAAAATTTGTGGTCGAAGGTGACAAGGTCTTGGGCTATGCGGCGGCGCTCGGAAGGTAGGTTTTGAGGATGGAGCGGTCGCAAGTTTTGTTGAGGCCTGGGGCGATTTTCCAGCCAAGATTGAATGCTATGAATGGTCAGCACTGGATAGGACAATCTAGTAGATGAGAAGAGATACGAGACATACTATCTTGCATGCTGACATTCATGCCTTGGCCTGCTTTTGGGGAATGTGTGTGAGTAGCGTCGCCTGCTAGAAAGACTCGTTCATTAAGAGAGAAATTGGAACCAACTCGTTGACCATTCTAGTAGGCGGTCCACCAATTACAGTATTCACACGCCAGCTTGTATGGATGCATGATCTTCTGTGCTGATTCAAGATCATTTCTGGTCCGATCTTAGCACGTTCAACCTGTATGCGGTCAGAAATTAGGTCCGCAATCTGTTTGTGGTTTCGTACCGGATTTCCCTCTTTCTCTGTAGTGGTAATCTGGATGTATAGTCGCACCAATTTGTCCTTTCGGGGAATTACCATCACACTGCCTGCATTCTCCGAGTGGATTGCGCATCTCATCCGAATGTCGGCTGATGACAACGGGCACAAGCACCGAAAGCCACGTAGGAGAGGATAGCAGAGCTTACGAAAATTCGTGATTGGGACAATGCCGAGTACTCCCCTGAGTGGAGACATTAGCCCACGCTAGACCAAGTGTCCGTCAAATCACTCGCCGTATAAAGTCTGTCTGCTCACCCTCCATCTTGAAGCCTATCTGTCGCCGTGTCCATGAGTGTGCTCCATCGCGACCAATCATGTATTCTGCTTTCACAACTTCGGTGGACCCTGCCTTATCTCTCGCCTTTAGGGTTAGGTCATCCGTATCATCGGCAGCAAGATTACTCCTGAATAGGCCGTTCTGAGGCGCACTGCCGTTCTGAGCTCCGTTGGTCGCGGTACTGCTCAGATCCTGATGTGGTGTAGCTTCTTCATCTGTGAGATGTCTCAATGTGACCGTGATTGCATAGGCATTCTCATCCCCTGATTTCGAGGCGTCAAAGTCAAATTTCTCAGGGAGAATACCACGCTCCACTTCGATGTCACTGTGCTCCTTGACCGAATCAAGAAAGAATCGGTCAATACGATCTTGATGCAGGACAACTTGTTGAAATCGGCTAATGTCCAGAATGGTATTAGGGATCCCGTCCGATCTTCGAATAACGCCTTGGTCGTTTGGGTTCCAAAGACATATTTCCAATATGATTGGATTCCCACCACGCCCGATGTGGAAAGTTAAAAGAGTTGAATATCTCTAGAGTCCTGTATTGGAGACCATCCGCTTGGCCATTGAACACTTTTGTGCCTCGCTTGTCAACGATCCTGGTTTGATACCGCACCGAGACATCCACGTTGCGGCCATTAAGCCCGCGGGACCGGCACGTATGATGAGGCAATCTACCTCCGAAGAGGGTGATGGAGTCATAATCTTCGTTTCGTCCTACCTTCTTGGCTATATCTCTTGTGTCACTGAATTGAGAACATTTCCTTATTGGGAGTGGTGGCTTCGCAGAATTCCCAATAAGAAAATGTTCCCGATTCAGTGACGCAAGGGATACTCAAGTGCGGTATTTTGCCCGTGGAAGGATGCAAAGAGTATTTCCGGATGTGGTAATGGGCGAATCCGTCGTTGGTAGCGATATCAGGACCGAGTTTTAGCAGTGTTCTTCTCTGATCTATAGCGAAAGAGGTGATGTAGTAATATATGCAGCCACTGCTGACCGCTCAGGAAATCTCCGCACCCTGCACTGACATTGGCTCCGCTCCAACAGCTTGGCGGCATTCTCCTCCGGATCTTCACAGCGGATCTGGGTCCAGCTGGGTACATACCCCATTAGGATGTGCAATGCTGATTGCAGAGTCCGAGAGATACCAAGCTGTCGAGAAACACCGGTTCAAACACGGCGTTGCGATGCCGTTCTTCTGTCCTGCGGCATGGCCCGGTCATCACACCTAAAGGATATGGCTGGCGGAAATCCGGGGGCTGGATGGTAGTGATCCATGGAGGCCCTCGAATCAAGGTATCGTAGCACAAGACTCTGAAATTGTGCGACCCACTGCTTCACTAGCTTCGATGCAGTGCCAGTGACCTACACCTGCCAGTACTATAGGGTTCTTCTTTGAGCTTAAGACGCCGCTAAGGATAGTTTTGCAGCCATTTAGAGGAGCTGATTTGTCGTCTTGACCAGCAATGATTAGCAATGGGGCGTTGCTGGCAGCATATTTTGGCTTCTCGGCATCGACGATGGCCTTGCAATGAGCAATGTAGCCGGCGGGATTTTGACCAAGGATGAGCTCTCTGACGAACGCACGGTGTTGGCTTGTAGTTTTTGATCCTGTTGCCGCTTTGGGGATGGAATCTGCCGTTGACTCCATGCCATCCAGGCGGGAGATGAGCGAATTGCTCAAGCAGATTCAACCTCCAAGTCTATCAAAACTGACCTTTTGACACAATTTCCATCCGTTTCTCGAAGATGCCTACCGCATCGTTGTTTGGGCCAACTGGTCCAATTGCAACCACAGCGGTAGTCTTGCTGGGGTGGCTTGCAGCAGAGTCTGATGCAACGGTTCCACTCCCTGAGTGACCAACAATAATTGCTTTGTTTGTTTGAAGCTTTTCGAGTAAATCATAGGTTATGCCTGCAATATCTTGGATCGAGAGCTTGCCTCCAGCAAATGGGGAGCGACCAGCACGAGGGGGGTCAGGGATGATGCAGCGGACATCCTTCAAAGAAGGCAGGATTGGGAGAAAGAAGCTCTGGGAGGAGCCGAGTCCATGAATCATCACCAGAGTAGCAGGGGAAGCATTCGCCGTTCCTCAAGATGGAGAAGAAGCAAAGTTGCGAAGCATGATGTTCCCAAATTCCTGGTGCTTACATAAGCGGGTGTCCTTCAACGGTTACCCGGGCACGAACCACGTCGGCCTCCGGTTCATGGAAGATGGCCCTCATATTCTGATGAAGGAGTGTATATCTTAGAGGACACTGGCCACGAAAACTCTGCACAAGCTGAACAGGGCGCAGATTTAGCAACGAGGCTATGCGCAGCAACGAATCTGTTTGGAGATTGAGTTGAATCGACCCGTTATGGATGCTACAGCTTCTTCCCTAAAGTCGGCCTACCCATGGATCGAATTTCCCCTCGTTATCGGTGCGCCTATGTTTCCTATGGCGTGTCCGGCTCTCGCTGTCGCCGTCTCCAAAGCTGGGGGATTAGGATTCATTTCCGGAGGCCTTGATGCAGCTAGCCTTGAAAAGAGCTTGCGAGAAACTGCTGAGCTCGTGGACCAAGTCCGGCCGCCCATGGCATTCGAGATTGACACACTTCCGATAGGTGTGGGCTTCCTCCTTTTCGGCAACAAGCTGAGCGATATCTTACCTCTCATCAAGAAGCATGTCCCAGCAGCGGTTTGGCTATTCGCTCCTCATCAAGTCGCCGACTATGTTCCCTGGACCAAAGCTCTACGAGAGACGACTCACGGGAGGACGAAGATCTGGTTCCAAGTGGGTTCTCCCGCGGATGCTCTTGAGGTTGCAAAGACGTGTGAGCCGGACGCCCTGGTCATCCAAGGTACTGATGCTGGGGGCCACGGACTGCAGCGCTCCGCTGGACTCATCTCCCTCTTCCCAGAGATCGGTGACGGTTTGAAAGCAGAGGGATTGGTACATGTTCCATTATTCGCAGCCGGCGGCGTCGTTGAGGGTCGAGGATTCTTGGCCGCTCTGGCGCTTGGCGCAGCTGGTGTTGCGATGGGGACACGATTTCTGGCGGCAGAAGAAGCTCTCATCCCAAAAGGCTACCAGGATGCAGTGGTTGGCATTAAGAGTGGCTCCACCGAGACGGTTCGCACAGGACTCTTCGACACTCTTCGGGGTCCGAACACATGGCCCAAAGGGTACGACGGAAGAGGCATCATCAACGAGAGCTCTGTTGACGCAGAGAGTGGGATGCACCTTGATGAAAACAGGAGACTTCATACGGAAGCCACGGAAGGTCGTCTTTCGCAGTACCCTGAGAGTGGCCAAATGTCGAAGAGGACTGGCCGAGTCACCATGTGGGCTGGAAGTGGCGTTGGTCTTGTCAAAGAAGTCTTGCCCGCTGCCAAAATCGTCGACCAAACCCGGAGAGAAGTCTGTGAGGTGTTGGGCAGAATCGGTAGCAGTATGCACAGTAGATACAATAGGTAGTTGGCCTTGGCCTGTCTGGATTTGGTAGACGATGTTCAGCAGCTGCAGTAGCGAGTCTTCAAGCGGGAGGGAGCAAAGACGAGACCCGAAAAGAAAGCAGAAAGGAAGAGCGTCTCGTCTGCAGGACTCTCTTTCAGATCTTTAATCAGATCTTTACTGTCCCGGGCTCCTAACAACGTTGCAAAAGAAATGCCGATGATGTGTGAAGTTCGCTGTGAAGAAGCCGGCCAAGACCGCCCCACAAGGTAGACTCCTGTATCTCGCTCGTCAAGTGTCTAGCTGGGAAGGAAGGGAGAACGGAAGTCGATTGCAATCAAGCTGTAGAGACTTCATGTTCTCTCATCACACCGGTGTGGTCACTCTGTGTCGTTGAGCTATTTAAGGGGCTCGTTTTAGGGACGGTTTACTTACCTAGGAACGGCCTATACTCCAATTTCTCGTTGCCGCAGAAAGAGCGTACTTGTACCATACAGGCATACGGGTGCCCCTAAAGTCACGGGCTTTGGCTGATCAATCTGGTCACTAAGCGCTGCATAATGTAGCTATAGGCCTAAAGCGGGAGAAGAAGAGGCGTCGTCCACGGGTTTACGGGCTCTAACTAGGCCTGGTCCAGGGTTCGCTGCTCGCAATCACCCTACCCAGTGAGCTGGAGTTGAGCTCCAACAGGAGGCAGGCCGTCCCATCCTCAGGGACCCCAGCATGCTCCGCCAACGCTCTTGCAGCGGTATCCGTAGACTTGTAGGACGAAGAGTGGTTCACTAGCGAAATTTTGATATCATAGGTAGGTACAAGCAAGAGTATAAGCCCCCGGGACAGCCTGAAAGGAAAGATCGAGAGCAAGCCAACGCCCAATGAGCCAGACAGTCCACCTCATCTCCGGACTTCCCAGCTGGCCGAATCTGGTTTAGTCACGTCTTCGCCACCCTGCGCAAGCTATCGGCACACGTGCAGCAAATCTGAACCGCTGTCCCACGCGAGAATCCCCTCAGAGAGCAGCTTCACAAGCGAGCAGCGAATCAGACGCCCTGCCAGCCATCCCACCGCGCACGATGGAGAGCCGGGTGACCCAGTCCCGGAGCCCCAGAGACTTTCCCCTGTCCCAAAGCCTGCAGATCGATGCAATGCAAGTCATACCATCACACCCGGCGCGCTGCTCCCGCAACTGCATTGTAGATCGTCGGCAAATAGCGCAGAAAGCAAGCGAAGGTAAGCGCGCAGCCCAAAAGCAGCGAGACGTACTAATGAAAAGTAGTGGGCGGGGCGGAGACGAACTTCGACGTATCAGGGTGGAACCAATTAACCACTGCAACCACCATCCACGACAGACGCGACCAATCGTGGAACAATACCGCAGATTCTCATGCAAATCGGGAAGGTTTGCAACGCATCGCACAGCAATTTTCCGTGATACAGAACACAAGTACGTAAGATCATGACCACCCTTGATCCGAGGGATTGCAACGAAGATTGGTAAAACGAAAGGGAAATCGTGAAGTCATGAGATCGTGTATCAATTTTGGACGTGCGAGACTTCAGTAATCGTCGTAAGTCCGCCTGCTCGCCTTTGCGTAGGCTTCTGGATTTCGTCGTTCGGCCTTGGCTTTCATCGACCTGTTCGCAGGGATTAGCGCACACAATCGTGGGAGGCTCGTAATCTCGAAGGAGTGAAATTCGAATTGTCGGGGAGCTCTCATCAGCAGACAGTGGTGACTTACGCAGTTCGGCCCTTGATGTAGTCGATATCCCGCCTCGATTCGCGAGCAGCTTGCATGCCTTCCGAAAAGTTCTGTCGCGCACCCTTGAGGCGGCGTTGAGCCATCGCTTGCAGTTCAGCAAGTTCACGCTGTTTTGCATTGAGTTGGCCGGATCTGCAACGAGTGTGTTAGCATTAGTTTCGTGGAAACGCGAGAATGCCTTTTCAACAGCAGCCAGATTTACGTTGCAAGTAAGTTTAGAGGCTGATGTCGTCCGCGCCAATGAGAATGCAAAGCGGGGCGGAAATGCGGTACTCACGTCTGTGCTTGCTTGGCAAGCGACTTGTCCATACGGATCGGTTCAAAAGCAGAATTCATCCGTTCACTGAGCATGTCGACGACGTCAACACCAGAGGCAGAATTGTAGCCCTCATCGCTACTTTGGCTCGCGGCGTAGTTGCTCGATCGTGCACTGTAAGACTGGCCACTTGATCGGCTGCCGCTGTAAGTGGTGCTCGAATCGGACATCTCCGGCGGAGACATGGCGATGCGGGAGACAGGATAGTGATATGCCGGTGCTTTTGAGGGCATGGTGATGGGGAGGGTTTTCTGGGGCGCCGGAGCGTAGGAATACTGGCGGCGGGCTGTGGTTGCCATATCGAATGCTGGTGTTGAGGGCTTGAAAGTAATAAGATAACAAGCTTGTTGACTTGAGGTTGGCAGCGACAGCAGGGTAGGGCAAAGGATGTCAGAGAAGTAGGCAAAGTTCCCAGTAGTAAGGGCAAGCAGGAAGTAAGGTTGGGTAAGGACAAGGCAAGTGGGATCAGCCAAGGCCAGATGTGTTTGTAGCGGAGGAGGAAGATTCCAGTGAGATACTTGGAGAAGTGATGGGAAAGGAAGAAGAAGAAAGGGCAGCTCTTCAGGAAAAGGAGCTCCCTTTTATACCCTTCTCCGGTGGGTCCGACTGCCAGTTGTCCCATGACGAGCTGGAAATCTCACCATCCAGGCCCGAACCCATCCCGTCCATATCTCATCTCCCAAGCGACCCCGCCAAAGCAGGCCAATGCGATGCTGCAGTCCAGCCCAGTGAGCGAGATGCTAGTCCCCGTCGGTGAGAGCCCGGTTTCCGCTCTGCCCGGTAGACGCTGAGATCGTCCAAGGATCGTCGAGAGTCGCCCTCCATGAGTGGAATGAGCCCTCGTACGGCGGGAATGCCTGGCCGGTCTGGACAAGGGATTGGGGGCGTGAGACTGCAGAGGCGATTGGTGCGATTCCGGATTTCAGTCCTTCACGAGCATTAGCCTCGGGACCTAAGAGCGGAACGGGGCATTGTCGTTGGGCAGAGGATCTCGAAAGCGTTGAAGCTGGACGCTCGTGCGTGGCATGGGAGACTACGAGATTGCGATGTGCTGAAAGCGGCGATGGAAAATCGACGGCGCTAACTCAAAGTAAATTCAGAGCCAGGTCAGGAGGTCCTTTGCACATTCGCTCAAGAGGGATTTCACACAGGGCAGAGAGTGGTCCTCAAGAGAGACCATGATCGGAACAGGAGATGGGAGAGAGGAGCATCCTGTTGGAGCGATGAGCCGCATAGCCTTTGTCAATTTCTAGGGCCCTCGTTACCGCGATATACACACGTGGTAAGAAGATCTTCGTTGTCAATATTGGAACTTCAACCCTTTCTCCGCCATCATACGTTATGACATGGGGGCCAGCCTTGTCATGTGCAGGGAATGAGGGTCCTGGAATTGGTATTATTGTTGGTGCTCGTCCAAGGAACGGCCACACGGAAAGGGTGGTTGGTATCAGATGTAGGTTGTATCTGCACCAAAGACATCTTGATATTCAAGAATGAGGCAAGCCATGACCAGCTGCACAACGCGTAACGTGAGAAAGAATTGTCTGCACGGCCTACAGGGCTCTTCGGAAGCCCAAAATGTGATTTGGAGTGACCGACTAGACCCCGGACCCTCCACGTCTGGGCATCTTGCCTTTTCACCGACATTGAAGGGCTCACTCTCCTTGCAAGCAGAAGGTACAGAGGAAGAGTCACGAGGGTGATGAGCACTTGAAATGTGTTTGCTTCTACTCTCTCTGCAGGAGAAAGGGTGAGCAGGATGAGGAATCAGAATGCGCAGCTGGTAAAAGACCCCCCGGCGCACGTTTATAGTAATGAGTACGCCAAAATCATTCTGTTCTAACTGGCACTCTTGCTGCCTTCAAAGAGCAGCATGTTGGAGAACTACGTGAATATAAATTAGCAAGTGATATGCTTCATAAACCACATGGGCTAAGTATATATTCAAAACTTCCAAAAACAGAGAGGTCGTGCCCGGACTCGAACTGGGGTTATCGGAAACCTCATCTCAGAACTACATGAGATTTGATTAGTTAAACCAACAACCTGAGTGAACAGCGAAAACCAACTCCGATGTGATAACCACTACACTACACAACCGGAATGTTTCTGCGATGTCAAGTCGTTCCATGTCATTGTATATTAAAGGTACACCGCACTCCTCATCAGGTTCTCGGTCCCTCTGGGTGTCAGGCTCCAGGAACAAGAATTCACCGGCAATATTTTCGACGGAGCAAGAAACTGGTTCTTGCTCAATGATGCTTCGAGCAAGACATACAGCTGGTGGACCGCGCAGAGCGATAATTTCACACCGCACATTCCAAGACAGACGAAGTATATTCCTATGGTTCTTTACCTAAGTCTATGAAGGACTAGCTCCGAAGTGGAGTTGCCAGCTTCTCTGGCGACTCAATCGCAGATCAGGGCGGCTTGACCCTTATATACCAGGAAAGCTTTCATCCCGATAAAGTCGGCGATGATTTAAAACACGGTCTGAAGCGTATGGTGTTCAGCCTCTTTTGTCGGCAGAGATCCCATTCTGTGAGAATTGTGAAAGTCGGATCCATCACCGAGTTCGAGAAATTCCGCAAAACTGTCAAGAAAACTTCCGCCTGATAGTGTTCCACGTTTCTGGAAAGCCAAACCTAGTATCTGTGTTGCCCGCGCGAATTCAGGTATTGCAGCTCTCTTAGATGCGCAACTGTCAAGCGATACGCCATTCCTCAAGATGGTGAGCTTCCCTGGATTCGGCCAGAGAAGAAGCTGCTCCGCCGGGCACCAACGATTAATGGGGTTTTCAAAGTGGTGTCGAGGGGCGCTATTTATGTAACCGCCTCTGCTGAATCAATTTCAGGAAATGAGAGCCCAGACTCTGGCCAAGTTAGTGCTGTCTCGATGGTAATGGCTCAAGAGGAGGCCAGCCATGTACTACCACTGAAACCTTTCCGCATGAAACCTGGAGAGGCTTGCTCAGACAAAGCATCCCATTATAAGCTGCAGTACATGATGGTTGCCATTGAGCCACTCGTCATACAGCGCAAGTGTGAAGCCTGCGAGCAACCGTATAAACCGGACGCAGCATCACGGTTCTGGTCCGTGGACACGCGTCTCTATATCGCCAGACAAAGTCGGTGCAATTCGGATATTTGCAAGGGAGAAAAGCGGGAGACGGTTCCAGAGCAACAGGAATTGGGTTGGATTCGAGGTAGCTTGGGATATCTTGTTAGTGAAGCCTAGCACCGATAAGTAGCTAAGACCTGGTCTTGCGAATTATCTTCTCGTAGATAACGACATCCCAGCCGATCTTTAATAGCCCGTTATAATAATATGTAATCATTGCGGCACAGAGGGCAGGATTGATGCTCGTCCGAGACGGGACTAAAGACAGCCATAGGTACATAACACTGAGAACACTTTCATCCCCATACGCGAGTCTTGTCTTGACAAAGGCGGGGGACTCAATTCCGTGACAACGACCTCGATCTTATCAATGAAGTCTTCCAAGTATCTTTGATCACGGGGACCTGACAGACTTGATCCTTACGCTATATAAATTTGCTGGGGATCATAGAGGTTTGTAAGACTTCGAGGACGGCTCAGTCCTACTGATTCTGCTACCTAAAGACCATCTATCGATGTAAACATCTTCCAATGGACACGTATACTTGTGCCACCGTAGCATCTGTCGGGTATATCTAGAATCGGGCAGTAGACATTGCCTGTCTTTAACAAGGCTTTGAGCTTACTTACGATCGACTTTAGATTCCCTCCGGTGATTAGCTCGCTTGCTGCTCGCTTGATAGCGACTTTGCGCTCTTTTAAAAACGAATATAGTACTAATTTGCTACCATTATATAGTTTAGAGATGATATAATATACACATTAGTACAAGCGTGGAACAGTGAAGTAAAATCATTCAGAAATTCCCTAGTCGATGCAAGTGATTCTCGCTCTACATAAGTATGTCGCTAATCAATTACGAGAACAAAAAACCTCATTTCAGCGTCTAATCGTTTCATGCTCTCCCAATACAGTCACCCCAACTCCAACAATGGTGGGCAATCTTTTGGTGCGCCGCGGAGAACCCTCAAATGCAAAGTAGCGCTTCGCTTCGTGTCGCCAAGTACAAGCGCAGAAAGGAAAGAGTCGAACCCTTAATTGCCGTCTCGATCTCGCCGATCGCGGAGAAGAATACGAGGTATTTTGGGATCAAGCAAAGTCACCATCATTAGTCCCAGCTTGTTGAACTCCACCGGCTTCGTCAGGTAATCCGTGAACCCTGCTCTCGCCGCGGCGGCTCGTTCTTCTGGCATGGCATTGGCTGTCAAAGCCATCACTGGTGTGGAGGCCAGATTGTGGCTGGCTTCCCATTGTCGTAGCTCACGACAAGTGTCGTAACCATTCTTTATAGGCATTTGAATATCGCACTGAAAAATCGTTAGTAGCGTCGTTCCCTCCAGCTGTGATATGATACTAACAAGGATAAGTGAATAGTATCCTGGCTGCTTGGACATCACCATGTCGAGGCATTCTTGACCATTCGTCGCAGTCTCGCTTGTGAGATCAACTTTCTTCAAATATCGGAGAATGACCTGAAGCATCATTAGTAGAGAGATCTTTCTAGGAATGCAGATATGTTCACCATTCGATTGACGTCGCTATCTTCCACCAGCAATACTCGATAGCCTTTCCCGCTCAGTGTGTTCTTGACCCGGTCCGCGACGTTCTTGAAATTCTCAGTCACAGACTGAGCCATATCGCGATTGCGATCTTTGCTCAGGTTACGTTGCTGAGCCGGATCGAAAATCAATGCAAATACGGACGGTTTTACAGGCTTGTGCACCATGTACGCAACCCGGCCCGCCTTGGTCAAAGCAGAATATTCGTCTGCAATGTCACGTTTCTGGTAATGGTCGGTGATGATCACTAGACTTGGTACTATGGTCGCGCTGAAAGACAGCATCTGGCGCATGAACAGCATGAGGTCATGACTGGTGGGTAGATCAAGAACAACATGCGTGAACATGGGCGTATTCGCGCCGTTCATGAGGTCCAGGAATCCTTGAATGGTATTCAAAGTTGTGACATTCACAGCAATCTGGTGAGGAACAACTTGTTCTATATGTTGCTTGATAGCCGCTCGGGCATACTGTGCAGGACATATGACAACAATCGAATACGTGGTCGGATGAATCGCAGAGAGAGACCTCCCTGGAGAGTTTTTACCATCTTCACTGCTCCTTGACCGTCGGATTGCAGGAGAAGCCTCCATGGCATTATCAGTGAAAGCTTGCCGTTCACTGGTTTTAGAATTGTGCCGGGCTCCTGACAACTCCAACTTGACATATTCGGGTGTTGGCAATAGAGAGGAAATAGACGATCGATCGGTCTGATGGCCCGAAAGCGAATGGATTGAAGGGTTTGAGCTCCCCGAGGATGCCAGTGCAGGAGATTGCGTTTCTGGGGACGCTACATACTTCGAAAGCCCCGGCGACTGGATAATGCGTTTGCTCACTGTTGGAGTCTTGCTTTCGCGGCCTGAAGCCGAAGCCATCCAAGCTGTGTCCGAAAGACTGGCCCTCTGGTTGACTGGACGCGCTGCGGATGGCGACCCCGGGGAATCTCCTGAGGGAGTCTCGACCCTTATGTAAAAGCTGAATGTAGAGCCTTGGCCGACCTCACTCGCTGCCGTCAGCTGGCCACCATGCAACTCAACGAGCTGCCTTGACAAGAACAAGCCCAGTCCAGAACCTGCATCGTGATTGCTTGAACTCACTATCTGCCCGAATTGCTTGAAAAGTCGCTGGAAATCCGTCTCACTGAAGCCCCTACCAGTATCGATGACCTCGAAGACGATCTGTGTTGCATTGGGCTCGACTGCTTGACCTTCGGATGCCTCTCTCACATAACATCTTGTATACACCTCACCAATATCCGTAAATTTGACCGCATTTCCCATCAAGTTGATCAAGATTTGCCTAAGTCGAAATGGATCGCCTCTGACAGTTGAGGGAACATTCAGGTCCACAGTGTAGTTGAGCTGTAACCCCTTATCGATCGCGCGAGAGGCAATGGTGTCCATGATTTCTTCCAACAAGGTTCGAATGTGGAACCATTTGAAAGCCAGGGTCATCTTTCCGGCCTCAACCTTGGTAACGTCGAGGATGTTGTCCACCAGTTCACGAAGATTGTTAGAGCTGTTCTGAATTGTGTCAAGTGTCCGCCGCTGATCTGGCTCCAAAGACGACTCGACCAACCACGGGATGCTGCCTAGAATGCCGTTGAGAGGAGTACGGATCTCGTGCGACATATTGGCGAAGAACTTTGTCTTCGACTCCATTTCTAGTTGCATTCTCTGGTTGACCCTGTTCAATTCCTTCTCAAGGGCGCGTCGGTCGTTAATATCAGTACACGTGCCATACCACGATGCTCGGCCACCATTCAAGAGATCTGATTCGACGTTTACAAGACGGACAAGAAACCAACGAAATTCGCCGCCACGCGATCGTAGCCTGATCTCCGTGGAGTATGATATTCTCCCGTTCTCATCTTGCTCGATCGTGACAACGCCTTTCTGTACCAAACTGGTGAGAGAAAGCGCGTCGGCTGGAGAGCGTGGGTTCGATCGGCCTTCTATTGCTGTCTTCTCGGAAGATTCGCTTGAACCTGGTGCATTTTCCGCATTGCCATCATGACCCTGAGACGCGGATATGATCCCGCATTTCTTGAGGTCATCGCGGTGTACATGTTTTGTGAAGCCTAGGTTGAGCGCTTCCTCGAGCGACTGGCCGGAGAACGTGTGCCACTGTTCATTTGCTGACACGATTCCCATGTTTTCGACCGCTTCGAACAGAATCTGCGGAATTGAGTTTGCCAGCGCCTGGTACTTTGCATTACGAAGTAGAGTATCTCTTTCCTCAGCGGCTTTCGTCTCTGCCATATGTTGGTCGTGAACATCAAGAAAAGACCCGATCCAGTAAATCAATTGACCAGTGTGGGCAAGTAAAGGATTCGCTCGGAAAATGAACCATCGATAATCACTATCATTGCTGAATCTTTTCACCCTAATGTGTTGCGTCATTTGTGCGCCAGTCCTTAGTACTTGGTTCCAACTCCTGACCAAAGATTGTCGATCAGCATCGTGTATGTTCTGCCACGGATCCTTAGTCCTGACACCTTGAGGTTGAGCCTGAGTCCTGAAAGCGTCAAACTTGCTATTGGTCCATATCAACTCGCCGGTTTTGGGTTTAGCTAGAAAGAGTTGCAAAGGGACAGAATTCAACAACAGTTGCGAGACGGAATCAGGTAAAGATCGATCGCCAGGGTCTCGAGGAAGTGCGGTACTAGATGACGTGATAGAATGATGCCGGAAGCCACCAGGATCGTGAAATTCGATTAAAATTGGTTCCAGATGTAGTGGTTCACCTTCTAGTAGCTCTGGTGCGGCGTCCTGCCTCGGGGATGATGGATTTGAGAGACCCGGTCGTTTGGTAGCTGGGGCCCTTAACCTTGCAAGCGGTTGAGAATTTCCGACAGGTTTCTGTTTCTTCGCTGTGGCAGATGAATCTTCTGTAATGGACTGTCGAGGCTTCGAGTTGCTCATTGCTCCCGGAGTCCTTGGGAGGTGTTGACTTGTTCCTGCTGGCTTCTGACGCTTCGAGGAGAAATAGCTATCGACCATATCGGCACCCGACCGCCCAGGTGTTGGTGGGAGACCAGGTGTGAAGCCTGTGCCTGCAGACTCGAACAAGGGGGTTCCCACTGGACTACCCTTGGAGATGGTTGACCTTTCACTAGGGCTTCTCACACTTCCATGGGCAGAGCGTCGAAGCTGTTCTCCGGCCCCACGAGCTATCTGGCCGCTTAGCTCTGCCACGAGCTCTAGCTCGGAATTTTCGTCCGAGAAGGTGCCTCCTAGGCCAAGACCTCGACTATAGCGACTCAGCGATCGCCCATGCATATGAGTCTCAAGAGAACTGAATTGTTGCGCCAAAGAATACGAACTAGCAAGATGTGGTAGAATGGCGGCCACGGAATGTCGAAGGCTGAGTGGATAGGGCGTGATAGGGGTGAGCATGGAGATGATCGCTGTTGGAAACCTCAAATTCGAAGACAAAGGCCGTCGAGATGGGACAGGTTGAATTAGTGGTATGTGAATTACGGTTTTAGAACGATCTGTTCCAATCGCCTCCACCGGCTGGTTGACAGAATAATCATACACGGGTGATTCAGAAATAAAGGCTGTCTCGTCAACGTGCGCGGACTGATTGAAGAAGGGCGACTCAGAGGGATCGGCTCGCGCAGCAGGCGAAGGGTGCGGACTCTTACTCCATGGACTAGGCTCCGGTTGCTCGAATTCTTCATAACCTCGCAAAAGCCTAAGTCTGTCCAACGGTAGGAGTTTTGAAGAGCCCGTTTGTGAGGCTGTCGGTAGTTGCGGGCCTCCCCTGTGGCGTCCTTGTCGAGCGCTCGCATCGTCTCCTTTTGATCGTTCCCGAACTTTTGCATAGCTAGTCGATAGTGGACTATCTGCGAGGGATCTGGTCATTATGACTGGCCTGCGCTTCCCAAACAGTGCCGTTACACCCGTCCTTACAATCAGCGGGTCTTGCTCGGACTCCAAAGCGTGGAGGGCGCGGTGGACTACCGCTTTCATACCCTGGCAGGCGGATTCAGACGAATTAAACATGGTGTCAGTAGTCGCTGCTGGCTCTTCCGGTATCCCACGAGAATGTGAGGCCTCAATAGTCCGGTGGGCTTCCAGCGCTGCTAACTCAATACGTCCAGATATAGCACGAACAGGTCCGGAAGGTCTCTGCCGTGAAGTTTTTCCCATTGCATCTGGTATCACGCCTGCAATTGAATGGCGACTTTCTAGAAGGGGTCGTTTCAGGTCGGTTCTCAATTGCAGCTTCGCATTGGTACCAGCCTGTACGTCCTCAGCGCGTTTACCAGGCAAGAAATCCTGCTCTCGCCCACCAGCGTGTTCCGAGCCTTCGGTTGACTCGAGAACGGAGGAGTCTGAATTGTCAAAACCAAAGACATTGAAAGAAGCTTTCTGTCCCCAAGGAACATTTTCTAGATCCGTCATGTCTCCTGGCACCGCAAGGGATGCTCTTTCTGCACCATAGGCTTCTGCTAGAATCTCTGTCACGTTCGCCCACCACGCATCTAGACCCGGCTCCGCATTAAGCAGAAGCACCAAGTCGTAGAGGTCAGGAAGCGGGTAGTTGGGGTCTTCGGGGGGATCGTCATCTTTCGACTGTGACTGAAATTGCCGATTGACCGGCGTGCTTGGGTCAGACGAGGGTATGATGGCTGAACTGGGTAGTACACTGCCCGATTCAGGAGCATTGGTAGGAGAGAGAAGTGTGAATGGCTTGTGTCGAGGTCCCGAAAGCTGACTTTGCCCTCTTGGAAGGCGCAAAGTCATCCGCGGAAAGGGATATGAAGGCGTGCGTACAGCGCCCGGAGTACCAAAATTTGCCCCCTTCACAGTCTGCGCCGACTCGGTTGATCCAGCAGTAACCGCCTCGACAGATTCGGCTGAAGAACCTTGACCCTCGGCCATGGTTCGCCGCAGCGCAATGCTATCTGGCATTGTTGGAGGCTGCGGCGGGGACACATGTCCACGCTGGTTCTGCTGCAGCGCCAGCGCAGTCTCCATTCTCCTCCGGAGACCCTCAATTGTATCAGTCGCTGCTTTTCCCTCCTCTTCACTTGTCTCAACACCTCCCTGGTTCTGCTTCACCTCTGCGGGGCTCGTGATAGGGTCGGAGAGGTCTTCTAATTGCTCTGTGGAAGACGTGTTTACCAAGGCAGAATTTCGCAATTTGGAATCTCTGTAAGACTTTGTTCTGATCGATTCCTGCCGTGGAGCCATGTCGCAAGGTTTTCACTTTGATCGTATAATGGTGGAAATGGCATCAATCACAGCCGCGTCCCATCCCCTTCTCGCCTTTTGCTACTCCAATGTCAACAGTGAAGAAGCGAAATGACTATCATAGTCAATACTGTAATGAGGAGAGTTTGCGAGGCCGCAATAATGTGGTTGCTGCCGTGTGACCTAACAGAGCTATGACGCAAAAGGAGTCACCTCGCCATTCCTTGGACATGCGGCACCATTGGTGCAAGCAATGAATCTTCTGTTCTCAAGTAAGAGGTATAGTATTGATTCGTAACGAGAACATGGTCAAATCCAATCAACCGAGGAGCATGGAGAGGAACGATCGTAGTGCGGATTGGCTTAGGCAAGGGACAAGCGTGATGCGGCGGTATGAGTAGCGTTACACCTTACGGGCTGATAGACGTACAACACAACATTTGATCAGAGGTCGCACGTCGTCCTAGCCTTGGAGTTTTACTGCTCGTACGGAGTACCGCAACGAGTGGTCTTGAATGTACGTGGATTCTATGCATCAACTGGCACTTCTGATGGGATGCTGGCTGAAGATTGAATTCAGTCGTTCTAACTACACACACCAAGTACCACAGACGACCTCTCCTCCTTGGATCTACAGTGGCCCTTTACGGACAACAACAAAGAAAAGAACCAGAGCACTTCCTCATTTTGTTCGCTCTGCGCCCATGTCGAAGCCTTCACGATGGGGAGGTGTTGTGGGACAAAATAGGAAAGGCCATGGTGATCACACCAACGTAGGTGGCTTGAAATCCAATCCAGGGAACCTGGCACTGTGACAGTGGAAACGAAACACCTAGCAACCTCTTTTGGTAGTAGGTCTGTCTCATTACCACCGTCAAGACTTCCTTGCGCTGGTGTCCAAAATCTGGTGGCGTCCCGATGTAATAGTACGTGCCATGATGCTCACCCAGACGTGCATTGAGTTTTTGATGTTAAAGAGGGCGCAAATGGTCAGCAATCAGCATATGACTCTGAAGGCTTCGTTTGAGCCAAGAGGTCGAAGAAGCAACGTCCAGTATTATTGTTACCGGCCGCCTTCACTGCGCATGTATATGCAGAATACGTGCTCGCTTCACAATGATGCTAATCAACCTTGATGGATCCGTAGATACGCTGTGCGAAGGCATAAGAGGCCAGATAGCCGATCGATCCTGCGAGGGATTTATGTTAGCAAGGAGCAGATTGTCATCAAATAAGTCGCTTACCAGTCAGGAGAAACACCAAGAAACTAACCAATGCAGAATAACCTACGTACAACACAGCACCCGTCAAACCCCCAAAGCTAACTCTCAACATCCAGAATCCCAGCGCCATGACGAAGACATATGCACCGGTCATTCCCGCTCCCAGAAACGCTCGCCAGTGCCACCTGTAATCCTCCGCGCAAAGTAAGAAATATACAAGAAGAATTGTTGTACACGCGGTGGTGATAATCATCAGCCCGTAGCAGATGAACAGGAAGCCGAACATGTAATAAATTTTGCTGGTCCACAAAGAATTCATGATGAAGTACAGCTCCACAAATATCGCGCCGAACGGGAGGACACCAGTCATCAGGAGGGACGGCAGCGGTCGCAGTGACGCTGCGGCACAAGGAGGTATCTGCCGGGGAATCTGGTTGACTTTGGTGGGGGGGGAAATGGCTGATTGTTTGAAAGCGAGCCAGCTGCCGGCAGCGCTCAGCGGCACGCTGATGATGAACCAGATAGCGACAATGGCGATCATGGTGGTCAATGGGACTGCTCCGCTCGAGCCTTTCCCCCATACCCACAAGTTAAGGAGGAAGAACGTGCTAAAGACGATCCCCGGAACCAGAACTGGCGTCAAAACGATGTTCAGCTTCCATCGCTCTCCACCAAAGGTTTTGTAGGCACGGGATGATACGTATCCACCCACAAATCCGAAGATTGTGTACAATAGGAGAATGACCGTGGCAAGGAAGCCACGGTTCGAAGGTGAAAGGAAGCCGAGCAGCGCAAATATAAGGGTCAGACCGGTCATGATGAAGAGTTGAGCGCCGTTGCCGAGAAGGACGCTGAGAAGCAGAGGATGCGGAGCACTCCGAAAGACGTCCCCATGTACTAGCTTCCAACCAGAATCTTCTTGAACTCCATCCTCCACGGCACCTGAAGTACCAGATAGTTCGTCGAGTTCATACGAGTTCAGACGATTGTACCGCTCTATATCTCTCCGGAGAGCTCGTAGCAGAATCATGCTGACCATGCCCACTAACAAGACGACGAAAACAGCAGCATTGATGAGCGAGAACCAGTGTATCTTGGGATCATAAACGTGGAGATATTTATCCCACCTCGTGGCCCATGCAGTCTTTGATGGCCGCCAGTACACGCTATAGGTCCACGTCACCGGTGTCTCGCCTTCTTCATCGAGGATCAGAGGCTGTGTCGGGTCGCCACATTCAGCCATGCCGTCCCCCAGGCTTCTTGAATTTCTGTATGATTCCGGCTGCACAAGTATTCCCACAACACGATACTGGTTGCCCGTAAGACCGGCCTTGTGGTAGTCGATTATGATATCCCAGTGGTTGTTTAACGTCGTCTGACCGTCTTTCTTGAATGCTCCAAGGGGAAACCCAGGGCTCCAAAAAAGCTCCCGCGATTGCGCATCTTCGAGCAATTGTGCAGCAGGCAACCCATCGACCAGCCAGTTAACGTCATAACCCTGCCAGATCTTTCGGTTCACAAACTTTGCACTTCTAGCATCGAACTTCTCCGAGTCGCACAATGCTTTGCATGTTTCATTCTTGGCCATGTGTAACTCGAAGGGGGATGTCCTAATCCTATCCCCAAATATTATGCTGCCTAACGATTCTCTGATCCATTGCGGGCCCCCTTGTGGGCGGCAAAACCGAAAAGCTGGATGGTAGTAGTCAAAAGACACAATTGCATGGAGCTGATCATCCCGTCGCGCGATGGCAGGAGTGAGGGCGTTGACATGGAGAGGCACGATATCGCCGAGGCCGTAGGACGAGGGCGCTACACCAGGCAAATAAAAAGCTGTCGAGAAGGATGCCAACGGCAGCAGCAAAGTTGCTATCAGCATTTTGATGCTCGGACGAGTCGTCTGTTGCATTTATTGCTGTGAAGGGCGTCTGTGAGCGTTTTGCTAGCAGTTTGGAGAGTGAACCACCATCGTAGCTGCAACGACGGCGCGGCGCGAGGATTCGATGTTCAGCTCTGGATAGAAGACAGCTTGGGTTTAGTAATGAGTGGGCCTGCTAGAGATTGCTGCATGGAAGATCTTCTGGGTGCTGGCAGTGACAGGTACAAATGATTCTTCCTCAACCCGACCTTCCGCAGGAGGTTAGAGCTTAGGCAGTGCTCAATTCAACATCTACGAGCTCCGCAAGCATGCTTGACGAGGAAGACCGAGTTGTGATAGGTAGCCTGCACAATGTTCCCATACCAAATACAGCAGGGGCCTTGTTCGAATATAGCGCATTGCAACAGAATCGCGAACAACACTCTACAAGGTGATTATTTTTCTCGAGTCTCCTAATTCCACCCTGGCATTGTGCAAGAAGAGGCCTCTCTCCGCGCTCCTGACCTGATGGGCACCGAGATTTATTCGCCCAATTCATGACCTTGCAGTAGAAAGTCAGACTAATGCGCTGTCGAACAGAAACTCGGCTTCTCAGAGCTGTCAATCACCAATAGTCCTGCCTTTGTGGCCATCATGATCGGTAAAGTAGTGGTTGTTTCGAGCACAGAGCAAGACATGGACGCAGAACGTGCAAAGCAATCCCACCCCTTGACTATCATGGTCTCCAAGGCTCCAGAAATGCCAGCAATATGTGGACCCCGCAAGCTCAAAGATGTATCATGGACACAGCAGCTCAAACCAAGCCATCATATAGCGAGAGTGCTGACACTATGGTCTCGTCTCGCTTGCTCCCTTCCTTAAATTCAGCCATGTCCAGACTCCCATTCTCGTCCTTGTCCATCATTCGGAATATCTTCTTTACCCGCTTCTCAGGCGTGTCTTCATCTTCTGGCAGCTTTACCATGGATCCCACCTGTGTGATAGACATTAATGAACGCATTCCGCATCTTGGTGATGGTTGCTCACCATCTTGTATATTGCTTCCACGATCTGCAGCATCTCTTCATAGCTGATCTTGCCATCGCCATCGATATCGTAGAGCTGAAAAGCCCAGTCTAGCTTGTCCTCCATCTTGCCCCTGCTGGTGACGCTCAGAGCGCAAATGAATTCCTTGAAGTCTATGGTGCCGCTGTTATCCGCATCGAATACTTTAAAGACATGGTTTGCGAACGAACTCGGGTCGCCGAAAGGAAAGAATTGTCGGTAGATCTTCTGAAACTCTTCTTTTGTCAGAGTGCCCGACGGACAGTCCTTGAGAAAGCCTGTTCGACGTGAGTTCCTGTCACCTAGCAGAAGCAGAGTTGCTGCGACGATCCGGCCTACCTTTATACCATTGCTGTAATTCCTTTTTGTCGAAATGCGTGGATTTCTGCAGTTCTTCCAGCTGCTGAGGTGACAGCTTCGATTGGCTGACTTTGTCAGTGTTTGAGTCGTCGGAGCAGAGCCCAAGCTTGGTTATTGGCTAGGGCGCAGACCGCCTGCACGAAGGTCTACTGGGTCACCTACGACTTCCCCATCTTTCTGCGTCCCCGCTAAAGAGCCCGATGAGGGATACAGAGGAAGCGCGCAAGCTGCCGAGAGCGACAACGTTTGCGCTCCTTCTTGTCGCTGCGTTTGCAGAGGGCTGAGTTTGGCAATGTGGGGTGGCTGGGCGTGATGGCGAGATTTTGGGATTGGTGGCAATGGCAGAATAGAATCTTCTCAATAGAACATAGGGTTTGCGATGGAGTAGACAAGAGGTAGATGGCGAGATTGGTCAGTAATCGAAGATGACAAGGGATGCGGCGGTGAAATTCATAGCGTGCCTCAGGAGGGGCATTTGCATCTATCAAAAACTGGCCAAGCGCATCTCAAGCTTGGAACTGGAACTCGAGAGGCTCTGCGAGTCATCCCGAACGCAGAACAGCGCTGCCAGACCCAAACCACGAACAATCCCTCTATTCCAGCGAGGATGCTTGGTTTGTGTACAAGACGTCCACAACATTGCTCAGCTTTCCGATGGTCTCCAACGCCGCATCGTAACCTTGATCTCGTTCTACCTCATCGTACACAATCAGACACCCAGCACCTTGATCTAGCACACCAATAATGATCTTGTCCAGTATCATCTGCGACAACTTTCTCTCAACCTGCTGTGTGTCGAGACCAACCATCTTGGCGACGTGGTCGATCTCTACACGGCTGAATGGCTCAATGACCTTAATGAGGTTCTGTTCCAGCATGGCATCATACAGACGTCTCAAATGGTTCCGTATGAAGATGTCGCTCCCGAGTTCAAACTGGTAATCCGATAGTGCCTGTTCATATTCCTCCAACGATCGATTCGCATGAGCTCTAGCAACAGCCTTCATGGCTTCGAGGCTTGTGCCGGCATATTTTTGAGCCTGTTTGGACCGCAACAACGACGTGACATCATCCACCAGGTTCAGCATTATCTTGCAGAGGAGCATGTACTGCAGCGCGGAAGTTGCCTTAGCCCCTTCATCTTGTGAGTGGTAACCTTCGAGTGCTTCGATAAAATAGGAGAATGCCGTTGTGAAGTCCTTGTCCTCTGCATGTAGCATGCCACTTTGCATGTCCAAGCCAGCCTGCAATAGTGGTGGGGTATAGACTGATGCTGCTGATGTTCTTGCCGAGGTCAATGCAGCCCTTGCTTTTGGCTGGTTCGTCAAGGCATGATACACTCTTGATTCCAGCAGCTGAACCTCAACCAGCACAAGCTTGTCGTCCAGGCGCTTGAGTTCTCGGAGTAATGAATTGATAAGTGTCAGAGCGTCGTAGTATGCCTGCTTTTGCATATAAAGGCTGACCAGTCGGGTCTCAAGATTTTGTCGAAGGAAAGATCGTTTTTCGGAAATTGCCCAGTCTATGCAAGATTTCGTCACCGTGATCTGTGTCTCCAAGGAGTTCGGGATGTCTCCGAAGAAATCAAGGAGCTGCCGAACTACGTGATTATGAGCTTCTGATCATCAGGGAAGAGTGGCTGTACCTACCTAGTTTGGCTGTTTTCGCCTTCGCAAAGGACGAAAGAGTCGAGCGACTTGACTTGACTAGCTCCGCCAGCTCCTCCACCTGCTTGTTGTCTCGGTACAGTTCCCCAAGGCCCACCAAAGCGTTCTCATAGTCTCTCAATGCTTGCTCGTTAGAACCTGGGGCTTTCGACAAAACGTCTTTGTAGATTATTTCTGCTTTGGATGTATTGTTCTTTGACAGCTCTTTCGCCTCCCTTATCCTTGCTGCATTGCTTGGGGGAGGCGCCATTGCTGCAGCGTATCTTTTGGAGCGGAAATAGTGGTGAAGAGTGTGGAAAGGGTCAGCTACGAGGCAGGATTCTCGCCCCGTAATGGATTCAGCGGCGAAAGAGCCTTTAACTGCGGCGGCGGCCGCTATTTTTAAGCTTTGGGGCGCCCGCGAGCCGCCTGCACTCCGCAGCTTGAGCATCCAAAAAGTTTTAGAAAGATCAACTACGAAATCTCGGACGTCCCACCACAAGTGGTCATCTGGCTATGGTATGTACAGGTCAAACTATAGCAAGACGAACTGACATGTGTATAGAAGATTAAATCCTTGTCTCGGTCTACCGCCGCTCATCAGGCCCCAGGCTCAAACGTCAGTCATCATCCGCGCAACCTCGATCCCGCTCAACATCCATTCGCCGTCGCTCGCGAGTACACACGCGCTTTGACCTCTGTGAAACTCGAGCGTATGTTCGCTGCCCCATTCGTGGGTCAGCTAGGCAAGGGACACGTCGATGGCGTTTACACTATGGCGAAGGACCCAGGGTCATTGCAACGCTTCGCCAGCGGCAGCGGGGACGGAGTAGTGAAGATCTGGGACTTGACAAGTCGTGAGGAAGTCTGGCAGACGCGTGCGCATGAGAACATAGTCAAGGATGTGTGTTGGACTCCAGATCGAAAATTGCTATCCTGCGGAACAGATAAAACCGTGAAGGTCTGGGGTCCTCACGATGCGGAAAGCAAAGGTCCTCCTCTGGCCACGTATCTGGGTCAAGCCGCCTTCACAAGCATATCACATCATCGCAGTCAGCCCTCGTTTGCCGCTTCTTCTAGCTCTATATCGATCTACGATTTATCCCGACCTTCTTCCGCTCCGACGCAGACATTGCAATGGCCAACTTCTACTGATACCATCAATTCTGTATCCTTCAACCAAGTCGAAACATCTATCATTGCTTCGACCGCTCTCGATCGTGCCGTTGTGCTATATGACCTCCGGACTTGTTCCGCTATATCAAAAGTGGTGCTTACACTGTCGTCCAATGCCATTTCATGGAACCCAATGGAAGCATTCAATTTCGCTGTTGCGTCCGAAGATCACAACATGTACATTTTTGATATGAGAAAGCTCGATCGCGCTTTGAACGTCCTGAAAGGCCACGTTGCTGCGGTCATGGACGTCGACTTTAGCCCTACTGGTGAGGAACTCGTAAGTGCCTCGTATGATAGGACGATACGATTGTGGAACCGTGATCGGGGTTATTCACGTGACATTTACCATACTAAGCGCATGCAGAGAGTCTTCTCGGCAATGTACACATCAGATAATCGCTGCATCCTCTCGGGTTCAGATGATGGCAATGTCCGTCTTTGGCGTGCCAATGCCTCTGATAGGAGTGGTATTAAATCTGCACGGCAGCGACAAAACCGGGAGTACGACGAGGCTCTTGTTCGTCGGTATGCTCATATGCCAGAGATTCGAAGAATCAAACGGCATAGGCGTATTCCTAGAACAGTCAGGAAGGCCGGTGAGATCAAGGGCGAAGAGTTGAAATCTCTAAAGAGGAGGCAGGAAAACGTGAGGAGGCATAGCAAGAAAGGCTCGATGCCTCGACAGAGTGAAAGAGAGAAGATGGTTCTTGGAATTGAGAAATGATGTGGGGCACTTGCTCGCCTGAATGCTGAATTTATTTGGACGCAGCCGACGCAGCTCAAAATTCTGCACAACCGAAAGACCTTTGCATACACGCCTCGTGAGGCTGCAAAATATGCACGGACGATGGTTGAGGTTTTCGAGCGACGGGCTGAATCAACCAGAAGAAGGGTATGAAGACGAGCTAGCATGCCATTTTTGGCCCAGAACAGTCATGTTGCTTGTAATAGCAGCTGGAACTTCAATCGAAGCGTGAGGAATGTGCGCCGCGTTCGGGATAAAGGGTGGAGGATGGATTCGGACAAGGAAGACAAAGAGATGTTTGCGATCAAAGGACATGTAGTGACACCGCCAGGAGCAGTGGAAACATCTGTAGTACAACGTTGATTGGCAATAAATCATACCCAGAACCATCTGCGAATTCTCCTGTCACTGCTGTAGCAAGTCGAATGGCGAGAGATCAGGGAAGGCGACGAGGAAAGAGTCGAGGACGCGAGGGCCAAGCACCACACGCGCACGGCCAAGCTGTTCGCAAGAAAGTCCCCGACTTGATCACCGCATTCCAAGCAGCATTGCAAGTCAAGTCTTACAAACACAAGCGCGAAGGCCAGCCAAAATCTCAAAAGCCAAACAAGAAGCCTGCTTCTTGCGATGCGCACGCACAGGTCAGCAGCCTCGAAAATGATCTAGATATCATTCTTCATGAGGACACACTGGCCAAACACATCGATCCTCCGTTCGCAGAATTGGAAGATGATTGCTCAAGGCTGAAAACGCAGTCTATACAGCTGGCAACACTTGTCTTACATCTCCAGAATCAGCTCGGGTCTGACCTGCCGAACCACAAAAGACTCCATCTTCCTAAGGTCAATATAATTCGAAAACCCCTTGAACCAGACGTTTCGAACTCGGACAACATTAAAACAACAACTGTCAACTTACCTCCAACAAAGAGCCCTGAAAACGCCGCACTCGGCCCTCTCTCGATCATCTATTCTAACTCTCCCTCTCCCAGACCTTGGTCTGGTAGACGTGAGCAAACCACAACCCCGGAAGCCCCGAAGACCCTGAAAACCCCCCAAGCTGTCAGAACCCCTAGGACAGCTGGTTGGGCTGGAAGCCCAATGAGTGTCCAGATGGCGTCCCCGTCAAATACCCAACTGACTCCAACGCTTGATCGCCTGCTGGACGAAATACACCACGCCGTCCAGACCAGAGACGGCGAGCTGATCAAGCATGACCTGCAAGTCGAACCTCCTCTTGCTCAGGCCTATCTTGACTTATCAGCGGAGCTTCTAAAGCATTATCCTTGGGGAAAAGACCAGCATTTACGCACGCTTTGTGAGAACGTCCTGCCTAAACGTCCAGACGGGGTCACAAATGCATGGGAGTCATTCGCTGGTTATCTTTACCATTATCTGCATTATATCAGAGATGGTAAATTCCAAAATCTCTTGAAGCACAACAACGATATCAAAAGACTGCTCAAGTGGGTAAGACATATGCCTATTCCTGCAGTAACTTCAGCTGATCTCGTTCTCTAGTACATCATGTATCTGCCTCGGTGATACTACTTTTGGTGTTATTATCCTTCCGAGTGTCCTCTATCTCTCCAAAGTGCTGGCCAGATTTGCACTTGGACTGGACAAGAGGCCCGAACTTGTAGCGCAACTTCTGAATCAGCACTCCGTCGTTGACAATGACGGCAACAGAGAGAGAGTTACATTCGTTGAAGATGCTGCCAATACCATACGCGAGGCATTCATCAAGTGCCTGAGTGATAAAAGTGGGCCAGGTGGCTTCGGTCGGGACGCCGCACCCGAGGGCAAACGTACTGGGATATACACAACAGGCAATCTGTGTCTCAAGCTTCTGTTTCAATGCGGAAAATTGTCGAGTGCGACTACCATGTTTGTATCTGTTGATGCGCAGAGCCCACTCCTCTCATACTATCCAGCATCGCAGCGTGTCACGTACCTGTACTACCTTGGACGGTACCTTTTCGCAAACAACCATTTCTTCCGAGCGCAGCTAGCATTACAAGCTGCATACGACCAGTGCCATGCTCAGGCAATTCGTCACCGACAGCTTATTCTGGTGTATTTGATGGCCTCTAATATCTGTTTAGGTCGATTTCCTTCGTTGGAACTCCTGCAAAGGAGGGAAGCTACAGAACTGGCCAATCACTTTCTCCCCCTATGCCGGCTAATTGCGTCAGGCGATCTGTCGGGTTTCAACGCATACTTGAGCCTGGACAACGGGCATGCACAATGGTTTCTGCATAAGAGGCTGCTACTTCAATTGCGTGACAGGTGCGAACCGCTTGTGTGGAGGTCTCTTGCCCGTCGTGTCTTCATTGAAGTTGGCTTCCCAGGCGGTGAAGACAACAAAACTCCGTTCCTACGACTGCATCTTCTTCAAGCTGCTGCTCAATTGCTCGACACGAAGAAGTCAAGACCGGGACTGCAGGAAACCGCAGCAAACTCGCAAAGAGGGTACCCACGGTTTGGGGACAACGCTCTCGTGCAATCGGACCTTGACACTGAGAATCGTGCCCCCAAAATGTGTGATTCTGAATTTGCGGAAATGGACGATGCGATTGCTGAGACTGGATTCGACATTGAGTCGGGCACTTACAACGGATTGAATGAGCACCAAACGGAGCAGCTCGTTACCAACAGGATTGATGCAAAGCATCTCCAGCAAGAGCCTCATCCTACCATTGACGAAGTGGAATCTATCATGGCATCTCTGATACAGCAAGACTTGATCAATGGATTCTTGACGCACAACAATCCACGCTTTGCGATTCCTGGTGCAAAGACAAGAGGTGCGTTGGCTGTTGGATTTCCCCGTGCCTGGGAGGTCATGCAGACGAGGAAGCGCAGTGAAGAAGTGCCTGGCTGGGTCAAGGAAGATGAAATGCCCAATGTCTTCGCTGGAGGCCTATCTGGTGGGTTCGGAGGAGGCGGAAGGGTTGTCAACCTTAGCGGTGCAAGGCCGGTCGGTGCAGGAGCTCCATGAAGTGGACGCGCAGGTGGGAAAAGCTTGGTCCGCTTCGCCGCAATGTTGTCTCCGGTGGTCATGGTGCTACTATCTGTTGTTGCGAGTACGGGTTGAAGGATGTCTACTTGTACTGGATACTACTACTTTGCACCACCATAAGCTCTTCCTTCATCGTAGCATGCCTAGCCATGCAGTTAGACCATTAATTGCACTACCTTGTGCCTGCGGCTTAGTGCGGCCAGCAATCTGTTCGGCTGGGCGACGATGATTTCTGACTTCGATGATAAATATCTGATTGCCTCGACAGCATGTGGCCAACGATGATGCTCCTGCTCGGTTGGTCTGTGTTTTCCGCACACTTGAAGTTACCGGCCTTCGTGCCGAATATGCCAGCCTCATCATGGTTCGGGATCGGACGTCGAACTTGTCAGGTAAGCAGTAAGCGGGCTACTCGAGCATTTACATGACATGCAGCAATAGCCTGCGAAATCCGCCCTAGTTAACTAGTTAGTTTGGACGCGTCTTCAGGAAGAGGAGGCCTTTCTTGACGCTGTCCGACCGAGCCAACCAACCTAGAGTGTTGCGATCTAGGGGCGGCGCAGACGGGTGTCAGTCCTCAGTCCGTCTGAAACCAGCCTGCCTGATCAAAAATGCCCTTTCTCAACCGCAGTATCCGGGTAGTCATCGACTCATCTGCAATGCAAAGCTTCCCTCCGTTCGGAAGATGACACGCCGTCGCCTGCAAGGCTTTCGAATCAGGAACAGCCAGGACTCAGGACACCTCACCTCAGCTCGTCTACCGGGAGCTGTATGCGGGCAGCGGAACTACCGGTAACCTAACGTCAACCATCAGCCCACACGGGTGCAGTATGCTCCTTCCGAGCACAAATAGCACCCCCGATGGCCGCCAACGAAGGCCCATTTGCTTAAGCAGGGATCTTTTTTCACTGGGCGGTTTCAGGGGACAAAGGCCTGGACCGTGATAGACTCCACCGACCGTTAAGGCTAGCACTGGGTTAACGTCGGCTAGCCGCAGAGCTGTGCAAAACTGCCACTGCCCATCAGTTCATCCCATGAACCCACCCAGACACTTTTCCTCCACCTCTTCCCACCCTTGCCCCCCGTCTGACTTGCCACTGACCTTCGGGTTACGGAACACCTCCTGTACAAACCATATTGCGACCTCTCACTTGCCTCCCCTTCCTTGGATGCCACTTCACAACGCGACCTCTGTTCTGATCTCTCCGCCAGCCCGTTGTCGCTTCAACAGGATCCATCTTTCTCGCCCACGTCGAACCTACGGGCAGTGAAGACCCAAACAGATGCCAGTCATACCTGGCCTTCAGCTGCCTTCCTAAGCCAGCCGGATCAACCAACGGTGGCAGCAGCGCACCCTTCACTTCACTCCCGGAAACCTATTACAGGAAACGGAAGATTTCCCTCTCGCCAACCTGCCTTCCATAGATCGAAGATGTACGTGCTGCGACGATAGTTACAAGCTCAAGGTGACGGGAGCGAGACATTGCCGACGTCTTCCTGCTACATGTGAAGCGGTGATTGGGGGTCCAACAGAGTGCTATGGCTCCTGAAGAGCAAAATGAGGACCGTTTGCGGGCGTCTCTCGAATCACCAGCACTTTACCCGCGTGCTCATGTAATGGCCGGCGTGGACATTTCATCCGGAGCTGACTCGTCTTCCCTCGAGTTCCCGACGGGCTGCTCTTCGAGATCGATGTTCAACGATAGATCATTGCATAGACGCAAAAGCAATGCAAGACCACGACTTCCCAGTTTCAGAGGTTTAGGGATTTCACCCTATGAACCGCCTTTCGCGCAGGATCCCCCTGCTCACGGAACAGATTGTTCGGGTTTGGAAAGAAGGAGTCTCGAGCGTCCCTGCTCGAGGCCCACTTCAACCTCCTCTACACGGACATCGCCTCCCCGAACTGGCTCCACACCGCTGTTGACTCCGCCAGCTGACCTAGATGCACTAAAGTGGACTACTGGCCCTATAATTCGCCAATCTTCGCCGCTGAGCAAGCCAGATACGAGTGCCGTGATACCAATAGAACCCCCTGCGTCAAAGACCGAAAGTGCCTCGTTGTCGGGAAATGGCCCGCAGGCTGATAGTGTACTCCTGGACCCTTCGGGCCCTTCGGGAACCGGCGGAAGCGAATCACACCAGGAATCCACTGATAACAACACGACCCAGTCTTCCTTTGAATCCAGCGAATCCATTTCGTGGCTTGATCGGTCTGTTGGTGCTGCAGGTGAGCGCAACCTTTATCCTGTGACATGTACCCACGAAAGTACTGAGCTGAACACCCGTAGTGATGAGCATCGATCCATCGAATCCCTCCTCGAATGCGATACAGATAGTCTCACAGACGCTTCCCAATCCAGCGAAAGAGACCGCCAGGCCCAATGCCATATTTACAGAAGTCATTGCCGCCATACAGACCCGATTTGGCACTAGTCCCCAGCCGTACATCACCATCACTCACGCTGTTCCACCGCGATTCGATCTCCTCAACCTGCCAAGCTCTCCACCATCGACCCCGAATCTCTTTGTTGGAAGAGATGACTATTTCACACAGTCAATTTTTGCACATGCGGCAGTAGTGCCATCCTACCACGTGACCAACAATAGCTTGGCGACACCGGCGCCCTCCTCTCCCAATCCTATAGTTCCACCATCGAGCGTGCAAATCTCTGTGCTAGAGCGGTACATTCCCGCTTCATCGCCACAAGAAGGCAAGGATTTGTTCTCCTTGAGTGGTCAGTCGGTCTTGATCGATCGATTGGCAGAACTCTCGCCTGATAGAGGCAGCATGCTATTTGTCTACCCCACCAGAACCGGTGCCAGCACATTCACCAGCAGATACCTCAGCCATATTCTTGACCCTCTGCTTCGTGCTCTGATTGAAGTCCATCAGCTTTCCTATGGTCTCGCAGAATCCCTGGGCAGCATGGACGCCGTTGCCGACATGTACGATTTCGGAGCTCTGAAAGTCAGACTTTCCTCGCTTTGTCGTCGGATGAGCCACCGGATCACATCTGAGACGAAGCGAAGTAACTTTAATCTTGTCTACGCTGGCAGTGCTGAAGTTGCCATTGATAGAAGGACCTGGACCGAGTGGTATTTGAAGCAGGAGCACGCACGCTTCAAACGCACACTAGAGACCTACTGGGGCAGAGGCAAGCGTCTTTCTCAGCTGGATTCTGCCAGTGCGGGCACTATGCTACGAGAATTCATCGACGGCGTGAACAAGATGACGAACGAGGAAGCCGAGCAAACCGGACCCGGGATTGAGCTTGGTGTCTTTGTCGTTAGAAGGACTCTTGCAGCGTCTTCAAGCTGATTGCCCAATCGGGATGGCCGCTTGTACATCTACAAACGTCTGTTGCATTTCTGGGCGTCAAGATACACGCAAGTGAATGCGCATAGCGATAGGCGCTGGATGGAATCTGCCGGTTTGTTGTGTTTTTCCCCTATCTCGAACCAAAGACGGAAACGATGATGTAGCAACCTTACGATCCTTGAGCGCAGAGCGTACCGCGTTGCTCTCTCTACGTTTGAAAGCCGGCAAGTTTCATAGAAAGTAGAAGATAGGGCTACTTAGTAGCGTATTGGGGCTAGCTTCCCTTGGCAAGCTAGGATAAGCTTGTATTCTAGCTCAATCTAGCGTCTGGGCTAACGTGCTTCGGGCCGATCTTGGGAATGTTCTGCAAAGGTGGGAGTCGACTTCCAGGTTTTGCGGGACTTGGTCATGGGGAGCAGGCCGGTGCGAGGTCCGTTGAGATAGACGGCAGCCAAAGGCCATCACATTCCGTCGCAGCTTGCGGTCCTGGTATGGACGCGCACCTCGGGTTGGATCTGGGGTATCCGTCGTTGCTGATGATGTTGCTTCTGGGGGGGCAACGAGGACGAGGGCGGGGTGGGGGATGCCTCTATCCCAGGGCCTCCCCGTCCATCTGATGAAAGAGCTGGCTTTGTCTTCTGTCTTCACTGGCACGGACGAAGTCTTGCTTCTGGTCTCATCCTCGTCGTCACTTCTCAGATGTCTCCTTCCGCGTGCTCGTCTCCTGCCCTTCGCAGTGTGCTCCTCTTGGAGCTTTGCTTCTTTGCTGCACCGAGCGGCCTTCTGCATCGTCAACGCTCGAAGAGAAGGAGCACTTCTCAACACCATGAAGTACGCACCTGCCTCGCGGCCGCATGTGTGCCGTGAACACGGCCGCGTTTCATCCGTCTGCCAAGCATCGACGCTCAGTGACTTTGCCTTTGCTTTGTTTCTGTTCTTGCGCCGAATGCGATCTCCTTGAGAACACGCACAGAACAGATGACTTGACCTTCGTGTTTGGTGGCTGTCTCAACGAGGTCTTGCAACCTCACCCGCACCCCTCGCCCTTCTCTTCTGCTCTCTCTTCACCAGGGGCCCTCTTCCATCGTGAAGATACTTCCCGTCATGCTGCTCTCCTCTGTATGTCTCGCCTTGTGTTTTGCTTTGGCCGCCGCAATACCTACCATATCGGCTGTCGGATCCAAGTTCTTCACCAGCGATGGCAATCAGTTCTTCATCAAAGGTTGGTCAACGTCCAAGCATCTTGATGACAGCATCTCCTGACACCTTCATCCCTTTCCAGGCGTTGCTTATCAGCTCATTGCCGACGATCCCTTGGTCAACGCAAACCAGTGCCAGCTTGATGCTGCTTTGATGAAGGAGCTTGGAGCGAATGCCATCAGGGTCTACCATGTTGATCCCCTCGCGGACCATACGGGATGCATGCAAGCATTTGCTGAGGCAGGCATCTATCTCTTCGTCGACATGGACAGTTTCAAGACGTACATCAAGCTTGTCAGAGTCCCAATACTCGCTTGGACAAAGCCCTGCTGACACCAAGTGTAGGATGTGATTGCGTGGAATCAGAACAAGTCAGACTCTTTCAAGCAAGTGATGGACGAATTTCAGAAGTACGACAATACGGCAGGCTTTTTCGTGGGGAACGAGGTGCTCAATGGAGGCAAGCCATGGCACGTTCCTTGCTCGAGCCGGCAGCGCTAACGTTCGAACAGTGGCCGACTCGCCTGCTGCACCATTTCTCCTTGCTGCAGTGGCAGACCTGAAGGCATACCGAGATGCGAAAGGTTATCGGCAGATCCCGGTGGGATATTCCGCAACCGACACTGCGGTGCTTCGCCCAATGCTTCAGGATTATGTGGTCTGCCGAGGCAACGCTTCTGAAAGACTGGACTTCTTCTCCTTGAACTCATACGAATGGTGTGGCGCTCAAGCGTCGTACGAAGTTTCCGGTTACACGGCACTGCAACAGTCGTTCGAGAACTATCCTGCTCCAGTGTTCTTCTCCGAGACTGGCTGCAACACTGTCCCGCCTCGAAATTTCGCCGATCAATCTGCCATTTTTGGGTCGAACATGTCTGGCACATGGTCGGGCGCCATTATCTACGAGTGGATCCAGGAGATGAACAAGTATGGGTTGGTATCATACGGACCCTTCGCCGGAGATGCGCTACAACAGGGTACCACTGTCATAGATGGGTAAGCACCAGCATAACTGTCACCTCGTTGCCTTTTGGAATTGCTCGTTGTTTAATGTCTATCTTGCTAGGTACACCCGCCAAGGTACCCCCACGCCTGTTGTGCCTGACTTTTCCAATCTCAAAGCGCAGTGGGCGACCGTTAGTCCCAGCATTGTAGCTTTGTCGCCATACTCGGCAGCTTCGGTGACCCCTCGGCCTTGTCCTTCTTCGTCTGCTGGAGGATGGGTAGTCGACCCAATTTTGCCATTGCCCACGATCGGTCAAGTAGGGACGGAGGCGCCAGGTGGCGCAGCGAGTGCTCCCAATCCGACTGCTCCTCACCCTACCCCTGTCACCATAACCTCGGAAGCAAGTCAAGGAGCGACCGGATCAGCGACATCGACGACAGCACGAGGCATTGCTGGCCGCGTCGAATCCAGCGTCCGATTTCTCGCTGTTGAAGGAAGTCTGAGCAGTTGCATACTGGCGTTGTTGACGGTCGGCCTCGCTGTGCTTCTTCTACTGTGAGTGGCGGGCTGACGGCAGACGCGGATGAGAGATGTAAGCAAGGCAAATGCATGGAGCGGAGCTATGAGTCACATGGCTGAGTGACTAATGACTTGGTGCCCGCGGCGCACGCGGATGAATAGACTCAAGACAAGAAGCACCATTGCACAAGCGATAGATAGCCCTGATTAGTGCCGGAATGCGAAGGCTTTGAAAGTCCACAATTGATACTCCTGCGGGATCAACCTGACCAGTGACCAGCCGGCAGCTTGGGTGGATGGCTCGGATCGCGCGTCATCAGCACAAGCTAGAAGCAGTCTCAACACGCGTACGAAGCTCCTTGGACACTGACTGGTTTGGATCAATCTTTCTAGGGATTGGGATTGGGGTCGGAGATCTCGGACCGTGCCAAGCCCAGACCTTTCGGCTGTAGGTCTTCCTTGGCGGCTTACTCAGCATCGGCCTATCTCCTTCTTCCTTGCTTCCTTCGTCCGCACACTCTCATTCTCTCATATCCGCCGTACAAATCTCAGCTGGAAAAAGCACCAAGAGCCCTGGTTGTGGGACGTTGAATTTCTAATCGCGGCTCCTGTGCTCCCAGTATGCGGTAGAATACTTCCGTCGCCGGGATATCAATCTGTTCGAGTTCGCACGCCATGACTCCACCTACAGGAAGCTTACAAATGACCTTCACGTTGGCATCAGGACGGTTTAGATGATGGACATTCCTCACCGTCCCACTCAGAATTCTCTCACAACCTCCTCTTATTTCCGTGGAGACCTCGTGACGGACGACCCATACCAAATCCCCAGCTCCTCGTCTTTGCTTCATGCCACAATCATCTTTCTCCCGCTAGACATACTAGATTCCCCCTCTCCCCCCCTTCCCTTCCGCTTTCCGTCCTCCATCAGCGCTCTTTCTCTCTTTCTTGCGTTGGTGTATTCTGTCTGTGCAGCAAGTCTGACGACTGCCGTTTGCTGTTCTCCGTTATCTTTTTGAGCGAGAAGGGTAATTCATCAGAATGTGGGGCCTTCTTTCAGGTGAAGACGTACCGGCGTCGCGCTGATGAGCAGGGTAAGTAGTCCGTCCAGATATTGGCCAAACAGCTATTGACTGTGCAAGGATACGCCCTTCCAAGTGATCTGCATAACACTCCAGACCAGAGAACGAATGCGCCGGGCGAGTCAGCAATCGGTTCGCCAGCAGATCCTTTGTCCCCATCACCTCCCAATGGAGCCTGGGGTGAGCGCGACGTGGGAGCCCCGCTTGACGCGGTCAGGTCTATGGCGGAGTACAGCGCCCTACGTGAGGAACTCACAAGGTTAAGTATCAGTCAGAGTCGTCCAAGTGCCGGCGTAAGGAGACGGTCTTCAGCAGCTCGTCTTGGTCTTACCAAAACCGTCACTGGCAGGTCGCGCAGGAGCATTGCCGGGGCCCAATCTCAAGCTCCAACGGAATCTGAAGTAGCTGACAGGGCCCCCAGAGAAAGCTCTGAAGAGGAAGAGGAGTTCAATGTTGGCGGATTCTTAAGAGATGGCCATCTTGAGAAGAGGACCGAGGCGGGAGAGTCGGCGAAAAAGGTTGGTGTAGTCTACAAGAATTTGACAGTCAAAGGTCTGGGATCGTCTCTTGCATTCACAAAGACCCTGCCCGAGGCGATCGTCGGACGGAGACATGATGCTAGTGCTGGGACGACCTGGATCAGGCTGTACTACGTTTCTGAAAGCCATCACGAACGATCGCTCGAGTTATGCTGCTGTTACTGGAGAAGTCATATACGGTGGAATCTCAGCTGAGGAGCAGCGCAACAACTACAAAGGTGAGGTCAACTACAATCCAGAGGATGACCAACACTTTCCAGCTTTGACCGTTTGGAAAACCCTAAAATTCTCGTTGATGAACAAAACCAAGAAGCACGATAGTGGAAGCATTCCAATCATTATCGACGCTCTTCTGAAGATGTTTGGGATCTCTCACACCAGAGACACTCTTGTGGGAAACGAATACGTTCGTGGCGTCTCCGGCGGCAAGAGGAAGCGTGTTGGAATTGCAGAAACACCTTCAACCAAGAGCAACCTCGTGGGTTGGGACAATAGTACCCGAGGCTGAGACGCAAGCACTGCTCTGGACTATGCGAAATCCTTGCGCGTCATGACAGATATATCTAACAGAACGTCTATTGTCACCCTGTACCAGACTGGAGAAGGCATATATGATCTTATGGACAAGGTACTCGTGATTGAAGAGGGTCGAATGATATATCAAGGACCCGCTAAATAAGCCAAGGCATACTTCCAAAGCTTGGGCTTCTACTCGCCAGATCGTCAACCGACGGCGGACTTCCTGACTTCGGTTGGAGATCCCAACGAACGACAATTCCGGCCGGGCATGGAGGCCTCAACGCCGAAAACAGCCACAGAACTGGAAGCGGCGTTCCGGGCTTCTGACTATTATAAAAAGCTCATTGCTGATGTCGATAGCTATGAGACAAAGCTCCAGAATTCCGGGAATGCCAATGCTCGTCAATTCCAAGACGCGGTCGCGGAGGGCAAAAGTAGGCGCGTCTCCAAGAGGTCGAGCTACACCGTCTCTTTTCCACGACAGTTATACGCCTGCACTCTTCGCGAATTCTGGCTGCTATGGGGGGATAGAACCAGTCTTTACACCAAACTCTTCATTATCGTCTCAAATGGCCTGATCGTAGGTTCCCTGTTCTATGGACAACCCCTTGATACTGAAGGCGCCTTCTCCCGTGGCGGCAGTCTCTTCTTTGCAATCGTTTTCCTTGGCTGGCTTCAGCTGGCGGAACTGATGAAAGCTGTTTCCGGCCGTGTCGTCGTTGCTCGACACCGGGAATACGCTTTTTACCTTCCATCAGCGGTAGCTATTGCGCGAGTCATGCTTGACTTACCCGTGCTTCTTGTGCAAGTCGTCATCTTCGGTCTGATCATGTACTTCATGACCAATCTGGACGTTGATGTTTCGAAATTCTTCATATTCGAGCTGTTCGTCTACACAACCACGATTTGCATCACTGCATTGTACCGGATGTTTGCAGCTCTTTCGCCAACGATCGATGACGCTGTTCGGTTCGCTGGTATTGGCCTTAACCTTCTCATCATCTACACTGGATACGTCATCCCCAAGCCACTGCTCCTATCCCGCTACATCTGGTTCGGCTGGCTGTACTACGTCAATCCGATCTCTTACGCCTACGAGGCAGTCCTGGCTAATGAGTTTTCTGGCCGCACAATGCCATGCTCCCCCCAACAGTTAATTCCGCAAGGTCCTGGGGTTAGTCCGGAGTATCAAGGTTGCGCCTTGACTGGTGCTCGACTGAGTAATACCACTGTTTCCGGTGATGCCTATCATCGGCACCACTTTCCAATACACTCGAACCCATTTGTGGCGGAATTTTGGCGTGGTTGTAGCCTTCACTGTCCTCTACATCATCATTACAGCCTTTGCTTCGGAAGCATTCTCATTTGTTGGCACTGGAGGCGGAGCAATGATCTTCAAGAAAACCTACAAGGCCAAGCAAGTCGTGAACAAGGAGACTCGACCTGTCGATGAGGAGAAGGTTGTTGGGGTTCAAAGTGGGTCCACGAGTTCTGACAACACTCTTCACGCCGGAAACCAAGATGAACAGGTCAAAGAGATTGCTCAGAGCGAGAGTATATTTACCTGGGAGAACGTCGAATATACTGTTCCATATCAGGGCGGAGAACGGAAGCGGCTCAACAAGGTGAATGGGTACGCGAAACTTGGACTGTTGATTGCGCTCATGGGCGCAAGTGGAGCTGGGAAGACTACTTTACTCAATACCTTGGCTCAGAGGCAGTCAATGGGCGTTGTGGGTGGGGACATGCTTGTGGACGGTCACAAGCTTGGACCTGGGTTTCAACGAGGTACCGGTTTCTGTGAGCAGATGGATCTACACGACGGGACGGCGACAGTTCGTGAGGCCCTGGCAAGATCGGGAAATCCCAAGGCAAGAGAAACTTGACTACGTGAACAGAATCATTGAATTGCTCGAACTAAACGACGTTGAAGATGCTATAATCTCTTCGCTTGGTGTCGAACAGCGCAAACAATTGACGATTGGGTCTTCCTCGATGAGCCCACTTCAGGTCTAGACAGCCAGTCTGCGTCTCAATCGTCCGATTTCTGAACAAGCTTGCTCGTGCTGGCCAGGCAATAGTCTGCACCATCCATCAGCCTTCATCAATGGTGATCCAACAATTCGACATGATCCTAGCCCTCAACCCGGGTGGAAACACCTTCTACTTTGGGCCTGTTGGCGAGAACGGATCCGCAGTAGTCAAATACTTTGCGGACCGAGGCACGCGATGCCCTCCAGGCAAAAACATCGCAGAATTCATTCTCGAAACCGCGGCAAAGGGCGGCACTCGAGGTGAAGACGGCAAACGACTGGATTGGAACAAGCAATGGCGCGAATCTCAAGAGAATCAAGACCTCCTTGCCGAGATCGACCGCTTGAAAGCCACTCGTAGCAAAGTCGCCGCCGGCAAGGAAACCGAACCCCAACACGAATTCGCAGTCCCAGTCTGGACCCAAACAATCGAACTCACCAAACGCACCTTCATCCAACACTGGCGCGACCCCAGCTACCTGTACGGTAAGCTCTTCGTCAGTGTCATAATCGGCATCTTCAACGGCTTTACCTTCTACCAACTCAACGCCTCCAACAACCTAACAAGCCTCCAAAATCGCCTCTTCACCCTCTTCCTCACGATTCTCATCCCCCCCACCATCGTCAATGGCGTCGTGCCGAAATTCTACCGGAATCGCGTCCTTTGGGATGCGAGAGAACATCCGTCGAGGATCTATGGGTGGTTTGCGTTCTGCACTGCACAGGTCGTTGCGGAGATCCCCATGGCCATCTTGGGTGGGATGATCTCTTGGCTGTTGTGGTAATGGCCTGCCGGTCTGCCTGGGGATAGTGGGACGGCGGGCTATGTGTACCTGATGACGATTTTGTTTTTCTTGTTCATGGCTAGTTGGGGACAGTGGATTTGTGGGTTCGCCGGCAGTTTTACTGTCATTTCGAATGTAAGTGCGGCCCCCAACCAACCAGAATTCTTTCTATTCCCTTCCCTCCACCTCTTCCACCCGTCTTCGGGGGAAAGGAAGACTTTCGAAAAGTTCGCTCCCTAACGCGATCTCACTTCTGGCAGATCCTCCCCTTCTTCTTCGTGATCTTCTCCCTCTTCAACGGCGTCGTCCGCCCCTACGCCCAACTTCCCTCCTTCTGGCGCTACTGGATGTACTACCTCAACCCCTCTACCTGGTGGATCGGCGGCGTCCTCGCCGCCACCCTCCCTGCCGTGCAGGTTGTCTGCTCCCAGGCGGAGACGGCGTTCTTCAGAGCTCCTCCTGAGGTCAGTTGTGCGGATTATGCCGGGGGGTATGTGACTCAGGTATTGCGGAGGGGGTATTTGACCAATGGGAGGGATGTGAATCCAAGCTCCGGGTGCGGGTACTGTCAGTTCAAGAACGGGACGGAATATCTCGCGACGCTGAACATCAAGCCGGAGGAAAAATGGCGCGATCTCGGGATTTTCGTGATGTTTGTTATTAGTAATTGGGCGTTGGTGTATTTTTTTATCTATACGGTTAGGGTCCGGGGATGGAGCTTTGGGCTGGGTTGGGTGTTTGGGGAGGTTGGTGGATGGGGTGACGGGGCGGTTGAAGAGGGTGCTGCGACGGAGGAGAGGGGAGGGAGGAAAAGGAGGGGGGACGGAGGTAGTTGGTGAGATGAGAGAGGCGTGACTTGGATGAGAATAGTCAGGGGAGTTGGTGGATAGACGGCTGTTTGAAGGTTAGTTGGAGGGCATCGAGCACATACAAGGACGTCAATATTTCCAACCAAGATGGACTTTGAGAGAAGACCGACTTCAGAATTCACGGGTAGCCCCTCGAAACTGGTCCATTCCTGAGAGACCAATTCTAGTCCTCCTCAACCTCGTCAGGATAACATACATGACTGACTGACGCACCGATCCATCGGTGGTCTTTTTCCAAGCGTCTATGCGCCTGGAATGCAGAATAAGGAACTGTATCAGACACAGGAGATCCGTTATGATCGCAGCACCGTGGCTGGATCCCGATCTCTCATGCTTTGACCCTAACAATGCTGAGTGATCCCTCACAATCGTGGCATCATAGCTCGATCTCGATCTCTCTCCCTTCTGCCTTTGCAGTCCTCAGTGCTGTGGCGAACTTTGAGTACTCTCTATCCCACCATTTTTGGGCATAATACTCATCATCTTGATCGTATCTTTCATTGAGGAGATCAATGACATGTTGTGACGCAATCCCTGCTTCGACGTATGTGACCGGTTTCGGCCAGGGTAAGGCGTCTGTTTCTGCGTCTATGGCTGCGGCATTTGGTGGTAGAGGTGGGAGAGGTGGGGTTGGTGGTGTGTCGTCTGCGGCTTCGATTCGTGCAGTTTCCTGTTCATTCTGTATGGTGGATGGTTCGAGGGGTGGTGGTGAGGTTGTTCTCGTTGGTGGCTTAGATGGGCCAGGAGTTGGTGTGACATCGTTCAAGAGAGAAGAGGTATCAGGGTTGATTGACTCATCAGAGAATTCAAGCGCGAAGCGACCTGGTATTGAGTTTGTGGAAGGGGGGTTGTATGTGGGTGTTGGTTCTGTTTCAACCTGTGCAGTACGTTCCTCCTCGGAAAGTAGGGAAAGATCGTCTCCTTCACCGTAAGTGTCATAATTCAACTCGAATGTGCCTGGTCGAGGTTGTGCTCTATTGGGCACAAACTGCGCAGCCTCCACTTCTCCGATTCCTGAATTCATGTAGGTGTTGTCGAGTGTGGTAGGTGTAATATCAGTAGAGCAAGTAGACTCGTCACCCCTTTCGTATCTGGCCTTCTTTGAGGATGATTCGTTGAAAATGTTGGGTGAATCTGCAAAGTGTTTGCCTACATAGGGATCTGTTGCACGTGGTCGCTTTTTGCTGTGAAAAACTTGGCGTTCTGGAACCATATCTCTCTCGCCTGGCTGGGTAGGACTCAGAAATCGTGCTTGCGTTAGAGTGTCATTGAATTTCACCCGCTTGTTGTTTGACGGGGTAGGAGGTTCCTCATTATCTGTTGGCGCTGCTCGTTTCTTCATAGCCGAGCGGGGCATCTCTACCGCGTTTGCTTGTGTGTTCCGACGTCTTGGTGGAGAAGTTTGAGGTCGTCTTACGGGTCGACGCTGGGGAGTCTTAGCGATATCGTCGAACATGTTCTCATACTCCGAAAGATATTTAGATTGAATCATGCCAGGACGCCATGGCTCGGGTTCAGGTGCGGCTGGACCTGGCGCTGGAGCTTCTGCAGACATCCGGGCGGCAGTATAGGCAGATGCAGGCTGCGCTTGTTGAGGGGATTCCTCGTTCGGAGGTGTTTGTCTTGGAGTCGCAACATATTGGGATAGACTGCCGACTATTCTGCCGAAAAGGCTTCGTCTCGGAGTAGCTGGAGCAGTAGCTGGAGTAGCCATGATGAAGCTGAGGTAGAGGGATGCTGTACAACAGTTGAAGAGTGGATTTGCGCTTCTTGTTGTCACTGGAATATGGATGAAGTGGGAGCATGTACGAGAGAATAGCGAACGCAATATTGAAGTTGTTTCTGCGCAAATGGCGCGACGGCGTCTAACGTCATGTGATCGTCTTGGCATCGCACACATCTCCTCAGCCTCCACCTATCTCCCCCTATACCATCACACTTCAAAATCCCAAATATCGTCAGGGTGAATGCGACAACCATTCTTCCTGCAGACCTGATGCACCGACATAGTCCAAAGCTGTCTTTGAAGACCCTGTCTCGAAAGTACTGCCTTGCTTTCCAGCCACAGGTTTGACAGCGCCTCAACCTTTGCTCCTCCGTTGCAATTTCACTGTTGTAAAACGCGTCTCGCACGCTGCCACAACGGAGGCGTCGTCTATCGCCATCTCTTTTGCGAGTTGGAGGCGCCGGAAGCAGACCCTATCTGCGATACTCACTGCTTCAATCAATCCCATTCCTTTTGGATGCATCTTTGTCTTCTTTCGGCAATTGCCTCTCATATAGGCGGCTCACCACTTTGTTTTCGAAAAAAGGATGGTCAGCGAGGATGCATTGGTTGAGTTGGCGCTCGGAGCCTCCACCAGGAATTGCTTCGCTCTGTAATCGTTGCAACTGATTCCCAAAGTTTATCCTGATAGACAGATTCAAACCACGCGCAATAATGGGCTGCCACCAACATGTCCGAGACGATTCTTTTAGAGAGTTCGATAGCGGGATGAGCAAACAGCTGCCGATTCTCGCTCTTGATGACTGGGCCAATGGGCTACAGCGTCCTTGGAACCTTGCGCTAACGCAGAATTTGTGGCAACAAAGGGGCGGAGCAGTATCGAGATTTCGCACCAGGTAGGTTGATAAGCCCACTCGGATGCAGAAACCCGCGTTTGAACAACACTTGGGCCAAATAATGCCCAGCGAATGACACCGATTGTGTTTGGCTTGGCCGATGCCCAAGAGTGGTTTCTATGAGAGCCCGTGAATGACATCTTCCGGCGGAGTGATTGACGCCAGGCAGGAGGTAGCACCGTGTTGGAAACGAATATCACAGGCGATTTGAAAGCGACAAAGCTCGGACGGTTCGCAGCTTCGTCATTTGGTCTGCTCCGGAGACATCGTGGAGATGTAATTTAGCTTGATGTGCAATCGCAAGAAGGGTAAAGACCACGGGAACAGCTCTATAGTGTCCCGGGAGTCAGCTAAAGATTGAAAATGTTGACCCTTGCAACTATTCCGAATTCGTGGTGGATAAGACAGACATCCATCTTGTCTGTGGTCAACTTGCAAAGCTTAACACCCGATCTTTGTGCTTCTCTCGTCCTTTACACCAAGATATTTTCTCAGTCGTATGTTGATCAAAGACCTAGTTCAATACCTCCTTTGGCATTGCAAACGGCTCATCACAGGAACATGATCCAGGAAAAGACTCAAATAGCCGTTGGCAATATTCTCTGGCTGCGACGATTGGCGAGCGACACTCCTACACCAAGCAGACGGTATCACACTGACAGCGATGACTCTGACTACTCTGATCCTACTTCGGATCGCCTTTTTAAAGAGCTCGAAGACGAATACGAGGCTTTAGGCTTGGAGCGAGGCTGCTGCGATCATCCTTGCATCGTAATCGATCTCTTGGATGGTTGGCACGCCGACGACTCAAAGGTCTCTGTCTGTGTCGTGAGTGTGCTCTAATCAGTCCAGGCTCCAACGACCCCCTGAAACTGATCTGATTCATAGATGACTTCATTTGGTGGCCAGAATTTGATCGATCACATCAAGAATCCGGGACTTTGGCCACTTTATTTGGCAATCGCTCCTACAGCACCCACATACCATCATCCAGATGTGCAATTAAAGCTCGAGCAGGATCGAGCTATGCCGCGGAGTGGCTACGTCAACCACACGCCCAAAAATGTCCCGATCCGACTCCTCGAGACATGCAGGAGCGGAAGGTATTTTCCACATGAGATCGGCTTTCTGCAACTAGATGAAGAAAGCATCAACACTTTAAGAGAAAAGAGTGGATACTCCCTCCTTTGTGACCCCACAGATTCAGATTCGAGCACGTCGAACGGCTCAGAAGCTTCAGGACCTACGCATCCGGTGGCAATAGATAAGACTGCATCTATTCACGAAAACACACAGCAGTCATGCTCCGAAGGTGAAAATGAATGTGCTAGCGAGGGTGGCTCAGAAGGTGAGACACCAAGCTGCGAAGCTGATCAAGCCGGAGGAGGTGGTTCAGAATGTGAGACGTCATGCTCTGAAGATGATAATGCCATGTCTGTGCGCAACTCATTCTCGCCCTGGCGCATCCTGTCAGATCTGGCAAAGTTCATGCATGGCTCAACGTAGACTGCAGGTACTGGGGAGGATAGCTGGTCGTGCCCCAACATCCATGTCGACCACCTGACATCCGTTGAAGCGTGGCGCTATGCAACTGTCTCGCAAATTTTACGGGATCTCTTATTCGGGCCTTCATTCTCTTTCCACGATCCCGAGTGCAGCCTTCCAAGTGCTTTCTTCCAAAAAAATTGTGTGCCATGCTTGCAGTTCGCTGCTTTTCCCTCCAGGGAGACGACCGATTCTTGTGGAGCTGAAACTCCATCATGCAACGACCAATTCAGCCTACGCTTTCGTCCGCTCCGCCCCGAGTCATGAGGTGCGCGGAATTCCAATCACGAAAGCTCGGAGCATTTTAAGTATTGGTCTGCTTAGCACAAGACAGGTCATCGCTGACGAGAACGAGGTTAAAGGTCGTAACGAACCAAGAACAACCACCGTCACATCGACGGTATCTCAAAGATTCTCGCTATTTCAGAGCAGAGAAGGAGTACCTCTGGAATTGTTCGAGGCCATTCTAGCGAGTCAAGCTTGGGAAAAACTCACTCAGGGGTGGGGAGCTCCAGATGCATCATGGGTGGGTTCTCTTCTGAGATGAAGAATACATCCTCACAAAATGGATGTCAGGCTCTCGTTTCGATCCTCGCTTACCACGACTGGAACACCAAAATATCCGACGGTGAGAGCTCCATCGAAGTCCTCTGAGACCTTCCGAGCTCAAGAGAACAGTGTCCGGCACGTTTGTGCAGAATGGTCGCGGCTTTCTGCAGGGATAAAATTGAGAACACAGACGGAAGATCGGGTAACTTACTGCTGCAGTACCCACTCGTTTTTCCCATAGTGGTGATTTACCTGAACTTCCCGAGTGCGTCGTTCTTCCGGGCGCACGAATGAAACAATCCTCTTTTTTTCTCCGTGGACTTGGTCATTGACTCAACCAGGTTTCGTATCAATCCAGCGCCCCATAGTGATTGAATGCTACCCCGTTCAAGATCTGAGATCACAATGCCCCTGAATCAAGCCTGGCCGAAGTCTTCCATGATCGTGCGACTTTGCCAACCAGATCCGCCCAGTCCTCAGCGTTTACCGAGTGATCATGCCAGCGAATGTCAGGAGTACGGCAAGTTTGGTCCTGACGTTGACCAATGCGATCTTCTTGCCCTCATTGACAGGAAACCAGAGTACAGGGGCAGCGTTTGGGTCCACACTCTAGGTTTAATCGTGCATGCTGTCGCTCCACTGCCGCAAACACTTTTGCTCTTCAAGCTCTTGAGTCGTCCCATTTGGAGTATACAGCAGCTGGAAGTTATGACAGCATGATTCGTTGCGATCATCCAATAGGTTGAAGACCTTCTTTTCCATGTGTGGGATTCGCCAACGTCTGTCCGTCTGGTCTGGGCGTCACTTAGCCGGCATAGAGCAGACCAGATGAACTGGCCAAACATCCTGGCAGAGGATCCACCTTGACCTGAAAAAGCTGTGGCTGTCGCGCAACGGGCTGAAGAGCTTCGACAAGCTGATGCATATTCCAGATTGGGAAAGCATTCTCCCCAATCGAAACCACTTTCTTCAACGCTCCCAAACCATCATTGCCTCGACGCCATGGTGGTGATAGGGGCCAGCAGCGCTGGCAATCTCAGAGACCCTCTAACCTTAGCCAGTCCGGAATCACCTTTAGGAGATTTCCTCCAATCAACAGCACACCGATTCCGAAATTACAGCGTCCACCGTACTAAATACGTCTTCTTGCTTCTCCCTCTCCGCCGAGACTCCTTCCTACCGATCATCCCGTCTCCCCGTCCGGCCTCCTTATTCCGCCTCCCCGTTCCCTTCCGCCTCGTAATTTCATTTCCAAACCTGAGGAGAGTGGGGTACAACAAGCCGTGAAAGGTTTACTGGGATAACAGCGACAAAGCTACGCAGAAGAGGCATAGGAGCACTAAAGGCAGATTAGTGTGCTTCCGTGTAGGGAGGAGTTCCAGCTGGGAGCAACAAGAAAGAAAGAAAGAAAGAATTCATGATGGCTGAAAAACGAAAAACCTCTATCCTAAACTGTCTAACAGACAGGTCAGGATGAGGAGAAACCCTCTTCGAAGAGGATTTTTTCGTATTCGCTGGAGAGGGGTTTCGTATTCAGAGGAGGACTGGTATCTGGCTTCGGGGGGTATGTGCCAGCGTAACAGTTGTCGAGAAGAGGATTCGAAGACAGGACCTTTGGGAGGGACTATTGATTTTGTGGCGAGGTAGCTGGTTTGCCAACTACACCACTGTGCCAGAGGACATTGGTTATTGTGGCTGGGCTATACAATATAGCCTTGGAGTTGAACACAGGGAAAGTGGCCAAAACATCAAATTTGCACCCTGCTTAGTCGCCAACCGCATTCAATCGCCTTCAGGCACGAAGAAGCCTTTACTTAAGACAGGAAGCCTCCGCTTGAACCGCCTTTCGCACAACAGCTGGATCTACCTTGCCGACATCGAGCAACATCAACGGGGCTGCTGAGGATGATCAACTGTCTTGCAGAACCAGCACGCATGAGCGACTCGGGACCAGTTCCGTTCCGTCAATCGACCTATGCATCCGGTATCTCTTTCAAACCACTCCTACTCTTGTGAAGTCAAGTTCTACCCGATTCCAGCTGGAAAAGTGGCGTTTGCAAAGCCCGTCTACAAACGACAACTATCTCGATGAAAGCCAGATTCGATGATGCGTTCAATTCAAGCACGGCAATCTCTACTTCGCACCCCAATGCTCTACAGGATCGAGGTCATTTCACCAGCCACGCCACAGAGAGATTTGGTGTCAAAGTCCTCAGAAGTCAAGGCGACCCTTCCCCCATCTCTCACCGAACGAGCGAAGAAGGAGTCCGTGCATATGCCACCGAGGTAGAGAAGCCTCAAGGGGTTTTCATCCAGCGACATCGCCCGGGCTCTGAACTGGACTAGATTCATGCGGTACTTGACGACCAGACATCCACTGAAGCAATCATCCGCAGGGGAGATATGTGTGCCGGGCTCACAGGGCATTGGCTAGTTTATGAGGCTGTCAGAGAGGAGCTTGGAGCAGCGTGGAGCAGCTGGGAGAGATTTGAGATTGGAGTCTCCCTCCAGAACCTCAGTTCTCCGGTATCGTTTCGCACAAAACTGATAGCTTCCACTGCATCACCAGTGTAGACATATCGGCGTGCACCTGTTGCTTGGACACTCACGGCGTACCAGCACTTCTGCGTCTCAAGTGAATCTAATGTTCAGCTAACCCAGACCTTGGTCTCGACAAACAACAGGCAAGGACAGTACACTGGGGCGTCACTCCGACGGCTTGGTCTCGTCGAAGAAAGAAGAGAGCACTGAGAGCAAAAAGGTAGCAAGTTCTCAGATTCTTGTATGTCCATGATATGTCAACACGAAGTCCAATTGGCCCCTCCTTGCAACATCAAGAAAGAGTCTGGATTCACATAGCTCCCCCGTCCAGCCGTCATGGTCAACGACGAGATCCACGGCCGGCAGAGCATTTCGGGAGGCCACATTGGAGGTCCCAGCTTCACCAACCTGATTGTTGTCTTTGTGCGGTAGTACAACCATGCCCAGAATCAACAAGCTTTATGCCGGCTGCCTCTGCTCTCATTTGTCAGTGTTGAGCACATTAGACAGCCATATGGGAACACATCTCTCTCAGTTTGCTTTCACCTCCACCATACCGATCTCCGCGCTTTGTAGGCCAAGAGCCGACCTGCTATCACACATCAGTCGTCCATCTGATACACAAACTCCCTCTCCATCATCCATCCTCTTGGTCGCGGTACAGAGCCTGATCTTCACCATACTCATCCACTTCACCCGAAGTCGTCGTCGTGACGAAGCCTCACCATCGCCGACATATTTCACGAACTTCCTCCAAATCCGCTCACAATGTCGGACCAACAGACTTACCATGATTGGATGATCCTCTACTACTATGGCATCCACCCATCCTGGTCACTCGCCGTCGCCGCAACCTTTCTATTCGCCTGTGCGACCTTAGTCCACCTCGTTCTACTCTGCTTGAAACGAACCTGGTTTCTCATCCCACTCGTGGTCGGTTCCTTGTGTATGGCTTTACCCTTGCAAGATCGGCAGAAAAGCCGTTCCATCAAGCCCCCTGATCTTTGTGAAATATTGCTGACTCCCTCCTCAGTCGAAGTTCTAGGCTATGCGTTCCGCGCCGCCGGCCTCCATGAAAAATACCCAATCCCAAATACATACGTGACGTCCAGCACGTTGGTCGTCATCGCGCCGGCATTCATCGCAGCGAGTCTGTACCAGCTCCTAGCGCATATCGTGCTCGCAAATGGTCGTGGCAGTTCGAAACTGACCATAAAACTGGGGTTGGGACTTGGTTTCGGTGCTCTTGATGTCCTGTCTTACGCTCTTCAGGCTGCTGGTAAATGAGCTCTGAAAATCTCGTACCCATACGCGTATTCTGCGCAGCACAGCACAATTCTCACTTCCCTCTCACTTTTCACCTCACCTCGTCCTCCATCTCCTCTCCTGAGCCCAACACTCTCTCTCCCTCACCTCCTCTTCCCACCTCAACAAAACATCCCCTCCCCTCCTCCCCTCCTCTCAACCCATACCCTCATCCTCTCACACCAGCTAATCAAACAACCAAATAGGCGCAGCCAAACTCCGCTACGGCCCCTCCCTCCTCTCCACCCTCTCCAGCACCCGTACCCTCGTCCTCTCCGGCTCCGTCATCAACCTCCTCTGTCTAATCCTCTTCCTGACTCTCACCCTCTACTACACCTTCACCGTCCGCACCTCCTCGTCCCCGTTGGCTCCTGCGGGGCTCAAACGCCTCTACACCTGTCTGGGACTGCTGTTTGTCAGGACGGTGTACAGGATGGTGGCGTATTCGAGGGGTTTGGTGGATGAATGGAATGCGGATGTCAAGACGGCGCCGTTGAGGGTGAGGCCGTTGTTTGTGGAGGGGTGGGGGTTTGGGTTCGATGCGCTTGTCGTCTTCGTAATCTTGGTGGTGTTGGGGGTTTGGTATCCTGATCGAGCGTCCTTGGACGAGGAAGACGGGGTCAGGAGGGTTGGACGGGGAAGCGGACGAGGGGGGATGAGGGCTTGGTTTGGGAAGAGGAGTGGTGGTAGCGCTGGTGCCGGGATGGGGGCTGGGGGTGGGGGCAGGAGAGGAAGAGGGGCGAGTATGAGGATGGACGGTCTTTCTAGGGCTTGACTCTCTGGGAGCTAGTTGGGGAAGTGATGGGGGAGATTGCGAGTGAAGAAGAGGAGTGCGTCTAGCAGGTCTCTTTGTGAAGGGTGATGAGATCACGTGGGTCCGCAAGCGACGGCGACAGCGATGGCGACAGCGATGGCGACAGATTGATCTGCGAAGCCGGTCGACATCTTCCGTGTACATTACGCTCCCTACAAGAAAGAAGAGTCTCAGTAGTTGGTGGTTAGGTAGAGATGCCCAAGACTCCAAATTCAACCCCGAGTCCCGCCCGTGATGACGAAGAGCGGATCCAGGTATTCATCACGTAATCATCAGACCGACGTCTGCGTATGTCCGATCTCCTCCTACCAAGCGACAGCAATATTGGTAGGAATCTCTATCGAGTAGCTAATGGAGGTCACAAGTTACCCGGTACGTAATCCAGGAGCCGCATGAAGCCAGAAAGAGATCTCTGAACGCGAGTATGTGATTGAGTGGCCCGGCAATGGTTCACTGTCTCATCGTACCTCTCATCCTCCACCTCCGCTTGGAAGACACCCGTCCTGATTTGCGAGACAGTAGGACTGTACACCCATCACGCCGGCCAATGCAATGCTAATGCGCCCGCTGTAAGTACGACCCCAACAAATCGAAAGACGAACCATTACCCTCCACCTTGCCATGGGATCTCGCCATCACTGCCTCCCCCCTCCCCTTCCCCGAAAATAATCATAGTCCCCTAGCCCATCATCTTGCTGGCCCTGACCCAGCTGGCTATAAGTCGAGCCACCCGTCCTCCACCGCTCCATCCCATAAACGCCCTCGCCAGGCGTGGGGGTCAGTCCACCCCATCCGCCTCCGGTCGCTGCACCCTCCAGCTCCACATTCCCTAGTAACCTCGTCTCACTCTCGTCCGCGTCCGGGTTAGTGTACAGACCAGGCCGCATGCTGAGATCACCGGCTTCGATCGCCTTGCCGCTAGGACTGCCACGCGACGAAATTGGGCGGGGGTAAGCGGGTGTGCGTTGCGGACTGTTACTGGCGCTGCGACTACTCATAGGGTGGTTATTGCGGAAGGCAGGGTGGACGTTCGATTGATCGAATTGTTTTTTGCGAGGGATAGGTCGGACGATCCCGTCATTGCCGACTGCTGCGGCATTGCCCTGTGGACTGCCGAGCTCAGCACGAGTCGGGCTAGGACTGCTTGCCCTGCTTGCGCTTTCGGGACTCCAGGTTCCGTGACCCACAAAGGAGCGAGGGGTTTGGCTCCTTTCACTGATGAGATCTTCTGGTCTGCCGTAAATGCCTCCGCTGAATTCTTCACGGAAATCTGGGCGATTCTTAAAGTAAGTGAAATCTTGCTGTCCTTCTGGTACGATTTCAAACGGTGCTGCATCCTGCAAAGCTCTTGGCATCGGTCTGCCAGCTTCCTGTGACATTGGTTCCAGCGCGATGTCGGAGTATGCCATACTTTTTCCACCATCGGAGTTGAGCCTTCCGCGATACACCTGGCCCAAGACATGTTTGGCCTTAGCGTGCGCCATAGGAGTCATCAGTGGTCGATAGAGAGCTGGATGGCCGAACTTGGTGAGAACTCGATCGCCAACTTTCTTTGGTTTGCTACCCACAGCCAGAGATTCACCGTCGCGCATCCCTGTCCGAACATAATAATGAATATCGTTATCAAACTTCTTCATACAATAATACTTGAATCCAAGCATGAGAAATGGAAGCGGTGCCATAACACCGAGCATTGTCCATGTTCCACGTGCTTTGACGACAAGAGCGATGATGACCTTAGCGAGAATAGCAGCGAATACCATGCGATTGTAGAGGACACGCCACATCTGGCCACCTGACTCGGTCTTCGTGACGAATACATACATCAGAAGATACTTTTTCAGCCAGGAGTCGAGAGCGAAATAGAATGCGGTGACTGGGAGAACAATCGGTTGCAAAGTCGCGAAGCAGAGCGCAACGGTGGCGTAGAAGAGAAAGTAATTATAGTAGCTGGCGTAATCAAAGGGTGGAGGAGCCGTCCATTCAATGTTCTGTCGTGGTGTTGGAGACATGAAAGTTCTTGCGAACCAGACCAAGAAGAGATTGAGGACTTGTGCCAGGTCGACAGCTGCTCCGAGGTTACGTTGAAGAAGCCAGGTGACCCAAAATGGAGATACCGTGCAGAGTGAAATGAGGATATGATTGTAGAAACCACCCGTTCGGAGTGCATCCCAAGTGTCGGCCCCACTCCTTTTGGCGTCAATGGTGGCAGAGACAAATGCCCAAACTGCGGAAAAGAGAGAAAAAACGATCAAGTTATTGAAGCAGAAGAAAGCATAAAGATCGTGGATGACGTGACGTTCTCGAGACGTCTTAGTAATGTCACCAGCACGGATGGACAATCGGCGGAAAAGGATAGGTAGGACAAGGTACACGAGAGAGGTAATCGCCGGCGATGCAATGCCCTGTACGATTGCCCAACCAGTAGCATTGCCGTTGAGCGATCTTTGGAAGGCTGGCCAGACTCGGCCAAGATTCGACAGATTCGAAAGGAAGATCGCAATGCAAGCATTCAGGGGTGTCCATAACAGGGTCAGAATTGTGACCCATGCCATGTTGGCCAGCCGTTTCGTCCTACGAGCTGCCTTTGACAGAGGCAAATTTTCCCAAATCAAATCATTAGGTCGTGGAGCAAGAAGGATTGTTGTGCCTTGAGGGTGCTTTCCTCGAGCAGAAAACGCCACGGCATGGGCTGTTTCAATTTGTTCCCAGCTGGCAAAGCCGTAAGGCAGGGCATCTCGTTTGTCGATCCTATCTCGAACGTCTCGAATTTCCTGCTCCAGCTCCCGCATTCTGTTGGTCAGATACTCGATTGAGTCTACCTTGCCTTTCGGCTTGTCGCCCTTGAATTTCCTTGGAGGCCTCATTGTTGGGCGAGTGGCCGGCAGGTTGTCTGGTTTTTTCAAGTATTTTGACAATACAGACTCAAGCTTCTTGACTGTCTCTTCATGCTCCTCAATCATCTTTGGTAGAATCTTGACATTCCGTCCGATAGAGGCTCGAGGCAGGAGGCCAGTCGGATTCACCTCGTCCGTCAGCCGAAGGATGCCTTCATCAGTTCTCATCTTCGATGGTATATCAGTGACCATGAGAGTTCTGGCATGTAAGCTCAATTGGTATTCAGGACTTCCGAAATAAGCTCTCCTCAGCTGCCGGACCTTTCGATAATTGTGCCATAGAAAATAGGCGAGGATGATGTCAAACGCCCAGGAACAAATGACATGACTCCACCATGCGTTGCCGAAGATGAATTGCGGTGTCAGGAGGGAGAAAGTGTTTCCTTTTTGTTTTATGCTCTGGTCGCTTAATGACACGTTGACAGGGATTGTAATGAGCAAGCCAATCAAGCTGAGTGCGAGAAAGAGGTTACGAAGCATTCGAGTAAAGCGTAGAAATATGGTAGCGTCCAAGCCAATTCTGTCAACCAGATCCTCCTCTTTGGTCCTCAGGACCGGTTTTATCCAAGACAGAATCCCTTTCTCAATTGGCGGAGGTGCATGCTTTGCGTCGGCATGTTTGATCTTCGGGGCGTAGACGAGAGAATGTCGAGGACGGAAGAGGGAGAAGACGAGGGCGAGCAGGGCAGTGGCACCAAGCGACGTACCAAGGGATGCCCAGAAAGCATTTTCCTGAAACTGAAGAGGTCAGATGTGGGCAGAATATGCGAAGAATGGAGTAGAAACTGACAGCTGCCACAAACGGATTGGCTATCAGGTCGAGCAACAGGTTCGGGTTACTGGCACTTCCAGCACTACCAGAGGAAGAAGCTTGCCGGCGTCCGAGCCGTTGCATCTCGAGAAAGTCGTCCATGGTCTTCTCTTTCTCCCCGGGGCAGATAGACAATGCCCGGATCCCACTGAGCCGAAGAGCAGAGGGTCAATTTATCGAATCTTGGTATTTGTCAGCTTCTTTCCCACGGTCCTGGATCGGTCGTCCGTGGGAAGAAGAATCGAAGTTGTCGGTGAACGAATGACAAGAAGACTACTCAACCCTGCGTTCCACCACGAACAGTCGAGAAAGCTGTCCAGAGCCGTCCGAGTCACATCGAGAACGAGGGTAGGGGATGGTCAAAGGGTCGTCATTGAGCGTTGGGGAGAGGATGAATGTCTGCGATAGTTGGGATAGGCCATTAGCTAAACTTAGCTATTAGTTGGGCATCCTTGGGGCCACTATCGACAGGCAGCGCCCTCATTCCAGGCCCGAGACAGTTAGAGGGACCGCAAAGACTGTTAGAGGCAGTCCGAAACAGGCTAGCCGACCCAAATATCTTTAGTGCTTCCATGTTACAATACTGGTAATTACAGCATCGCATTTCAGGGTCAATCGACCTCGATCACCAAGGTTTCATTCAGTTCTACGACCTATGACTATTGATGAATGATGCTTTGCTTCTCTTGTCCCGCCGTACTTGCTGAGCACAGGATATTCTTCGTGAGGCGAAGTGTGGAAGCGGCATGAACGGGCAACAGGTCCCGAACCTACAACTGTCCTACCGTGTTGAAATCCTCCAATCCTTCTGCAAGACGAGTGCTCATCGTCTTCTCACCCTCTCGCACCCAGACTCTGGGATCGAAGAATTTCTTGTTGGGCTTGTCCTCGCCCTCTGGGTTGCCGACCGCTGTCATCAGATAATCCTTCTTCTTCAGAACGTAATCACGGATACCGGCCAGATAGGCAAATTGCAGGTCGGTGTCGAGATTGACTTTGACAACACCATGGCCGATAGCATCCGTGTATTCCTTCTTACTGGACCCGGATCCTCCATGGAATACCAGGAAGACGGGCTTGTCTTCCTTCGTGTTGGCCTTCTCTTTCACATATGCCTGGTGCTTGCCAAGGAGTTCAGGGTGTAGTTTCACGTTGCCGGGCTTGTACACACCATGGACATTTCCGAATCCTGCCGCGATAGAGAAATATGGGCTGACTTTGGACAGAGTAGACCAGATGTTGTAGATGTCTTCGGGTTGTGTGTAAAGCGAGTTGTTGTCAACATCTTCGTTGTTGACACCGTCTTCTTCACCACCAGTGATCCCAATTTCCTATCCATCGTCAGCATCACTCAGTGCCTTTCCAGAAGTCTGTCGTACCATCTCGAGCCATTGCTTCATTGGCGCAGCACGTTTCAGATATTTTTCGGTAGTCTGGACATTCCAATCCACTGGCTCCTCTGAAAGATCGATCATGTGACTGGAGAACAGAGGCTCGCCATGTTGCTTGGAATATGCCTCATCTGCATCCATCATACCGTCAAGCCATGGCAGAAGCTTTTTGGCGCAGTGATCGGAGTGGAGCACGACGGGGATGCCATAGATAGGAGCAATGGAGCGAATGTAGTGAGCAGCGGCGACAGCTCCGGCGATCGAGGCGGCTTGATCTTTGTTGTCAAGTCCCTATACACCCGGTCAGACATTGAATGACGACGACGGTGCTGTTGCTTCTTCTCACCTTTCCAGCAAAAAATGCGGCACCGGCTTGAGAGGTCTGAAGGATGATCGGGGCATTCGCATCACGGGCAGCCTCTAAGGAAGCAACCACGGTGGACGAAGAGGTGACATTCTGCAGAGATCAACATGGATGAGGCGGAAGAAGTCCTAGTCGCTTACTATAGCCGGAATAGCAAATCCCTTCTCCTTCGCATACTTGAAAAGGTTGAGAACATCGTCCCCTACAATGACACCCGCCTTGCGCGTGAGTACGTCTTTCGCACCCATGATTGCTGTTATTTGAGGAACATCAGTATTCAGATTCCAATGCAAGTCCTCTGCAAGCTTTCAAGCCGCAAACGGCGGATGCTGTTGGGGGGGGACAGGTCATTGTGTGGGGTAAATTCTTGTTGATACGAAACACAAAAGACCAATTGAGGGGCTTTTGGAAGTCCGGCTGAGAGGTCAAGAGGTGTTGAGGGACGTACGTTTTCAGTTCAGGTGGAGAGATCAAGAATTGGAATGTGTGAAGTAGCTGGGGAAGTTCCTACAGCGCGGCGATGGATCGATGGAGAAGAAGAAGCAGAAAAGGGAGTGAAGACGATCCTGGTAGCAATAACAATAAGCGAGAGGGGCGGAGATGGCAAGAGCAAGGTCCGACGGATCCTCCACCGGCCCTCCGCCCCTCCGCCCGTCGCGGAACTCTCCAACGTCGAAGAATCGATCGCATCGCACCGCATCGCCCGAGATAGGATTCATGAATCATTGTTATACTATAGTGCGATATGCGGCTCTACACCTAGTCAGAAGAGCACATGCCCAGCGTTTCTCTGGCGGTCCATCTCCTCGTTCTTCCCATAGAGTTAGCGAGTGAGTGATCCCCTGCCCACAACCAACAGCCACGGACTCGCTGGACATGGTCATCCGCAGTCAGACACCATATCAACGCCGATCTGTAGAGCCCATATGTGCATCGCATCCCTGCAGGCGTCTCTGTGTAGTGTTGTCCACACCCTCGTACAAAGTCATGGGGATACGTCGTCGCCGGGCCTTTCTAATTCATAAAACAAAAGGTACACCTCTTTCTGCATAGCAAGAACTTCCGAAGTCTTGCATTCTTTGATCTTGTCATCGCTAATGCGCCACCACCGATCATTGGATTTCCGCTTGCGTCGAAATCTGGATTTCTCGCTCGCGTCAGACTTGGCATTTGATGCGCTAGATCTCGGTCGCAAGGCTTCGGATTTGCTTGATCGTGGACGAGACGTGGGCTTGGCTTGATCCGACCCTACGCTTTCCTGCGGAAACGGAGTCACTGCCGGTCCTAGGAATTGCTTTGACGACGGCCGACTTCGGGGTGGGGAGGAGATCGAGGCTGATGAGGTCGAGGGCGTCGAAATGACAGGTGAGCTCTCAGAGGCTGTCGAAGCCCGCGAGCCAACGTCAGACATTCTTGCCAAAGCAGGTATCCTCGGGCTGGGGTCAGGTGAAGCCACTTTGCTACCAGCTTTGCCCTGTGCCGCATAAGCGCTAAAAACATCAGGCGTTGCGAATGGTGGGTACAGATGATTCCTTCGGAACGATTCGTAATGACCACTGTTGTGATTTCCTTTGTGACAGACGATGCCTAGCAACTTATACCACTTCTCATCCAGAATGCCACCAAGACGCAATCTTTCGGGGAAGGAAACTTTTGCGGCATTCTTGAGCGACACACTGCGAGGGTCAAAAATCGAGCGTGACAGGTGAATGGCGAGCAGCTTTGGAAAAGATGTAATGCGCATGTATTTCTTGATGCTTCTCTTGGGCGCCTTCTCGAGTGGTGGCAGCTCGACGCCCTCTGGTGCTTTTTCCGGATCTTGCTTAAGCGCTTTTGTGATCAGGCTTATGTCCTTTTCGAGGTCGGCCATTTGCTCCTCTGCCTTGGTCTTCGTTAGCTGATTGTTCTTGACCTCAAGTGCGTACTCCAATCGGCATTTGTCGCACTTGAAGTCCTTGATCTCCTCGGTCTTGAGCAGTATATCGAAGCAATGATCCAACGTAGTAGAGCTTTTCTGGGGCACGTTCAGCGTAAGCGTCACAAAATCCGACTGGCTTGGCTTGTTCTTGAATCGGCAAAATTGGCATTGAATCTGTGACTCCAACTTCCCTTCGAAAGGAAATCCATCATCAACCGTAAGAAGAAGTGCCGCTTCAGAATTCTGCGCGAAGTTAATCTTGGCGACACCTTGATTAGCAATGTCAGGTAATTGCGGCTGCTCCGCATCAAGCTCTTCGGACGTCTTGTGCGATTCGCCGTCACCCTCTTCTTTCCTTTTATCCAGCGTAGTGACTGCCCGCTTGCGCGCCTTGAGCGCTGCATGATATTCGTCACAGAGTCTCTCGGCCACGACCTGCAAGAACTCTTGAGCGTCTTGCTGATTGCGATTGATCCTTGTATTGAAAGCCTTTTCAAGCGCCTCGATCAGCGGTCGAGCAGAGATCGTCTTTTTGTATATCGGTCTCTCGTTCAGCGCATCCAGCATGTCCTTGACTGAACGAGTCACAGGTCCTTGCTGAAGCTCTCGAATCTTATCCGGCTTGTCTATTTTTCTTAGATCCTGCTCATTTGGCACATTTTCATAGATCTCTGGCCCGTCCAGCTCCCTTCGATGCAATTCCCGGATCAGGTAAAGCCTGAGATCACCGAGGCCTGCGAGTGCCTGAAGGACAGAATTGATGAAACAGTCATTCGCCGGATTCGAGAGTCCAATGATGACCCTCTTCCTCCCATTACTGGTATTGGATGAATTTTCACCATCGATAAAGAACGTAGGACCGAATACGTAGAAAAGGGTGATGGCGGCCAGAGATGCGCCAGCCGCGTATGCGGCGACCGTTACTGGTTTATCGGGCATCAACAGCTGCTATCGACACATCTTGCCCCGACACTCTGCGCACGCTCCAGTCCAGGGTGAACAGCAGTACAGTATCACGGGCCCGTAGTGGACTCGTGGAAGAGGTCGAGAGTATCTTATGCGTCTTCGCTTTTTCACGGAACCGACCTCCAAGTTGAGTATGGAGCAGGCCCAGAGAGCAAGGGAAATCGCAGCCGTGGTCCGGTTGGGACAGTATGAGTAGAAAGAGGAATGGAATATTGTTGAACCACGACACTGGCTCTCATAACAATCTGGAGAATGGTTGCCTGCTCAGGCCAAAGCTTCCCCCAATCCAGAGCTTCCCTCTTGGCTTGATGCCAAGCCCGGTCCTTGAGCGCTGCCCAATGTGGATTAGTGGCTTTCTCGTGATGGATTAAATACTACCGCCTAACGCGCGATCATTCCCAACATCTGGACATTATCGTTTGGGATTATTGTTGAAGACTCGCTACCCTCGGACAATATGAAGCTGCTCCGAACAGAAACAACTGGGCAAGATTGTCAAAGCTATCCTCCGCGCACAACACCAGGGGCAAGAAGACATTTTTGTCAAATTAACCTTTCGTTTGTCAATGCTGGCCCTTCTTCAGGGAATGACGATGGGAAAGTTGGCGCTCTCGTCCGGCCAATGCCAGAAGACACTATTGGCGCGAAAAGCGGCATTCGCGAATATCCCTTCATGAGAAGCCAGCCGCAGAATTCCGGATAATGTGGTGTAGACACCTTCGTCATCGAAGCCTCTGGATCATGTTGCGTCCGCTCCGTCTCAGCCGGAACTAGAAATGTATCTCTGCCTACACGTTACTTCTGTGAGGACCGAGAAGACCTCAGACACTTATGATGAAAGGTCATGGGGTCTCTATCATGTACATCCGGCCTCTCAAACCTCTGAATGCGAGATGTGTTCCATTCGAAATGCCGAATCGAGATGGCTTGTGAAGGCCGGTTTTTCGAGTCGGCTGAGCCAGCTTGGAGCGGGACAGGTTGATCCTTTCCGGCCACATCCTTCTGCGTTACAAGATAAAATGATTAGTGAGTTGGTGGATTAGTGTAAGTCTGAACTTATCTTTTCGTGATCGAATTGAACATCATCCATTTCCTAGTATTGCTCTCACACGTAATCTGGACGCTACCCCGATTAGCCATCAGCTCTGCATATCTTGCATACGGTTTTTGATCTCTAGAGTTCGATCTTTACTCGTCTTAGCGGCGACAAAGTTACGCTTGCCTGGACAGTCCGTGCATTTTCACAAGGTTGCCCCTTCTTAGTAAACAACGTGGAATAGGCTTGACCAAGCGTGTTTTGTCATAAGCTGCATAGTTTTCCCTTCCGCGGCTTGTCCCTCTCGCGTCTAACCTAGCTGGTACCCGCTAGCTATCTCAGGCCTTGACGAGTCGTGGCCTTTTTCACGCATACATTATCTCCGCTGCCGTTCACAGCCTAGCTTGTCGAGGACTTTCCGTCAGTTTAGATGCACGAAAAATACTGGTCAGCTATACCGAGGCTATCCATCATCCAAGTCAAGAGATGATCGACCGAAGATCGCTTGTTTCGATGAGAACATACCTGCTGTCGTCCGTCTCTCGACCTTTGGAGTTGATGGAGCAGCGAAGAAGCCAGCCAGAGCACCAGTGCAGGGTCCGCTCAAAGGCCTTCAGTCTCTGGATTTGGATGGGATGTTTGAGAAAGCACAATCCCATGCTCAAGGATTGGCTGGTCTTATTGGTTGAACATCAAGACCGGTGGTCAAGTGTGATGTGAAAATGCGGCATGCAAAGTTGTTTCTTTCACAAGAGATAGAATCACGGACGGTCGGTCCGGTCAATGTGGAGGCCTCCACACTTTGGCCGGTCCATGGCCTGCCAAAGGACACAGATCCAGCTTTGTCTCTACCCTCCTCTGGGAGGATCAGTCAGAAACGCTGTCGCCGACCCCCTACCTTGCCAAGAAATGCGCCGTCCGAATCTGCCATAGCGTATTTTGGCAACGTACGAATGGGGTTAGTCGAGAAGCTTAATCCGTGCGCACCAACTCGCGTTGGAACTTGCCCGATGTGGAAAACGCATTTCTTGCTTGGTTGGGCGATCTGCCACCCAGCATGTTGAGCATTCATCTCCTGCATGCACTGCATTCTCTGGCTCGTGCAACGTATGACGATGTATTTACATTGCAGCAGCCAAACGTAATGTCCTATTGGCTGGTCCGTCTAATGGTGGCTTACAATCCACCGTGGTCAGAAGTATGCATTACGATTCCAGTCCACGACATTTGATAGGGCTATAGTCTAGTCTTGGGGCAGCATTCGTGATGACGGAGAATTCGAAATGGGACCGTGCATTCAATTCACCAGTGGGCGGATGAAAGGAAGGTGGTATTCTCGACTAGTTAAAGAAAGAGAGTATACAGATGTGCTCGGGAGCCATCTAAGTACATCCCTGCTGGAAGTAGGTGCCGCTTCTTCAGCCAGAATCTGCTCACTGAATCCTTCCTCGACCGACTCACACCAATTGCTTGAACTACCACCATCAAGATGCCTCTCACCATCACCGGAAAGCCAATTGGCTCTATCGGCCTAGGACTTGTGGGTTTTTCCCCCGAACACCCACCCCAGCACTCGACATCCCGCATTCCCCTACACGGATTTACTTCACAGGTCTAACCCTCCGCCCCAAACCGATCTCTCCTATGATTTAGCCTGCAAACCCCTCAAAGCCGCCCTCGACGCCGGGGCCAACTTCAGGAACGCAGGCGACTTCTACGGCCTACCAGACGGCTCGCTTTCTCTCCTAAACCACTACTTCACCCTCTACCCAGGAGACGCCGACAAGGTAGTCCCCAGCATCGACAACAGCGAAGCCGGGATTCGCAAAGCCCTCGACAACTGCCTCTCGATCCTCGACGGCAAGAAATTCATCGACCTTTGCGAACCCGCGCGTGTGGACCCCAAAGTCTCCATCGAAGAGACCATCCGTGTGCTGGCGCAGTACGTCCCCGCCAGCAAAATCGACGGCATCGGGCTCTCAGAATGCGATGCCTCCACCATCCGCAAAGCCTACAAGGTGCACCCAATCGCCAACGTCGAAGTGGAAAATGAGCCCCTTCTCCACGGACCCACTCACCAACGGCGTCGCTGCCACATGCGTGGAGCTCAACATCCCGCTCGTGCGGACTCGCCCCTCAGTCGCGGATTCTTGACCGGCCAGCTGTGGAGGCATGAGGACATGGCGGAAGGCGACTCGAGGAGGCATATGCCGCGTTGTCAACCGGAGAATTTCGATGCGAATTTGAGGTTGGCGGAGGAGGTGGAGAAGGTGGCGAGGAGGAAGGGGTGTAGCGTGCCGCAGGTGGCTATTGCGTGGATTTGTGCGCTTAATG
>JAABUK010000465.1_pt1 | contig 84644 bp, 82 predicted proteins | sample 5559141 | NCBI WGS metagenome assembly JAABUK01 (sample SAMN10711869, study PRJNA513367) | rock metagenome | isolation source: Antarctica rocks | place: Antarctica: Victoria Land, Pudding Butte nord | collected 2016-01-03
AGATAGTAGAGTGGACGTTATTTGACCAGGGCAGGCTATTAAAAAATCTGTGTACAAATCAATTAGCAAATCCATATTCTAATATATTTGGGTAAATATAATGTTTGTAAAACTGCGTAACTTCAGTCAATAAATCATAAATGTTGATAGAAATATTGACCAACAACCTTAGTTATTGAAATTTTCATGCAGTGGTCATTTACTTGATTTCATTGCTTTCACAACTGTCAACGTTTTGTCTGTTGAGAATTTTTTATAGGCAGAGGTTTCAGCGCCAAAGATTGCAATGTTCCCCTCTTTGTCGCTATGAACTCCCCAACCATACCGTTTTGTTAGTGGTGAGGTACGGAAACAAGGTTGTCCTTTTGAAAAAAATTGTTCTCTTGATTCTTTGTATTCACTTTTTGTTAAGTCGTTGCGTTCGGCAAAAACCTGAAACAAAATGTCATCCGAAGTGTATTTATATGGGTTCTTACTTATCATTTCAAACTGAATGTTTGCCACAGTTTTTCCATCACCTTTTGTTGGTGGTATTTCTCCGCTTGTTGCTGGACAGTCGTCTGCAATTTCTATAAATGTGTCTTTATAATTTGTTGAATATACTTTCATATTTGTATTGTTTAATGTTTGCTCTGCCGTTTGGCATGCTTGCTGCCAGATTTAAAATAATATCAATCTTTGTTATATTCTTTTAGCTGTACAACCAAAGATAACATGAATAATAAGAGATAAAACTGACAATGATATTCCCATTACCACTACTCCGTTCCATTTGTAAATATTCCAGGCCTGGCTGGCAACAAATGTACCTGCGGCTCCGCCGATAAAATAAGTAACCATGTAAACAGTATTAAGCCGGTTGCGGGCTTCGGGACGTAATGCAAAAATAACAGCCTGGTTAGAAATATGTGTTGCCTGCACACCCATATCCATTATAATAACTCCTATGACTAATAATACGATATTATTAGCCGAAAAGCCAAATACGATATAAGAAATAACAACCAAAAGGATACTAAGCGCCGTAAGTTTGTAACTGTTGCCTTTGTCGCTTAACCTGCCCATTTGCGAAGCTGCAAGAGCGCCAAAAGCGCCGACGAGCCCAAAAGCTCCCGCTGCTTCACTGCCTGCATGATATTGAGGCTCTTTTAATAAAAAAACCAGCGTTGTCCAAAAACCAGAAAAGCAGGCATAACATAAAGCGCCGCGAATAGCTGCAACCCGTAAAACAGGTTCTTCTTTTATTAAATCAATTAACGATTTCATCAATTCTTTATAACTGCCTGTATACTCAGAATGCACTTGCGGCAATAAGAAATACAACGCTATCCATAGTATAAACATTAAAACGGCAGCGATAAGAAACATTGCCCTCCACCCGAGATGCGCACCAACATATCCGCTGACTGTGCGTGACAATAATATGCCTATCAGTAAACCGCTCATCACAAAACCAATTGTTTTTCCCCTTTGATCCTGACGAGAGAGGTGGGCCGCCATCGGCACAATTAACTGCGGAATTATTGAAAAAGCGCCGATCAGAAAACTGGCAACCATTAAAAGATGGATATTCGGTGACCATGCGGCAAGCAGCAAAGCGATTATAGTCATAAAAAATTCGAACATGATCAGCTTCTTGCGCTCCAACATATCGCCTAAGGGAACCGTAAAAAGCATTCCGGCAGCATAGCCCGATTGTGTAAGCATAGCCAGCAGTCCGCCTTGCCCCTGCGATACTTTAAGGTCTTTTGATATGTCTGCAAGCAAGGGCTGGTTGTAGTAAATATTTGCTACCACCATGCCGGTTGCAATGGTCATAACCCAAAGGTGTAACCTTGTTAAAGCAGGCTTTTCTTTTTTGTTTACAATATTCCTGGGTGGCAAAAATAGGCTTGATCAGAACAAATGTATAGATAGATATATATAGGAAAGGATATGAAAATTTCATTTTGTAGCTATTTCTCAACAGTATAATCGTAATACCCAAAAAAACTATGATAAGCAGAAAATTAAAAAACAGCAGAAAGTTTTTTTATATGGTAAATACGGTTTGTAATCATCTCAGTTTCATTACCATTGGCTTTATTGGAATTTTTTCCATTAGTTAAATCAGCAGATTAATATTTGAGATTTTTACTATTTTACTATGGCACAGTTTTACTGCTTTTTCTGCTTTAACACACTAAATTTATTTATATGTTCTATCATGTAAAAGACTTACAGTTTAATGCAAGGGTGTCAAAGCCTGACCCTGCGTTTGCCACGCTCTTATTAGAGCAGTTTGGCGGAGCTAACGGTGAGCTGGCTGCTGCTTTGCGATATTTCGTTCAGGCATTCGGCGCAAAAAATCCTTATCCCGACAAATATGATTTGCTGATGGATATTGCAACCGAAGAATTCAGTCACCTTGAAATCGTAGGAGCAACTATTCAAATGTTGCTTACGGGTATAAACGGTGATCTGAAAAATGCTGCAGAAAACTCAGAAATCATGCAATTGTTAGACGGAAAAACCGGCAAGGAAAGCATGATACACCAGGCAATGGTTGCACCACAGTTTTTAGTAGGAAGCGCTGGCGGACCGGCGTATACCAACAGCCAGGGAGTACCCTGGACTGCTGCTTATATAAACGGTGATGCGACAGGTGAGCTTACTGCTGACCTCAGATCAAACATCGGAGCAGAGTCTCGTGCCAAAATGGTGTATGAATACCTGCTGCAGTTTACAGAAGACCCTTATGTAAAAGAAACGCTGGTTTTTTTAATGACAAGAGAAGTGGCTCACTATCAAATGTTTGAAGCTGCTTTGGCCACTATCAAACCTAATTTTCCTCCAGGCATTTTGCAGGGTGATCCGAAGTACAGTAATTTATACTTTAATATGTCAAGTGGTAATGCTATACGAGCTCCATGGAACCAGGGTGAAACTATGCCAATGGGCGATACGTGGCAATATATTGAAGATCCCATTAAATATGTCATGGAAACAAATAGCTTGCTTGACCAGAAACTAACCGGAACTAACCGTACTGAGCAGCAAGTGCAAAACCTGAATGAAGAACTGAGTGAAGCACGCAGCAAAATTGTAAACAAAGCTGCACCAATCGGCCCGCAGCAATGGAATAAACCATTAACTGAAGATGACCTGGAAGTAAGTTTGGAAAAAGGGAATATGATGAATTAATGAAATTACAAAAAACAGGTAGTACAATATTACAACCAAACAAAGCGGATCGTGTAGAAATTACCTTCTACACTGATCCGCTTTGTTGTTGGAGTTGGGCCTTTGAGCCTCAATGGCGACGATTGCAATATGAATTTCAGCAGATGATAACTTGTCGTTATGTAATGGGAGGTCTTATATCCAGCTGGCAAAATTTTAATGATCCTTTGTATTCTGTCAGCCGTCCCTTGCAGATGGGGCCGGTATGGTACGAGGCAGGTTTAGCCTCAGGTATGAAGATATATGACAAAATTTGGATCGAAGATCCTCCTGCTTCTTCATATCCTGCCTGCATTGCGGTTAAATGTGCAGAATTACAATCACCTATGGCAGGAGTAAAATACCTTAGAATGATTCGCGAGGCAGTAATGCTGCAGGGGAAGAATATAGCAAGACAAGACGTTTTAATAGCAATTGCCCAATCTCTTGCAAACAGTTATCCCGGTATTTTAGATACGGAAAGATTTGTGCAGGATTTAACCACTAATGATAATGGTATAGAAGCATTCCGTACAGATTTAAACGAAGTGCAAAACAGAAATATCTCGAGGTTTCCAACTTTAATAATGCGGTGTGCAAATAAGCCGTCCATTATCATTACCGGTTTTCGCCCCTACCCTGTCTTGCTCGATGCAATAAAACAAGTCACTTCTCCAGATCAATTTGTACAAGAGCCGGCTTCTGAAGACGCTTATATCACCTATTGGGGAAACATCACCCAGCGGGAAATTCAGGAGTTTTTTCCTGAACCTGCAAACTTTAATAAGTAGAACTTATGAATGCAAATCCGAAATTAAAAGGTCAGTCAGCATTGGTTACCGGGGCGAGCAGCGGTATCGGAAAGGCCGTTGCTGTTGCGTTGGCAAATGATGGGGCGAATGTAGTAGTCAACTGCTCCTCGCACCCCGAGCACGGACATGAGGTTGCTGAAGAAATAAAAGCAAACGGCGGATCGGCAATGGTGTACCAGGCCGATGTAAGCAAAGAACAAGAGGTACAAGCTATGTTCCAGGCAATGTACACAGCGTTTGGAACGATAGATATTTTGGTAAATAATGCAGGATTGCAAAAAGACTCTTCTTTTATTGATATGTCGCTTGCTGACTGGCAAAAAGTAATTGACATAAACCTGACAGGGCAGTTTTTATGTGCAAGAGAGGCTGCCCGGGAATTTTTAAAAAGAGGGATAGTGCCTGAAAGAAGTGCAGCAGCAGGAAAAATAATCTGTATGAGCAGTGTGCACGAAGTAATACCCTGGGCTGGTCATGTAAACTACGCATCCAGCAAAGGTGGTATAATGATGCTTATGAAATCAATGGCACAGGAACTTGCTCCGCAAAAAATACGGGTTAACAGTATAGCGCCGGGCGCAATACAAACACCCATAAACAAGGAAGCGTGGGAAACACCTGAAGCCTTGAATAAATTGCTGACGTTGATTCCTTATAAGCGCATAGGCCAGCCTGAAGACATAGGCAAAGCAGCGGTCTGGCTCGCCAGTGATGAATCTGATTACATAACAGGAGCAACCATTTTTGTTGATGGCGGTATGACTCTGTATCCCGGCTTTGCCGGAAATGGATAATACAACTTCAGAACCACGATTAATATGGGATTTTATTGGATTAAGAGGAAATAATCAGAACTTGAGATTAGTTATTGAGAGTAAAGCGCCATTAACCCTTACCTCAAATTTTACGGTCTGTTTAAGTGCAAGTACCTTTTTAACTTTATAAAAAAAGCCCGAACAGTTGCGAGCATTTTTTATAAAGTTTTCTATGAATAATATATTTGCTAAAATTTACCAGCTTATCCTGTTATAATACTTTACATTTCGTGATTACTTTACTGCATCAGCTCCGGCTTCTGCCACTTTTTGGTCGTTCTTTACACTGTCGCCGCTTACGCCTATTGCACCTATAATTTGGTTTTGAGCATCCTTGAGCAGTACTCCTCCGGGAAAGGAAATTAATCCGCCATTAGAGATTTCAATCCCAAACAAATTTTCTCCGGGTTGCGACAGCTTACCAAGTTCGCCGCTGTTCATGTCAAAATAGTTGGCCGTTTGCGCTTTCTTAATTGCAATATCTTTAGAGCCGAGCCAGGCGCCATCCATACGTACGAAAGCAACCAGGTTACTGCCACGGTCTACCACCGCTATATTCATCAGCACCTTCATATCTGCCGCTTTTTCTTTAGCTGCTTTTATTACTTTTTCTGCCTGTTCAAGTGTAATATTCATGTTTTTTAGTTTTATTTTCTATAATCAAAAATATCTTTAAAGAATTTATGGAATGATGTAAGCAATTCACAAGATTACTAAACCATTTTAACAAAAAGAGAAAGAAGGTAAATCTTTTTGATAGTTCTTTCCTGCAGATGTCACTGAAAATTTTTATTTAAGTATGATTTGTTATTCACCAATTCAGTGAATTATTGGCACTTTTTCTTGTATTTCCAAATGCAGAATAAAACAATTGACAAAGTAAAAATTATAGCAGCTAACTCTGCTGATTATAAATTGACAGGAAAAGCTTCATGAAAAGACTTCTTATCAAATTATTGCATAAAAGGTCTTTTTTAATTGATATTAAAATGAACGGAATTTACTTTTTAAAATGATTGATTAATAATTGAAATACAAGGGAAAGTATAATAACCATTAATGCGCCAACAGCGTTTAACCACAAAAAACTAAGACTAATAATTTCTTTCTCGTTTAGAATAAAAAGTGCAATGATGATTAGCTCAGAGATAACAGCACTCCGGAATACAGCTTTGGCGCCAATAAACTTAATATAAAAAGCTACCAGGAAAATGCCTAAAATAACACCATAAAAAAGAGAGCCTAAGACATTTACAGCTTCAATTAAGCTGCCCATTCTATAAGCAAACTGCGCCACGATGATACAAAAAACTCCCCAGCAAAATGTATAAATTCGGGACAGGTTGTATTCCTTTTTAGATTGTTCTTCTTCAGGTAATCCTATTGAAGTTTTATTGAAACGACGATGAAAATCAATCATAGTGCAGGAAGCCAGCGAGTTTAATGCTGCCGCTATAGATCCCCAGGCGGCAAGAAAAATAATTGCAATCAGCAAACCAATCAGGCCGACTGGCAAATAATCCACTACAAACCGGAGAAAAATATAATTCGTATCGTTATTATCATCCAATGGCAGCGCTTTTTTGATATAAACTTTATATGCTTTGCGCAAAGAATCCAGTTGTTCATTATTAATCTTTGCACTGTCTTTTAATGCTTTTATTTCTGCTTTGTTATTTGCATGATAAGCATTTATATAACCTGCACTCAATACTGACTGCCTGGCATTGGTTGTTACATATTTATCCTCTATTGATTTGAGCGAATCTTTATACACTGTTTTCTGTGCTTTCAACTCTACCGCACGATTGTGAAAAACAGGTGAGGGTTTAAACTGGTAGAAAGTAAAAAGCATGGCGCCTATCAGCAAAATAAGAAATTGCATAGGTACTTTCACCAGGCCGTTTATTAATAATCCAAGCTTGCTTTCTGTGCTGTTTTTTGCTGTAAGATAACGTCCAACCTGGCTTTGGTCTGTGCCGAAATAAGACAAAGCAAGAAAAAAACCACCGATAATCCCGCTCCAGATATTGTATTTATCGCTCCAGTCGAAGTGACCATTTTCCCTGCCGGTTGTTATCACATTCATCTTGCCGGCAGCGCCGCTCACACGCAATGCATCTGTAAATCCAACTCCCGCGGGCAACAAATGAACAATCATATATCCGGAGAGGAACATGCCAATAAAAATGATGACAAATTGAAGTTGCTGAGTATAAGCCACAGCTTTTGCTCCGCCGGTAACTGTATAAATAATCAGCAAACCACCCATTACAATATTGGTAATAAAGATATTCCAGCCAAGCAATGAAGAAATGATAATGGAAGGAGCATAAATACTGATACCGGTAGACAAACCGCGCTGCAGCAGAAAAAGAAAGGCAGTAAACGTACGGGTTTTTATATCAAAACGATTTTCTAAAAACTCGTAAGCGGTAAAAACTTTTAACCGGTTAAATAAAGGAACGAACGTAATGCACAAAACAACCATAGCCAAAGGCAATCCAAAGTAATATTGAACGAAGCGCATGCCATCTGTAAAAGCCTGCCCGGGCGCTGATAGGAAAGTTACGGCGCTTGCCTGTGTGCCCATAATGCTTAAGAGCACAAGATACCAGGGCATGCTGCGGTTACTGAGAAAATATCCGTCAAGGTCTTTGGAAGTGCGGCTTTTGTATAAGCCATAAGCTATTATCCCCAAAAGAGTTACTGATAATACTATCCAGTCAATACGACTCATGAGAAGTAATTAGTAAACCATGTAAAAAAGATAATTAACAGCGCTAAAAACAGAATAATAAGCCAGTACCAGTGGCTCCATTTTTTAAAAAGCGGAATCTTTTTGGCTTTCAAATTTTTTTATTTTTTTACCACATAGGCACATAGAACACAAAGTTTTTTCTATGTTCCTATGTGCCTATGTGGTTTCATTAATCGTTAGATAAAAAGCAGAGTTATTCTTCCTCTCTCTTTCCGCTTACCATTCCGCTTGCCAGCAAACCAAACACCAAACCAATAATCAAACCGATTGCAACGTGTTTTATTGCCAGGCCTAATAATAATCCAATTATAATAAGCATCGCAAAACCAATCTTTTTTCTCTGCTTTTGTTGTTTTGCCATGTTATTTGTTTTTAGGAAGCGCAATTAAATTAGCCAGCAAACGATATGCGCCCGGAACTCCTGCCGGTAACTGGCGAAATAAAACCAGGCTTACGTAGGCGAAATTTCCTTTACCGTACTTAGCAATTACAAGACTTCCATCGCTTTTTGGCTCACCTGTATCATTCATGCTTAATAATTTTTCGTAATGCTCATCCGACACATTTGCCTGGTAGGTGCTTCTCTCCTGCACCCAGCCTTCAAAATCTTTTTGGGTTATTTTATTAGGATAATTAAGCGCAGGATGATTTGGCAATAAAAACTGCACGAGCGCATTTTCCTCTGTCACACGGGTTGAAGTGACATCGAAAGGATAAGGACCAGCCTTAATGCTGTTTGAACCTACCTGACTGCTCTTCATATATTGAACAATAAGATTGCCGCCATTTTGTATGTACCTGTTCAGAACATCATTTTTAGCGCTGAGATATTCATAAATATTATATGCCCGAACTCCCACTATAACAGCATCGAACTGCTTCAAATTATCATCGTTTATGCCTCCTTCATTTAAAAAGTTTACTTCGTATCCCATCGCTGTCAATGCTTCGGGCACTTTGTCTCCGGGGCCAATAATATAACCTATTTTTTTGCCGACTGTTTTTATTTCAGCTTTTACAAGATTGGCTTTTGCTTTTGGAAAATAGGTAATAACGGGAATGTGCTCATAAGCAATTATTTTAGTAAAACCATTGTATGTACCATCGCTTGTGCTCAGGTTGATTACCTCGGTTGTATTTAATTCTTTCGATTTTGCCGTAAAAGTGCTTGTAAGATAGCTTTCATTAATGTTGCCTGCGGAATAATTAAAAGAGGGAGAATTATCCGACCATTTATCAGAATATTTTTGATTGATAATATAATGCGAATTATCCTTAAAATTTGTTCTGATATGAATGGGAGCGGAAACAGGATTTCCGTTTAAAGAAAGATAATTATCTTTTAAGTAATTAAATTCAATTTTTGGCAATACCGCTAAAGGCTCATACAATTCCCCTTTTGCCGGGTCTGTAACTTTAAACTGAACCGGACGCTTTATAACAAAATCAGTTCCCTCAATGCTGACTGTAAAAGTTGCTTCAAATGAAGGATCATTTTCTGCTTTACCGATCAGCATTTGATCCCTTACGTCAAAAGATCCTTCCAATGGCGGGTTTACAAGCCAGTAAGGCTGGGATATTTTTTTATCAGCACTGACCGGTATTTTTTCATTAATAGTAAAAATTTCACTGGCAGCGGGAACAGCAGAAAAAGTGGTGTCAAAACTTTCCAACTGTATGTTTTTTACAGCAGCGCTTACTGATTTTCTATTGTTGAAAAAGAAACTTACACCCAACATGTCTCCCTGAACCACAAATTGCTGGTTAGTTGTAGCTTCCGTGAATAAACCTGCACATTCTTCAATAATATCCTGTGTTTCTTTTAATTTTTTATTTCTCCAGTTGCTTTCGGGCAATGCTTTGACAGCAGTATACAAATTCACTAACGCAGGTACAGATAATTCAGGATGATCAAACTTAAAATTTGTAATAATCTCATTTACTAAAGTACCAATGTTTTCACCGCCTTTTACCCGCTTCCAGTCAATTACAATTCCATCCATCAAATCGTTGGCTTTTGGCGCATCACCACCTGTTGTGGCAAAGTACTCAAATATTTGTCCCCTTCTTCTTGCGCTTCCTGTTCCCTGGCTTTTGTGCATGCTGCGTGCTTCGCCACCCAATTCTCCATAACTTTTTCCAATCAATGGATTATACACTCCTACGTCAATTTTTAATTGGTCTTCGCTTGTAGTGTTGTTGCCACCAAAATTAAAGGTGTTCCACAATATCCTTTTAGCCTGCCAGGGCTTTACACCAAATTTAAATTGTTCGGGAAATTTGTTAGGATCTGCAGCAGCAGTAAAGGCCTCATCTGCTAAAATCGCTGATGCTGCATGATGGCCATGACCGGCTCTCTTATCAGGCGGAAAACGTTTTATGATAACATCAGGCTGATACTTTCTTATTACCCATACAACATCACTCAAAATTTTATCTTTTCCCCAAATCCGTAAAGCTTCATCCGCACTTTTGCTGAAGCCGAACTCGTATGCCCTGGTAAAATATTGTTCGGCACCGTCTATTTTTCTTGCGGCCAGCAATTCCTGTGTACGTATCAATCCCAGTTCTACGCCTTGTTCGCTGCCAATGAGGTTTTGTCCGCCGTCGCCTCTTGTTAAACTTAAATAACCTGTTCTGTATAATTTTTCTTTGGCTAAATAAGGCAGCAAAGTATTATTTTCATCATCGGGATGAGCGGCAATATAAAGTACGCTTCCTAAAACGTTTAATTTTTTTAGCTGTAAATAAATATCTGCACTGGTAAAAGTCGGGGGTATTGTCTGACACAAAGCTGGTATACTTTGAAAGCAAAAAATAAATAGCAAAAACCCTATCAGTTTTTTCATGGCGCGAAGATAAAGTTTGTAAGCATGCGGCAGAAAATGATGTGGAAATTTTACAATGCAAAAAGGTAAAATACAATATAAAGCGCGTTAAATATAGCAACGCTTTTATCAGATCCTTTTATGAAATAGGTTTGAGCAATGCGACCGATCAGAGAGCGGTTATAATTAACCCGGCTAAAGATGAAACTATAGTTGTTAATAGTTTATTTTCAGTCTATAAGTGGTCTCGAAAATTACCATCCAGGATGCCCTGGTATCCTCAATAGCAGGGCATCATTGTCGGGAAGTAATGCATTAAGACCAGCATGGAATAAAAAAAAGAGGCTGATCATGATTTATGAAACAGACTCTCTATAACTTACACTTTGTGACTGATTATCTCACAACTGTAGCTTCAAGTTCAACTTTTAATGTCTCAAAAAGGCTTTTCACTTCTAACAAAGTTAGCGCCTGCTTAATGCCATGCTTAGCTATCCAATCCTGGAAAATAGGAAAGTGAGGCCAAAGCTCTCCTGTCGAAGTTGTATAGATATTTAACCGCACAATACCTTTAATTAAACATTGTTCGTACCATCTCCCTCCTTTCATGTAATCCGAATCAATTTAATTTTTCTATCATTCTCGTAAATTAATTTCATTATTCAAACAGCTTTTCGTGTTTTTGATGACACCGTTGTGATAAAAAAATTAACTCTAAAGATAGTGTACGCAAGACATGTACTGCGGATGGCAAAAGCTTCAACAATGCATACTATAGATGAAGAACAATGATGAAATTTGAATAAATCTTACAAACCCACCGTTTTTAACCTCCGAAAATCGAATTATACAAATACGTTCGTTTTTTTGTAATAGGGAAAAGAAGGTTGAGAATTAAGTGGGGACAGTGCCTGGCATACTAAATTCTATGCGAAACTTATCGGGAAGCAATGCATTAAGACCACCATCGAACAAAAAAAGAGGCTGATCATGATTTATGACACCGCCCCTTTTTTTATGACTCCACGCTATTCAGTACCTTAAGCTACCAGGGGACTTCTTTAGTTTCAGGGTTGTTTTCTTCACTAAAAAACTTTCCTGTCGGGCTTACATCACTCTTTCAAGCGCTCATTTGCATTCGACCCGACCCAGCGGGTTGGGGCTATCCATCAACGCGTCACACGCTGCGGGCCAGGCCGGGTTCTGAAGCTGACAGGATGAACGTATACCATTATCTTGCTTTACTCCATTGCTACAATAAAAACAATTTGGGAGACCGCATGTACCGCGAATACAGAATTTAAACTATTACGTCTTACAGAAAACCAAAATAGTTTTTTATTATGAATGAATTCTTAATCCATTTACTTTTACTAAAACTAAAAGATGTCCCTGCTAAATAAATAATGCTTTTGCCTGGTGGAGAACATAATTAAGGTCTGTGTCAGCAGACCAGGTAATAGTTTTATGCAAAGATTTATTTAATGGCGCCCATCTGTCAGGTTCTTCATCAAGACTTACTACAATACTTTTAGTTTGTAACGCAGCAGCAATGTGAGAAACACCGGTACAATTTGAGACAAGAGCGGCAGCGTTTTTTATCAGTACCGCAACAGCACCTAACGATGTTTTTCCCGCTGCATTTATTGGCTTGTATTTCATGCAGCGTATTACATTTTCGACTATTTCTTTTTCATCTTCGGTTCCTGTAATTACAACCTGCAAACCCATTTTAAAAAAATAATCAGCAATTGCTGCAAAATTTTCGGGATCCCATTGCCTGCTAACACCCCTTGCACCGGGATGAATAATTACATATTCGTTTGGCTGAACCGGCAATGCGGCTTTTTCAAAATCTTCTATGTCTTTTTCTAATATTGGAAATTCGAGATCGGTGGTAAATTTTGTTATTCCCAATGACTCAATCAATTTTAAATGACGTTTAATTTCATGAATATTGCCAGGATATTCAATAAACAAATCTCGATCAGGACAAAAGTTATTCTCAGTATAAAAACCGGCAATATTTTTAGCGCCAAATAAAGCTACGAGCGGATTTGAAATTATTCCGTTTCCCTGCATTTGCAAAGCCAGATCAAAATGTTCCTGTTGTATCTTTTTCAAAAATTCAGGAAAAGCAAAATAATCGGCAGGCTGCTCAGGAAAACCGGGATAACCCGGAAATGTGATTATAGAATGAAAATATTCCGGAAATCTTTCTATCAGCACTTTTGCCCAGGGCAAACCAACTAAAGTAATCCCGGCGTCAGGATAAGCCTGGTGCAAAGCCCTGATGGCAGGAATGGCACAAAGCATATCGCCGATTTGCAGTGCACGAAAAACAACAATTTTTTTAATATTTTCAATTTTCATTAATACTTAATAGTATTTGTATGCTTATTTTATTGGTAAGTATTTTCAGCCAAAATAATTTTTTAATTTCGACCGCCTTTATGTTAATTGTTCTGAAAAATATTACTGTTTCTGCACTTAACTTTATGCATTACATTTATTCCTCTTCGCAAACTTATTATTATAAATCAGTAAATCAACTCTTATCTGCATGAATAATTTTAATATCAACCGCAGACGTTTCCTTAAAGGCGCTACGGCCACTCTTGCCTTATCTGCCTTTGGCGCAAGCGGCATGGACATTATCAATCCGGTAAAAACACTTCGTGTCGGTTTAATTGGAACAGGCTGGTACGGGAAAAGTGATCTTTTTCGTTTGATACAAGTAGCTCCCATCAGTGTAGTTGCTCTTTGCGATGTTGATAAACACCAGCTTTCAGAGGCAGCGAAGATGGTGAGCCAACGGCAAAAATCAGGAAAAAGCCCTTTGTTATACAATGACTACCGTAAGATGCTTTCTGAAAATGAACTGGATATTGTGCTTATCGGCACGCCTGATCACTGGCACGCACTGCAGGCAATTGAAGCGGTAAAAGCAGGAGCCCATGTATATGTGCAAAAACCCATAAGCGTAGATGTCATCGAGGGAGAAGCTATGGTTGCCGCTGCGCGAAAATATAATCGCGTTGTACAGGTTGGTACCCAGCGAAAAAGCACGCCGCATCTTATTGATGCTAAAAAAAATATTGTAGATGCAGGCCTGCTGGGTAAAGTATCGCATGTTGAGATGTGTTGCTACTATCACATGCGCGCCAATGGCAATCCGCCCGTACAAGCCGTACCTGATTTTTTTGACTACGAAATGTGGACAGGCCCCGCGCCTTTGCGCCCTTATGACGGACTGCCTCATATAAGGTGGTGGCGCACTTTTATGGAATATGGCAACGGCATTATGGGTGATATGTGCATTCACATGTTTGACACTGTGCGTTGGATGCTGAAACTTGGATGGCCAAAAAGCATCAGTTCTGCCGGCGGTATTTATGTTGATAAAGGAGGTAAGTCAAATATTGCAGATACTCAGTCAGCAATATTTGAGTATGAAGGACTTAACTGTGTTTGGCAGCATCGTACATGGGGCACACCAGATGATCCTGATTATCCGTGGTCGTTTGTGCTTTATGGAGACAAAGGCACTTTAAAAGCCAGTACTATGATGTATGATTTTATCCCTGAAGGAAAAGGAGAAAAAATACACAAAGATGTGGTTTACGAAAAGGAAAAATATCCGGAGGATGTAAAAGAACCGGCAATAGAATTAAATGCCGCTCCGGCAACGAGATTACACATGCTTAATTTTTTAAGCGCCATTGATAATGGCAGTCGTCCGATAGCCGATATTGAAGTTGGACATATTTCTACAGCAAGCTGCATTATGGCTAATGTAGCTATGAAAACAGGACGGCCAATTATATATGATCCGCAAAATCGTCAGATAGTAAATGATCATGAGGCTAATAGTCTTCTCCGTCGTCCGTATCGCCAGCCGTGGATTCATCCTGAACCTCTTACAGTGTAAATGATTATTTATCAACTTTACAAAAAAAGCAAGTCTTAAAAAATTACTTTAAAAAAAATCATAGCTAAAGTGTACTATCAATAGATAAAAAAGAATTACTTATTGATAGCACGCTTAATTTTTTAATAAAAATATCCGGAAAAGAATAATGAACAGACGCGAACTTTTAAAAGCATTAGGCGCAACAACAGCAATATCTTTTTTACCACGCATAAGTATTGCTGAAGCAACTTACAAGGCTAATGCTTCCTTTACATATTGCCTGAATATGTCAACTATTCGTGGCCATAATCTCGGTTTTATAAAAGAGCTTGAAGTTGCTTCTAAGGCTGGTTTTACATCTGCAGAAATCTGGATAGACTCTTTGCAGACTTATCTTCACAATGGTGGCACTTTTAGAGATGCCAAAAAGAATCTTGATGATTTAGGTCTTAAAGTCGAAAATGCTATTGGTTTTGCAGAATGGATTGCAGAGGATGAAGCTAAGCGAACAGCAGGGATTGAGCAAATGAAGCGCGAAATGGAAATGCTTGCGCAAATAGGGTGCAAACGAACAGCAGCGCCACCTATTGGAGCTACGGACTCACCAGTTCTTGATTTAAAAAAGGTGGCAGCACGATACAGAACTATTCTCGAATTAGGTGATAAAACAGGCGTAGTTCCACAACTTGAAATGTGGGGTTTTTCTAAAAACCTGAGCCAGGTAAGTGATGTAATGTATGCAGCCTTAGAAAGCGGCCATCCTTCTGCAAGAGTTTTGCTTGATATATTTCATTTGTATAAAGGAGGTTCGAGTATAAATACTCTTCCCCTGATTAATAATTCAGCTATCGAAATATTACATGTCAATGATTATCCAGTAAACCTGTCCGCTTCTGCTATTACAGATGCTGACAGAATATACCCGGGAGACGGAGTGGCACCGATTCGCTGTGTTTTACAAATTCTCAAAAATCCTGACCGGCCACTTATTATTTCATGTGAGGTATTTAATAAGAATTATTACAAGCAAGATGCGTTACAGGTTGCAAAAACAGCTTTGGCAAAAATGAAAGCAGTAACAGCAGGAATTTAAATTGTAAAACTTTATAGTATATTTTACTTCAAACTATAAACGAGGTAATATTACGGAATCGAAATAATATTTTTTAACTTATATCTTTATAGTCAAGTGTGGCGTTTACAACATAACAACCCCTTTTTACCCTTTTAAAAAGTCTTTTATTATAAGGGTTATCCCTGTCTGTTTCATGGCTTGCCAATACTGAATTAACGTACGTTCTTTGTTTGCGGTAAGGAGGAAGTATCTCATCAGGCATGCATTCTGCAAACTTCATTACATCATCCATAGTAAAAACTCCTTTATCAATATCAGGCCGGGTAGTATCTGTAAATTTAACGGTGACTTTTTCCGCCATTTTGTGTTCTATACAACGCATTGATATAAGCAGGAAAAATGCCATGGAATGCGAACCGACAGTCAACCTTCTGTTGCTTTCTTTAATAACAATTGAAGGTGGTTTCACGATATTCCAGAATTTTATTAGTGTACTTTTGCCTGCTAAAAGCGGTTGGCGAAGGACAGTACTTTTATAATAACCCTGCAGCAAATAATCCAAAGGAAGCAGGTCATTTAAAGTAAGTAAATTAATATCAGCCTCAGATTGCAGCAACAGATCAACTACAGAGTCCTGCCCGTGACTCAGAGCCATCATAAGGCCTGTAAGGGAAGTATCAGGAGCGGCAAAATCAGGTCCATATTTCTGCACTACCCTTTTCACATCTTCTTTGCGGCCAAGGCGGCAGTTTTTAGCATATTCTTTACCATCGTTGCGCAATTCCTTCATGTACTGCATTGCCCGCTGAAACTGCAGTTTAGCTAACTGGTCTATCCATTCTGTTTTGTGATGTGAAAGAGCATATTGAAATAATTGCTTTCTTTCTTTTTTTACTTCATGTTCTTTTTTAGCAGGATCGAGTGCAAGTAATTTTATCTGTTCTAATTGTTCGGCGCTTATATATTCGTAGCCTAAATATTTGGCTCGTATTTGTTCGGCCTGCTCATGCTTGCCCTGCTCTTCCAGGCGGCGGGCTTCCTCGAGCCATTCGTGTTTGCCTGATTTTTGCTCAGCTACCTGCAACGGCTTTGTTATTTCTTTCAACGCCAGCAATTCCAGCGCAGCATGATTAACCTGCTTCTCAAACAGATAAATATTTTTAACAGACCTGGTAATAGCTACATAAAAAGAGTTTATATAAAACTTATATACTTCCGCATCTTTATCACTTTTATCAGCAGGACGGGCATATTGCAAAGAGTCGTCCTGTAGATTTTTAGCATTTACACCATTAATAATCTCTTTAAACTCTGCAGGATTCGCAGAAATAAAATTAAGCAATATCACATTTTCATATTCAAGACCTTTTGCTTCCTGCACAGAGAAAATAAGCGGTGTTTTAAAATATCGGCGTGCTTCTTCTTTCAAAGAATTATCAGCAACAATTACTGCATAATGAGTAGAGTTTTCAGTCTTACGGTTCAACTCGCCTTTCACTTTATCATCATCCTGCATCAGCAGCACTTCGCCTTGCTGAGCAGAAATGGTATTAATGAGATAGTTGCTTTCTTTATCAATCGAGCCAAAACGAAGATTTTTTATTTTAAGTAAAGTATTTGACAACTGCACTACCTGTGGTGAATTGCGGTAATTCGTTTGCAGAATTTTAACCTGCCTGTTATCAGTACCATGCTGGTAGAGGTAACTTTTAATTTTTGACCATGAAAAAAAATTAGGATGAACAATCTGATTACTGTCGCCTGTAAGGATAAAATTTGAGTTATTGTTAAGTGATTGCAAAATACATTTCAACTGGATGCCTGTAATGTCCTGCACCTCATCAACCAATATGTAGTCGTACCGTGGCTTTACCAGTTGCAGGTATTCAAATGAAAGCATATTACTGTCGTAATAATTATTTTCTTTCATCCATTGCAGGTATTTGGTAAACAAGGCGTACACCTCTTCCCTTTTGTCTGCAGTAAAAATGGATTGCTTAATTCCAAGAGCCAGATATTCTTCTCTGCTTAAAAAGGCAGCGTGCAGCGGGGAGCCTGTCAGCACACCTTTAAACTCTTCGAATACACGGTAGGGTTCATTTATTTTTATATGTTGCGCATGCCTGTTAAACCACTGCTCAAAAGCCCTGAAATTAATTTCTTTGCCTTCCGGTATCTGCCATGATTCCAAATACTGGTTAAAGGCCAAGAAATCTACTTCGCTGTCTTCATTTTCATAACCGTTTGAAAAATATATTTTACGCGCGTTTTCTACGAGATAGTTGCTAAGAGAAATATAGGCTACATTGCCTTTAAGCTGCTTCAGTTTTTCCAATACCAGCACCGTTTTGCCGCTGCCAGCCGAGCCGATAATAATCAACGGAGGATGAACCTGGAAGATAGCCTGCTGGGTATCGTCGAAAGAAATAAATTTATTGAGCACATGAATGCTTTGCCTGACTTCATTTATATAATTAAGGTGTTTTATTTCGTTTTGCGGTATATCTTCCGGGCGGGTTAAAGGCTGCAAATCTTCTTCAGGCGGTTGTTGTGCGCCTCTCAAAAATCTTGACTTTGCATAATCGTGATTTTGTATTACCTCAAGCAGCAGCAGGTATTTTTTTTGGTTATAAGATACAAATGTAAACAGCAAACGATCTTTAATATTTAGCCTGGCACGATAAAACCCAACATTGTTCATTTTACGCACATCAGCACTTTTAAAGTCACCTTTGCTTAACTGCAGCAAAACCTTGTCAAAGTTTTTCTGAACACTCTTGCTGTCTAACTGATTGTTAAATAATATAGGAAGCATTGAAAAAAAAACGATTAACTGATTATTTATATTAAACGGCAAATATAAGATGACCTGATTGAGAATATAAATAAGTGTATTAAGCGTACATATAAACCGAATTAAAAGAGGTATTGTAAATAGTCAGAAAACATTATCGTTTTAAAAAATTAGAGGAAGAATTCAAATTACGGAGTTATTCACATGTTTTGAAAATACTGCAATGCTATTTGCAGCAATCCATCCGCTCGTCCATGCATGTTGAAAATTAAAACCACCTGTTACTCCGTCAACATCTAATATTTCTCCTGCAAAAAACAAGTTTGGAATAATTTTACTTTGCATTGTATTTGGGTCAATTTCACTTAGTTTAATGCCGCCGCAGGTTACAAATTCTTCCTTAAAGGTTGTTTTTCCTTTGACTTCAAACTCTTGTGCCGTCAGATTTTTTATTAGTCTGTTTTGTTCTTTTGCAGGTAATTCTGCCCAGCGCAAATCTTCTTTTGTCCCGCTTTCGGTTAATAAATATGCCCAAAGCCGGTTTGGCAAACTGAAAGGATTACGATTAACCATTTTCTGAATTGAATGCTCATTTCTTATGCAGTTCCATTTATCCCGCAGTGTCTGTTCATTGTAAGAAGGTATCCAGTTGACGATAAGTGTAAAATGATAATTTTTATCTGCAAGTTCTCTTGCTCCCCATGCTGACAATTTTAATATCGCAGGTCCGCTCATTCCCCAATGCGTTATCAATAACGGTCCTTCGTCTGATAACTTACTTCCAACAATTTTTACGGATGCTTTTTCAACTGAAATACCCATTAATCCATTTATTGAATTGCCAGGCATATTAAAAGTAAATAAAGATGGCACCGGTTCTTCAATAGTATGTCCTAAATTTGTCAGCCATTCAAACATGCTGCTTTTAGGGTAACCACCGCAGGCAACGCATACAAAGTCAGAAGTAATATTTCCCGATCCTGGTAAACCAAGGATAAATTTTCCTTCTTCAGATTTTATACTCTTCACTTCAGTATTCATCAATATCTCTATTCCATATTTGTTTGCTTCTTTTAATAAACAATCAATAACGGTTTGAGAACTGTCTGTAACAGAAAACATGCGACCATCACTTTCGGTTTTCAATTTCACGCCTCTTTCCTCAAACCAATCAATACAATGAGTAGTGTTAAATTGATAAAAAGCTTTTTTGAGAAAATTCAGACCTCGGGGATACTTTTTTACAAGAGCAGGAATTTCAAAACAGGCGTGCGTGACATTACACCTTCCGCCGCCGCTTACTCTTACTTTAGATAAAAGTTTGCCAGTTTTTTCAATAATAATAACTTTCAAAAAAGGGTTGATTCTTGCTGCGTTGACTGCACAAAAAAAGCCAGCAGCTCCCCCGCCTATAACAACTAATTGTTTGCCTCCTAACCCCTTAAAGGGAGAATTATGCAAATTATTTTCTTCCATTTGTAATAAAAGCCTCTTTAGGGTTTAGGCCTAATAATAATCAGCACAAAGATTACTGTTAGCTTTTTCGGCTTCTTCAATTTCTTTAAAAGAAGAAAGAATATCTGCTTTACCTTTTCTTACACAAACATTGTGTTCGTAGTGAGCAGAAGGCTTATGATCTTTTGTACGCACTGTCCAGCCGTCATCATCATAAAAAACCTCCTTTGCTCCAAGGTTTATCATAGGCTCGATGGCTAATGTCATTCCTTCTTTCAGTTTTGTGCCGTTTCCTCTTTTTCCAAAATTAGGAACATTTGGGTCTTCGTGTAAACTTCTCCCTAATCCGTGACCCACTAATTCTCTCACTACGCCATAGCCGTATAATCTTTCTGTATAATCTTGAATTGCATAGGCAATATCACCAATCCTGTTTCCCTGTTGCGCTTTTTCTATTCCTTTATAAAGAGATTCTTTAGTAATTTTCATCAATTTTATTACTGCTTCTCCGGGGTTTCCGACAGCAAAAGTATACGCACTATCACCGTGAAAACCATTTTTAAATACCCCTAAATCCACAGAAACAATATCTCCTTCTTTCAAAACATCATTGGTCGGAAAGCCATGCACGACTGCATCATTTACAGAAATACAGGCAGCATAAGGGTACCCCCGATAATTTAGAAAGTTAGGAACAGCTTTGTTATCACGAATAAATTGTTCCGCTACATTATTAGCCTGCATTGTTGTCACTCCGGCTCTCAAAAATTTTGCTACCTCCGCAATTACTTTTCCAACAAGGATGCAGCTCTCCCTCATCATTGCAATTTCAGCCTCGGTTTTATAAAAAATCATATTTCTTATTCTCGACATTTCATAAATAAACCTGCCGGAAAATTAATTCTGACAGGTTTACGATTTATTTTTAAAAATAGTTAAGCAGATGCAGTAGTAACTGTCTGTTGTCTTCCCTGAATTCTTCCGCTATTCATCAACCCATCGTATTGCCGCATCATCAAATGAGTTTCGATTTGTTGAAGTGTATCTAAAATAACGCCTACCATAATCAATAATGAAGTGCCCCCAAAGAATGAAGAAAAGGCCGAAGTAACTCCCAACCTCTGTGCAAAGCCTGGAAGTATACCGACTAATGCAAGGAAAACTGCACCGGGCAAAGTAATTTTATCCATAATTGATCCAATGTAATCTGCCGTAGGCTGACCTGGTTTAACGCCTGGTATAAATCCGTTATTACGTTTCAAATCTTCACCCATTTGCTTGGGATTAAAAATTAGTGCAGTATACAGGAAAGTAAAAGCTATTACCATTACTGAATATACGAGCATATACCAAAAGTTACTATGATCTCCAAACACTTTGGCAACACCTTTACCACTTTCAGTAAAAGAAAATAAAGTAGGCAAAAACATAATTGCCTGGGCAAAAATAATTGGCATAACTCCAGCCATGTTTACTTTCATAGGAAGAAATTGCCGTGCACCTCCAAATTGCCGGTTACCGACAATTTGCTTGGCATAGTTAACAGGTATTTTACGAACACCCTGAACAAGAATAATAATGCCCATTATTATTGCTATAAAAATCGCCATTTCAATAAGAAAAATCAGTAATCCACCACCCCCGCGTGCCTGCTTTGCACCAAACTCTTGTATCAATGCCTGCGGAAGACGTGCGAGTATACCAACCATGATGATGATTGAGGTACCATTACCCAAACCTTTATCCTGTATTTTTTCGCCTAACCACATAACAAATAAAGTACCGGCAGTAAGTGTAATTATAGTAGATAAAGCAAAGAAAGGCTTGTACGCAGGAATAATAGCTTCGGCATAACCCGGACCATTAAGATAGGCCACATAAGCACTTGCCTGGAAAGCTGTAACTATTACGGTAAGATAGCGTGTCCATTGATTTATCTTCTTTCGCCCGCTATCACCTTCCTTTTGAACCTTCTGTAACTGCGGAACAAGAATGGTCATTAACTGCATAAAGATAGAAGCAGAAATATAGGGCATAATTCCTAATGCCAAAATTGAGGCCTGGGAAAATGCCCCGCCCGCAAAAGTGTCAAATAACCCAAGTAAACCATTATTGGAAGCATTTGCCTGGGCATTAGCCAATAAATTAGGATTTAAGCCTGGTAAAACAATGTGCGTACCTAAACGGTAAGTAAATACCAGCGCAAGGGTAACTACTATTTTGTTTCTCAGTTCATCTATTGACCAGATATTTTTAAGAGTCTGAATAAATTTTTTCACTTGATTGAGTTGTAGGTGTTAATCTCTATAAAAGCCAAAAAGACGCATCAGAGATGCGCCGTACAAATATCGTTAAAATTATTTAATAATTTCAACGCTTCCACCGACAGCTTCGATTGCGGCTTTTGCTTTCTCACTTATTGCGTTAACTTTAAAGGCAACAGCACTTTTTAGCTCACCATTTCCCAGTATCTTTATCAGATCGGTTTGGCCTACGAAACCGTTGATATATAAGTTATCAGGATTTACTTCTTTAAAACCATATTTCTCAATAATATTATCAATCTGACCAAGGTTAAGTACTTTGTATTCTATACGATGAGGATTCTTAAAGCCACGTTTAGGAATACGACGTTGAATGGGCATCTGACCACCTTCATGTGCCATTTTGCTTTTATAACCTGCACGGCTTTGACCACCTTTATTACCTTTTGTAGAAGTTCCGCCTTTGCCTGAAGCTTCACCACGGCCAATTCTTTTCTCTTTATGAGTAGCACCTTTTGCAGGTCTTAATGTATGTAATTGCATCTTTATTAATTTTTACTAAACGGGGTTAATTCCCCTCGCATATGATTTAAAAAAGGTTAGTTTGAAGATTTATGCTGCTGCTACTTCGTTAACCGCTATTTCAACAGAAGGTAATTCTTCTACTTTAAGAAGATGACCTGCTCTTCTCACCATACCTAAAATCTGCGGAGTAGCTTCAACCTCTACACTTGCATTCATTTTTTTCAAACCCAGTGCAGCCACTGTTCTTTTTGCTGTTTCCGGTCTGTCAATAACACTTTTTATCAGTGTAATTTTTATTCTTTTCATAAATAAGTCATTTAATCATTTGTCATTTAGTCATTGGGCCTTAAGTAAATGTTCTCCTAATTGACCTATTGACTTCATAACTAATGACTATTTTTACGCACTAAAAACTTTTTTTAAACTTATGTTTCTTGTTCTGGCAATTGTAATAGGCTCTCTTAATAAAGCTAAAGCTTTAAATGTAGCTTTAACAACGTTATGGGGATTAGCAGAACCCAGACTTTTAGCTAATACATCTGTCAAACCGGCACTCTCCAGTACTGCCCGCATACTTCCGCCTGCAAGTACTCCGGTACCATGTGCAGCAGGCTTTATAAGCACTTTTGCCGCGCCTTCTTTAGCGAGCTGGTCATGAGGAATAGTTCCATGCATTATAGGAACTTTGATTAAGTTTTTTTTAGCATCTTCAATACCTTTGGTAATAGCTTCCTGTACTTCTTTAGCTTTACCTAAACCGTGACCAACTACACCGCCACCGTTACCAACGACTACAAGTGCGGAAAAACTAAAAGTACGTCCGCCTTTGGTTGTTTTTACAACACGGTTAATAGATACGACTTTCTCTTTCAGCTCTAGGTCTCCGCCTTTTACTTTATTTAAAATTGCTTTTGACATTTTATAAAATCAAAATTTAAAATTCATTGATTAAAATTGAAGTCCACCTTCTCTTGCACCATCGGCTACAGCTTTTACCCTGCCATGATACAAGTTGCCACCTCTGTCAAATACGCAAGCAGTAATGCCACGTTCGACAGCTTTACGGGCAATAGCAGACCCAACAAGTTTGCTTTTCTCTACTTTAGGGGCTTTTTGAGCTGCTATGTCTTTTTCTCTTGAAGAAGCGGCGGCTAAGGTAGTACCGGTTGAATCATCAATTAGTTGAGCATAAATTTCAGCATTACTTCTAAAAACAGAGAGGCGCGGCTTAGCAGTTGTTCCTGATACTTTGCTGCGTATCCGGTACCGTATCTTCTGCCTTTTTATTAATTTGTCCATTTTATTATATTTTATCCCGATACTGCCGGGAACTTTTTTAAGTCATTAAGACACCTAAATCATTTTGTCTGCAGGATCATTACTTATTGACTAATGACCTGCTGACCGATTGACTTATTTACCAGCAGCTTTACCAGCTTTTCTGCGAATGAATTCATTGGTATACCTGACACCTTTTCCTTTATAAGGTTCCGGTTTGCGCAAACTCCTAATTTTTGCAGCAACAGCACCTAATAACTGGTTATCAATACTTTCTAAATTTATTTTTGGATTTTGTCCTTTTTCGGTCACCGTAGCAACTTTTAATTCTAAAGGAACATCGAAAATAATATTATGAGAATATCCCAAAGACAGATCCAGAGTATTGCCTGTATTGGTAGCTTTATAACCAACACCTACTAACTCAAGCTGCTTCGTAAAACCCTGGGTTACACCTTTAACCATATTACTAATCAGTGATCTGTACAAACCATGCAACGCACGATGACGAATCTGATCGGTCGGACGTGTTATTGAAACTTCATTGTCATTTACTTCAACTTTAATATCTCTGTCAATAGTTTGATTTAATGTCCCTTTCGGGCCTTTTACAGTAATGACATTATCACCACTTACCGATACCGTTACGCCGCTTGCTAATGTAACCGGCTGCTTACCTATACGAGACATAATTGCTTAATTTCGTTTTTAAATTTTTATTTCCTGACCGGTCAGTCTAAGTATAGGGACGACTTAATGTATCAGAATTTATATCATCAAAATCCTTCAAATCCACTTAATCGTGGTTATGTTTAATAAATGTAGCAAAGAACTTCACCGCCTACATTTTGTACTTTAGCTTCTTTATCTGTCATTACTCCTTTAGATGTTGAGATAATTGCTATACCCAAACCATTTTTCACTCTTTCAAAATCAGCAGGTCTTGAATATTGACGTAACCCTGGACGGCTTACTCTTTCAAGGCTGCGTATAGCTGGTATTTTCGTTTGAGAATCATACTTTAAGGCAATTTTAATTACCCCTTGTTTATTATCATCCTCAAACTTATATTTAAGAATATATCCTTTTTCATAAAGAATTTCGGTCATTCGTTTTTTCAGATTGCTTGCAGGTATCTCCACTATTCTATGGTTAGCCATCTGCGCGTTACGTACCCTTGTTAAAAAATCTGCTATAGGATCAGTTACCATTGTTATTGAGTAATTGAAAAATTATAAATATTATTACAATGCGATATCCCTGATATCTTTCTCTCTCTGACAACTGTCACCGACAACCGTCAACTTTATTTACCAGCTAGCTTTGGTTATGCCTGGTATTTTTCCTGCTAATGCCATATCACGAAATATATTTCTTGATAATCCAAAGTATCCGATATATCCTCTTGGACGTCCTGTAAGCTGACAACGGTTTTTTAACCTCACAGGAGAAGCATTCTTTGGTAATAAGTCTAAAGCTGTATAATTACCAGCTTTTTTTAAAGCCGTTCTCTTTTCAGCAAACTTAGCCACCATCTTTTCCCTTTTTCTTTGCCTGGCTTTTACAGATTCTTTTGCCATAGTCTGTTTAACATTTAGAATTTATTATTTGAATTTAGAATTTATTCCGGGTTATCTTTTTTAATATTTTTAAAAGGCATGCCTAACTCTTTTAGCAACTCATAAGCCTCTTCATTAGTATTTGCAGTAGTTACAAAAGTGATATCCATACCCGTAATTTTATTCACCTTATCAATATCAATTTCGGGGAAAATGATTTGTTCAGTTACCCCGAGCGTATAATTACCTCGGCCGTCAAAAGCTTTGTCATTGATACCTTTAAAATCACGAACACGGGGTAAAGAAACAGAAATTAACCGATCAAGAAATTCATACATTTTTATGCCACGCAAGGTTACCTTTGCACCTATCGGCATATTTTTTCTTAATTTAAAATTCGAAATGTCCTTTTTTGACATGGTAGACACTGCTTTTTGACCTGAGACTGTTGTCAGTTCATCTACTGCAATATCAACAAGTTTTTTATCACTTACAGCGCCATTAACCCCCCGGTTAAGACAGATTTTTTCTATTTTTGGAGCTTGCATTACCGATTTATATCCAAATTTTTTCATTAAAGCAGGTACAACTTCATTTTTGTACTTGCCTGATAATCTTGGCTCATAATTAGTGGTAGTCATTATTTAATTACCTCCCCTGATTTTTTTGCAATTCGAACTAATTTTCCCTCCTGCCGGTCACGCTTCACTTTAGTAGCCGCACCTGCTTTTGCATCCCATAGCATAACATTACTTATGTTAACAGAAGCTTCTTTTTTCACCATACCACCTTTAGTGTTTTGGGCGCTTGGTTTAGTATGTTTGGTAACAATATTTACTCCTTCAACTACAACTCTGCCTTTTTCTAACACAACTTCCAACACCTGCCGCGGCTTCTTAAGGTCTTTATCATCTCCGGCAATTACCACTACAGTATCACCTTTTCTGATATTAAATTTAGGTTTAAATCTGTTGCTCACTTTTTTATGTTTTATACTTATGCGAACTTTCAGGCTTCGCAATTAATAATTTATATGCCTAAGCATTATAACTTAAAGCTTCCAGCTTATCTTATAATACCTCCGGAGCAAGGGAAATAATCTTCATATAGCCTTTATCTCTTAATTCTCTCGCTACCGGACCAAAAATACGTGTACCTCTTGGTTCGTCTGATGCATTTAACAACACTACAGCGTTGTCGTCAAACCTGATATAAGAGCCGTCTTTACGACGAAGCTTATTTTTTGTTCGAACTATAACAGCTTTCGATACAGTTCCCTTTTTGACACCTGCAGCAGGCATTGCGTCTTTTACAGTGACCACAATCTTATCACCAATTTTTGCATAGTCCTGACCCGAGTTACCAAGTACACGAATGCATAAAACTTCTTTTGCACCACTGTTATCAGCCACATTTAATCTGCTTTCTTGCTGAATCATTTTTTATTCTTTAAGCTATTAGGTTAATGCTAACAGCAATTTTTATTTTTAATATTGCGGGGGTTTATAGATAAGGTTTAAACGTATATCTATTACTTCTTACTTCACTTTTTCAATAACCTCTATTAATCTCCACCGCTTTGTCTTGCTTAACGGCCGTGTTTCCATTATCTTAACCAAGTCACCTATGCTGCATTCATTTTTTTCATCATGGGCATGAAAAGAGGTAGTTTTTTTTACAAACTTACCGTATATCGGATGCTTTACTTTTCTTTCAACAGCGATTGTAACCGTTTTATCCATTTTATTGCTGCTAACTACACCGATCCTGATTTTACGCAAATTTCTTTCTAACATTGTAATGTTAATTTATCGTCAGACACCTAACGCTTTGTTCTTTAATGCTGTTTTCAAACGGGCAAGATCTCTCCTTAAAGCCCTGATAGTCATAGGATTTTCGAGAGGAGAAATTGCATGAGCAAAGCTCAGCTTTTTCAAACGAAGTTCATCTTCCTGAATCCTAGCCTTAAGATCAGTTTCATTTACATCAGTAAGGCTCTTATTAGATTCAAACTTTTTATTAGCCATTGTTTTCCATTTAAAAATCTAAGAATTTGAAAAATAATAACAGCAATCAAATCCGCAAATTTTATACTCTTATATCAGGTTATTTAAAAACTCCACAATTATTTATGACTTCTACTATCAAATCTTCAAATTACCACATTGAAATACTTGGTTTACGCCTGCAACTCTCTGCGTACTACAAACTTTGTCTGAATAGGAAGTTTCTGTGCAGCGAGTGAAAAGGCAGCTTTGGCAACTTCTTCAGATACGCCGTCCGCTTCAAAAAGAATGCGTCCAGGTTGAACGACTGCTGCCCAGTATTCAGGATTACCTTTACCTTTACCCATTCTTACCTCTGCAGGTTTATGTGTGATAACCTTGTCAGGGAAAATTCGAATCCAAATATTTCCTTCACGTTTCATTGAACGCGTCATAGCTTGCCGCGCAGATTCAATCTGCCTGTTTGTTAACCACACAGAGTCCAATGACTTTAAACCAAAAGACCCAAAAGATAAAGTAGCACCACGTTTAGTGTCACCTTTCATCCGCCCCTTTTGCATTTTCCTGTGCTTCGTTCTTTTTGGCTGTAACATCTTTTATATTTTCAGGTTTAGGTGTCCGGCTGAAAAAAAATTTTAGCTGAAAACCACATTATTCCGATTAATTTATTCAGTATAAGCAGATTATCTTCTTCCTCCTCCTGCACCACGATTATCCCTCCTATCTCCACCACCACGATTATCCCCTCCTCTTCTATCACCACCACCACTACCACCGTCTCTTCTGTCTCCACCTCTAAATCCGCCTCTGTCATCGCCGCCTCTTCTGTCAGCACCTCCATCTCTTCTTTCGCCACCTTCTTTACCTCCTACAAAATTAGGGTTCAATTCCCTTTTACCTAATACTTCGCCCTTTGAAATCCATACTTTGATACCTATTTTACCATAAACAGTTTGGGCAAATACACTTGCATAATCAATATCCATGCGAAAAGTATGCAAAGGAACGCGCCCTGATTTAATTTCTTCACTCCTGGCAATTTCAGCGCCCCCTAAACGACCACTCACCTTTACCTTTATACCTTCGGCACCCATACGAAGTGCGGAAGCAATAGACATTTTTATGGCTCTCTTAAAGTTAATCCGGTTTTCAATCTGTCGTGCTATTGTATCTGCAACTATATTTGCGTCCAGTTCCGGCCGACGAATTTCAAGAATATTTATTTGAACATCTTCTTTACCGGTTAACTTCTTTAATTCCTCTTTAATCCTGTCCACCTCTCCTCCACCCTTACCGATAATAATACCAGGTTTTGATGTATGAATAGTAATTATCAGTTTACCTAAAGTACGTTCTATAACAATTTTTGCTATGCCCCCTTTATTAATACGTGCAAACAAGTACGTTCTTATCTTATGATCTTCAATGAGCTTACCGGCGTAGTCCTTATGATTACCGTACCAGTTACTTTCCCATCCGCGAATAATACCTAATCTTGCACCAATAGGATTTGTTTTCTGACCCATATTTCGGATATGTAAGTTTTACGAATGATTATTTTTAGAAGCTTTGTCATTAGATCCATATACGTTCTTAGAAACCTCCGTTGTTTTTGTATCTACAATAATAGTAACGTGATTACTGCGTTTACGTATTCGATAACCACGGCCTTGCGGGGCAGGACGCATACGACGTAAAGTTCGCGCACCATCCACCATAATAGTTTTTACAACTAAATTTGAGTCTGCTGCACTAGTACCATCATTTTTCTGCTCCCAGTTATTTATAGCACTTTTTAGTAACTTTCCCATAGGCGTAGCAGGATGCTTAGGATGGTGTTCTAATACCGCTATTGCGTTTTCAACACCCATACCACGGATAAGATCCGCTAATAAACGTATTTTGCGTGGTGAAGTAGGATAATTCCTCAATTTTGCTGTTGCTTCCATTTTATAATAGTTTCCCGTTTCGGGCTTCCGGTTTCCAGTATTGATAAAACCCTTATAGCTGGCAATGGGTAACCTTTAACTTAATTTATTGTTTCTTATTAGAATGACCTTTAAAGTTGCGCGTCGGTGCAAACTCACCTAACTTATGACTTACCATAAATTCAGTTACATAAACAGGAATAAATTTGTTACCATTGTGAACAGCAAAGGTATGTCCTACAAAATCAGGTGTGATAGTTGAACGCCGTGACCATGTCTTAATAACAGATTTCTTCGCTGAACCGCCGTTAATAGCCAACACTTTACCTTCCAATTTTGCTGCTACGTAAGGACCTTTTTTTATTGAACGACCCATGTCGATTTTAGATTTTTAATTTTAAATTTAGCCTGGAAGTTTTAGTATCAGGTATCAAGAGAAAATTTCTGATGATTTTGTCTCAAATCCTGCTGCTAAATATCTTACTACTTTTTGTTACTATTTCGCCAACTTCTTACCGTTACTTCTCTGAATAATCAGCTTATCGCTCGATTTACCTTTAGTTCTTGTTTTTAAACCTCTTGAATACTGTCCGGTTCTGCTGCGTGGTTGTCCGCCTGACGCCCTTCCTTCACCTCCACCCATTGGATGATCTACCGGGTTCATAGCAACGCCCCTTGTACGCGGCCTGATGCCTTTCCAAACGTTACGGCCTGCTTTACCCATGCTTTGCAAGCTATGGTCACTGTTGCTTACTACACCCACCGTTGCATAACAATTAATTAATACTTTCCTTAACTCACCACTCGGCATTTTCAACACGGCATATTTTTCTTCCTTATTACTCAACTGTGCTGATGCGCCGGCACTTCTCACTAATTTGCCACCCTGACCAGGCTGCATTTCAATGTTATGAACTACAGTACCGAGAGGCATATTTCGCATTTGTAATGAATTACCTAAATCAGGAGCTACAGAGTCACCACTTATAACAGGCGTGCCTACCTGTAAACCCTGCGGAGCAATAATATATCTTTTTTCTCCATCTTTATAATTGAGCAAAGCAATAAATGCAGTACGATTCGGATCATACTCAATACTTGCTACGACAGCTTCGATGTTTTTCTTATCTCTCTTAAAATCTACAATACGATACATTTTCTTATGCCCTCCGCCGATGTAGCGCATAGCCCTTCTGCCCTGAAAGTTTCTGCCACCTGTTCTGTTTTTAGTTTCCAACAAACTCTTCTCAGGAGTGTCAGAAGTAATTTCTGCATAGGCATTCCCAATTCTCCATCTGGTGCCTGCAGTCGTCGGTTTATATTTTCTTAGTGCCATACCCCATACCCCTGAAGGGGCTTATTGATTTTAATTTGTTTGCAATATTTGCGGTCATGCAGACCATTCAGTTTTCCTTATTCCCTTTAGGGTTAGGGTTTATATATTTCCGTATAAATCTATCGTTTCCCCATCAGCTACTGTCACAAATGCTTTTTTATACGCTGGTTTTTGCCCCTTCACAAAACCAGCTTTTGTATAACGTGTTTTATTTTTACCGGGTATAACCGCGGTATTTACAACTGTAACAGTTACGCCATAAAACTCTTCTACTGCTTTTTTGATTTCAAGCTTATTTGCCTTACGACCTACTTTGAAGGCATATCTTCTAAGCTTATCCTGCTGGGCGTTAGCTTTTTCTGTAAGAACCGGTTTTATTAAAACTTCTGAGAGTTTCATCTTTCTTAATTTGAGAACTTTTAATCCGAAAATTTAAAAATTCATTTATTCACAATCTTATACTAACACATTTTTCAAAAATCAACACATTTATTATGCCTCGGCTTCTTCTTCCTCGCTAAAAATTTTTGCTGCACTTTCAGTTATTACCAGTACATCAGCGTTTACAATTTCATAAGTATTTACATCACTTAGTAAAACAGTGGCAGTGTTTGGAATATTTCTGCTGCTTAAATACAAAACTTCGTTATACTCGGGAACTACAAATAAAGTTTTTTTATCAGAAACATTTAATGTATTCATTATACTGATAAATTGTTTCGTTTTAGGAGCATCGAAGTTTACATCTTCTACCACCAAAACCGCATTTTCTTTTGCCTTAGAAGAAAGAGCACTTATTTTAGCCAGATCTTTAACCTTGCGGTTTAATTTTATATTATAACGGTGTGGTTTAGGGCCAAAAATTGTACCGCCGCCTTTGTATAAAGGATTACGAATATTACCTTTACGACTGCCACCTGTCCCTTTTTGTTTATGCAATTTTCGGCTTGCTCCCTGCACTTCTGCACGTGTTTTCACTTTGTGTGTACCCTGCCGCTGAGAAGCTAAGTATTGTTTAACTGCAAGATAGACCACGTGCTCATTAGGTTCTGTGCCAAATATTTCATCCGGCAATTCAATTGTTCTTCCAGTGGGCTGACCTTGTATATTTAAGATGTCTGCTTGCATAACTATTTTTGTATTAAAACGATGGAACCAATGTGGCCGGGAACGGAACCGCTGATTAACAAATAATTCTTATCCGAAAAGATTTTAAGAACTTTTAAGCCTTTCACTTTTACCCGGTCAGTCCCCATACGCCCTGCCATACGCATGCCTTTGAATACCCTGGCGGGATAAGATGATCCTCCCACAGATCCCGGAGCTCTTTGCCGATCGTGCTGACCGTGAGAAGCCTCACCCACACCATGAAAACCATGACGCTTAACAACACCCTGGAAACCTTTACCTTTTGTAGTTCCCACTACTTCAACATTTTCACCTTCGGTAAAAATGTCGCAGGTAACAGTGTCTCCTAATGCTTTATCTAATGAATAATTCCGGAATTCTTTTACTACGCGCTTTGAAGTAGTATTAGCCTTAGCAAAGTGATTGATTTCGGCCTTAGTGGAGTTTTTTTCTTTCTTTTCACCATACGCTATCTGTACAGATGCATAACCATCAGAATCGGTAGTTTTGATTTGGGTTACTATACAGGGACCAGCTTCAATAATGGTGCAAGCTGTCTGTTTCCCATCGGTGCCGAAGATACTGGTCATCCCAATCTTTTTACCAATAATACCTTTCATTAAAATTTATTTGTGCTCCCGACGTTATAAGGACTTTCCGCATTCAGAAGCGGTCCCCGTTTGCCATCGACCTTTTCCTATATTTCTTCCAATTATAAGCAGGAAGAAAGGAAGTACCGATAGTAAACAAACCTCGAAGGGCTTGTTCATATTTTGAAACCACGATTTTTTTGGATTTTGATTGATTTTAGATGAAATCAAAATTCATGTTTCCGCAGTTTATTTATTATTTATCAGCGCTGCTTTCTCTGTTTCAAAACAGGTTGGCAGATGATTTAAAAAACTTTTTTATATTTCAACCAAGTCCTTGAAAATGTTAAAATCGTGGTTCTACGCCTTTATCTCTACTTCTACGCCGGAAGGCAAATCGAGCTTACTTAAAGCATCGACTGTTCTCGAAGAAGAAGTATATATGTCTAACAATCTTTTATGGGTGCACAGTTGAAACTGCTCACGTGCTTTTTTATTAACGTGCGGGGAACGTAATACCGTAAATATTTTTTTTTGCGTTGGTAATGGAATTGGGCCAGTTACCACAGCACCGGTACTGCGAACTGTTTTTACAATTTTTTCTGCTGACTTATCCACCAGACTGTGATCGTAAGATTGCAATTTAATTCTGATTCGTTGAGACATAATCTAACCCATTTTTCTAATACAAAAGAGAGTTTTTATAAAAACCCGTTTGTAGAATATTTTTTATTTGGGAGCGCGAAGGTAAGGGCAAAATTAATATCATCCAACAATTTTAAGAAGAAATTGAGTCAAAGATAAAAAAATAAATAAATTATTTTTTTTGCGCTTTAGCAAAAGAATGTTTGAAAGTGTAATTAACCCTAATAAAAATATTTATAAAACAAAAGGATTTTGTTCTTAATAAAAAAAGGTCAACTTTTGACTAAGTTGACCTTTTCGTTAAATAGTTAAATTGAAATAAGATTATGCCTTGTTTAAAGAAATTTACATTTCAAAATTTACTTTAAACACTATTTTTTATTAATACCGTTGGATTTTGACTTTTGTTCGGGAGAATTTTTTTGAAACATTTTTCACTACCTATACTATTATTTACTTATAAACTCTTTCGGTTGCTTATAAAGTTCTTCACGAGGTAAAGATTTAAAGTAATCATAAGTGATTTTCAATCCCTCGGATCTTGACACTTTAGGCTGCCAGCCAAGTAACTCTTTTGCTCTTGTAATATCAGGTTTTCTTTGTTTGGGATCATCTACAGGCAAAGGTTCGTAACTGATCTTTACGTTTGAGTTAGTAAGTTTTAATACTTCTTCAGCAAATTCTTTTAAAGAAATTTCATTGGGATTGCCAATATTTACAGGATTTTCATAATCGCTGAATAATAACCTGTAAATTCCTTCGATCAGGTCATCCACATAACAAAACGATCGGGTTTGGGATCCGTCTCCAAATACTGTAAGGTTTTCTCCCCTTAGCGCCTGGCCAATGAAAGCCGGCAAGGCTCTGCCATCATTTAACCGCATTCTTGGTCCGTAAGTATTGAATATACGAACGATCCTTGTTTCTACATCATGAAAGGTATGATATGCCATGGTAATAGCTTCCTGGAAACGCTTAGCCTCGTCATATACGCCTCTCGGGCCTACCGGATTTACATTTCCCCAATAATCTTCATTTTGAGGATGTACCAAAGGATCACCGTACACTTCACTTGTAGACGCAACTAAAATTCTTGCTTTTTTATCTTTTGCAAGACCGAGACAATTGTGTGTTCCCAATGATCCGACCTTCAAGGTCTGAATGGGTATCTTTAAATAATCTATCGGACTGGCAGGCGAAGCAAAATGCAGTATATAATCGAGGTGACCGGGTACATGAATAAATTTAGAAACATCATAATGGTAAAACTCGAAATCCTGACTATGAAAAAGATGCTCGATATTTTTAAGATCGCCGGTAATCAGGTTATCCATTCCGATTACAAAAAACCCCTCCTTAATAAATCTGTCACATAAGTGAGAACCCAGGAAGCCTGCAGCTCCTGTTATTAATATTCTTTTTTTCATACACTTCAAGCTTCGGTAGGCTGTAGCTGACCGGGATTAAGTTGCGCTTTTTTAATTTTATTGGGTTGCAGTCCCATGCCATAGTAAGAAAAGCCTTCCTGTGCAACTTCCGCAGGATTGTAAATATTTCTGCCATCAAATATTACATCGCCTTTCATAATTGCTTTTACCTTTTTCCAGTCAGGCAAGCGAAACTCAGCCCATTCTGTTACCAGCACGATAGCATCTGCCCCTTTTACTGCATCTATGGCAGCCCTGGTGAACATAACCTCATCACTTATCATGTGTGCAGCTTCTTCCATAGCGACCGGATCGTATGCCTGCACCTTTGCACCTGCATCTAACAGAGATTGTATAAGCACCAGGGAAGGAGCTTCGCGCATATCATCTGTATTTGGCTTAAAAGATAACCCCCATAATGCAAATACTTTTCCTGATAAGTCTCCCTCAAAGTAATTTTCTATTTTCTTAAACATCACGTGTTTCTGATCATCATTCACTGCGTCTACAGCTTTGAGAATTCTCATATCATAACCATATTCGTCAGAAGTATGAAAAAGGGCTTTGACGTCTTTTGGAAAGCATGAACCGCCATAACCAATGCCCGGATAAATGAAACGGCTGCCAATGCGGGGATCGGAACCAATGCCTTTTCTTACTTCGTTTACGTTTGCGCCCACCAATTCACATAAGTTGGCAATATCATTCATAAAAGATATCTTGGTAGCTAACATTGCATTTGCTGCATACTTAGTCATTTCAGCAGATGGAATGTCCATAAATAAAACAGGATGAGAGTTCAAAAGAAACGGATGGTACAACTTGCTTAATACTTCTTTACCACGCTCAGACTCAACGCCTATAACTATTCTGTCCGGTTTAAGAAAATCTTCCACAGCAGCGCCTTCTTTCAAGAATTCAGGGTTTGAAGCTACATCAAATTCTATGTTGACTGACCTCTTTGCCATAGCTGATGCGATACCAGCCTTTACTTTTTTGGCAGTACCGACAGGCACGGTGCTTTTTGTTACTACTATTATATAGTCGTCTATACAGCTTCCGATGGTATCAGCAACCTGCAGCACATATTTCAAATCGGCGCTTCCGTCTTCTCCCGGAGGTGTGCCGACGGCTATAAACGCTACCTGTGCGCCTTGTACAGACTCTGACAGGCTTGTGCTGAATTGCAGACGGCCCTTATTATAATTACTTGTTACGATTGCTTCCAGCCCCGGTTCGAAAATGGGAAGAATACCTTTTTTCAGGTTCTCAATTTTCTCTTTATGCACATCTACACATATAACTTCGACCCCAACCTCTGCCAGGCACGCACCTGTAACAAGTCCGACATAGCCGGTACCAACAATTACAATTTTCATAAAAGATTAATATTAATTTGAATTTGATTAAATGTTTGAAGACAGTTTTTTAAAAAAATTTAAAATTCATGTCAAAAAATAAGCAACCAGGATAGATTTCTTTAAATTTTATCAAATATCTTAAAACGAAAGATATTCATTTTTATTTCATTAAAAATAGGCATCATTGAAATTTAATGCAAATAAAACAGCAGAAACAGTATTAAAATTTATCTGACCTCTTAATTAATAATGCAAAGATGCAAGGCAATTCTTATACTGACATCATTTAATACGCCTCAAATACTCTCCATATCCGCTTTTATGATACTTTTGTACCTGTGCATCTAATCCTTCACGGCTTAGAAATCCCATTCGGTAGGCAACTTCTTCGATACAACCTATTTTTTGCCCCTGTCTTTTTTCTATTACCCGTACAAATTCAGCAGCATCACTAAGCGAGTCAAATGTACCGGTGTCTAACCATGCCGTTCCCCGGTCCATTACCCCGACCTTTAATGTACCTTTTTCGAGATATATCCTGTTAATATCTGTTATTTCATACTCGCCTCTTACGGAGGGTTTTATTTTCTTTGCTGTTTCCACTACAGAATTATCATAAAAGTATAAACCCGGCACCGCAAAATTTGATTTGGGTTTTAATGGTTTTTCTTCGATACTTATTGCATTGAACTCTGGGTCAAACTCTACCACACCATATCTTTCAGGATCTGCTACTTCGTAGGCAAAGACGGCAGCGCCTTCTACATCGTAGAAAGACTGGAGTAACTTACTGAAGCCGCTTCCGTAGAAAATATTATCACCCAGTATCAATGCAACTTTATCATCACCTATAAACTTTTCACCTATTACAAAAGCCTGTGCCAAACCGTTCGGCACTTCCTGTATGGCATAAGAAAAATCAATTCCGATGTCTTTTCCGTCTCCAAGCAATCTTTGAAACTGTGCACTGTCTTCACGAGTGGTTATAATTAATATTTCCCTGATACCTGCCAGTAACAATACCGAGACAGGATAATATATCATAGGTTTATCGTAAACAGGCATCAATTGTTTGCTTATCCCTTTTGTAATAGGATACAATCGTGTACCTGATCCTCCGGCTAATATTATTCCTTTCATTAAATTTATTCCCCTAAAATTTTTAAAAAATATTGCTGGTTGCCATTGCCGAGATACTACTTAACAGAAGTTTTTACGTCTGCTGTTTACACTAAACAAAATATCTTTTTATTTAAAAGACGGTTTCGAAAGCACTTAAAAAAGGTAACTGCACGTCTTTAGGCGAGATAATGAAGTTTTTTGAAGGCATTTGCCAATTGACATTAATCTGCGGGTCATTGTAAGCAATGCCTCCTTCTGCTGCTTTATCGTAAAAATTATCGCACTTGTAAAAGAAATCTACTTCTTCGCTTAAAACTAAAAAACCATGGGCAAAACCCTTCGGAATGTAAAGCTGTGTACAGGAAGCTTCTGATAAAACAACAGAATAATATTCGCCGAACGTTGGCGATGATTTTCTTAAATCAACTGCTACATCCAAAACTTCTCCTTTTAAAACCCTTACCAGCTTAGCCTGTGCAGATTTTCCTTTTTGAAAATGCAGACCACGTAAAACTCCTTTTACCGAATGAGAAAAATTATCCTGAACAAAAGTGGTATTTACACCAGTCTCCCTGTAAAATTTATGGGCATTAAAACTTTCAAAAAAATAACCTCTCTCATCGTTATAAACTGTATCACGTATTAAAAAACAATCTTTTAGCGGCGTTTGTTCTGCTTTCATTTTTACCTGTTATCGTACATTTTAGTATAGTATTGGTGATAAGAACCGGATGTGATGTGGCTCAGCCATGCCTGGTTGCTGAGGTACCAATCAATGGTTTCACTTAAACCTTGCTCAAAAGTAACAGAGGGCTTCCAGCCTAATTCTTTGTTTATTTTAGTTGCATCTATCGCATACCGCCTGTCGTGGCCCGGCCGGTCTTTTACAAAAGTAATCAAGGCTTCACTTGTGCCGGCAGCGTTACCAAGCTTTTCATCCATTTGTTTGCAAAGCAACTTAACCAGGTCTATATTTCTCCATTCGTTAAACCCCCCAATATTAAATGTTTCGCCCATTTTTTCAGAATGAAATATAGTATCAATAGCTGTTGCATGATCCTTTACATACAGCCAGTCGCGCGTATACAGTCCGTCACCATAAACCGGCAATGGTTTTTTAGTGATAATATTATTTATCAGCAGCGGTATCAGCTTTTCGGGAAAATGATTTGGTCCATAATTGTTTGAACAATTAGAAATAACAAAAGGCAAATGATACGTTTCGCCGTAAGCTCTTACAAAATGGTCAGACGAAGCTTTACTGGCAGAATAAGGCGAATTGGGATGATATGGAGTATTTTCAGTAAAAAAACCAGTTTTGCCTAAAGCGCCGTATACTTCATCAGTAGATACATGATAAAATAATTTATTGCTGAAATCATTTGCCCAGCTTTTTTTAGCTGCATTTAAGAGATTAACAGTGCCTACGACATTGGTAAATACAAAATCGAGCGGCGAATGAATAGAACGGTCAACATGAGACTCTGCTGCCAAATGTATAATACCTGTTATTTTGTATTGTTCAAATACCCTTTCAACTTCCTGTACATCGAGTATATTTACTTTTTCGAAGAAATAATTCGGTAACGTATCAATATCACTAAGGTTTTCGGGATTACCGGCATACGTCAGTGCGTCAAGATTGATGATATTATACCGGGGATATTTGGTTACAAATAATCTTACCACATGCGATCCTATAAAACCTGCTCCCCCGGTAATTATTATGTTTTTCATTTATCTTAATAGAATATTTAAAATAACCGGCGCGAAAATATAATGATCTGCTGCTATTTCATAAAAAAGTTTTTAATGAGAATTAAACAATGTGCAAGCTTACACAAAAAAGCTGTGACAAAGATCTTATAACCGTCCGTCTACTATTGTTCTTTCTAAAACAGCTTTGGTATCAAAAATGACAGTATCTGCAGTTTTAAGAGAATCAAAATCAATGTCAAGAAATTCTTTGTGTGCTACAGCCAAAATAATCGCCTGGTATTTATCTTTAGAATGCAGCGGCAACTGCTGAAGCAGCTCAATTCCATACTGAGCTTTTACCTGGTTTTTATCAGCATACGGATCATACACTTCAACCTTTAATCCAAACTGAATTAATTCTTCATAAATATCAATTACCCTCGAATTTCTTATGTCAGGACAATTTTCTTTAAAAGTGATACCAAGAATTAATACACGTGAACCGTTTATCGCATGCTTTTTTTTAATTAACAGCTTAACCACTTTATTAGCCACAAAAATACCCATATTATCATTTACCCTTCTTCCTGATAAAATAACTTCGGCGTGATAACCAAGCGAGGAAGCTTTGTGAGCAAGATAATAAGGATCAACTCCTATACAATGCCCGCCAACAAGCCCTGGCTTATACTTCAGGAAATTCCATTTTGTAGCTGCTGCTTCTATAACGTCGTTGGTGTCTATGCCGATACGGTCAAAAATAAGGGCAAGTTCATTTACAAAAGAAATATTTACATCGCGTTGGGCATTTTCGATAGCTTTGGATGCTTCTGCCACTTTGATGCTTGGCGCTTTGTGTGTTCCTGCCGTGATAATGGATTTATATAGCTGGTCTACGGTTTCAGCTATTTCGGCGGTTGAGCCTGAGGTTACTTTTTTTATTTTCGTCAGCGTATTTACCTTATCTCCGGGATTTATTCTTTCAGGAGAATACCCGCAAAAAAAGTCTGTATTAAATGCAAGTCCTGAAAATTTTTCCAGCACCGGCACACAGTCTTCTTCTGTACAACCAGGATAAACGGTAGACTCATAAATAACAAGGTCATTTTTTTTAAGAACTTTCCCAAGCATTTGCGAAGCGGCTAACAAAGGTCTCAGATCAGGCGCCTTAAACCGGTTAATCGGGGTCGGCACCGTAACGATATATATAGTATAACCTGCAAGCTCCGACGGGTTAGCAGAAAAATGTAAGCCCTTGCCAGTTGATTTCTGCAATGTTGCCTCCTTTAATGCTTCCGGGTCTACCTCGTTTGTTTCATCTTCTCCTTTCAATAAATCCTGTATTCTTTTTTCATTTATATCGAAGCCCAATACCTGGTATTTTTTACCGAATTCAATAGCGAGAGGTAAACCTACGTAGCCTAATCCTATTACTGCGATCTTATGCTGCAGGTTCATTTATTAATATAATTTTTTTTAATTTTAAAAATACTGCAAAGTAAGATGATAACTATAAACCCGGCTAATCAGGCGACGATATTATACATATTGTTTTTAAAATACCCTCTACAAAAACTAACTTTAATTATAATTTCTGCTTTTACCGGTACCTTATTCGAGAAGCGAAGGAGAAGTTGAGGAACGTGAAATATGTATAATAATTATTAATACGCCCGATCTTGTTTTCTTCAGGCAGAATTGTTGTTATTGGAACAGCTCGGTAAAACGGTAATACACACTCATTATTTAACTGAATTCTTTCACCTCCGTCTTATTAATAGAGATGTGGGTGGAAGCTGAAATCGGAAAAATAAAACTCGCATTAGCTACTTTTTCCTGCGGAAAAAGGGTTTTAAAAAATACCTTATTAGCTTCATTAGGTATATGAGGAATTAAGTATTGTTTCAATTTGCGAAGCGGTTTAAGGGCAACGGTATACCACTTAGGAGAAATACCGTTTACCCGCCACGCACGATAATCTTCCAAATGTGCTGCAAGTCTGTTTTTTATTGATTTATTACTGTTGCCGCCCGCCCTCATATATACCAATACATCCGGCAAATATTTAATTTTAATATCTTTTAATAAAATAAAACGCAACAGCAATTCATAATCTGAAGAACTCTTAAAATCGAGGTTGAATAATCCATACTTTTCATACACCTCTTTTTTCACAAAAAAAGTCGGGTGCGGTGGCATCCAGCCTTTGTAAAACAGCTTTTTACTGTAACCTCCTGCTATCCAGTTTCTAAGCACTTTTTTTATACGAAAGGGATCTACATATACAAGATCACCATAAACAGCATCACAATCTCCGCTGCCAAAGGCCTTTACTACTTTCTCTATTACCCCTGAGTCAGGGTAAAAGTCATCTGAGTTTAAAATACCAACTATATCGCCGGTAGCCATTCTTACTCCTTTATTCATCGCATCAAAAATGCCCTTGTCATCCTCACAAAGCGATGGGCCATTGTGGCCAAAATGCCCGGCGAGATTAAGGGTGTTATCAGTAGAACATCCATCTATAATAATGTGTTCTACATTTTTGTATGTCTGATGCGTGATTGATAAAACAGTGTCTTTTATTGTCCGTGCACTATTGTACGTCGCCGTTATTATAGAAACTTTCATTATAACAAGTTACCCGTTAATTAATAATTTCTTAGCTGCTTAACCCATAACTCAATTTATAAACGCTGCAATTAAGCCTTGCAAAAGTTTAAAAGTAAAGATTATTGTTACTGCATTAACTAAGAACGGAAATTTCCATAGAATAATTTATGGGATCTGTAATTTTAACTACTATTCGGCGTTTTCTTAGAAGTAAAAGATTGGTTGGTAAATATAATAAAATACCGGGATTTAGATGTGCAGATAACTTCTCTGGCAATAATGCTTAAAAGTAGTAAGAAAAATCAAAGAAAGTAAAAATTTTTTTTCTGAAAGCAGTAAAATTTTCCCCTTTGGTAAAATAGTTAAATCATACTCATAATGTTTTTTTTTTTCGTTCATAAATGTGTCCTTCATATTTTTTTTGAATTCTTATATACCAATACATAAGGATAAAAATACAGCCATAAGAAAAAATATTGAATGTCTGGTGATAATCTAAAGCAGTAATAGTATGCCAGCGCAAATGAATGGCAATGGTGATCATTGCAATGCGGGTTATATTTAAAATACAAACAGAAGCTACACCAATAATTACCCACCTCAGCTTATGTTTCCATCCGCCGGGGTTGGCATAAACAAAGGCAACCCAAAAGCTCATTACACCCCAGCCGAGACACGAAGGATTTACATTAACGCCTCCGGCAGACCCAATTCTTAAAGAATGGTAGTCTTTTTGATACACAGGATAATGAAGCGCTTCAAGAATAAAACGGGCAGCGCCGGTGAGAAAACCTGTAAACCATCTGATTATATTAAAATGATGATCGAGAAACGGAGAATATATTGTACCACCCGGCCCTGTGACGGCCCAATAAAACGGGAAAAATAAATAAAGAATAAAAAAGCACAGTAAAAACTTAATAAAAAATAAGTAAGGTAAGTTTTTATCTGTTAAGTTTTTAAGATGCATAAAGGAGTTGAAAGTTACAAGACGCAAGTTACCGGATACAAGTTACAGGTTGCAAGATTCGGGATGAAGCCAAGAGCTATTGGATAAAAGCAATAAGCAGAAACAGGAAATAAGATAACAAGCAGGAAGCGAAATAATAATACTAATGACTTATGACTTACTGACTTAATTCCCTGTTGCCCGTGACTTAATGCCTTATTAACCTGATGGCTTATTGACTAACTTCCCTTTCCACCACTATATTCTCCATCACCAACATATCCATATCGGTTCTTAAAAAACAATTCAAAGCCTCGAGCGGTGAATTTACAATAGGTTCATTTTCGTTGAACGAAGTATTTAATAAAACCGGCACTCCCGTTTTTTTTTGAAAGGCTTCAATTAAAGCGTAATACCTGGGTGATACGTCTTTATCTACAGTTTGCAATCTTCCTGTGCCATCTGCGTGCGTTACCGCGGGAATAAGCGCTCTTTTTTCCGGCCGTATCGGAAACACTTTTTCCATGAACGGAACTGGCTCATTCACTTCAAAATATTCGTCAACATATTCTTTTAAAATGGATGGTGCAAAAGGGCGAAAACTTTCCCGTCGCTTAATTTTTGCATTTAAAAGCTCTTTGGCATCAGTACGTCTCGGGTCGGCAAGTATGGAACGGCCACCCAAAGCCCGCGGACCAAACTCTGCCCTGCCGGCAAACCATCCTGCTACCCCTGCATTGATCAGCCGGTCCGTGACGACATTGTACAAATCTTCATCAACCAGCCTCCTGTATTGTATTTTTTTTGAAATCAGTAATTGTTCTATTTCTTCATTACTGTACCGGCTGCCGGTATACGCCGTAATGACGGGCGGCATTCTTGCGTGCTTTACTATCACATGTTGTACGTATAAGGCAGCGCCCATAGATATTCCTGCATCGTGACCGGCTGATGGAATGTAGATATTTTTAAAAGCAGTATTTGTGCTAATTTTACCGTTGGCTACACTGTTTTGCGCTACTCCCCCGGCAATACAAACATTTGGCAGCCCTGTTCTTTTTTGTAAATGATTTAAAATATGAAATATGACTGTTTCTGTCAACCTTTGTACTGAAGCAGCAAGATCTTTATGATATTCTGATAACACTTCCTCTTTTTTTCGTTGTTTACCAAACTGTTTGAGCATTTTATCAGAAAACAGCGTTGCTGCAACCGGTATATGATCTTCTCCATAACTGATAAAACCTTTTGCAGCGGATTTAAAATAAGACAAATCCAAGGTAAACAAGCCATTGTCTGTAAGCTTTACTACTTTCTTTAATTGCTCAACATATTTTGCTTCGCCATACGGCGCCAGTCCCATTACCTTATATTCATCTCCATAGTTGGTGAACCCCAGCAATTGTGTAAATGCAGAATAAAATATGCCGATAGAGTGAGGAAAATCAATTGAGTCAATAATATTTATAGAATTTCCCTTTCCAATACCAATCATGGTAGTTGTAAAGTCACCGGAACCATCTATGCTTAATAAAGCTGATTCTTCGAAGGGTGAAGCAAAAAAAGCGGATGCAAGGTGGCTGCGATGATGCTCTGCCTGGTATATCTTTTTTTTGATCTTATGTTTATCAACGCCCGTCAACAGATGAAACTCATTTTCCAAAGACGATACTTTCTTCCTGTTTAAGAGGCGGTCTTTCACCATACGATAGCTGCCTGAAAAATTTTTTAGGACGAACCACATCTTCCTAATCTGCTTTGCTGCAGGGTCTCTGCCAATAGCGATATAATCTACCTGCTCAATGGTTACACCTGCCTCTGCAAGACAAAACTGTATGGAGAGAGAAGGAAAACCGGCCCAATGTTTTACCCGTCGGAAACGCTCTTCTTCAATGGCTGCTACCAACGTGCCGTTAACAAAAATGGCAGCCGAAGAGTCAGCATGGTAAGCATTAATACCAAGTATAATCATGCAACTGAATTAGTATTACCTGAAAACATTTGAAGGTATTGATGTTTGATAATGTGCGGATCAATTAATTTGAGGGCAAATGTTCTTGCCGCTTTGCTCCATTTCTGTGTTGCCTGATTGTTTAGAACAGCAAAAAAATTAATAGCTGAAAGAATCTCATTTGGGTTATCAATGGAAACATTAATTCCTGCAGCATTTTCTTTCAACTTATTCCATGGAGTAAAATGGCTTGTAATTACAGCTTTACCTGCCGTCATTGCTTCATACAATGCATGACCAAAATTTTCACTTTTACTTGGTAATATAAAAACATGCGCTTCCTGCAGCGCTTCCGGTATTTTATCAGGAAGTATTACGCCTTTATATACTACTTTAATGTTGGCAGGCATCTCTTTAATTAATTGCTCACACTCCTTCCAATAACTGACCTCTTTTACAGGACCATAAATAAGATACTGAATGTTATAAGCACATTCTTTCAAGCCCTGTAAAACCAGTAAATGATTTTTCATCGGGCTAATCAATCCGATGGAAATAAGAATTAATGACCCTTCCTGCTTTGCAGGTGGAAGCCGGTAATCTGATACTTTTGGAAAATTACCCGCTACCCATATTTTTACCCTTTCGCCAAACACTTTTTCAATAAACTGTTTTTCTTCCAAAGTAGTTGCATGAAACTCACAATTATGATGAATTCTCAGCAACTTCCAAAATAACAGGTAAACTTTTTTCTTAAAAGGTTTCTGCGATAACGCACCGGGATGAACCATTCCCCTGACGGAAACAATCTTTCTTGTGCCTTTTACAAATAACAATGGAACTGCGTTAAAATACCAGGAATAAATGCCATTGATAAAGAGAACCGATGGCTTTTTATCTTTTAAAAGCTTTACTATTTTAGTTGGTTTTAAAAACTGCTCAGAGGCGTAAAACACGTGTGAATTATCGTACTCCAGCCATTTGTCTTGTTGCACTTTTAACTTACTGCCATTAAGATCAGTATCTGAACAAAAAATAGAAAATTCAAAATCATTCTCCAATGCTTCTGCCATTATACTGATGGACCGGATCGGGCCACCGGCTTTGTAAGCGGGTAAGAAATAATCGTAAGAAATCAATATCTGTTTTTTTTCACTCATTCTGCTTCGATCACATTTGCTTGCTTAACTGTTTAAGATTTTTAAGGTTAAAAGCTGACAAACTTTTCCAGCCTTTTGAAAAGCGTATATTTTAAAAATACAAAAACAATAAAAGTAGTAAACATCCGCCCAAACATAAAAGTGCCGTCCATCTCAAAGAAACAAAATTGTACAAAAAAAGCAGCTACGATTGCATAATTGATTACAATATTACCTGTAGATCTCAGAAGAAAAAACCGGAAAATTTTTGACCATACTAAGGCAATTAATGCAAGCGCTGCGAACATGCCAAGTATACCGAAATCAACATAACAATCTGCAAAATAGCCTAAACTAAAAGAAACGCCGGAGGCTTGTCCCAAATATTGTATTCCTGTAAACCTGCTTGCCTTTACTGACGCATCGTATACACCTTTGTCAGGATTAAGAAACCGGGGAACGGTAGTGAATTTTACAGTCTCTCTCCAGACGGCTCCATGTTGAAAAGGCTCTTCCGCAGGTACATGATCCATCGCTTTAGATAAATGATACACATACTGGAGGCGGTAAAAGAATTGGCCTACTCCTTCGGAAAAACTTTCTTTATTCACTATAGAAAGCAAGTCAGAAAGTTTGCCAAATGCTGCATCCTGCGATACAGTCACCACCTGTTGCTGGCTGCCTTCATTGAGAAAACTGCGATAATCACCTTTAACCACTGTCCAAATCACAGCAATAAAAAACAACAAACAAACGGCAATAATTCCTTTTATACTTATACCCAGGCTTATTTTGGTAATGTAAGTCATTACGACAATAGCGGTATAAAAAAAGACTTCTTTAAAGCTGGAGAAATAGCTGAAAAAACCACCGACAAAATCTAAAATGAAGGCTACGGCAAAAAAAATACGATACTCTTTTTTTCTAAAGCTTAAGAAACCCAACAGTACAAAACCAGCCCACTTCAGCAAGGCGATATTTAAAAATATCTGTGTCAGGCTTGCATAGCCAAAAGCCAGGCTGCTTAAGACATTGGATATGAAATACAAAATCAGGTAGAGCTGCAAAACTTTTTTAGGATTAATCTTTTCTATAGTCACTTCAAATTCTAAAGCGGATATATGTATGTTTTTATAAGCAACCGTGTTAAAAACAATACACATAACTATAATACCGGTTAAAGCTGCAAGGTATGCTCTGACAGAAGAATTGGTAAGCAGACTCAGATTGCCGTGCCATGCGCTGTTAATAAACAAAATATAAGTAATTACCTGCGCCAGGTGAAATACCATGATGAAGGTAAAAACATTCATCATGTACTGCTTCCAGGTGAGGACTATTATGGCGATAAAAACAAGGTAGCCTGCCAGCATTAAAATGCTGTGCTGTAGGTATGCCAGAGACAATACGGATACGATTACCATTAACCCTGCCAGGCCGCCTATCTCAACTCTCTTCATTAATTGCCTGTTTTCTTAAAAAAATGCTCCAATTGGTTTATTGTCGCACCGTAACTCCAGCTTTGAATAATTCTGAAAGAATTATTACCAAATTCTTCATAATTACTCAAACATAAATTCATGCAGTTTTGCAAACTTTCGATATTGCTGTTATGAAAAATATAGCCATTTTTACCGCTTTGTACAAGATCAGGTGCGCATCCACAGTTATCACTTACAATAACACCCCGTCCGCAGGCCATTGCTTCATTGACAGCTAAACCCCATGTTTCGCCCGGACCTTTTGATGGTAAAACAAAAATGTCTCCCAGCCTGTAAACGACGGGCATCATACTTTGATTTTGAAAGGGAATAAAAAAAATGTCAGCTCTGTGCTTATATCTTTCTTTCAGCTCTGTTTCCAACTCACCGTTGCCAACAATTATCAAAGCGGTATCTTTTTGGTTAAGCGCGACAAAAGCTTTTATCAATATCTCAGGATCTTTTTTCTTTGTAAGTTTCGCCGCAGATAAAAAAATGCATGTATTTTCTTTTATTCCCAAGTTTGTCCGCCAGCTTACAGCTTTATTTTCACAGGCTTCATTATTGCCGGAAAATCTTTCATTATCAACTGCATGCGGTGCAAATAAAAGCTGATTTTTTTTCACGCCGTGTACGAGATAATATTGTTTGTTAGCCTTACCTGTAAACAATGCGTAATCAATATGATGATAAACCCAACGCAAAAATATTCTTCTTAGTAATTTTTTTACAGAAAATCCCCGAGACTCATCTATAAGATTAGAATCTCCGCGAAACAATATAGGAATTTTACCATGGAAATAACGCATTGCACGAAGATGACTTGTAAAGTTCCATCCATACACAAGCACTGCATCTGCTTTCCATTCCTCTATTTCTTTTATTAAAGTTGGATTAATAATTCCATTGAATTTGTTGGTACCGCGATAAGACGAAACATTATCAACGAATGTATAATCATAGCCATCCAGCAAAGGAATATCCCACTTGAAAGTAATACCAAAGCCCTTATCATGAACAGCCGCTTGCGACCGGCCCCGTGTATAAAAAACTTTAATCACAAAACTGAGATTTTCACTATTTAAAAGTCTGAAAAAAGGAGCATTATATTGAATGGGGTGAGTTGTTATAATGGCGAGCTTTTTTTGCATGTTTATAGTTAGAAATTTTTCCCTAACAAAGAATAACTTCTGGAATTTACTACCCTGTTTTCAACAAAACTTCTATCTCTTATATAAATAGTATTTACACGCCCTGCAAATTGTGTAATATTTTCTAATTGTCGCTTAAAAGGATGGTACAAATAAGGCAAAAAACCATGGCTTAATAACAGGTTATGTACTTCTGCATCATTTGTATGATACCGGTTTCCCGAACCATTTAATTCTATAATGATTGCCTTTACATCATAGCTCTTCAAGATGTTTGAGCCTCCCTTTAATACGTTCAATTCAAAACCTTCCACATCAATTTTTAGTAATGCAGGATGATTATTTAAAAAAAGCTGATCTAAAGTTACTATGTGTACTTGTATTGTCTCGTCTTGGCTGTAAGTATTTTCCTCGACAACATGATTAACCGTGTCATGATTTTTTGTAAATGTTACATCCCCCTCAACTGCTCCCAGTCCCATATTAATAGCTGATACTAAATCTTCTGCATCATTTATTTTAATATTGTTTAGTAAATGTTTAAAAGTACCGGGAACAGGCTCTGCGGCAATCGTTTTTGCTTTAACCACTCCTGAAGCCAATATTGTGTATGTGCCGATATTTGCGCCTATATCCCCGAATACATCTCTGTCTCTTAGAAAATGCAGCAAAAAAGACATGTCCTCAAAATCATGAAGACCAACATATACATTTCCGGTTGCTCCTGTCATGCCTTTTTTTATTATCAATTTCGTATCCTCAACAAAAGGATATATAAATGGAAAAGGAAATAATCTTGATATAAACTGCCATCTTACAAAACTCAAAAGAGCGGTTCTTTTTTTATCTTTGGTAAGAGGATGATTATTAATGAAACGAATAATTTTTAATAATTTTTTCATAAAAGCTGCACACGATTAACAAACTTTATCTAAGATGCGGGCAAGAATGCCGGTAACTTCCCTGGCAGAATATTTTTCAAACTCCGTTTGATCTACCTTATCGAAATCGTAATTTGCTGCATAACTTTTAAATTCTTCAAAGCTTTTGGCTGTATTTTTAAAGATATAGTCGGTATCTTTTTCTCCATCAAATGTAAGCACGATGCCTGCGCCTGACTTGGCGATAACACCGCAGGCAGAACTTTCTTTATGCAAAACTGCCCAAATTGGTTTTTGAGACAAGACAGCCTGGTAAACTTTCGACGGTGTATAATGAGGTTCTGTACTGCCTAAAATAAAAATACCGCCGGCAGCATTTAAATGAACCAATACATCGAGATAAGGTATCCTTGCAGGGTATTCAAATACGTTTGTTTGCCACAAACCATATTTTTCTGCTAATGGTTTTATATTAAATCCGTTTGGATTATCGGGAGAAGTGCCGGTACCTATAAAATGAAGTTCAAGACCTTGAAATTTTTCAGGTTCAGCGTGTAGGGCAGCTAATATTTTTTCTAAGGGCGCAAAAGCTTTGGGAAGCATGGCGCCTGCATACACAAGTTGCAATTTGTTTTTGTGAGATGTAAACAGATAAGGTGTAAGATGCATTTCTTTTACTTTGTCGTGATCTTGCTTATCACCTCCGTAAGGCATGGCTGCAAACAACGCTCTTTTCGCCACCGCGGGGTTCCTGTCCTGAACTCCTTTGTAATAACCTTCGGCAACCCCGGTTATTAACGAGGATTTTTTTATAGCTATTGGTTCTAAAAATTTTGCAACTTGTGTGCTCAACCAATGTCTGGAAAAGATTTTATCTGAGCCTGGAAAGTTATGCACCCATGGATCAATGTAATCTATGCCATATTTAATACCTGTTGACAGGTGCAACCAACGACCTAACAAAGCAACGTAAAAGGAAGGAATAGGAATGTATAAAAAGTCAAAATGATCTTTTTTTATTATTTTTTTTGCTTTTGCACATAATTGAAAAAAGCCACGCAATCCTATATCACCAATAAGTCTTGGTTTAGTTATTTTAAAAGCGTTAACTTTTTCAATTTTCAAGTTCTGAGGTAATAATTTTGTAAGGTTGTAATCCAGCTTTTCTTCGTAAAAATCTTCATGCACAGTTAAGATAACCGGTTGCCAGCCGAAGGAAGGCAAGTGCTGCGCAAACAAACGACTGCGATGTACAGCTGCTAAATTTGAAGGTGGAAAATGAGGAGAAATGATAAGAATTTTTTTCAATACTTCAATATTTCTTTCCATTTCATTTGCAATTGTGCAGTCTCTATTTCCCAACTGCATGCTTTTGCCTTCTCAAATCTTTCTACTTTCTGGGTTTTAAGCTTATCCCATTGATGGTAAATGTTAATAAAATCCTGCTGAAGCTTTTCTTTGTCATTTAGATTAACAATTATACCATGTTGACCAAATTGTTTTAAAAAGTTTTGTTGTGCAATGGTATTAGACGCAATTATAAAAAGTCCTGATTGAAAATAAGTCCATAGTTTATTTGAAATAGCTAAACAATTATTTAAATCTTTACCAGGTTCAATCGCTAATCCAATGTCAAAGCTCTGCAAGAATAGATGTAATTTATTTTGGGCCAAAGAAGAAACTACATTAATATTTTCTTTTCCCATCAAATATTTAGTATAAAAATTTTCACGAACGTTTCCTATAAGTGTTATTTCGAAATAATCTTTCAGACTTTCAATTATAGAAAGTATTTCTTCCAATCCGCGTCCTTTGTCAATATTTTGGGAAAACCATACTAATTTAATTTTGGATGACTCCAGCGCTAAAGGCCTTACAAAATCATTTTTTGAAAAAACATTATTAATTATTAAACTACTTTTTATTGTACCAGGTAAGACATCTAAAGCGATTTTCTCTTTTATTAAGGGCGCTGCAAAAGAAACGTACTCTGAGAATGGTAAAATTTTTTTTATCAATTTAATTGTCAGTGCTGAAACTACCTTATTATTTCCCTCTCCCGGATGATAATCTTCTACATCAACAGCAAAAGGAACTTTGTGTGTTTTTGAAAAATAATATGCAGGATAAAAAGCTGCGGGATTGTGAGCTATTACAAGATTTGGTTGCACTTTCAACTTCTTTAGTGCTACTAATAGCTGAAGAGATCTTTTGCTTACGGCAAAGGAGATAAGACTTATTGCAGAGATGTGTTTATAAATCTTACGAAAAAAAATTTCTAAAAAAGTTCTCACACTCCAACTAAGAAAATTTACCTTTCCTGCCTGAAGATATATTTTATCAGCTTCCGGCAATTCATTTTGTATCTGCCTTTCTTTTTCTCTTGTCCACCCAGGCAAATCAAAAGCGATATAAGTGACCTGGTAATGTAAATTGAGGGCTAAATTAATTTCTTTACGACAACGTGGATTCGAGGCTAAGTTGGTACTTGTTATAAATAAAATATGAGGCTTCAAATGCTTGTCAGTTCTTATTATATCTTACTTTATAATATACCCTGGCTAATCTTCTTGCTATTTTCCAACCAAAAAGGTACATAATTAAATTATAAGCTTTACCTGATTTGGTATGAGCAATATATGATTTAGGATATTTTGCAAGTCTTTTTTCAATTATTTTAGAATATGCAATTTGCACAGGGAAAGACCATTCTAAAATCATTACATAAGAATTAGCTATGATTTTCTTTATTCTCTCAGAATTTTCTATTTTTAAAAGCCACTGAGCAGTTAAATCAATGGATAAAATAGCTGACTTTATTCCTTTTTTTGAAAAATCAGAAGACAAAGAACCACTTTTAAAATTTGTTCTGTATAAAGTGAGGCCTTTTTCAGAAAAAATCAATCTGCTAACCTTTGTCAGCATTCTGGAAAAAAATTCAGTATCATTTATCAGCGATAATCTTTCATCCCATAACCCGGTTTTATACAATAATGGTCTTGGAATTAACCACATTCCACATTGAAACATAGGTGTTCCAGGTCCGAAAGTAATATGCTCTGCAGGGAGACAATCCCTATGTATGGTATTGTGAGAAACCTGATTTATATCGTCCGGAAGTTTATCATTAAAAAACCTTTTCCATTCAATAAAAGAGAGGGCGCTTTCGCTTTTGCCTTCTAAAGATTCCACCTGCCCCCCGATAGAATAAGGATGTAAAATATCGTCAGCGTCATAAAACTTAATTAAACTGCCGGATGAGAGGTTAAAACCCAGGTTTAAAGCAGCACATTGCCCTTTGTTTTTTTGATAGTAATATTTAATCCTCTCATCCTTGCAACTTTTTATAACATTTTCGGAGGCATCAGTGGAGCCATCATCTACTACAATAATCTCTGTGTTATGATAAGTTTGAGTGATTAAACTTTCTAATGTTGCTGCAATGTACTTTTCAGCATTATAACAGGAGACAATAATTGAAACTAAAGGATCTTGCATTTGATAAGGCAGAAAAAGAAAAATTATTAAATTTTCAACTGTAGTTTTTATAAGCAAGTATCGACAACCAATGGTGAGGAGACTTGTAGACTTTAAAACCATGGGTTTGCAGCAGTTGCATATAATAGGTCAGTTTTGAATTAGGAATATTATGAAACTCAATATTTATTGATAAGACATTGTCTAACCAATTAAGATCCGGAGAATCGAAGATTTCAATTTCTGCACCTTCAATATCCATTTTTACGTAATCAATATTTGGAAGATTATTATCGGAAATGATATCAGCAATTCTTATTGAGGGAATTCTTATTTTATCTTCATTATCTACTATGTATTCATCAATAGCAAAGGCATCTGAATGATTTCTTTTATTAAAAGAAATATATCCTCTATTTATCCAAACAGCCATATTATTCACACATATAGAATGAAAACCTTCACAATTTTTTTTAGCAATTTGAAAGTTTTCGGGGTGCATTTCATACCCATAAATCTTCGCCTCGGGGAAACGCATTTTTAAATCAACAAGAGTACACCCGATATTTGATCCTAAGTCTAATATTACCATATCTTTTTTAAAAGATATTTCTTTCGGAGGCAAGTGATATTTCTGGAAAAAAACATACTTAAGAACATTTCTATCAATCCTATTGTTAACCCTGATTAAAAAATTTTTATTAATTCCTTTAACAAATACTGTCACATATTTTTTATTAAGTATTAAAAAAAGATAGTATTTAATTAAGCTAAAGAATGTTAACAGCTTTAGATTGAATAATAAATCTCTATAACGCCAGAGTAAAGCTTTAAAAATCTTATTTAACTTATGTATCATCCTACTTCAATTTGAATCATTTTCTTTTTCTCTTAGAAGTAAGATGCCTTATAATTTTCTCTCTTAAATAAAATGAATAATAGGGAGAAATTTTATATAAAAGGTGAAAATAGCTGGAACCATTGGGTATACTTTCAGAAAATATTTCTCTGGCTGTAGCAATTGAATTTCGTACGGTTTCCCAATCGTCTGCAGTAGCAGCATATGTTGCATTGTTTAGCAATTGGTCTGCTATTTCTTTATTATATTTCCCTTTTGTTTCCTTAATAACATATTTCCAGACATGTAAAGATGCCCTCGCACATTTTGCTATATTTTTTGCAGACATGCTTCCACGATGATAATAATTGATACACGTAAGTTCTGGTTCATAATCAAATTGTAAACCTTCAATAGAAGCTCGGGTATAAAACGCTCTGTCTTCATTGTACAAGACATCAGGATCAGTATTGAACCCGCCAATACCCAAAAACGAACTTCTTCTTATTACTGCAAAATTTACAACCTTATCCGTTATATTGAATTTTACAGGGTCTCTTTTTATCTCTTCAATATTATAACATGGCTCTCCAAGCAATTGATTTGTATCAGAAGTTTTATAATGATAGTGCATTAAAATAATATCAGGAGCGGTTTGTTTATCAATCCATCTATGAGCTACTTCTGTAAAATTCGGTAACAAGTCGTCGTCAGCATCGTGAAAATGCAACCATTCGCTTTTAGCAACATTTGCAAGTCTGTTTTTGCCTGTGCTGCACCCCCTGTTGATGTCACCTTCGATCACCATAACTCCATATTTTCTTGCTACTTCTGTTGTATGGTCTGTACTACAGTCATTATAAACCAATATCTCATCAAATGGTATTGATTGTTGTTTGGCAGAATGTAAAAGCCTTGGCAAGTAAATAGCTGCATTATAAGCAGGAATACACAAAGCAAGGGAATTCCTTGACGTCATCTATGAATTAAGATTACCACTATTAAAAAATCGAATAAATTACTAACCAATGTGAAAAATACCTGTAAGAGCATCTTTATAGCCAAAACCTGCTTTTTTCACCGCCTCTCTTACTACACTTAAATTATAAGTTTTAAAAAAATACTTAACGACATTAAAAAAAAAACGCCTCTTATTTTTCTTACCTAACCATTCAACTTCCTTTTTACTTAACTGGAGCGGTAATTCGGCTAGTGCGTCTTTTAAATAATTGTAATTGTATATTAAATAGCTGTACGCGTTATTTATTTCCTGACCTTCATGTCTTCTGTAGTACATAAATTCAAAAGGGAGCATTACAATAGGAGTGAAACAAGTTGCTTTTAAATTAAAATACATGTCTCCCGGAACTCCATAAATGACAGGATATTTATTGATCTCATTAAAAAACCTGCGATGGATAATTGTACCTCCGGGACCAATAGTTAAAAAAGGTTGTTTAAAAAAATGTTGCCAAATTGCATCTTTTGAGTCTATAACGAAAGGTGCTTGTCCTTTAGCAGCATAAAACATTCCAAACGAACTTTGTGGAAAAGAAAGCATGGCGTTTACACAATTTTCTATACCATCAGCATATAACGTATCATCTGAGTCCGCATTCATTAAAAATTCACCTGTTGCATAACCGGCCGCTTTGTTTCTGTTCGAAAATTGCCCCAGGTTTTTTTCATTAACGAATAGCTTTATTCTTTTGTCTTTTTCTTTAAAAGAACGGGCAATTGCGACAGTGTTATCGGCAGAGCCATCGTCAACTATTATTAGTTCAAAATTATTGTAAGTAGAAGCGAGTACACTTTCAATTGCTTCAGCAATATATTTTTCCCTGTTATACGCAGTCATTAAAACACTTACTAAAGGATTCATCTTATCTCGTTTTTTGCAGCCCCTGTGGTATTTCTCTGCATATCAGTTTATATGCTTTTTCAACAAGTGGTTTACCGTTAAATGCAAAAGCTGCCCTGAAAACAAGTATCGATAAGAATCCAGCAAAAGAGGCAGCTACATTATGAACAATCCAATAAGACTTTTTGGCAAAAGAAATTTTGTCTTGTTTTATTATTGCATATACCGCTCTTAATGTGCTTACAGGCGACCAGGTGATTTCGGGCAACTGGTTGAAGAAAATATAAAAGTGATAAACAAGAACAAACACTGACCTGAACGCATAGCCAAAAAACATATGATGATAATGATACACTACCAAAGAAGGGTCTCTTATCAGCTTCATACCACTGTGCAATGCAGCATTTGCCCACAGCCAGTCTTCGCTCAGATTGGTTTTAAAGAAAGGAATTTTTTGCAAAGCACTTTTCCGGTACATAGCATTTACATTATCCCAATTACTCAACTCAAACTGCTGTTTCGGGCTTAAACTTTTAAAAGGAGTTGCCGGGTGGAAATGACGGATTTCAGGAAAAGGAGCCGTAAATCGTTTAAACCATTTTGCAGGATTTTTGTCTGCATCGTTAGGTACAGCCTGCATGCCAACCACTGCCTGCAATTCTTCATCAACAAAATGTGCAGCCATTTTTTCTAACTGATTATTTTCTGCCAAGTAAGCGTCCTGTACGGTGAAGTATACGAGTTCGCCATTTGCACATTGTGTTCCGAGATTTCTTGTTAGCCCGTGATTAAAATCTGACGGCAGAATATTTATAGTTTTAGCTCCGAAAGTTTTGGCAATCTGTAAGCTGGTATCAGTTGATTGAGTGTCGAGAATGATGATTTCGATATTGTCAGCAATGGTTTGATTTTTAATTGCAGCAAGACATTTTGATAAAGTAGCTTCGCCGTTTTTAACGGGAATGATAACAGTAATCATATTGGGCTATAGTAACTTATGACTAATTAGTTAAAAAATCCTTGCTAAATGCTACTATGTTTTGAAATCTAAAAATCTCATTCGCAGTGTTATATTTTCCCATAGGAATTAAATTTGTTGCGTTTAACCTAAAGAAGTCATAATCAGGTAACATGAAATAAAAATCTTTCATAAAAACTTTTGAAAAAATATTCATTTCATTAAACTCAAATTGAATTACTTCAATTGCCTTGTTTTTAATTAATTTGACCGCTCCTTTTAAAACTTCCAATTCATAACCTTCAGTATCTATTTTTATAAAATGAATTCTATCTATATTCATTTCTTCACAAAAGCTATCTAAGCTTACAATGTCAACTGCATACTCTTCTACTTCTTCCGATTTATGTAATTGTACCATGACGTCTTTGATGATAGTAGCATGTTCTGATTGGGGGTGGTTTTTATAAGTAAATATTTTTGTTTGGGATTTGCCTGAACCAAGACCTAAACAAAATGGGTGAAATTCTGCAATTATTTCTTTTACTTCAGTTAATTTTTTAAAAGATACTGGATTTGGCTCAAAAGCATAAATAGTTGATAAAGGAAATATTTTTTTAAGAGACAAGCTGTAATCTCCGATATTAGCTCCCACATCAAAAATTATTATTTCCCCTCCATCTGCTTTATTAAATTTTTCCTTTAAAATATTTTTAATAAAATAAAGTTCACCTGTTTTATTCGTATCTCCGTAATTATTAATGCCCATTTCATTATGAGCTACCTCAAGCATATTGAAATTAAAAACATTAAAAAGTGCTGCTAAGAAACTTTTGGTTCGTGCACGACCTATAATTCTAAATGATGTAAATTGAAAAATCTTATTTATCAGTCTCCTTATCAAAATTTTTGCTTAGGTTAAACGGGGTTAATTAAATGTACTCATTATTAGCTCTATATTTTTTTCAAACAATTCTACATCTACATAGATATCTGCAAAAATGTGGCTGTCCTCCTCATTTTTTGATTTGCACGTTTGATAATAATATTTCATCTCTAACGTATTAGCCAGAAAAAAATAGCATTTGTCTTCTATTACATTCTGTTTCTTTAGCTCAAAAATTGTTGACCCCTTTTCCATAAATATCATGTTAGTAAGAGCCGCGCCATGAATTGAAACTAAAACTTTTGCCTTTCGGGAGATTTCTGCTATTTCAAAAAAAGACAATTCTTCGAAGTAAAATATTTTAAAATTATACCTTAATAATATAACTTGTATTTCATCTTCATTTAAGACTTTTCTTCTTGCTGCCTTATTTCTTGATACGTAAACAAAGTCAAATGTAGCTTTTGCTTTAAAATAGTTTTTTATAAGCAACGAACGTACTGAGAACAAACTTTCCGGTTCATAATATCCAGGGTATTCCGCAAAACCAGAAAATAAAATAAAATCTTTGAAATAAATTAAGCTTTTAGAAAGATAAGCAACATTAACATCCATGATTTTTAAAGTTGCTTTTTGATAGTCCTGTTTGTACGTGTCGGGAAACAAAAAACAGAAGTTTTTATCCAAATGCTTTAGATACATTATTTTAGGCAACACTTCTGTAATCCAATGAAAATAATTACTCGAAAAATTATTAAAAACCACTACAATTTTTTTTGAATTTAGTTTCAATCCTACATCCCCTTTAATAATAGCTTTTAAAATAAAACCAATCCAATACTTTTTATTGTAGCCGTTTGCCCATAAAGGCCAGGGAAGACTTTCCGGAATAGGATTTAACAAATTATCTAAAGCCGTCCCATTTTTAAGCATGAAACCAAAACTGACTTTTTTCAAATATGGCTTCAAAAGTTTATACTCATAATGAGGGTAAAAAAAATTACTGTCTTGCTCATTATAATTTAGAGGAAATACAGGTATTTTTCCTTTATATAATATCCTTTTCAATAATTAATTATTTAAGTTTAACTTATCCATTTAAACAAGCTTTTAAAACAGCTAGTGTTTTTTACTTAATTCTTTTAATTAAAATAGTTTAAACTAAAAAAGTTTTGCTTGCAAATACTGCATTTCCATATTCCATCTTTTTCTCCCGGGAAAATGAAACTTCATGTATCCCAAGAAAAACATAATTGTAACTGTTTAAAAAACCAATTACTTCACTCCAAAAATTATGTTGGCTATCTGTTTTATTAAACCCTACTTCAATATAAATCAAATTAATTATTTGATTTGTCAGGCTTTTTGCAGCGCCGCTTAAAACTTCCAGCTCGTATCCTTCCGTGTCTGATTTTAAAAGATGTATTTTGGTAATATTATTTATATAAACAAAATTATCAATCGTATTTACTTTTATTATTTCGCTTTTTTCATCTGTAAAAGGTTTTACATTAATCCTGCTGCTCAAACTGTTCCATTCCGAATTGGCCTGGTAATAAATGATTTTGTCTGATTGCTCTGATCCGAAAGCGCAATTATGCAAATGAACATTTTTTATACCTTTTACATTTTCTTGTAAAATTTTAAATGTGTCACTCACCGGTTCAAAACAATGAATGTCAGAAAAAGGAAATAGTTCAATTAGTTTTTTTGCAGTTTGCCCCTGGTTAGCTCCTATGTCTAATATTAAAAGTTTTTTTTTGGTGCCCAAAAAGTTCTTTATCAGTAATAATCCGCCGTATGCGTAAACATCATTTTTATGAATTAAAGATTTGTAATACTGCTCAGCAACCATTACAAATCCCGTTTTTTTAAAAATGAATTTTATTATACTTTTAAATTTATTCATTCCTGATTACAATTTGCCATTTTTATTGTGAGTATTGCTTTTTGTAATTCAGCAGGATTTACATAAAACGAGACTTTGTTAGTATACTCTCCGGGTAAAGCATAATAATTAAATCCTAACTGACGTGACAGCCAATAATAATGCGGCGGTATAAGGTCAGGAGGAAAAATCTCTATCAGTGTGCAGGACTGAGGATAACGATGAATTATATTTGTGAGCCCGGCGCCGTGAATTCCTACGATCAGATTAGCTGTGGAAAAAAGATTTATTTGCTCCTGCAAAGTAATTTTGTCACAATCAATTATTTCTATTTCCAAACTTTCTAACGTTTCTATAATTTCTCTGTAGTTGGAAATATAGCGACCTCGCTGCTCACTTCTGGTAATGAATATTCTTCTTTTTAATTTTTCATCTGTATTAGCAATAAAAAAAGTTTTTGCAAACAAAAAATGTTCTCTGACGTTAGAGATTGTTTTACATACATACATCTCTTTTACCTGTATTTTAGTTTGTTTGTCCTGAAAAATCCATTTCCATTTTTTTGCAAAATCAGTATTAAAAAACTCTTTTACATATTGCAACATTTTACAATTTTCAGGAACAATCAAAGGAATTTCTTTATCAAAATCTGACTGATCAAGAAGATATAACTGACCAAGTATGTCATTGTAAAAATGCCAGTAGTTCATCCAGTTATACCTGATGGAAGCGGCTTTTTTTACTTTTAGTACCTTTTTTCTCTGATAAAGTATATAATGAGGCAGAGGAGTTCCGTCAGATGTTCCATATGGTAAAGACTCTTTTATAACTTTATTTTTATTATAAATCAGCCATCCAAAATAAGGCTCTACAAACACCGGAATTTTGAAATGATATAAATAGGAAGTTTCAATAATTTCCGAATATTTATTAAGGCTTTTGTTTATTCTTGCATCAAATTGCTCCGTTTTATACTGCAGCCATGGCTCTTTGCAGATAAAAAACTTCTGAAATTTAGAAAAATGTTTACTGCTGATTATAAGCCTGTAATTAGTAAATCTGTATCTGAGATACAGTAAAACATTAACATCGAATAGTCTTTTAATACTTTTAAGAAGGAATTTTTTAAGGACTAACAGTCTTTTCAAACTTCAAAAGTTATTTAAAATAAAAGTCTGTTAACAACTCCACGTATCCGCATCTTTCTTACAATTGCAGAATTGCCTGTGAAAATGTTTGTAATTAACTTTATCAGTAAAACATCTTTTAAAGTAAGAATCTCTGCTTTAAATAATAACCTGGAAATCCCTGTAAACTCTTCTTTATGTTCCCGTAATCTTGACAATAAAAACACTTTAATAAAATCAAAATAACCTTTCCGAATTAATTGTTTGTATTGCTGTAATGTTTGCAATGAAACGATATTTGGTAAGTATGAAATCGTTTTTCTTAAAAATCTGAACTTAGCTTTAATGCTGTCTCTCCAGAAAGCTATGATTTTATCATCACCTTTATTATCTACAAAATAATAGCAGTCAGCAGGCAAATCATGCATGATTTCCATTTTCAAACCTTTATCCAGCAAAGCCCTCAGATGTATGTCAGGATCTTCCATTGGATAAAGTGTTTCATCAAATCCGTCAAGTTTCAGCAAGGCTTCCTTTTTCCAAAGCGGCGCCATAGTCTGCCATGGAGTGTCCATTCTAAGAAAATATCCGATAGCTTCTTCACGTGTTTTTGCTGGTTTATTAAAAAGACGGTAAGGAGGTTTCTCAACAGGCGTACGTTGATATTGATTAAAGACGGCCCAATCAAGATCCGTTTTGTGTTGCATAACCGACTTTCTTTGCTCTATGCAAAAAGGAGCTAACAAATCATCTGAGTCCAGACACATTACATATTCGGAGTCTGCATTTCTCAATGCCTTATTTCTGCCTAAAGCAGGACCAGACCGCGGTATATCTGAAGGAATCAATTTAGCCTTGCCAGGATAAGTCTTCAAAAAATTATTAGCGATTGAAGCAGAAGAGTCAGTGGAGCCATCGTCTATCATTATAACACTCCAGTCACTGCATGTTTGTGCAGCTACCGACGATAAAGCTTCTGCAAGTGTAGCTTCTGCATTGTAAAAAGGAATTATAATGTCAACCTTGCTATTCATGGGTGAGGAAAGCTCCTTTGACAAAAGAATGCTGGTAAGATTTACGAATTTTCCTAATTGCAAAAAAAGCTTTTCTGAAAATCTTCCACCTAAATCTGAATTTTTTAAATTTTCTGAATAACAGCAGCGAGGCTAATTCATCTAAGCTCATTTTACAAAACAATAAAACATTTGAGCTGAAATGCGGCGACATTTTTTTTAACTGCTGAAAAGCTATAACCATATTTCGGTTTTCATTCCATTCGAGCTCGTTCCATCCGTTATAAACACTGTCGTGTACTATTGAAGCTGCGGGCACTAAGCCGATTTTAAAATTAAAATACATTGCCCGCTGCAAATAGTCGTCGTCTTCGCCATAATGAAAATAGAGCGGGTCGAATCCGCCGGTTGTTTCAACACATTGCCTTGACATTAGCCAACAGGCAGCGTGTATGTACCCGGTTTCGTAGAGGCGTTGTAACCTGTTAAAATACATGTCCTCTATAATCATGTTGTTATACCTGTAAAAAAGCTCTGAAAACAATAACTCAAATTTTTTCTCGGTGGCGTCTAAATGAAAGGGACTTATGATACCGAACTCAGGATTATTTTTGGAAGCTTCAACAAGTTTTTCTATGGTATCTTCTTTTATCCACGCATCCTGGTTTAACAGGAAAGCGTAATCTGCGTTTTCCCGTAAAGCTTTTTTTAAACCAATATTATTGGCTTGTCCGAAACCAAGGTTTGCACCTGCTTGGATAACATCGACTGACGGAAACTTTTCTTTAATTAATAAAACTGTATTATCAGTGGAAGCATTGTCAATGGCAATGATTTGTAAATGAACAGCACTTGAACACAATGAGCCAAAACACTTTTCAATCCATTTGGAAGCGTTGTAGGTCACTACAATACAAAAGATATTCATAAAAAGAAGTTAGTTAGCTGCAACTTCATCATTAAAATATTGAAGCAATGGAAAAACCATATCTTTCAAAGTATACTTGTCTGCAGTGTTTCTAGCCCTAATACGCATTGCTTCAAGTGTTTCGTTTGAAGCATCGTAATTACTTATCAAATCAATTACTTTTTGCAATAAAGGATAAACATAATTGTTTGGATAAACAAAAGCATTTTCTTCGTTTATAAGAAAATCTGCAGGGCCAAATGCTTCATAACAAATATTTATACATCCTGCTGCCATTGCCTCCGGCACTGATGTATTAAAGGCTTCGAAGGTGTTGAGATTAATAAAAAAAACAGCTTTTTGCATTATTGCAGCCACTTCTTTGTGGGATTTGCCGGTCAACTCCAAAAGCTTCCACTGATCAGAAGGATTAAGCAACTTTCTAATCGTCGAAGGATTATTTACTTTTTTAATCGTTTCTTTTATAAACCTTACAAGTATACCATAATCAAGGTTGGAGAATTTAGGATATACAACAATCAGTTTTTCACGTTTATGCAGTTGGTCTCTCTTTTTATAAAAGTAGTGTGCAACGAACGGAGGAATCAGATAACCAGGCAATTCCAACCGGTTTTTAATAACCGGCAAAATATGAGGCATTATATACATTGCCTCTTCAAAGCCTAAACTTTTATGTGTTTCTCCTTCCGGCATGTTTACAAACATCCAAAACAAATTTTGTATAAAAACAATCTTCCTGCATTTAATTTTCTTTATGTCCTTTAAGTCCATCATTACTTCGGGAATAATAAGCGTATCGTTTGCTGATAGCCGGCCTGCTTCCTCAGAATAGTATAAAACAGGGGTTGTAAGAGATAGCCAATTGATTGTAAAGCCTTTTTTCTGATGCATTATAAAAGCATTTTTTCCAGCTTTATTCAATTCATGCACATGATGATAAATAACGCCTATACCCCAGCTTGGTTTTGGATTATCAGTAACAAAATAAATATACCTCATGAAGTTGTATAGAAAGAGGATTTAATCTACGAAGTAAAATAATTTATTCTTCATATAACTTAAACCTTAGTTTTTTATAAATAAAAAATAGTAATTGCTGATAAGGATTGAATTTAAAATATTTTTTAAAAAATAAAATTTCAGAAGGAGAAATTTTATTTGCTATTGCAATGTATCCCGACGATAATAATTTTTTTATAGCCTGTTTTGTTCTTTCAAGTAAATCCGGGTTTATCCAATGGTGAAATTCAACAGTTATTTGTTGAACATTTGCACTGTTTTCTTCATCCAGCGTATCAATAATATCAAGTTCTGCGCCTTCAATATCCATTTTTAAAACCTCTATTTCCGAACGGTCAAGATTTAGTCTCTGACGCAAGCTATTCCAGGAGATTCCTTCCACAGTTTGTTTTTCTGTAGTTTTCCATAAATTTTGAAAGCTATTACTAAGACTGCTTGCTTCATGATTTTGACTTATATAAAACTCAACAGGCCCATCTTTTTTAGTAACAGCAAGGTTTAATTTAGTAAGGTGCCGGTCATCTATACAATTAAACAATTTTACATTAGCTTCTATCGCAAAGCAATTAGATTTAAATTTTTTAATTATTATTTCAGAAAATGATCCTGTATTTGCTCCCATATCAATTATTACGGAGTCCTGTTTTAACCTTGGAGTATACACCCAATGATCCCTGATAATCCTGAAACCTATCAAATATAATATCTCTTTTAAAATTCTGCTTCTAAGCTGGCTTCGCAATAATACGATTTTAAAACTCATAATTCCAAATCCCCTTTCATATACTCCTTGAAAAACGACACTTTTATATTAACGGCTTTTGTAAAATACAAATATTGTCATAAGATACTTCAATAGGAATTTGGAAGGTTTGAAAATATTTATGCAATTTTCCTATATACTTAACAAGACGATTAAACTTCATCTTCTTTTTTACTATTGCGTAAGGTTGACTGTTATATAAAGCTGCTGAAGACATGCCAGGAATTAATTCATTGGAATTATACAATTCACTCTCTAAAGTTTCAAAATCACAGAAGATAACTTCAAGATTTGAAAAATCTTCAACTAAAGCTTTCATTCCATCAGGATAAATTCGCCAGCAGTCACCAGGAGCTTTATGGTAAGGCCAACTTATCGGGCTTATAATAATAATTTTACCCCCTGGCTTAGTTATTCTTTCAAGCTCCTTTATCCACAACCATATTTTTGTTACATGTTCCATTACCTGCCCTGATAATACGATATCAAATTGGTCATTTGCTATAGGGTATTCAAACTCTTTACTGCTTGTAATATGAAATTCGTTTTTCTCCCCGCCTAAAATACATTCATTGCTAATATCTAAAGTGTACCAATTTATTTCTTCTCTTTGCACAATTTTACTATAATAAGAAGGATGACCGGTTGGTCCAATTTCTAATACTTTAGCTACTTTATTATCAAAGTATTTTAGGGCATATTTTCTAAATAATAAATCGCTGTTTAAATGCATACGTTTAATTCGTATTTTTCTTTGATTTTTTTGCAGAAACTCTTTTATGATACTTTGAATATATTCAATTTATTCCTTTAACTTTTCAGTATCTTTCTTACATTTTAATACCTTTCTCTTGTCAAATTCTTTCTATTTCCCAATTTGATTCTTCCATGTAAGCACAAGTATTATCCTCCCATTGAAACTCTTTTCTTTCTGTATTATACATTTCTACTTCGAAAGGGCAGATATGCTCAAGCAACTCGAAAAATTCTCCTCCTGGCGGCTCGCTAAAGTAACATTTAAGTGCATATTTGCCTTTATATAATTTCAAGCTTGGAATTTTACATTTTAATTTATAAGTACCTTTTTCTCTGCAGTAAGAAATATCAGAGTCAAAAACCCATAAGTGGACATAATTTCTGTCGCTTAAATCAATAAATTGAAAAGAAAAGCAGGCGTTTCTGATTGCTCTTGGTGTATACAAATCAAAAATTATCTCCAGTTTTTCTCCGCATATATGTACATTATTTACTAATGAAGTAAACAGCTCTACTTTCTTTATATATGGCTTTTGAAGTTTTTTTTCAGAAGAATATATTAAATTACTTTTAATAATAGTATCTGAATAAGTTTTTACAACTTCACTTGTTTTACCATAATGTTGAATTAAACCATTTCTTAACAAAATTGAGTTTTGTGTTATCTTGTTAATAGAATACATATCATGGCTTACAAATAAAACCGTTCTTCCCTCCCCTTTACTTACCTCTCCCATTTTTCCCAAACACTTCTTTTGAAATTCTGCATCACCTACAGCCAGCACCTCATCAACAATCAAAATTTCAGATTCCAAATAAGCAGCAACTGCAAAAGCCAAACGTACATACATTCCCGAAGAATACCTTTTTACCGGCGTGTCAATATATCTTTCCACTCCTGAAAAATCAACTATTTCATCAAACTTGCGGGCTATTTCTCTCTTTCGCATTCCAAGAATAGCACCATTTAAAAATATATTTTCCTTGCCTGTAAGTTCGGGATGGAATCCGGTTCCTACTTCAAGCAAACTTGCAATGCGTCCTTTTGCTTTTACAGTTCCGGTGGTAGGAGAAGTGACACGGCTTAAGATTTTTAGCAGCGTACTTTTGCCTGCACCATTTCGGCCAATGATACCTACAGCATCTCCCTGCTGTATCTCAAAGTTGATGTCTTTCAAGCTCCATACTACATCACTGGTTCCTTTAACCGCCCGGTCGTTTGTCTCACCAATTTTTAAAAAAGGGTCTTCTTTTCCTCTCACTTTTGCAAACCATCTCTCCAGGTCACGGGAGATAGTTCCGGTTCCGATTTCTCCTAACTGGTAGGCTTTTGACAGGTTTTCTACTTTTATTGCTGCGGGCATTGTTTATTTTTCAGCCACAAAGGCGCTAAGACACGAAGTAGAACAAAGATTTTAGATTTTCAACATTACCCGTTTAACACGTCTCTTGTTGCCTCGAGATATTGCCTTCCCCACTTTTGGCATGGCTCTAAATGGTTTCCTTCGGCCCACTCGTTCCAGGCATTTATAAAGAGAAAAGTGTCTTCATCTTTATACTTTTCTTTTATTGAAGACAACCATCGCTTATATTGCTGAGGGTTAGAATCAACCATAATTGTTGCACCTGACTTTCTTCTTGCAGAATTATCCCAACCAGGAATTATTCCCGGAAATACGTTAATGGGGGATTTAATATTCACCATATTATCAACATAGCTACGATACGAAACTATACCATTATCTGAGTATACAGATTTTTTTACTTTGAACTTGTTCAATAACCTGTCTGTAAAAGTTCCAGATATTCTGACAGGGGGAATGGTGAAATCGGGGTGAAATTCAATAGCGCTGTCAAACCCATATTGCAATGGATCACCTTTGAAATTAAAACTTTGAACATACCCAAGATGCAGTTCACCCAATCCTGATGCATGAGCTTCACTTCTCCATATTTCCAAAGTCTTTTTGATATTTGGAAACAGTGTTGGCCTGTAGACTAAAAAGTAGGGTTTATTGTCTTTTCTTATATATCGGGAATCTGAAAAAACATTTTCGATTAAAAACCTGATATGCGACCGGTCGTCGTCGTCACTATACTGCTGTTTAATTAAAACTTCCTGATCCTGGCCGTCCCATTTTCTTGTCCAGTTCTCATTAGCCCAGCATAACATAAAAGGAAAAGTGGGTGTTCCTGTTGCCAGCATGTCGTCAAGTGGGCGCTGCAGCAAACGTTTGCCATTGAACCAATAATGATAATAACAAAAGCCGTAAACGCCGTATTCTTTTGCCAGCTCAGCCTGTGCAACCCTGGATTCTTCTAATCTAAGATCGTAAAAGCCCAGATCTGCCGGCAAATGAGGCTGGTAATGACCTTTAAACAAAGGTTTTGCCTTTGCAACATTCGACCATTCTGTAAACCCCTTACCCCACCATTTATCATTTTCAGGAATAGGATGGAATTGAGGCAGGTGAATAGCAATAGGTTTGATTTTCATCAATTATTATTAGCCGAAACTACTTGTTTTATCATTTCTAAATAAGAATTTCCATATTTACCATCTGGTTCTAAATGATTGCCTTCAGCCCACTCATTCCAGGCATTAACAAATAAAAAGCCGGGATTGTCATCCGAACTTTTTAATTTATCGTAAACTCTTTTAAATTCTTCTTTAAAAAGATGAGGATAATTCTCTTTTATAATGATACCATTGCCACCTCTTCTCGCAGTATTATCATATCCTACAATAACCGAAGGAATTATTTTCTCAAATGATGCCGGTTCCACTCTTTGCATTAATCTCAGCGCTTCTGTATAGGTATAAATCTTCTTACGTCCGCTAAACACCCTGTGTTTTTCAATATTTCTTTTTAATCGTAAAAATGAAAAATCGTCGTGCAGCGCTTCAGGCAAAACCGAAAGCTGGGGTCTGAAATTTAAAATACCATCAAAACCTTTACTTAGCAATAACCGGTGATCAGGTATATGTGCGTTACTGGCTATTATAAAAGGCTCCACTTTTAATTGGCTATAAACAACACTTTTTAAAATATCAATTGTTTTTGATGCATCAGGTAACTCTGATACTTTATAAATAACAAACACAGGCTTGTTTTGATAACGTATATACCTTGGATCTGTAAATATCTTTGCAAGATACTTACCGTGTGCAAAATCATCCTCCTCTGAATAGGTTTGTTTAATCAATATTTCTTTTTCATCACCTATCCATCTTCTGCTCCATGTCTCATTAGCCCAGCAAAGCATAAAGGGAAAATCTGGCTTGCCGCTCTTAACAACTTCTTCAAAAGGACGTTCAATCAATCTTTTTCCGTTAAACCAATAATGATAGTAACAGAAACCGTCGATTCCATACGATTTTGCAAGTTCTGCCTGGGCGATTCTAATTTCTGATAGTCTCAGGTCATAAAAGCCCAAATCAGCAGGTAAATGGGGTTGATAATGCCCTTTGAATAATGGCTTTGCTTTAGTGACATTAGTCCATTCTGTAAATCCCTTGCCCCACCATTCATCATTTTCTTTAATTGGATGAAATTGAGGCAGGTAAATAGCGACAGTCTTAATCATTGTTTTGCAGGCCAATCATTTTACAAACTCAAACAGTTCTAAGAAAAATTTTTAGAGTAAGTTTCACCACTTCAAAGTTTTTATAGCATTTTTTTATGTGCTGCAACTCGATTTTTTTAATCAATAAGGAAGGATTATTATAAAAAGGTAAAGTTGATAACAGTAACTATATTTCCTTTTACGAAAGTGTTTTAAGAGGCATCCCTATAACAAAAAATGTTTAACTGCATTTGATAATAGTCATTATACAATTGCATAAAAGGATAGCTCATATTATTCCAGGCTTCTTTAATATAATATTTAAAGCCGGCAGAACTTACCCATAATAAAATATCGTGAAGATGTTGCTCTTCGTCTCTGCGCACATGATATTCAATGAATAAATTTTTTACATTTATTAATACATCCTTACAATCTTTAAGTACCTCATATTCTGCTCCTTCTATATCAATTTTCAAAAAATCTACAGGTTGTATTAGATAATCTCTAAGACGAATTGCCGGTATTTCAATATCATTATTTAAATTTTGGCCTAAATCTATTTTCCCTCCTACACTTCCTTCAGCTGCAAAATTAAGATAGGTTTTTTCTTTCCAGACTGCTGCATTTATTAGCTGAATTTCTGCAACGTTTGTCTGTGAAATGTTTTTTTGTAAAATTTCATAAATTGCCGGATCAGCTTCAAATGCAATAATCTTTGCATCCGCATATAATTCCTTAAAGTACATCACACTCAAACCATAATTGGCACCGCAGTCTATTATAAGAGGATTTTTTTGAAATGAAGAAAACTTATAAACTTCCTGAACAAAAATTTCATCAACACTATGCAGAAACCAAAAGGGAGAGGTTATAATAAATGGTTTTCCGTTAAATGTTGTCGTTACCCGTCTTTGCCTATGGCTTTTGTATCTTTTTAATTTTAAAAACTCTGGAAAAGTTAAACCTATTTTTTTTTGATTCTTAATAAAATAAAATATTCCTTTCCTGTAAACGCTGATTAGTTTGCTGCCCCTGACAGCTTTTTTAACAATCTCTAAAAACATACATTCACTTAATTAAAATTTGTTTTCTTGAAATTAATACCACACACTTTTTCCAAATACTTTTCCATAGTCATATTCACCATGAATGAATAATTCTGAACCATTGTCTATAACATTGAAATTGCAAACATCTTCGGCCAAATCAACTTGTTCAATACGAGGTTTATGTATAAAGGTTTGAATACTATAAGAACCTCTTACAAGAAAGTTACTGTCTATAATCAATAACAATTTTTCTGAAGCGATCTTTTGAGATTCTGTAGAAAAAACACGGACTTTATTTTCATCTAAAACAGTAAAGAAAATCGAATATTCATTATTTTTAACTGGTATGTTAAAGGATAATTCGAAATTAAAGCAAATCTCCTCATCATGAAAAAAATTATCTTTTAAGACCCCTTTATCATCACATGGGTATATTTTTTTAAACCATATCTTTTTTTCACTGTTTACCGGACCCTGGAATAAAGCCGAAACTGATAATTTATTTTCCAGATACTGTTGAATCACGACATGTGTTTCTCCCTTTTTCAAAATCTCACCGTTCTTAAAAAGAATGGAAATATTACACAATTGCGAAACAGCGCCCAGATTGTGACTTACGAATAACACTGTTCTCCCGTCTCCTCTGCTTACTTCACCCATTTTCCCCAGGCACTTTCTCTGAAATTCTGCATCACCAACTGCCAGTACTTCATCTACGATCATTATTTCACTTTCCAAATATGCAGCCACTCCAAAAGCTAACCGCACATACATACCGGAGGAATATCTCTTTACGGGTGTATCAATATATCTTTCAACCCCTGAAAAATCAACTATTTCGTCAAACTTGCGTACTATTTCTCTTTTCCGCATTCCAAGGATAGCGCCGTTCAAAAATATATTTTCACGGCCTGTCAGCTCAGGATGAAAACCTGTGCCGACTTCCAGCAGAGACGCAATACGTCCTTTTGCTTTAACAGTACCGATGGTTGGAGAAGTGACACGGCTTAAGATTTTTAGCAGCGTACTTTTGCCGGCGCCGTTTCGGCCAATAATACCTACGGCGTCTCCCTGTTGTATTTCAAAATTAACATCTTTGAGGCTCCAGACAACATCACTGGAACCTTTAACCGTACGATCATTTGTTTCTCCGATTATCAAAAAGGGGTCTTCTTTTCCCCTGATTCTTGCAATCCATCTTTCTACGTCACGTGAAATTGTCCCCGTTCCTATTTCTCCTAACTGGTATGCTTTGGATAAATTTTCTACTTTTATTGCTACAGACATTTTATTTATTTCAGCCGCTCAGGCGCTGAGGCACAGGTTTTTTTTAAGCTTTACCTTCATTTTCAAAATTATACCGTATCCACAAAATTCTTTTCTACTTTATTAAAAATAATTATTCCTGCCACCATTAACCCAAATGTTACTAAAGCTGAATATCCTAAGGAGAACCACGAAAAACTTCCTTTTCCTAAAAAGCCGTATCGGAAAGTTTCGATGAGTGAAGTCATAGGATTAAGCTCTATAAGCCATCTGTATTGGTGTGGCGCGGCAGACAACGGGTAAATAACTGTGGTGGCATACATCAGCAACTGGATACCGAAAGTGATTAAAAAAGCAAGGTCACGGTATTTGGTGGTCATAGCAGAGATAATCATTCCTGCACCGAGGCCAAGCGCCGCCATCAATATAACAACTGTGGGAAACAAAGCAATCGCCCAGGTGAGATGAAAAGCAGTCCCTTTAAAAGCATAAAAGATCATCACAATTAAAAATAACAGAAACTGCACGCCAAACCTCACAAGATTGCTGACTACAATACTGAGCGGCATGATAAGCCGGGGAAAATACACCTTGCCGAAAATATTGGCATTGTCTTTAAAAACAGTGGAAGTTTTGGTGAGGCAATCTGCAAAATAATTCCATGCAGTGATGCCGGCCATATAAAAAAGCGGCGGCGGAAGACCGTCAGTAGAGATACCGGCTAACCTGCCAAATACAAACGTAAACATAAGAGTAGTCAGGAGCGGCTGAATGAAGAACCATAAGGGACCAAGAATAGTTTGTTTATAAAACGAAACAAAATCGCGCCTTACCAGCAGCCACAAAAGATCGCGGTATTGCCATACATCTTTAAGCCTGAGATCTAAAACATTGTTGTATGGCTCTATTATCATGTCCCATTGTTCATCTTTTTCCGGCTCTCTCACTGTGTGCTCAACCACCATTGCTATTACTTAGACTTTTTAGATGTTTTGTTTAAAAGCTTCAAATATATAAGGAATTTACTTTTTTTGGCAGTTCTTTTTTTTCATGTATAGGAAACATCTTTTTTTATACAAAAAACCGTTCGACCGCTATTAACCATTTTACCTCTTTTTTAATCATTCCTATATATATACTTTCTGCTCTCTCACTGAATGCTTAATTTTTTAGCCGACTCATAAATTTTTTGAATGATTTCTACCGTTTTCAAACCTTCAGAGGAGTTGGCAGAGATGGAGCCTCCGTTTAATAAAACATCAGCTAAGTTTTTATATACTTTATCATGGTTAGACATTGAGCCGGTGTAATTTCCATATTCATTTGCTTTGTTTCCCGCAGGCAAATCTTTGAATTCAAAACCTTCAATATTTTGATATTCAAGCTCATTGAGGTATTGGCCGCCTATTTTCACTGTTCCCTTTTCAGCAAATATAGTAAGCGACCCTTCCATATTTTTGTTATAACTGTTGACGGTATAGTTTATGGTTCCGATAGCTCCGTTGGTAAACTCAACTGCTGCTGCACCGCTGTCTTCAAAGTCAATTATATTTTCGTGGGCGAAGTTTGCAGTAAGAGTATATACTTTTTTTATATCTCCAATCATCCAGTACAAAAGATCTATAAAATGACTGAACTGGGTATATAAAGTTCCTCCATCCATATCTTTTGTTCCTTTCCACGAGTTTTTATAATAATCATTATTCCGGTTCCAGAAGCAACTAAGCTGAATACTGTAAATTTTGCCTAAAATACCTTTTTCTATTGCCTCTTTCACTGCAGCAACCGGCGGGTTAAACCTGTTTTGTTTTACAACAAACAACTGTCTCCCGGCTTTTGCAGCTTCATCAATCATCTCTTTGCAATCCTGTAGACGAATAGCCATCGGCTTTTCGCACAAAACATGAAAACCTGCTTGAAAAGATTGAATTGAATGTGCAGCATGAAGGCCATTTGGAGAGCAGACAGACACAACATCTATCTCTTTCTCATTTTGTAAAAGGGTTGAAATATCATTGTAAGAGGCAGCTTTATACTTTGAAGCCAGAACATCTGCTTTCTCTTTTATTGTATCACAAACTGCAACTAATTTACCAATATTATTTATATGTTCAGCATGCCGTTGGGCTATTCTTCCGCAACCTATAATTGCAAATCTGAGGATGCGGTCCATGTTAATTTTGCCTCAGTATTGTTGTAAGATTTTGTTTAAATATCTCAAATCCGAAGGAATTCATTACTTTTTGCTGCAGTTCTTTTTTTATTGAATTCTTAGCCATTTTATCTTTTACCGACAAAATGTTTTCGAGCACCTCCAACATTCCCATTTCGTCGTCGGGATCTATTAAATATCCTAATTCTCCCTGCTGTAAAGCGTCTGCCGTTCCGTCCTTGTTGCCTCCTACAACGGGCACGCCGCAAGCCATTGCTTCAATAAAAACAATTCCAAATCCTTCTTTGCGGCTCGGCAAAATAAATACATCTGCCAATAAATAATGATCGGTTACTTCTTCCTCTTTCACAAAACCGGTCAGCAACACCTCTTCTTTTATGTCGTTTGTTTCTTTAAGATCAACCAGCCGCTTTTCTTCCCTTACATCTGCTTTGCCGGAAAGAATATATCTTACATCAGGAAACCTGGTTTTTAAAAAAGGCATAATCTGCATCACCTTATCATAACCTTTATATTTTTCGGAGTAAGAAAGACGGGTTAATGTAAATATTACCGGTGTTTGCTGCTGCAGACCGTAGCGTTCCCGCAGATATTCAGGTTTTTTAAATTCATAAGGCCAGGGAAAGTAAGGATCAATTGTATTGTGAAATACAGTTATTTTATCCGCCGATATTTTATGAACATTTACAATTGTGTTTTTAGTGAAACTGCTGACTGCAAGAATCTTATCTGCATGTTGCATCAAAGCTTTTTTTATTCCCCGGAGGGGCGACCATACTTCAATTCCATGTGTGTTAAGGATAATTTCTTTGCCGGGGAATATTTTTTTTATTCCCCATCCCGCTAATGATAAATTGATATGAGCTAAGATTACAGTATCATATCTGAATGCAGCTTTCCACGCTTTTAGTATGAATTGTACTTTCTTTCCATTAAAACAGTGATAATATTGCGGCTTAAAATATTTACTGTCACACTCGTCATCATACATTGACCATGCATCCGCTACCACGATTCCTTCTTTTTCAAGATCTGATAAGGCTTTAAGATAAGCACGATTAAATTTTTCAATGCCCCCGGTAATAGAAAATGTCTTTAAGTTCAGAAAAAGTATTTTCTTTACCCGTTTATCATAGTATTTTATTGAGTCCTGATGACAGGATAGCAAATAGGCCCAATAATGTCCCCACCGTATTTCTCCTGATTTTACCTGGCGAAGTTTTTTAACAAAGGTTCTGTCCCGCTGGTTTGTTGTCTGAACAGCACTTATCCATTTTTCGAGGGGAAAAGTGAAACCCTGTTTTTTTCGCTCGTAAATTTCTTTTGGAAGAATGTCGGCGAAGGCTTTTATCAGCAAATGTTTTTTAACTGCCCGATCATATTTAACAGACGGAGCAATGGAATGTACCGTTTCCATTAATTGCTTATCAAGAAAAGGCACTCTTACCTCCAAACCGTGCCACATGCTCATAAAATCTATATCTTTCAGCAATTGGTTTTGCATATATAAATGCTGCTCGCCCCAACTTATTACATCTCTTGCATCAGGTATTGAAGCTGCATCTGAGACGTCTGTCCGGCTGATGGTTCTGTTTACTTCTTCTGCCGTACAATTGAGAATAGCAGCAACCTGGTAAGGAGTATAAACAGCCCGGCGCAGCAAGTACTCTCCCAAAATATTCTTATGACGGAGAAAAGCTACTTTTTTTATCCTGAAGTCCCGTGATCTTTCAGCAGAAGCTAAGACGAACGAAGGCAGTTTTTCGAGATGTTTTACTTTTCCCGCCATATTAAAAAAATGATACCCTCCAAACAGCTCATCTGCCCCAATTCCGCTTAAAACAGCTTTCAGCCCAATCTTTTTAGCGTATTTGCAAATAAAATAAGAATTTATTCCATCAATGCTCGGTTGATCCATGGCCTGTAAAATATCAGGAACAGACTGATAAAATTCATCTTTATTAACAGTGAACGAACTATGCTTAGCCGCCGTCTTATTAATAATTATTTTTTGAAATTTTGCCTCAGAAAATTCTTCTTCATCAAAAACAATGGATATCGTGTGAAGATTATTTTTTAAAGTTTTATTTGCCAGCAAGGTCAGCAAACTCGAATCTATACCGCCGCTTAAAAATAGCCCGATCGGCGCATCAGAAATTAAATGCCTGTCAACTGCGGCAATAACCTTTTCCCGGATTTGTGTGACCGCTTCCGGTAATGTATCAATGGTACTTTGAAACGTAAAACGAGCGAAGATTTCTTCGGTCGCTGATAAATCGGGCAAGCTAATAATAAGTAATTTTCCTTTTTGTAAAGGGACAACATTTTGCAGGGTAGTTACCGGTTCGGGCAAATTACCAAATGTAAGAAAATGGATTCTCCAGTTTTTATTTTCGGGCCAATGCGGATTGAGCTTTGTAAACGCTCTTACTTCAGAAGCAAAATAAAGGCAATTGCCCGTAATGCTGTAATAAAGTGGTTTTATGCCTGCATGATCTCTTGCCAGTAACAGTACAGACGAACGCTTGTCAAAAAGTGCAAGAGCAAACATGCCATTAAATCTCCGGAAACAGTCCTTTCCCCACTGCAGGTAAGCTTTTAAAATAACTTCCGTATCAGACGTTGTTCTGAAAATATGACCATAGGACTTAAGTTCATTTTTAAGCTCTGAAAAGTTATATATTTCTCCGTTAAAAACAATTTGCAACCTGTTTTCCAGGTCAGACATGGGCTGGTGGCCCGCCTTTGACAGATCAAGAAATGACAATCTTCTGTGGCCTAAGGCCAGCGGCAATTCATCGTCTGTATAAATTCCTTTATCATCCGGTCCGCCATGCTTCATGCAATCTGTCATGGTAACAATATCACTTCTAAGATCAGATGATGCAGGATTAAATATGCCGGCTATTCTGCACATGACCTCATCCCCGGCCCTTCTCTATGGGAGAAGGGGGAGTTGCAATTGTTTGAGTTGTAATAGAATTTCATTTTATTTTTCACCTCATCCCCCACCCTTCTCCCTCGCGGAGAAGAAAGATTTTGAAGCCTTATCCCGGCCCTTCTACTCACGGAGAAGGGTCTTTTTAAATGACTGATTTTCAAGTGAAATATTGATACAAACGCTTCCACCAGGGTAACTTATCATTTTCCGAGTAAGAATAATTATAAGACATGCTGTTGCTGTAGCCATGGCCATAGCCGTACGAATAATACGAATGTGCACCGTTTAACTTAACATCATTAACAAGGAGGCAGAGATTTGTAAAAGTTTTTTTTACATATAGCTCATTAATAAAGTCCAGTTGCTTTTTAGGAGTATATCTCTGGCGAACTATAAACACAATAGAATCGGCATAACTGCTTAAAACTTTCGCATCACTGACAAGGCCAAGCGGAGCCGAGTCAATGATTATTATGTCAAAATTTGCTTTAAGATAAGTAAAAAGCTCACCAATTTTTTCATCCAGCATCAACTCGGAGGGATTAGGCGGAACAGGGCCGGCAGGAACGATATACAGGTTATTCGTATTCTGAACCAGCACCGGTAATTGTTCTTTACTTACATCCCCGATAATATAATTACTAATTCCTTTTCTGTCAAGAAGATTAAGAGACCGGGAGATTTTAGGTTTACGAAGGTCTAACTCGAGTATGACCGTTCTCTTATTAGCAAGCGCCCATACAGCTCCTAAATTCATAGAAGTGAACGTCTTCCCTTCGCCTGCAATGGAAGACGTAACGAGGATGACAGGGCTTTTTTTATCAGTTATAAAGAACTGGAGATTGGTTCGCGCTACCCTGAATTGTTCGGAAATAATACTTCTGTCTTTTTCACCTACCACCAGTTTGCGGTCTTCCATTTTATAGTGAGCTATCTCACCGGCAATAGGTGTCTCTGTTGCCCAGGTAATATCAGCTTTCGTAGTTACTTTATCATTAAGCAGTTCACGTATATAGATAAATGCCGCAGGCAGCAGGAGGCCCGCTATAAGTGCGAGGCGATAAGTGCCGCTTCGGTCAGGGCTTACAGGCGCACCGGATGAGGAGGCCGGATCAATAGAAGAGGCATTGGAAATACTGGAAGCAACCGTGATAGCAGACTCTTCACGTTTTTGCAACAGAAACAGGTACAGTTTTTCTTTTATGCCCTGCTGCCGTTCTATTTCTGCAAGTTCTCTTTCTTTTAACGGAACTGCTCTTATCTGGCCTCTCAGGCTGTTATAGTCGGTTAAGACGTTATTTCTTATAGATGCTGTTGCCCTTTTTATATTAGAAAGATTTTCGAGTAAACTGGTCCTGACTTTTTCTATCTGGTTTTCCAATACCTGCATAACCGGGTTAGCTTCAGGCATAATCTTAAGCTTTTCTTCACGCTGAAGCTGCAACTGGTTATAATCAGTAATCAGTGCAAGCAATGTAGGGTCTTCAATACCGAGTGAAGAAGGAACAAGGCTGAATTTCTTACCAGGGCTTCTGATATATTGTGTAATCATCTCGGTCACCTGCAATCTTATTTCCTGCTCATTAAGCTTATCATTCAAATTTTTCAGTTCATCAGATTGCGCCTCACCCTGTTTTTGAATATCAATTATTTCATTCTTCTCCCTGAATTCCTGTATCCCATGTTCTACTTTCCCTAACTCCGAAGTTAAAAGTATCAGCCTGCCATCTATAAACTTAACAGTATTTTCAATAACCCTGTTTTTATTTTCTATGATATTGTTGTTATATGCTTTTACAAGCTCATTTAAAATATCAACTCCTTTTTGCTGAATTTCTGTAACTATGTTTATACTTAAAATAGTAGCATCACCGTTTAGCTGCCTTATGTTTAAGCCTCCTGCCAGGCCTCCCGCCATTTGAAAAGGAGGAACCCACTGAATGATATATTTATACTGGGGATTAAGAGCGCCTGCACTTATATTTGTTATTTGAAAATCTCCCTGTGCGCCATGTATAGTTTCTTCCGGTCTGTACCATTGGTTTGCTAAGCCCTGTACCTGGAAATATCCCTGGCTGTTGAAATTTAAAACAAGGGTGTAAGCTATATTGGTATCTTTTTGCGAAACCGGCTTATAATTAAAAGGTCTGTTATTATAAATTTCACTCTTTTTCAAGCTTCCTTCCACCCAATATTGTGTATTTAAATTTATTGCCCTCACTACCTTTTGCATCAGAGTAGCTGACTTTAAAATTTCTATTTCATTTGCAAGGTTTGTTTTTGGCTTAAACAACACTATTTCATTCAAGGCATCTGAAGGCTGGTCGTTTTTGTCATCTTTAACAAGTATAGAGACAGATGAATTATAGTTCGGCACCTGGTACCGCAAATACAGGTAAGCCAGGGTAACAGCAATAGCTGCAGATGCAACAAATAAAGGCAGATAGACAAGATATTTAAAAAGAAACTCTTTTGGGGTGAATTTAGGTTTCTCTTTTACTGGCTGTCCGCTTAAAAGTGCATTAACTGGCATTATATACCTGCTTATTTTCTAAAATTAACTATTAAGATGACGATAGTGCTGATAACAGTAAGCGCAGTAGCTGCAAGAGAAATATTACTTCGTAATACAGATGAAGACAGGTCAGTTGCAGTAACCTTGTCTTTCGTAAGCTCTACATAAAGAACATCATTCTGCTTTAAAACGAAATAAGGTGAGCTGAATACATTTTTTGAAAGCATGTTTACACGGCCAAATTCCCGCTGCCCGTTTTGCTCACGAATGACAAGTATATTATCCCGGCGGGCTGTCACAGGAAGATCTCCGGCCAGGCCAATAGCTTCGATTAAAGTAACTTTTCCGTCAGGAATAGTAAGTGTGCCGGGCTTTGTGACTTCCCCTAAAACCGTGATTTTAAAATTTAAGAATTGTACTGTTACAATTGGGTCGCTTACAAATTTTACCAGTTTTTGGGTCAGCATATCAATCAACTGCTTTCTTTGCATTCCTGCCACGTGTATTATTCCTAACTGGGGAAAGTGTATAGTGCCCTCCGCTTCTACTGTATATCCAATGTTACCAGAGCCGGAAGCTGCAGTTGGCACAGACGAAGCTGAGGCCGGGGATATTCCCGAACCTAAATTATAAGGAGCCGCTGATGCAGCATCTAATGCATTAACCACAATACTTAACCTGTCGCCCGGCTGTATAGCAGGTTCGTAGTTTTGAATTGTTTTAGTAAGACCTGAGTCCCCTTGCTGATTAAAGTAGACAAGCGTTCCCAATCTTTTTGAGGTATTACATGCCTGCAGCAAAAAGGTTATATACAAAAACACTGTTATGCTGGTATAAACCCATATCCGGTCTTTCATGAATCAAAAATTCTTATGTGATTGCTTACAGCTTCGCCACCTCAGTCACATAAAATACGTGCGAACCTTTAATAGTACCAATAAAATGAATACCCGGGCTTTATTTCCCGGAATTAAAAAATAATGCAATTAGTAATGGAATAACCTTTAATGTTTGCTTAAAAGTCATTGTGAAACTAACAGAAAAAGCCTCTTCAGAAGGAAGCAAAATACACACGTGTCCTGCAAAAGTTTTGATTGGTAAATTTATAGGAAATATAAAGTAATGAAACAAATTATTTAAAATGAATGAGTTGACATGCCATCTTTTCAAAAGATTCTTATTCGCAGTTTTCCTTTATAAATAAGCCTTTTGAATTACCTGATAGTTTTTGAAAGTGAAACAAGTTATTTAACCTGTTCTTTGCTCTGATACTTAAAAAAGAGCTGTTGAGTTTTTTATTTAATACTGCCTGCAGAAGCAAAGTTGTCATCTTCAGAGTCTGAATGAATATTACTATCAATTTTAATAATCCTCATCGGGAGCTTTACAGGCACTTTTCTGATACTGTAAATAATAATAAAAAAACAAGCAACTAATCCTGTTATCAACAAAGTAGTTCCGATATTTTGCAATAAAAAGGTTGCAGTAATAAATAGTATGCTTGCTGCAATACACATAAATACTATAGTTTTATGCATTAATCCCCGGTCAAGCAGCAGGTGATGAATGTGGTTTCTGTCTGCACTGAAAGGTGAGCGGCGGTGTAAGATACGAATGGCAAAAACACGTAAAGTATCCATTAAAGGGATAAGCAAAATGGAAAATCCGATGGCAGGTACTGCAGACAGAGAAAATGCAGTATAACCCGGACCGGCGCTGATAAATTTAATAACCAATATACTGTTTACAACGCCCATTAGTAATGATCCCGTATCGCCCATAAAAATTTTTGCAGGCTGAAAATTATAAATCAAAAAAGCTCCCAGGCTTCCTGCAAAACCGAACCCCAGCACTGCATAAGGAAGATCATGATTAACCAGGAAAAAAGTGCCAAACACAAGAGCGCTTATTAAACCTAAACTTGCTGCCAAGCCATCTATGCCATCAATAAGATTAAATGCATTGATAACAACTATGAATGTAAAGAAAGTAAGAAAAAAACTAAAAGAAGTATAGATATGTGTCAAACCCAAAAAACCATGCATGTCTGTAATCAGCAGATGTGCCTTAAACATGAGTATAAAAGCAATCAGGCTTTGTCCGACAAATTTTTTGAAAGCTGATATCTCAACAATATCATCTTTGATACCTATAAAAAAAATGAGTATAAAGCTCGCTATGTAATAAGGAAATTCGGCAACTCCGGACAAGTTGCCTGTAAGTAATACAGAAACAATAAAGCCAAGAAATATACCGGTACCGCCTAAAGACGATATCGGCCTGGTATGAAGCTTCCGTATTGCATCAGGATTGTCGAACAAATTCTTTTTCTCAGAAACATATATAATCTTTGGAATGGAGAACAGCGTAATCAGAAAAGCAAGAATTCCTGCAAATAACATTTGTTCCATCAGGCTGGTTTAGTGAATATTGTAAACGAAAAATTCTTTTTATTATTTCGTAATACTAAATAAAGAAAAGGTCATATAAAAATTTATTGCAAAAGTTGTCGTAATTAACTGCTTTTTTAACTTTTTATGAAGAAATAATGCAGTTGCAGTATAAGGTTGAGATAATGAAGGCACTAATTTAATGTTTTTACATGTATTTGTAATGTAAGTAAATTCAAAAAAAAGATTAACTATAGTTTCTGTTAGTTCCTTTAACTAAGCTTTATTTTGCAGACTTATAAAACTCACCTTTATTATAATAATTACTTCATTTTTTAAAAATAATCTTTGCCTTTTACATTTTCACATCCCGCTGCTATACTGCCTCTTACGCTTATAAAAAAGAAATGGATTTCTGTTACAGCTTTGGTAATCGGAAGCATTACACCCGATTTTGAATACTTTTTCAGAATGCAGCAGGATAGTTACTACAGCCATACCTGGGGTGGTATTTTTTGGTTTGACTTGCCGCTCGCCTTATTATTGGTCTATTTGTTTGATTTTTTAATAAAAAAAGAATTGATTGAACACTTACCTCAATTTTTAAACCTTAGATTTTCACAGTTCAGATCAGCACAAAGAAATTTAAACAATATAAAAGATTTTATTATTGTGCTTATTTCCCTGTTAATTGGCATAACATCTCATGTCATCTGGGATAAGGTTACTCATAAAAGTGTAAGCTTAATAGATCAGCAGGAACATTATACAGTTTTTTGGGAAGCCAACAGTGTTGCAGGAGCTATATTAATAGCCGCAGCAGTCTGGAAAATGCGTCGTGGAATAAATACCCAAAAAGATAATATTTATGTATACTGGTTACTTATTTCTATAATTACCCTGGCTGTAATATACATACGGTACTTGAGCACCTCCGGTCTGAGAGAACTTGGTATTTCTGCCATTGTAGGCTTTTTTACAGGAGTGATTATTACCTCTCTTATCCGGAAGCTAAAAAATCCTTCCCAAGCTGCTGTATTACCTAAGCAAAGGATGACTGACAAGGAAATTATAAATTAAAGAAGCAGACAGGGAAGATTTCAATTGTTGTAAAGTTCAGATGTTATTTTATCGTAAGAATTAAGGTAGTGTACTTTTGCCACCTTTTATAATGTTTCCTGATGGTTAAAAATTCAACCACCAGGAAACACAGAAGTTTTAATCACGAAGGGCACACGTATCATGAGTAACAATTATTCTGCTATTGCATGCTATCCGATCCTGTTTGTGTGCCTGTATTATTATTCTTTCTTTTAAACAAATTTGCATCCATTTTGCCAAAACGATAAGCCAGGGTCAGACGTACCATTTGCGGATCACGCAAGCGGTTATAGTCCTGCACGAAATATTGGCTTTCTGAATGCTGGTCTGTTTTACGTGTTCTGAAAATGTCGCTGAAACTTATTGTAGCAGAAGCTGCATTGTTTTTTAAGAAAGACTTTTTTACTGCAATATCCACTCCGTAAAAAGGCCTGATATACCCTTGTGATGCACTTTGTGCCTGACCGAAACCTCCCGGGCCACCGCCTGGTCCGCCACCAGAACCACCACGTGCGCCTGGAGGTCCGCCAAATCCGCCGCCACCGCCGGGAGTTAAATTGGTTTTAGATTGATACGTAGCAGAAAGCTGCGTCGTAAAATTAGCAGGAAGCTTAAAATTACTGTTGAATTTACCAAACCAGCTCCACAAGCCGTTCTGAGATGTCGCAGAGTCTATAGCATTGATAGAGGAATTATAGATGTTTACGTTTGTTGTAAAATCCAACCATTTAGTGGGGTAAAACTGCCCTGTTAATTCAGAGCCATAAGACACGCTCGAGCTTGCGTTGATGTAAGTATTAATAATGGCTTCTTTTGCGGTAAAAGGATTTATCTCCCTATCCGCGAAGCGTGTTATAAGGTCTTTTGTCTTCTTATAATACAATGAAGCAAGGAACATATTATTTTTCTCAAAAGTCTTTGAATAAGACATTTCGAACGAATTTGTAAATTCAGGCACAAGATCAGGATTGCCTTTGGTAATATTAAGCGGGTCGGTATAATCAATAAACGGAATTAGCTGAAAGAAATTAGGGCGGTTAATACGCCGCGTAAGGCTCATCTGAAGTTCCTGCTTCTTATTTAGCTTCTGGCTGAAAAAGATGGATGGAAACAGGCTGACGGGATATTTGTTGCTGAATTTATCGCCTGATTTTGTAAGCTCACCCGTATAGTCTGAACTCTCTGCACGCAAGCCTAACTTGTATCCGAAATTCTTTATGCTGCTGGTAACACTTACATAAGCTGCATACACATTGTCATCACTTTTATAATTGCTGGTTGCAGACGGAATAACAACATAATCATTAACAGATTTATCAAAAGAAAAATTATCATTATTGTTTGTTCTGCTGCGGATAGCTGCACGCAAACCGGTTTCGAGCTTTGTTTTTGACGTTACCGGGTTTACAAAATCTGTCTGGAGAATTACGTTATAATCACTTCCGTCTCCGGCTATTTTTTGCAAAGCTGTTTCTGTAACAGAACTGCCTGCGCCATTGGCAAATGCATTAGTAGTGTAAAAAGAGTTGTTTGAATTTTTGCCGCTGAAATAGCTTGCATCAGCAGTCAGCTCTTTTCCTTCCTTCGGAAAAATATACTTCAAGCCAAATGCACCTCCCTGGCCGTTGAAAACACGGCTGCCTGTTGAGTTGCGTTCACTGTAGCTTTTAATAGTTGCAGCGTTGTACAAACTGTCGGTATTGATGTTGATAAACTCGTTCGGCTTAAATTCTCCATGCACTTTAAAACCTGCAAAAGAAAGCGTAGTGCGGTTATTGACGAAATAATCGAAACCGGCACGGCCAAAAACAAAAGCACCTTTTGTTTTATTGTAATTATTCTGGTTAATAAGTGTCTGAGGAGTGTCTGCGAAGTTTAAACGGTTGGTGACACCTGTTGTAACCCCTTTTATCTGGTTTACGTTTACACTTGCAAAAAAGTTGATTTTACCTTGTCTTGCATTGATGTCTGCACCACCGTTAACAGCACCGCGTTTATCTACGCCTGCACGCAGATTACCATTATAGCCTGTTTTTTTATTCTTCTTTAAAACAATATTTAAAATTCCTGCACCGCCGCCCGAGGCATCATATTTTGCGGAAGGATTTGTAATCACTTCTACATTTTCAATAGCATCTGCCGGTATCTGGTCAAGGGTTAATGTGGTAGGCCTTCCGTCAACAAATAATTGCGGAGGGGCGTTTCGGAGAGCAACATTGCCATCAATATCAACATTTACGCTTGGTACGTTTTTCATAACGTCCAGCGCTGTTCCGCCTGCGGTTACTATATTTTTATCAACACTAAATACTTTTTTATCAATATCCATTTTCATCCCGCTGGTAGAGGTAACTGTTACTGTTTCCAATTGTTTAATGTCTGTCAGCATTGTTATTTTACCAAAATCTTTTTCAAATGAAGGCACGCCACCTGCAGGCGGAGCTTGAGAAGACGTTCCGGGTTTACTGCCGGACATAAAAGAGACAGTCTGCTCAACAGGTTTATAACCGGTAGCGGAAATTTTAAGTTTCAATGTTCCCATAACAGGCAGCTCCTCAAATTCAAATTCTCCATTCGCCTTTGTGCCGATGCCTTTGAGCAGAACATCTTTTGGTTTTTTATTTGCAGCATTAAAGCTGCTGTGCAATAACATAACTGATGCATCGCTGATAGCCTTGCCGCTGCTGTCAACCAATTTACCATAAATATGTCCAATATTTGGTAATGCCTGCCTGGCTTTACCGTTTGACGATTCACCTTGCGGCATTTGTGCGGATAAATAAAAAACAGAGGCTAAAAGGCACGTTATTAATAAAAACTTTTTCATAAAAGAGGTTTAGTTGTTGAGGTAATGAAAATAAATTAGTGATTTTCGGTTACGACACAAATGTATATAAGCAGTTTTCGCGGTTGAATGAATTGAGACGAAAACAAGAAATGTCTCTACAAAAAGAGAAGTGTTAAGGGAAAGGTTGTTAGGTTTATCTGCGATTTTATTATACTCATTAGTTAAGTAATTTATAGCAGGAGAAAATGATTATTTTTCAAATCAAACTTTTCAATATTTAATTTATCTTTTGTTCCATTTTTCATTAAAACTATTAGCTGTCGGAACATAAAAGATCGTATATTGGCGAGTTGTGTGCAATTTAAAAACAGACATAGATGATAAATAAAGAATTTATTGAGGAATACTCACTATTTAGGAAATTCAAGCCTGGGCAAATTGCAAACGATTTAAGAACATGGAAGTTGATACCTATTAATATGCATTGCGAGAAATGTCGTTCAATGCAGACTTTTAATATGACTAACTGAAGTTACGCAGTTTTACAAACATTATATTTACCCAAATATATTAGAATATGGATTTGCTAATTGATTTGTACACAGATTTTTTAATAGCCTGCCCTGGTCAAATAACGTCCACTCTACTAT